>ERZ1034768.10-NODE-10-length-104100-cov-218.776049_pt1 | contig 104100 bp, 125 predicted proteins | sample MGYA00520691_ERZ1034768 | MGnify/ENA primary metagenome ERZ1034768 (study PRJEB33766, sample SAMN09781704) | gut metagenome | biome: gut microbiome | host: Homo sapiens | place: Madagascar | study: EMG produced TPA metagenomics assembly of the PRJNA485056 data...
GAATGGAGATTGCCGGGTTTCCGTTGAACTTGGGATTTCTCTAATTATCAATTATTTATCTTCTCCTCTTGGGCGGAAAAAACAAAAGGCTATCTCTCGTAATACATTAAATACCAATAACTTAGAGGGGATTTAAAATTATTCAGAAATAATTCGTATCATCTAAAATCTTAAATAAAAGCACCTAAAATATGCGCTATTTTAATTAAAAAATATACGAAAAACAAATAAATATATAACTTTTAACTATAAATATTTGCAAAAACCAAATAAATATATTACCTTTGCACCGAAATTTAAAGAATATATATATAAATATAGAAATTATGGGAGAAAATAATAAACCAAAATCGGAAATCAACCTCCGTAAACTGATGCAGAAGTTGGGTTTGGGTACAAATGCTTTTGCCGAGAAATGCGGCATGTCATCACAATCAATGTCGCAGTTCCTCCGCAACAAGTCATTAACGACAAACACTATCTATCGTATAGCTATGGCTTTGGATATAGACCCACGTGATATGTTCTTCCCGACAGAGGAGAAGGATGATCTTTTCTCGAATACTGATAAGAGCGAGAACGAGGTAGCAGCAGAGGCAAAGTCAGCCTATCCAGTTCACGAAAACGGATTGGTGGCGGAAAATCAGCAGCAACAGATGATTCAGACTTCCACCTTCTGCCCTCACTGCGGCAAGAAGGTAAGAGTGGGGGTGGTGCTGCTTCCCGAAGAAGGATGAATATCGAATGATAAATAATGTATAACTCTTAAAACAGAATGAAGAAATGAAACAGAACTTTTTATCTATGATGAAACATTCCATGATGGCCATCTGCACAGTGGTGGCTGCGGGAATGATTTCGGCTTCGCTGGCGGCTTGCAGCAGCAGCGATGATGAGTTATCTCAGGACGAAACGGCGACTCCGGTACACAAGCCTGTAGAGAGTCTTCTGGTAAAAACGATGAAGGAGCATCCTGCGGCTGGATGGGAATACATCAAGAATAAATATGGTGGTACGCTGGAGATTCATAGTGTGGCTCCTGCTTTAGGACAACGCTTCGACAGATGGATCATCAGTATGTTCCTGGAATCTGATCCGGGGCTGGATAAATGGCAGGGCACATATACCATCTGGCAGGTGGACGGCTGTGTCCGCGGTTATAAAGACGGTGAACAGGCGGAACTCCCGAAAGTTTATCTCGACACTGGCGATAATAGCGCACCGGTAAAGGGAGCTTGGATCAAAATGGAAGATACGGGACGCAAGGATGAAATGGAACGTAAGGAATATCATATCCAGCTTCATATCGACGAAATGAAAGAGGAAAACGGCGACTATGCAAAGGATATAAATATAGATATTACAAGTTTCAGAGAAAGAAACGTGTATGAATACTAATGAAACTGTTCTAAAAAGGGCTAGGGGGGCATCTTCCTCTAGCCTTTTTCTGTTTTCCGGAAGAAGATCCTTGTCTGATGAGAAGGCGGAAAAGAGCGGGCGAGGGGACTATCACTAGTGCCCTCGCCCTTTTTAATTCAGATCGAATGAAAAAAATGAAAAACAGCATTTTGCCTTTTTTCTTATTTTAGATACATCGTATAAGATACCTGTAATATCACATCTAATTTTCCAAAAGCAAAGATACGAAAAAGCTGCGTGAAACATCGGACAACATCTGTATGATTTCTAAGGGATACTTCCATTATCTGTATGATTTTTATCAAATAATGCTATTATCTGTATGATTTCCACCGGAAAAATACAGCTCATTCTTCGAGATAAGCCCGAAAATTTACAGATAATTTCTTGTTTTTCTCAGATTTTCTGATACATATTCCGTTTTTTCTTCGCACCTTTGCAGCGCCATAGCCACCCGATGGGCTATAATCTTAAATTATGTATTAAAAAACGATGAAGCCCTGCCGTCCGTGATGGATAGCAGGGCTTCTTTCTCTTGATAGGGGTGGTGACCAGCGATGGAATCGCTGGGGACGGGGGCAAAAGGGGGACGAACTTTCGCTGCTAAGCTTCTGCCATTACGGCTTCCAAGCTCTCCATATCAGCGAACTTCAAGCCGCAATCCTTAGCAGCCTTGAACAACTCCTTCTCGTCAACTGCCTCGATGGCTACCTCTACCTCGGCATTGGCAAGGTCTGAGAAGTACTTCTCGGTCTTCTGCTTCTGATTGAAGAAATACTCATTGACCTCAGCGAACTTGGCAGAATCGTCCTTGGTGTATTCGTAGCCCTCATCGGCGTGCTTCTGTTCCAACTGCTGGCACTCCTGGAGCTTGCGCTGCATCTCCTCGAACTTATCGTCCTTCAGGCTCTCCTGCGCTTCCTCCACATCCTTGTCGTAGGTATCGGCTACTTGGCGCAGTGCCTTCATATTCTTCCAAACTCGCATAGCGGCATCATCGCTCATTGATGATGTCTTCAATGCCTTCAATGTTCTGTAGGCTACAACAGCCTCGATTGTCTTAATCTTTTTCATAAGTACTTAATCTTTAATTATTAATTACCTTGCAAAGGTACTATCTTTTCAGTATATTAGCAAGGATTTAACAAAAATTATTTAGACCATTACTATTTTGTTTGACTTCACAGCATTACTTAGATTTCATTAGTATTTACAATACTTACAAGAGAAGGATTTTTCTCTAGTTCTTTAATGAAATCATTAACAATAGTACTAACAGTAGCGACATTACCATTCTCAATATTGTTATAATTAATATTGAGATTGTTACGTCCGTAATAACTAAAACTAGCTAGTTGATTACCAGTACTATCAGTTACACTACCACTATCTACACCTTCGATAGCATCATTGTTACGAACTCGAACATTAGCATTGATACTAAGTTCATTTAAAGTAGCTTCTACATTAGAAGTCATACTTACAATTTTAGTTACTTTAATTTCCATAATTGTAATAATTTACTAATTTACATTTATAATTTAGTTTCTTACTATACCATAGCAATAACCATTTACTCTATTCCATTTATAAGTATCATCATCATACCACTCAAAATCAAAATAAATATTAGTTCCTATTTTAGGATTTTCATGTACGCCTGTAAATTTAAGATAACATTGAACTTTATCATTTTCATTTCCGACTGGTACAGTAAAAACATTAATCTTTTGACCAATACTATTAGTTATATCACCATAAGATATAACTGTTTTAGTATCATTAATATAATGAGCAATACATTTAAACTGTCCATTAGCAAATGTTTTACTACTACTAGTTTTTGATATTTCAACAAGAAGCATTATTTCATTATTTTCGATGTTTATAACATCATCCATAATTTCCCAATCTTGATTTCCACTTTTTATTTTATAAATATTAATAACACGTGGCTTATATTCCCAAAGTATTCTACCAGGAGAATCTAGTATTACTATACTAAGTCCTGCTTCATATTTATCAGGTATAAGACATGGAACTATATATACATCATCATTTGTAAAAACAACATCTCCTTTTGCATAAACATAATATTCATTTTTATTTACATCAGAAACTTTTATCAAACTACAATTTTTATCTGTACCATATCTAACACACAAATATAAACTCCAATACTCATATAAGTTTTGAAACATGTTTTCTAACAATACACTATAACCATGATCATCAGTAGACATATCTTCATATAAAACAACACTCATAGTTCTTTCTGTATTATATATTTTATGTATTGTTTTATTTGGAGTATTTATTGCAAATGTTTTTGAAGCATTATTACAATAATTTCTAAAATCACCAAGACGATATGGTTCAGAAGTACCACCATGAAGGTGATAACCATTATATGTAGCAGAAGGAGCAAATCGATTACCCCAAGTATTATCAGAATCAAGCCGTTCAGCAATATCAAAAATAGCATTAAAATTATTAACGTCATATTTAATTTCTGGAACTAATATTCCACATCTTACAATACAAGGAGCTCCATAATAGGATGTAACATTAATTGTTCTATCTTCTCGTACTGGAGGAATATCAGTAAATGGTTGTGAATAAGCAATCGGTTTACATCTAGACCAAGGAACAATACCATCATTATTACAGAGAGTAGCAAGGTCATCGCTACTCTCTCCAAGAGCTCGTTTAACATCATCAATGCTAACAGGAGCGGTGATTTTTCCGTTTACTAACATACGCTTAATCTTTAAAACTTAAAACACTAGGCAAGGCAGCTCTATAAGAGCCACCCTGCGTTAATACTTACTCTGATGCCTCGCTTGCCATATTAGCGGCGATAGCGGAATTAACCTCCTCAATCAATGCTGATACCTCACTGAGCTTGCTCTGAGGGATGCCGCTGATGTTGTAGGTCAGCTCGCTGCCGTTGTAGCTTGCGTTCGCATTGCAGAGATAGTTACCATTGGCATCTGCGTAGATACTCATATTGATGCTCTCGATGTTGCCACCCGTCTTGTCAACATTGTAGGTGATCTCTACTCGATAGCCGCCCTTGGTATAAGTGGCGGTTGTCTGTTCACTCTTCTTGTTAATCTTTAAATTCTCCATTTTCTTAACTAATTTAATAAATTAATATTCTTGTTATCTAATCTCTTCTTGTCACTGCTGCCCTGCTTTCCACTCAATCGCTGAACCTCTGATTCGAGGAAGACCACCCGAGCCTTCAACCTACTGACCTCATCGTCAACTTGCTCGATAGCACCAAAGGCAACGGCAATCAGCTTTGGAGACCAATAGTTGATTTTGAGGAAGCCCTTGTCGTCTTTCTCCACAAGGTCTTGCATGAAGGTGTTGTGAAGAACCCTTTGGGCAATCCAACCGATGCTATCCTTGTTGTCGGCATTGTATCGGAATGCAACCGTGCCACCCATCGCCTTGATGATAGCCAAGCTGTCAACGCCGTGTATGTCATGCTTCAAGCGTTCATCGGAACTCTTGTAAGCCGTAACACCGCCAGTGGCATAGAAATTACCATCCAAACTCAGCACAGGATTGCCATTGTTGTAATTAAGCCACATGGACTTCATTCCGCTATCGTTGCCAACTCGAAAGTTAAGGTTATAGCCTTCAAGTACCACATTCTTGTTGTTGGAGAAGTTTCCGTAGCCTATGGTGAGAATGCCATTATCATCCTGCGATATGTTCATCACATTCAGATACTTTGATGCTTTGCTATTCTTCCATAGCATTCTATATGCACCTGTGTGATAAATGTCGCCGCCAGCGTACAATGTTGGAGTATAGACGGAGCTTATTCCTTGCTTAAGGTTGATGACACCCCCACTTTGGGCACTGTTCGCATTGAATATGCTTCCATCGGCAATGCCGAGGTAAACGGTCTTGCTGCTATGGTCGTACTTAAGACCAGCCCATTGATTCCAATCCCAAGCAGTTTCACCAAAACGAATAGCACCACCAGTGTTGAAAATAACTTGCTCATCAATGGCACTAATAGGAGTTGACTTGTTGCCAATCTTAAGCGCACCATTCTGCAAGGTGGTACTGATGGTGTTGCTTGCGCTGATGGTGGTCGCACCGCTCAAAGCACCGCTCACGTTTGCTGTTCCGTTGAAGGACTGACCCCATAGCGAGCGAGCCGTTACAAGTTGGTCTGCTTGCTTCACGATGCCAATTCTCGTAGCACCATCAAGCAAGGTGTAATGGCTATCCCCTGTGGTTGCTGGCAAGCTTTGAGCCGCAGAGAACGATGTATTTGTCACCAAAGTTCCTTGGCTTGTGAAATCGGCAGACGTGCGTCCTGTCTTCTTGATGATTGTGTAAGACAGACTTCCATATTGACCTTGGCAATTTCCCCAAAGTTGAACATTACCAGTTGCATTGTTGTAGTACACACGCAACCTTGAAGACATGTTTCCAACCAACTCACGCAAGGATATGTTAAAGTTGTATGCCCCAGAGTCCTTCGCTCCATTCTGACGGATTCTCAACACGACAACCGAATAGGTATCGTTATATCCGTTGGAGAAGAGGAACGTGAAACTTCTATCATCATATTGGTTGTCTGTGACGGTAATGTCAAACAACTTCGCCCAATAGTGGGAAAGGTTTGCGGTGTTGCTGTTTACCGCTCCCGACCATACGATGTTGTTTTTGTGCCAACCATCGAGCAAATCCGCATTGAGGTTTGTCCATTGTGCGGTAGTCGAAGCTATGTGATTCGAGCCGTTGTAACCGAATTGCATACCTCCCTTGCCGAACTTCACCATTCCTGCGTTGTTGTTGCCAACGCCCATCAAGCCGATAGTGTTGCCAAAGTTACAATCACCAATGTAGCAATCATCGCCAATGAGCAATCCATTGTAAGCACCATTCAATGCGCTTGCCACAATCTTAAGCTGACCTGTGAGCGTTCCACCTGTCAAAGGCAAGTACTTTGCGGCGATGGCATCCACCTGTGACTTCGTATAAGCATCAGTAATGCCATACCCACTTATCGTTGTCGGCTTGCTTGTGAGTTCTGAGAAGGCAAGGCTGTTCTTGATTGCAAACGAGCCGAAAGCACCCTTGTTGCAATAGGCGAGGTTTGAACTTGTGCCACTATATGCTCCGTTCCAGTGAGCTATGAAGCTCATGTCAGGAATGATGTTGCCATCAATCGATGCGTTAGTCCATCCCGAAGTGCCCACCGCAGAAAGGCTCTTCTTCGTGTAGCTCTTGGTGTAGGTGATGGCTGTTCCACTGGTGGATATGCCAGTCACGAACACATTGCTTCCACTTGGCTGAGTAACCGAGCGCAAGCCATCCGTAATGCCAAATCCCGACAAAGTGGTTGGCTTTCCCGTAATCTCGCTGAATGCGTGGGTATGTCCCAACTTGCTATAGGTCTTCTCCGCATCGGCAGACTTCAAGTAAGCAGCCAAGGACTGATGAGCAGTCAGATATCCTTTATCATTGGTAAGCTGGCTTACCTTCGTGATGCGGTCAGTGATTTCCGCCCACTTATGGGTGTGCGCACTAGGAGTATAACTGCTAGGTCTGTCTGTAATATAACTCCAGCTAAGATTACCTGATAGACTTGCCGCACTCAGTTTGCCCCTAAGGTATATGTCTCCAGCTCTACTATTGAATACAATTCTAATAATATCATCATAAGAAGATATTCCAAGAGAGTTCCAATTCTTTAAAATGCAATTAACACTTGCAAAATCACTACCATTAGTATCTTTTACTCCTGAGACTATATATCCTTCACCAACAGATGGCAGATATAATTTAGTCGTTTTTATAGAACCATTTACAATCAAGTTATTACTTATTGTTCCTCCGCTCAACTTCAAGAACGTGTTGTTTGCATTTTCGGTCTTTAGATATGCCGAGAGTGACTGATGACTAGTTAAGAACGTACTGCCTTTAACTACGCTGATAGTAGTGCCATTTTTTGTAACAGACGTAACCGCATTACCACCGCCCGATACGGATATTGATGTAGCACTGCCACCTTCCAGTGACGTGATTCTAGTAGAGAGCTGCTTGATAGAGTAGGCAGATGCTATCTCACTCAGAGATTCAGACGCAAGCTTCAAGGCATCTGCATAGCTCTTTACACTACCATTCAACCCACCACCACCTGACGAGCCACTACCTTCACCATAGGCGGTAATGCCACCAGTAGCATAGAAGTTAGCTGCGGTTGTACCATCAGACTTAACTACTTTAATGGCAGTATTAGCTTTATCATAAACTAATCTGACATCACCAATTTGCACATAAACACCATCAGTATTAGCAATAGTTATACTGCCATTTACATCAGCATTACCATTCACGCTATTACCCCAAAGCTTTCTTGTTGTTCCCCAATAAGAAGTTACTATGTTGGCAGTACCATTAAATGATGTTCCGTTTATAGTTCTAGAATTCTGTAACTTAGTAGCACTTCCAGCATTACCGCTAATACTAGCAGAAGCTGTAATGAACCCTGCTCCATTAGTAAGCTGATTAGTATTGTTTGGAATACTAATAGACTGTGCAGCAGAACCATTATAAGAACCACTACTGTAACCGCTCCAAGAAAGAGCATTAGCAACTTTTGATGCAGATGCTACATTGTCAGTAACTCTAGCAAGTCTTACCCAAGGAGCAGCCCAAGCAGCACTATTGCTTATCTTGCCTCCATCTCTAGAACGGACATAAACTTCAGTAGTGCCAGCTTTTATAGCAAACTGAGTTTGCCACATATTAGGAGAAGTTGCCGTATTATTACTATCAGTATAAGACAGATTAATATAATGATGCCAACCAGTTTGTCCATTAGGATTAACATAACCATTCAACGTTTGATAGTTAGCAGTAGAACTAGCATAAGGTGCTGCAATATTAGACATACCCATACTATTCCCGTGTGTTGCAATATCGTTAAAATTGTTTCCAACACCACTAGGAAAAGCTCTTACTAAATTCAGTGCTTTAGAAGTTCCACCAATACTAATAGTAACCTTGTTTGCAACATCAGAAATACTGAAATCAGTAAACAAACCGCTAGCGTGATAATTATCTACCATATCTGCATTATGAGCAGTAGCTTCATTTTTAACCCAATTCTGAGTTGCATAAGCTGCGAGACTTTGATGTGTTGTGAGATAAGTTCCCAAATCTACAGCATCTCCGCCACTAGCCGCAATGGTTTTAGTGATACCGTTAATCTTTACACTATGTGTATGAGTAGTAGCAGACTTACCGCTAAGAAGAGAATCTACACTACTCTTGGTGTAATAATTACTTAAACTCTGATGCGAGGTGAGATATGTAGCACCCTTCGTGAAGGTGATGGTCTTGCCGCTCTTTGTAACGGCAGTAACGGCATTTCCACTTCCGCTAACTGCTATCGCATTCACGTAACCATCGAGCGATTGGTGTGCGGTAAGGTAGTTTCCCTTCGGTTGATACAAGCTGGCAGCGTCAGTCTTAGTAAGGTAGCTCGCAAGGCTCTGATGTGAAGTCAAGAACGTTGTTCCCTTTGTCACGATGATAGTCGTTCCGCTCTTACTGATGGCTGTCACTGCGTTTCCACTACCGCTAACACTAACGTTCATAGCCGAGCCTCCTTCTAGGCTGGAGATACGAGAATCAAGAGCCTTGATGGAGTAGGCAGAGGCAATCTCACTCAGCGATTCTGATGTAAGCTTCAAGGCATCTGCATAGCTCTTCACACTGCCGTTCAAGCCGCCTCCACTGGATGATGATGTCCCAACACCATAGGCAGAAACACCACCACTAGTATAGAGGTTTGCCACCTCGTTAGTCGTAGTGTTCGTAATCTTCAACGCCTTATTGGTTGCGTCATACTCCATCTTTATGTTGCCGATGGAGATGTACTTTCCGTCAGGCACGATGATACTTCCGTTAATATCGGCAGTACCGTTAAACGAGTTACCCCAAAGCTTGCGAGTATTCGTGAGCTGGAGAGCCTTTTTCGCTGAACCGCTTGTAAAGTAGCCCTGCAAGGTGGTGATACTCGTCTTGTTGGTGGATATGCCCGAAGCATTTACCCCTTCTGCCTTTTTCGCTCTTGCTACCTCGTCAGATATAGACTTGTTGATTCCGTCAACGATACCACTTAAAGTGTCTGTCTGCGCAATATTGGCGAGGAAGCTCACCACCTCGTTCCACTTATTGATAATTCCGTCCGCAGTCTCCTCGTCAGTAGTCATAAGGGCGTACCAGTCATAGGCACTATTCCAATGACTTACCTTAGTGGATGAAATGCCGTCCAGTACAGACTTATTGCTATGAGTATGCTTTGCTGATACCGCACCATCCCAAGCTGTCTGCTTTGCAGTAGTAGGAATGGAGTAACCCGAGGCAAGACTAATGGCAAACGTACCGCTTGTTGTGATAGTCTTTGTTGCACAAGTCAAACCAGTAGGAAGAGTAAGTGCTACAGATGTAACAGTACCCTTGTTTGTGGTATAGCCCTTTGCATCAATCTCCGCTTTGGTATAATAGCTTGCGAGAGACTGATGGGCAGTCAGATACCCAGCATCGTTAGTAAGCTGGCTTACCTTCGTGATGCGGTCAGTGATTTCCGCCCACTTATGGGTGTGCGCACTAGGTGCAAACGTTGATGGTTTACCCGTAATGTTATTCCAAGATAGGCTCAGACCGCCAAGTTCTGTGGCTATGTTGTCAATTCGGCTGCTGAGAGCCTTGATAGCATAGGCGTTCGGGATACTAGTCAAGTCTGCATCCGTATAGCTTCCCTCTATGATTCTCGCATAGCTGATTACGCTTGCATTCAATCCGCCACCACCTGATGTTGACGTTCCTGCTCCGTATGCTGTGATACCGCCTGTCGCATAGAAGTTGGCGGCGGTCTTTCCGTCCGTCTTCTGAACGTAGAGATTGCCGCTTCCATCATTGATGATGTAGATGTCGCCAATGGCAACCTTGCTCTTGAAGGTAGCGATGCCGTTGACGGTAAGCGCACCTGTTATCGTTCCTCCTGCAAGAGGGAGATACTTAGCAATGGTCGAGTCCACTTGCGCCTTGGTATAAGCGTCCGTGATGCCATATCCTGCGATTGTAGTTGGCTTTGAGGTCAAGCTAGCGAAGGTATGGGTGTGACCGCTGAGGGAGAATGTGCTTCCCTTTGTCAAAGTCAAGGTGTGACCGTCTATGCTTGCGCTAGTAACGGCGTTCCCATTGCCTGTGACCGATACCGCATTGACTCCATCGGTGACTCCATAGCCAGCAAGTGTTGTTGGCTTTCCCGTAATCTCGCTGAATGCGTGGGTATGTCCCAACTTGCTATAGGTCTTCTCCGCATCGGCAGACTTCAAGTAAGCAGCCAAGGACTGATGAGCAGTAAGGTAAGTTCCCAAGTCAACGGCTGTTCCACCTGTGGCTGCTATGGTCTTCGTGACACCATTAATCTTCACGCTGTGCGTATGTGTCTTGTCACTCTTTCCGCTGATGTCTTGGTGGGAGGTGAGATAGTTCCCCTTTGGCTGATACAAGGTAGATGCTTCCGTCTTCTTCAAGTAGTCAGTCAGCTGTCCTGTGACATCAATGCTGTTAATCATATCATAGAGCTTCTTGATAGACCAAGCTGAAGCAATCTCCGTTCCCTCGTTTTGTGCCGTCAAGTACTTAGCCTTGTCGAAAGGAACGATGCTTCCGTTCAAGCCACCACCATTGCTAGTGCCCTCGCCGTATGCGCTCATGCCACCTGTGGAATACACATTGCCGTCAATCTTCAAAGCACCATTTACCACACTGAGGGTAATACTACCTAATTTAAGCTTTCCCTCTACCAACAAATCATTGCTTACGCTGAGTGTCGTAAAAGGAGCTTGCGGAGTCAAAGCCACAAGGTCTTTTATGTTAGTGCCATTGCTACCGCTCTTCCATGTAGGCTCAAAGAAGGTGAGGTATGCGCCAAGATTCTTCTCGCTGATGATGAAAGAGGTAGGGTCAGCGTGAACCCTGCCATCAGTTCCCCACCAGATTGCACCACCTGCCACATAGCCCGAGCCATCGAAGCGGAAGATGGTGTTGGCAGGAGTCTTAGAGCCATCGTTGTAGTCCTTATCGACCATTTCGCCACCGAACCAAGCGGCAACACCGCCTCCCTTTGCAGACTTCTCCGTTATACCATTGATACCTGCCGTAGTGTTTCCGTCCGTGTCTCGCAAACCGATGAGTGATGTAAGAACCAGACCTCCGTTAATCTCAGTATCGGGAGCATCCATCAGAGCCTTCTTTAAATAAGCAAGGCTGGTTACGTCACCTATAACTACACCGAGGTCGCCATATATCTTGCTAGTGATATAGGCGTTTGCCAAGCCAAGTTTGTCATAGAATGCGCTGTATGCGGATTGAAAGTTGGTGAACTTCGTTCCCACGGCTGAGACGATAGCAGCCTTGCCGTTAGTATCAGCCGCATTGTATCTTGTCGAAATATCGGAGAGATACGTGATGAGTTCTTTCTTGGCAGTAGAGAGGGTAGTGAAAGCAGTATTAAGGTCGGTGAGTTCTTTTGTACTCTTTAACACCTCTGCTCCCTTCACTTCATTGTACGACTTCTCGGCAGCTGCGAAAGCATCTTCAAGTCGCTTGGAATCCTGCGCCATAGCCGCAATCTCAGAAGGCTCTAGATAGCCATCTGTAACGTAGCTGTCGAAAGCCTTCTTATTGGTGGTGACGGTAGTTCCTAATTTGCTGATGTCACCCTGCGCCTTTTCTGCTGCCTTCTGCGCTTTCTCCGCCGCTGCCTTGGCTGCGTTAGCAACGGTATCATCGGTATATTTGGAAGCCTTGATCCAATCGGCGATGGCAAACGGAGAACCAGCAGCTTTGAGGGTCTGGCAGCGCAATACCTCATTTTTGTAGGTACTGCCATCTGTAGGATAGGTAGCATTCACCCAAATATCGCCCACCTGATAGGGCGGTGTAGGCTGGGTGCTGAAAACCTTCATCTTGCCATCTGCCGTTTCCTGCGCCTTGCTTGCATCGGAAAGGGCTTTAGCGATGTCGGTATCTGTAATGATAGTCCACTTATAGGTGTTGCCATCCTTGGCAAAGCGGTATGCCTTGCCCGTCTTGTTGTCGTAGTAAAGGTCGCCAAGATGGGTATCTTTATCCTTATCGCTAGTCCAACTGCTTGCTGGGGCATTCTTCAAAGTAGGCACACCATCGTAAAACCACGTCTCGATAGCTCCGTCCACCTGATTCTGAAGGTCAGCTATCACCTGCGAGTTCTTGATGAGATTGTTCACCTGCTCCTCGGTCAAGCCTCCTGCTGAGTTCTCCTTGATATACTGAGACAATTCCTTGCCATCCACGGTAGATTTCGCCGAAAGCTTACCCTTAATAGATACCTGCTTGGCTACGCTGTCATACTTGATGTAGCTACTACCCTCATAGCCATTCTCCTTAGTAGGTCGGTCGCCCACATACATATCGCCATAAACATTAAAAAATGCCTTGTTAGTCTGTTTGTTTACACCATACTCTACGTATTCTTTGTTGGCAAAAGAGTAGCTATTTATACCGTGGTACAAGCTGACGGATGGCGAATAGGTATCTACCGCCGAGAAGATAAGGCAGTTCTGACGTTCTACATCGGTTCTATTACCGCACTGCGACAATACATCACCTTTGGCAGGAACATCGCTTGCAGTAGCGCAATCGGTATCCGAGAGGTCGATATAATGATACTTCTTTCCTTCCAGCTCTACGGGTTCCTCGTCACGACCGATTACCAATCGCCAATAGAAGTGATTACCCACCTTATGGTAAGTGCCCTTGCGAACATTGAATGATTCCGAGCGCACTTGGTCGTTAACGGAGAAATCATTATCTACGGCATCACCTTCCTGCTCTGCTAAGAAATAGCAACGATAAGCCTTCTGTGACACATTATTATATGTCACAGTAACCTCTTCCACCTTGTGAGCCACCACGCCACCAGCAGGAGACAGAATCTCCTTACCGCCGATTGTAGATGTCTTCTTGATTACCAGCTCCTCGAATATAGCCTTCATTCTCACCTCAAGATAATCGGTGATGAGATGCGAACGACCTTCTGCATCGGGAGTCCACGAGCCGCCGTTCTCTGAGTTGGAATCACCCACATTCAGACCTGCCAGAAACTTCTGTACCTTTTCAAAGGTAATCACGCCATGGGCTACGTCATCCTTGTCTTTCGCCAGGAAATGCTTCACGCCAAACTGACCCAGATATAGAGGAGTAACCACCTTCGTGTTATCCGTCTCCAGGCTGAGATCATCGGCTACGCCATTCAACTCGCTACCTCCCAGGAACAGCTTCGTGATTTTCGCAACCTTGGCAGTCAGTGTATCAAAGGTGGCAGAGAGGATGGTTTTGAGGAAGGAGATGGAATCGGTGACGGAATTATACTTCCACCAGGTGCCATCGATACCGCTCGACAGGGATTCGTCGGTATTCAGTTTTCCACAATCCACGTGTTGAAGCCAATCACGCTTGCGGGTCTTGCCATCGGCATCCGTCTTTACTTCCGAAATGATGCCCTGCAGATAGATGTAGTAGAATCTCTCGTCGCCTACCAGCTTGTCGGGATTGGCGATAGAGTAGCCGTACAGGTCGATGCGCTCGCTCGGATATACCACCACGGCGGTATTGTTGTCGGCGGTGCTCGTGCGGGGGATGGCTACATAGATGTACTTCCGCTCGGAATCAGGGAAGACGGAAGGGTAGGCAGCAAGAGGCCAGCGCTGGTAGTTGTGACCGGCATCATACTCCAGACCCGGAATGCCCTGCATATAGCAGAGGATAGATGCGCCGGAGACTACGCTACACTGGATGTAGTCTGGCTCACCCATCGCATTAAGTTGGATATAGAGCGCACTGCTCGAAATCCAATAGTTTGTATTCTTTGCTTCTGTTGCCATTTTTTTTGTTTGGATTTTTATTCATTTATAGGGCAAAGATAAAGGTTTTTGCGGTTTTAGGGGGGACAAAAAAGCTTTTGCCCTTTCAGGGCGCATTGATGATGCTGCCATTACCCAGGGTGTTATCCTGGGCTAGGAGCTGCTGCCCCTTCAGGGCGTATATGCGACGATAGGGGCAGCAGGGCGTGTAGGCGACGATAAGGGCAGCAGGGCGTATATGCGACGATAGGGGCAGCAGGGCGTACTGGCTAGAAATAGGGACTTCCGTTGATGTCGAGCTTGGCTGTGAAGGAAACAGAGTACATATTCTGCGTGGTGGAATCGCTGATCGTTATCTCGTCTTCCTGGGTGATTGTGCAGGAGAGCCAGGTATCTTTTACCTTCAGCCATACGTGCTCACTCATCAGAAACTCGTGAAGGTACCAGTAAAGCCAGGCGGTATCGAGGGGGTCGCTCTGATAAAGCCACGACTCACGGTTATTCTGCTTCTTGATGGCGGACCGGGAGAAGGTGTTGAAGGTTTCCTGCACGGCTATCGTATAGGGAGTGGTTTCTACCGAAAGCTTCTTGCTGTAGGCTTTCGGGATATTGATGCTCTCCAGGCAGCCACGGGCATTGATGAAGCGGAAGGTACTGCGGTTTTCGGCTTCTGAGGATGGCAGGGCATAGAGGGCGTGACCGCCAATAGTCTGCGAGCCTTCCTTTGTGATTTTCTGTTCGGAAGAGGTAGGAGCGGTGAGTGCGGTGCTGGATGCCAATATCTGTGAAGAGACATAGGAGACTGGGTAGGAGAAGGATTCGCCTACAACGGTGACTTCGGGGATAGAAGTTGGCTTTCGGGAGAAGTCTTTTACTGCTGGGGAGGGATTGGATAGAATGCGCTCCATATCCGACATGGCTCCTGCTATGCAGCGAAGGTCGGTATCGGTACCTGCGACAGGCTTCTGGGGATAATAGACCTCGCCTACACCGGTATGCACTTCGCCGTTTTTGTTCATATACTCATCGTAGGCTTTTATGTACCATCTTACGAGCGGGAAGGTTTTTGTGGTGGCGGTGTACGAGAAATTGTCGAGGGGGATGCGGAGTGCAGAGGAGACATCCAGGGCTACGTTATTGCCTTCGGTGGTGACGGGTACCGTGAGCTTCACGGTTTCATAGCTTCCTCCGTTATCAAAATTTACTTCTATGATAACACGGTGGAAGGAGGGGCTATCCAGCGTTTCGGGCTGGATGGTGAAGGTGATGGGGTTTCCAGCAAAAATGGAACCCGACGTGAGATTAATTTTCTTTGCCATATTATTCTTTCTTTTTAATTACGAGATTGACTACATCAGAAACGAGCTTCAGATTTTTTGCTTCTTCGGGAGTAATCTTGATATGGAACATCATTTCTACCTGCTGAATGAGATCGAGGAAATCGATGGATTCTAGCTGGACCTCATCACGGAGATTGGAAGAGGGAGTTACCTCGTGGTTGACCCACGAGGTTTTCAGGCTGTTTACGATGGCGATAATGCGAGGAGTTATTTCTTCTTTTTTCATATTACTTGTTATTAATGGACCAGCGATGGAATCGCTGGGAACGGGGGTAAGAGGTGGCTATACCTTTGAGATGACGAACGAGGAGTTTGTGCCTCCGAAACCGAAGGCGTTACAGAGAATATGGTGAGGAACATAGAACTTCGGGCGCATCACCAGATTGAGGGATGGGAAGGCATTCTCCTCGGTCGTTACCGCGCCAAAGAGACTGCCGTAGGTGAGCATCATCACGGCTTGCACGGCTTGCGATACGCCTGCCATCCAACACTCATGACCGGTTAAGCCTTTCGTGGCTACTACGTTCGGACAGATAGGAAAAATCCTTGTGATGGCGTTGGCTTCGGCTTCATCTCCCATTGGGGTACCGGTGGCGTGAGCGAGAACGACATCTATCATACCTTCGTCCAATCCTGCGTTCTCGATAGCATTCAGCATAGATACTTCTTCCTGATAGCTATCAGGGGTAGTAATGGCTTTTCCGTTGGATGAGAAGCCATAGCCGAAAAGGGAAGCGAAGGAATGCACCTTCTCTTCTTTCAGACGGAGACTATCTGATGGTTCGAGGATGATGCAGGCTGCACCACCCGATGGTGCCAATCCGTTTCTACCTTTGCCAAACGGCTGCACCTTATCGGGTGAGAAGACACGGAGCGCATCGAATGCCTCCATGCTATATTGCGATGTAGTTTCCTGCGTACCAACCACGATAACCATCTCGGTCTGTTTGCTATCAAGAAGCATCTTTGCTAGTCCGATAGCATGGCCACCTCCTGCACAAGCTGCACTTACGGTAAGTGATAGGCCATGAATACCGAGGATAGTAGCCAGGTTCATACTGATAGCGGAATTAAGAGTTTTGAACAGAGTTCCTGCCTCCAGGTATCTATTATTAAGATCATAATCTACGTGATGGACTACCTCTTTTGTTTCGTAACACTCAGAGTCGTTACTAACGATGACGGAAACATTATTGTTCTGAAGGAAATCATCACTTACTTTTGCTTCCTTCAAAGCTTCAAAGACGGCATCAAGGGCAAAAAAACCATGCAAGGGCATACTATTGAATTGTGTCCGAGTTAACTTTTTCGAGTAGTCTCCTTTCCAACCAGTCACACGACCGCACAACTCTGAAAGATAATGCTCTCTGATTTTGTCGTGATATAGTCCGCATTTGCCCTTGTAAAGGTTCATGGCAACTTCTCTGGTATTTTTGCCCATGGCAGAAATAATACCGGTTCCGGTAATTAATATCTTTTTATCCATTTTATTATTCTTTTTATGTTATAAAACATATTTTTTATCTGAAAGCTTTTGCCCTTACAGGGCGACATAAACCACATCCTATATACCCAGGGTGTTGCCCTGGGCTAGGAGCTTCTGTCCTTACAGGGCGTACACTGTTAACTCTACTTCGCCCATACCCGTCTTGGCATCAATGGTGGTATTTACCTTATCTATGAGGCATTTCATACCGCCTATATTCCACCAATCCTGCCAGTGGTTCGGTATATCAGCCACTTGCGCTACGGTGGTGGTGCATCTTATCATAAACTTCTTTCTGTTCAGAAGGAAATAGGCGTAGGGGAGAATGAAGGTATCGAAGAGACCACGGGAGCGGACCTTCTTAACTACCTTACCGTTTTTATCTACTTCATCGGCATTGCAGAGCACCAAATCCTTATACTTCGGATCTTTTAGCCACGATGGTTCCTTGAAGGCTCGTATCTTCAGCGAGAAACGTTCGCCGGTGCCTACACCTTCCTGCACACCATTATAATCAAACACATTGCCCATCATATCCAGCGAATCGCAAGCCAGGGCATACTGTCCTGCATTGGTTCGCCATTTGGATGTGCCGAAATGGTCGTAGTTATAATCGTATGGTTGCAGGGTGGCATCACTACCGCCACCACGCATTAATGCCATGGCAAAGCCCCATCGTGACTTATCCTGCAAGGGTGAGTTGCCATCATCCGTGCCCGAAGGGTCGTAGCTTTCCACGAGCTTTAATTTCTGTTTCATGTAGAAATCACAGAAAGAAGAAGAGATAACCTGGTTAATCTCTTGCAATACAAACTCATGCTCCATATCCTCATCTACATAAGCGCAGAGGATAGGTTGTTGAGCCTCTGTAATCTGCACTACACTTTTTAGCAAAGGCTTGCCTTCAAAGTCAGTCACATCAGCGGTATGCGAACCATAGGCTGCCTTTACCTCCTTGAAATAGTTTACATCGTTGAAAGGTACCGGAGTGAAATCAATGGAAATTGCATGGATAAAGTCTTCGTTCTCCTCACTACAATCTCCATATTCCACGCCCTTGAACTGACCTACCTCGAAGAGTACTGGCTTTAACTCGTTGGAAGTCTTTGCCTCCTTGTTGACCTTTACACAATAGGCATTGCCGGTGTTGCGGTCGATGTAGCAGTTTTTATCACCAGGGTTATGGATGTTATGGAAGAACTCAATGTACTTCATATCGGTGACGGTTCTACCCATCTTGCTGGTGTCGCCATCGGGCAGTGGATAGTCGATGAAGTTGTAATCGGTATCGTAGCTGGAATCCTTTAATTCGCCCTTGGCGTTGCGCACATAACTCTTCTGTTCCTTAGCATCCTCCTCGGCTGAATAGCGCATACGCACACCGGTAATCTTCTCGGTCATCGGAATCATCGAATGGATTTCGCAGTGGAAATCCCTAGTCTTTCTGCCGCTCTTTCGCATCACGTCGCGAGTGAGATAAGCCGTGACCTTCTTCTGCTCGTAATCGTAGGAGAACTTGATACCGAATGCGTTTTCTAGAGAAGAGATGACAGTGCTCACGCTCTCGTCAGGGAAATTCTCGCTGTTGGCAACCATATAGAGCACATTTGCCTGCACCTCAAACTTCTTGATATTCGATTCGATGGTGATACCTGTTACTTTCATTCCCTTGCCAGGAGGAAAAGCAACTACCTCGCCCACCTGGATATGGCGGGTGGTAGCCACACCGTTTTCAGTCAGCGTAAGGTCGAGTTCCTGCACGTCCTTATCTTCTGCCTTGGTGATTTCAATCTGACCGCCGCAGCCACGGCTCTCCAACCAGGAATTGATATGCTTCTGATCCTTAAAGAAGCCCGTCTTGATTTCGCCTACGGATTTAGCAGCCACGATTTCCATCTCAGGATTCGAGCCTTTTACGTAGCCCTCTTTATTCACGATGTCCTTTGCTTTCTGAATTTCACTCGCAGTGTAATAACTACCGTGGTGTGGATGCTCGAGGGTATCATAACTGCAAACGGTAGTGAAAAAACAGAGATGCTTCAAGTCTTCTATCTCCATCAGCGCATCCTTATCGAAGGTGACACCCAAATAGGTAAAGAGGCAGTCGAGGAAATAGAGTACATAGAAGCAGATGCCCGATTGCGGACGTTTGGCATCCAACACCCAGTAAGGATAGAGGTCTTCATTCGTCCATGAGCACTTATCCATTTTGATGAGGTCACTTGATGTATTCCCTTCATCATCCAGGGCATGATGCTTGTAACAGATTCGGGCATTGCAGTAGGTAGCAGGTCTGCCAGCGCCATCCGTCTCGTCATAGGCTGCCGAGGTATTAATATAGTTGCCGTTGGCAGTCTCTTGCGGTACATTGATTGTTATCGCACCAGAAGAATAAGATTTCTTACTCTTGTTGTAGGCATCGCCGATATAGTGTGCCGTATCAGTAGAGGTATATTCCTTGCAGCTTGCGGGATAGGAGAAACCGAGTGCCTGTGGTTCCAGCACCTTACTAGCTCTCAATGGGTCGGTCGTAACGGTGGCGGTGGCATTCTTTCCACCTTTCTTACCATCGGAATGGAGGTTGACTTTTACTACCGGGTTACTCCAAATATCCACCCTCACATTACCAATTTTCTCACCGATGATAAGCTGGTCCTTTACCGGAATATCACGGCATTGCAGGTCGCTGATAAGTTCGCTGAAACTCTGCGTGCTGGCATCGATGCTCATAGAGAGAGAATTGGTTATCTCCTCACCATCCTGCATAACCAGGGTACCGCTGCGGAATGGCAATCCGTCGGCATTGATTCTGACAGGCAGGTGCTCCATGTTCACGGCTTTCATAGCAGCGTGAACGTCTTCGATGTTCTTTACTAGCCAGCGGTTGCCGTCTAGCGGGATAGAGAAGGGATAGGAGAACATTTCCGTATCGTTGAATACCGGGTTCTGATCCTCTATATCTATAGAGAAATCATCGGGGAGCGCCACAGGCTTATCATTGATTAATATAGAGAGATGTGAGTTCATTTTCTGATTTCTATTTTCTGATATTTACTTTCTGATTTCTATCCTGGCGCTATCATATAAATCTATGAGGCGATGGGTAAAGGTATCTATCATTGCCGTACCAAAGGCATTGATCTTCTGATGCCCATGGTCGTGAAGGGTGCCATCGGTAATGAAGGCTACACTCTGGTCGTAACATTCCGCTTCCTGGCAAGTTACCAGATGGGCATAATTCCGGGCAATTCCGTAACCTGCCTTGATGGTTGCCTTGCTGCCATCCAATAGTTCTATCTTGCAGCCTTCATTCATTACGAGGGCGGTAGCGGCATTATGGAGGATGACGTGCGCCTTGCCTAAGACGTATATCTTTCGGGAAGAGTAAAGGTGGATTTCCTCGTCGGTATCGCCTACGAGGACGGTACCGGTAGGCGAATCTTCGTTATAGAAGATACCGCCCTGGTTAATATCTGCCTTAAACTCCGGATATACCGCCTTGAAGGCATCGATTACCTGCTGCGGTACCTCGGTGATTAAGCCGTGCCAATATTTGCGCCATGCCTCGCACATTTCGGGAATGCTCTGCGTGCTCTTGAAGGCATGCTGTGATTCCTTACAGTTGCCACTCTGAGCAAGGATATTGACGCAAAGGGTCTTGAAACGCTGCGTGCGCTGTTCTGGGGTTTCTTTATTCTTTGTCATTTTTTATGATTCAGCATCTTCTTTGGCTTCTTCTATAGTTTTTGTGAGAATAGCTTCATAGCCGGAAAGCTCCTCTTCGGTCACGATGTCAGAGTAATCCTGACGAAGTTGGTCTATGCGCTCCTTGATGCCCTTCACTCTCGTTTGGGTAGATAGCTTATCCTTGCGAAGGATATACTTGATGCGGGCATCGGCTTCTGCCTTGTGCTTGGCGGCTGCATCGCGTGCCGCCTTTACTTCTGGGCGGTCGTTGGCAATCTTCTCGGCTACCTGCTCGGCGAAACGAGGGTCACGTGCCAATGCCTTTTCATAAAATGGCTTAAACTGAGTGCGGAGAGTCTGGGGATCGACGGTAAAGGTCTTCTTTGCGTAAGCAATGTACTCAGGGTCTCCGGTCTTCTCGCTCAGTCGCAGGTAGCATTCGCCCATCTCTCTATCTACAGCCTTGAAGATTTCCGGAAGAATATCGCTCTCGATTTCTACGGCTCTTGTGGCGAGTTCGGCAATCTCAGCCTCGGTATAGATGGCGCTCTTACCCTGTGAGATAGCTTTCTCGTTGGCTTCTGCCATTGTCTTGGCATGCTCTGCCTTGCTTGCCATTTCACTACAGAGGTCACGCACGGTGTTCACCTGCTCCTGAAGAGATGTAGAAAGGAACGGACGCAACTGCATCAGGTTGGGCATGGTGGCAGCGATACTTTCGCCATTAGGGTTGGCTACGATACCATTATAGGTAAGCGGCTGCAGGGTGGTGTCGGGTTTCAGGCTAGGGAAGAGAGACTGCTTCGCCTCTTCCAGGGCTTTCTGCTTCTGGAGTTCGGCATAGGCTGCCTGCTCCTCCTTGGTAGGTCTGCCCACACGTCGCTTATCGGTAGCAGATGATGATGCAGCGTTGGCTTGAGAGCTGTTGTAGCTATTCAGATAAGCTATCATCTGTCGGGTACGGCGATGATAGTCTTTAAACTTACGTGAGTTCTCGATAAACGAGCGTGCATTACTTGCACCTTCCAGGAGAGACAATCCCTGCTCATAGGCATCCTTCTGCTCCTGGGTTAGCATTCTTGCACCGATAGCTGGTTTCAAAATGTTGATGATTTCCTGTAATGATAAATTTTCCATAAATCCTTGTTTTTGTTGTTTATTTGAAAATTAAGAATATTTTTTGTCTGTTTTAGGCTTAATTCCCGATTAAACGTCAAATTAAGCGGTTTTGAAAACGCTTGATACGACATAAAACCGAAAATAAGCCTTTTTTAGCACAAGATAGGGGTAACGAAGATACGGGAACCCTTTTGGTTGTTCTGGTAGCCTTCACTGCCATCCTTGTCATTCGGTGACGAAGCACTGGAGGCGTTACTCGTCGATGATGAGGAACTGCCTTCTGTAGCGCTATCGGCTTTGGCTGCATCGAGTTTGGCTTGCTTCTCGGCTTCCTCTTTTTTCAGCAAACGGTGAATGCTTTCCCTTACGGTAATGGCATCATTGTGTGCCGTGGAGCGAGCTAGCTTATCAAAACTGATAACCGATGTTCGCTCCTTGAGATAAGCCACTACAAGCTGGCGTGCCTTCTTCAGCATCTTGTCGTTCTCATCGGCCTGCAAGAGACGAGGAATGAAATCTTCGCCAAACGCTTCTTCCAGATATTCACTCTGGATGAAAAGCATATCGGGGATGAGACGGATGAACTTATCCCGACTATCGTAGATGTCGAGATACTGCTGCATGATTTCGCAGGTCGGGATAAGGAGACCATGATGCAGATAGTAATATCGGCTTTCCTGCCACAGGAGAATAATATCCTCTAGGGCGGCGTGAATTTCGTCCTTGGTAGGCTGGGTCGGGAGGTCTTCTGTATCGCCATCGCCTTTCGTACCATCATCCTTTGGTACATTAGTACTATCGTCCTTGGGTACTTCGGGGCTTTCCGAATCTGCACTATCCGTGTTATCCGTGCCTACGATTTCCGCCGGAGTATTCGCCATCTTCGCCATGTTTTCGAGCATGAGCAGAAGATTGTTGAGGGAAACTAGGGCTTCCTTCTTATATCCGGCTACACCTTTATCCAACAGCTTTTCACTAGCTGCATCATAGTCGTTGCTGGAAGCAATGTTGACTCCTGCACCATTGATGGAGATAATCTGCTGATAGGCGAAGCGGGCCATCGCCTCGTTAGCCACTACACGCTGGGCATCCAGCAGAAGTTCTTCCCATGGGTGTTGAATATAGGTACCATCCTGCACGTGGCTGTAGAAATCGAGCGGGTCAAGCTTCTTGTATTCCTCACACAGGCGGTTGTAGAGTGATGCGCCGAGCTTATCCTTCAGCACATCTTTTTCGCTATTATCCAGTATGCCCTGGATGGTGGCTATATCGTCGATTGCGTTGCTTGGAACGTGCAAACGCAATTCTTGGTTGGTGGAAATAATCATAATTTATAATTTATAGTTTATAATTAAATGCTTTCCTGCTTTGCCACTCCGGTCTTCGAGTTATCGAGGGTAGTCAATACCTCTCGGTCTATCTGCCACACCAGGTGCTCATCCCAATCGTTGAAGCGGCTCAAAACTTCCAATGGACGTATCATCAACTGCTGCAATGGGGCAAACTGGATTTGCTTGACCAGGAAACGCTCTCTCAGGTCGGTACCGCCCGATGATGCTGTATCGCCAGGAGTATTACCGATGAGCTTTGCATCAAGACCCATGGCAAAGAAAATGATACTGCTTATTTCCTGCAACTCGGTTTTGTCGGCATTCGCCTGATCATTTGCCTTGGTTTCGATTTCCACGATTTCCCAAGCCTTGTGTTCCTTTCCGTCGCTGCCCGTAAAAGCAGAAGAGATGAGCGCCTGACCTGCATTATCGGGATTGGCGAGCCATGTGTTGATAGAGGTAAAGATTTCGTTCTGAATCTCACCGATGGTTTTCTTCTTCTGCTCGCCCTGCTGCTGATAGAGCTTATTGATATAGTCCTGGTGGATATAGATCACTCTACCGATGATGTTGCTGTTGCGCTTTCGGGTAAGGCGGTCATCCACGATGGTGAAGGCGTATTCAAAAATGCTGCCGGCAAAGATAGAGTGCCAAAGGGCATCGGCATAGTATGGACCGCCGAAATCTCTTGGCGACATAATGAAGCGGGTAGGGCGTTTTTTGCGGCTTACCTGCTTCTGACGTGCCTCACGGATATTGCGCTGCAAATCCTTTACGGCTGATGTGGTAGGGAGATAGGGGATAGCCGCTATCTTGCGGTCTTCCTCTTTCTGCACACCGACGTATTGGGTTGGGTCGAGCCACTGGTTGCTCACGTAGGCATAGTTGATGCGGTAGTTCTCGTCCATGCGTTCCAGTCGGGTAGTGAAGATGCTGCGATGCTTTAGACCGATCACCTTCGGGGTCCACTGTGCGGTAGGAACAGCTTTGCCGTTCTCGTCGAGGGAACGCTGATTAAGCTGGAGCTCTACAAAGCATTGTGACATCAGAGCCATATCTCCTGCCAGGTCGAGGAAGGTCTGCATCAGATCGTTGTTTTCCAGGAAATCACGAAGCTGGGCATTGGTTTCTTCCCATTTTCGGAGGGCTTCTTTCAGAGATTTCATCTCCTCGCTTTCCTCTTCATCGGAAGATAAGACCTGCGATTGAACCGCAGAGAACGGTGACTCCTCCTGCTGAGACTGCCCGTTCTGGCTCTGCTGCTCATTCTGGCGCTTGGCTTCGGCGGCTGCCTCTTCCTTGGCTTTGAGGTCAGCTATCTGACCACGGAGCAAAACTCCTGCACTCTCGTAGGGAATATATTTCTCCGTGATATTCCCGCCTACGTACTGAGTGTAATGATACTTGGCTGCGGGACCACGACCTACCAGTATTTTCTTGATGTAATCTACTCCTGCTGCCGTGAAAGGCGACATGCGCGAGAGCATCCAGATAAGGTTTGGCAGTCGGTTGGCCATACCCCATTCCATAAAGCCTAAGCCTTCGGTACCTACGCCTTTCGGTTTGCTCAGGTTCTCGCCGCCACTCGATGCAAAGATAGTGGAGACTTGCTGACGTGCCGCAGAACCGCTTGCGTCGCCACCGCTTGCCGACATACCGGCTGTGGTAAGTAGCATGCTGTGAACGTAGTCATTCCAGGAGAAGACTTTGCCGCCGCCATTCTTAAGCGGCGTAAAGGCATCGGGGCGAACGGCTACATAGCCTGCATCTTTCAGCTCCTCACTACGATTTTGGAGCTGCTGCAGGTTGGTTACTCTGTTTTTGTTTTTGCTTGCCATTTTTTGCGTTTCTTTTTATATTTTATCCTGAATGTGATTGAAAGAGAGAATGGTGGCGATATACGCGCGCCCGCTTTTTTCTCTATTTCTGAGTGTAAAGTTAGGGCTTTTTATAGTTTTGGTGGGGACAAAGTCTTCCGTTAGGCGTTCCGGCGGATTTGAAATCCGCCGTCAAAAAAGGTTTGGCCTATTAAACCGGGGGATTTGCAATCCCCCTATTCTTTGATGCAATCTTGCTTGCTGCGGATTTCAAATCCGCCGAGCGCCTAGCGGTATTCGATAATGATCATAAAATCCTTGGCGATGGAGGAGATGGCATTACTGATGCAGTCTCCGATTTCGAGCCTTTGAGAGTGAGGATTGGAATACCAATCTCCATCGGCTCTGCCTCTGCTTGCGCAGGTTCTTATTCGTATTGTTGCCATAAAAGATTATCTTTTGTTACGGTGGAAATGCAGTTACTCCAGGGATAGGGACTTGGGCGATGATACTTATCCTGATAACGACAACCGCCTCTGTCGCCGTGTATCTTGCAATATGCCTTCGCTTCTTCGGTTCTATAGTGGGTAATAATGGCTTGCTTAATCATATTTTATTCATAACTGAAGGCAAGGAGATTATCCTTTGTATGGAAGGTACCGATACACTGCATCAGGAAGCTGTCACGGAAGAAGATGGCTTTATCCCGATAATCGTTGGTGCCAGTCTGCTTGCGTACTTCCTTGGCGTGCTCTGTTCTTGCCTCGTGAATGGCTAATATTTTAATCATAAGTAACTGTTCAAAATTAATTTTATAAATACGATGAATAATTCACGAATAAGTTCGTACCCACAGATGCCAAGGCCATGTTCGTACAATAGAAAAGCGAGTCCGTAGTCTCGTAATCTATCGGTCTTATCCATTTACCCTTAAGTATACGCCAAAGAATCTCGGCAGGATTAAGTTCCGGAGAATAAGGTGGAAGATAGAAGAGGTACAATCCTCTTTTCTCCCAAATTTTCCTCAGTTCTTTCACTTTCCGATTTCTATGAACAGAAGCATTGTCCAAGACAATTACAGTCTTCTTCGTGACATTGAAAGAGAATCTATCAAGATAGTCCACAATCTTGTCTGCGTTGATGGACTCTTTTGTGGTAAAGCCTTTATATTGGTTCCTTTTGGTAATCATGCCAAAGATATTAAGCCGGGCAGCTTTCTCGGATGGGATGTAAACATCCTCATTCTTGAATTGCCAGCCATATGGAACATATCCATTTGTACAGACATGGCTTTCGTCGGCATAATATAGCACAAGTTCTCCTTTGGAATCAAGTTCTTCAAGTTCTTGCAACTTCTCTTTCTTGTATGCGTAGAGCTGCGGTGAGGGTTTGCCCCTTGGGCGTTTTCTTATACGCTTATATCTTGCACCAATGTTTCTAAAAAACGTTTGAAGGTAATGTCACTGGCTTCTTTACCAGTCGCATTCTGCCATGCCTCACGTGCTTTGGACACACTCTGACGGTCTTCCTCAATTGCCTTGCGGACTGCTTCTTCATCAGAACAATCCATAATAGGTTTTCGACCCTGACCAGGACGTGTCTCCAAGCCTTTGATGCCATTTTCTTCATAACGTTTTATCCATGTGTAGACAGTAGGAACAGTCACCTCAAGTATTTCTGCTATTTTGGGAGCTGATTTACCTTCTGACTTCAGCAATATGGATTTGCATCTGATACGAAAACTATGAGTAGGGCCATTATGATAGCCTTTCTCTAATTTGAGGCGATCAACCTCTGATAATTCAAGTACTTTTATTGGTTTCATAATTCTATTTTTTCTATAAAACGGAAAATGAACCATATTAGTACTGATATATATAAATAATTTAGATCACTTACTTACTCATATATTACATAAGGCGATGTATCACCCAAACCGTCTTGGTTGGTATAGCTATCGCCGCTATTAAATTGGGTTACTGCATTCGCTATATCCTTGCGTGGGCGATTGCGAACCTTGCCTTTATGGTCTCGGGAAAACCCGATATAATGCTTTTCAGTCATATCTTAACAATAACATTGTATGCTGCCCGTGGTTGTCATACAGCCCCCCCCATCCATCATATCTCGATGATAGAGCGGTAGAGTAGCCTTCTAATCGTGGGCATAACTCCTTAAATCGTTTTACGAAAGGGATAACCTTATTCATACTCTAACAATATTTTGGGTTTATCAACATCGTGCCCTTTACCTCCCCCACAAAGGCATAGGGCGATACCTTTAGGGTGAACGATAATGCCGTTTTGGGATGGGCTATAGGAGCCGAGGATGATGGGACAATTACTATTCATAGTTCTATATTTCTACAATTACAGCACCCTCACGATTACACCTACGTTTTAAACCAGGAAGAATATCGGATAATGCCAGCTTATGATAATGAGTGCAGACCGGACAGTGAAAGCAATCGTTATCTACGTTTATCGGCATCAAATGATGTATGCTTGATGAAAATAAACCTTTAATCATATCTTACTATTACAGCCGTTGCAGCCCTACCGCCTGTAGCCTTCAGAAAGTTTACTATCGAGTTTCGCTGATACTGCGATTTTAAGCATTTGCTTACTGCGAGATAGATAGGGTCGGGATTTAGAGAAATTACTTTTATCATTGCCAAAATGGATATTGAGATTTATCTTCTTCCAAAGGTTCGTAAACCTCCAATTCTGCTCCACAATGCGGACAATGATAAAGATACTTATAACCATTATCTCCATACTCTTCATTACCAACGAAATTAGGAGATGCAGAGCACTGAGTGCATTTCGGCATCTTATTGCGAATCTTTTTCTTGCTCATTTCTTCTCCAAAAACTGATGATACATACTTTCCAACTTAGGATTTGCGAACTTGCCGTTCTCTTTCCAGTCGTTGAATAGCGGCATGATAATATCCTCGTGAGAAGAAACAAGTAACTCCTGCATTCTCTTGGGCTTGCGTTTCCAGCAATCATACTGCTCTACGAAAAGGGTAAGGATGGCTTTCAATGCCATCGCATTCTCGTGGCTCGGCTCTATCTCGAACTGATGGAAGACGCAGGTGTCTTTATCGTTTGCCTGGAGGAACTTGCTGACGGCTTCATCTTTCAGGAAGAACCTTGTATCTACTTCTTCCTGCAACACATCTTCCAACTTTCTCTTTAGCGGAATAGGGTCGGGAAACTGGTAATCGAAGGCTACATCTTTTCTCATTGAGAGGCAGAAAACACGGTCGCGGTTCTGCGGAACACCATAGTCTTTGGCATTGAGTCTTGCCCATCGGCTTACGTAGCCGAGAGAAGAGAGTTTATCAAGCCACTTCTGAAAATCGGGCATAAACTTTTCGCTTACCAGGGCTGCCACATTCTCTTGAAGCAGATACTTCGGACGCAATACCTCCACGGCATCGGCTACCCGCCACAATAATGCCGAACGGGTATCGGAGCCTTCCTTCAAGCCCATCTGCTTGCCGGCTTGCGATATATCCTGACAAGGTGAGGAATAGGTGAAGAGGTCGATTTCTTGCCCCCCCACATTATTCTTTACCTGTTGCCAGTCGATTTTGGTTATATCGCCCAAGGCTTTATCGGCAAACTGCGGAAAGATAAGGTCGTGCATCTGACAGGCGTATTTGTCTATATCGCTCCAGCCTACACATGTCCAACGGAAATCAGGATGCTGCTGGGCGAGGACATCGGCTGCCATGAGCTGCGAGTCATAACCGGAGAAGGTGGTGAGGATAAGTTTCTCGCCATGGTTCTTATCTACCGGATAGGTAGGGAGTTGGTCTTCTGGGAAGAAATCGGCAAAGAAAGAGGTCTGCGCCTCCCGCTTCGGCTCTTTCGGGTACCATAATTGTTGATAGATGGCTGCAAGTACATCTACCACGATAGAATTACCTGCCTGCTTGTATTGCTGGCTGGCTGATACTGCCATATCTTCTGCCTTTCCCTTGCTCTTATAGCCAGCTACTCGCTCGGCTGCCTCGGCATTGGTACTCTGCATCGTGCGGATCACATCATCTCGCACGCCCATGAGTCGGAAACACTCGAAGGGTGTCAGCTTTCGGATGGCATAAGACTTAATGGTCTTATCCTTGAAATTGAATTTTGTTATCATTTTGTTTTGCTATATAAATCTTTTTTTGTTTATAATTCTACAAACACAAACGGATTGCTACTGGCAGCCGTGAGTGCATTTACCAATTTACCCCCCCCTACTGTGCGGCTACGTCTCAGGGCAGAAGTGGGGTAGTTCAAATCGGCTGCACCTGGTGCAGGACAATCGGTATAACCTTGCTCTGTTGCCTGACGGATGCGTAGGAAGGTCTTACCTTCTATATCCACGATTTCAAGAAACGGACGGTCGGAGGTGGAGTATATCCGATAGAGAGAACCATCAGGATAAAAGCCATATCTCTTTCCGTTCTTGATAATCGTTCCTCGCTTGTATTGAGGTTGGGTGTTATTATTCATATTTCTTTATCAGAAAAACGTTCTGCTCCCACGCATTGATGGTAATGGTAGGGCAGAGATCCGTATCTAGAATACCGCCCTTATTCTCGCCTCGTGGATATTGGTAAAAACGATGGTTATTCATACTCTATCCTTATGCAGTGTGGGCATTTGTAATCGGTGGCTCTGAGTGCAGGAGAAAGCCCCGCCCATTTTCTTCCATTCCTTCCATTCCTGTTTATGACTCAAAGGGTGTACAGATGCCTTTACATCTATCATTTGTTTCTCCTCATTTTTTCCATTTCCTCATTCTCTTTCGACAACCTTTCGAGGTGTTCGAGAACGAGGGAATAGGACTGGGTGTTGACCTGATCTTCCGTTAGGCCGGCATACTTCTGCATCGTAGCGGTGGTAGCGGTGTAGATTTCCATCGGGGTTTGCGGCTTTTTATTATCTACCTTCTGCACCTTGAACACGTGAGGATAGCGATGGGCTAGGGTGTGCATGATGCCACTCCACCAGAAGAGGATAACCTGCCAGTTGGCTTCCGGGTATTTGACAAAATAACCTGCGTTCTCGATGAACTGCTTCGACTCGTAGTGAAAATCATATTTCGTGATGCCTGTTGTCGGGTCGATATACTGGGTGGTAGTGTTGAAGATGGTGGCAAGGAACATGTTTCTGGCACTGGCTACGCTCTCGGCTTGTGTCTGGAGTTGTTCCTCGGTGAATTTATCCATCTTCTTCATCTTTATCAGGTTGTTGTGCAAACGAGTGTAGGTCTGCATCATATCACTGGCAAAACGGTATTGCTGCCAGGAGAAACCATCGAGGTCTTGGTGCGGACCTTGGAAGGTTTTGCTGCGACGGTACCACTTGGTTTTCTGCTTGATAAGCGGATAGGGGAAGCGGGTGAGGAAATTACCGCTATCTGCATCCAGCCAATCGAGAAGACCTGCGCCCTGAGCAATATACTCAATGGAGGTTTTATCATTAGTTTTGGCTTTCGGGGAAAGCCAATAGTTGAGCTGCCAAAGATAGAGGGGGAAGGCAGTGCCCTTTGAACCAGCAATGGAACTGCTGGGGACGGGAGCGAAAGGGATGCGGCTTCGCTTTTTCTTTAGGCGCATGCTTACGTAATAGCACTGCTCATTGATGGGAAGGCGTGGGTCGGGATAAGTATCTATCTGCACGCCGGCAAAGAGAAAGAAGACGGCTATCTTTACCTTCTGCATATCAAAGGGGTGATAGCGGTCTACCTTCTCTATTTGTTCCTGCATGATGGCAGCTATCTGCTCTAGCTGGGATGGGGTGCATTGGTTCCAGCCATTGGGGAGGGTGAGATTTATCTTTTCCTGCATAATGATATTTTTTTATACCAGCGATTGAATCGCTGGGAACGAGGACTAGAAAGTGATTTCTTCTCCGTTGTTGGCGATAAGACTGCCGTAACTGATGGCATTGAGGCGACGGAGCCAGCCTGCCTCGAAGCCCTTCTGACTAGGGCACTGGGCAATAACTCTAGCGATGTATTGCTTGCGGCGTGCTTTGATGCGCTCGAAGAACCGCTTAGGGTTCTGGCTATTGAGCGCCTTGAGAGTTTTGTTGCCTACGATACCATCGGCGGTTACGCCCAGCATTGCCTGTACGAGGGTGATGCCTGGTGTGCCGCTGATCCATACCCAATCTACCAGGATATTGGCGATGCTCTGGTCTTTGATGCCATCGGCTTTCCATCGGTTCCAGTAGCAACGGCGAAGGATGGAGATAGCATCGGCTTTGGTGATAAGCTTCACGTCCTTTGCGTCTATGCGGCCATCATGGTTCTTGTCGTAACCTTGGGTTTGCCAGGTTTTCAATGTTACGCCCATGTTGGTAGGACCGCCCTTATCGTTGGGGTGGTTCACGTAACCTCCCTCGAAGGAGAGAATGAAATCTGCAAGAGGTTGAATCTTTGCCATATCTTTTCTGTTTTATCGTTTTTATTTCTTCTGTTGGCAAAGATAGCAAATGCTAAAAAGATGATGGGGACAAAGAAAGCCTCCCTGCGGCTTTTACAGGCGCAAAGAGGCTTCAAAAAATGTTATCCCAATCTTTTTACTTTAAATACTTGCACTCGCTAGTGCGAAATCTATATTACCTAGTTCAAAACAAACTACATCATCGCGTGAGCGGACATATAGTCCCATATCTTGGTGCAATCGTCTTCTTCGGGTTGCCAGTCTGCATCCTGGAAATAGAAGAGATAAGCTGCTTTGATGATTTCATCTTCTGTCATATCGCTGCACAAGTCAGCGTACATGGCATTGAAGGCAACATACTTATCCCAATCGTTCACCTTTTCACGGAACTTCATGCCCTTGGTGGCTTTCACTATCTGCGATTTGGTCCAATGCGCGCCGGATCCTACCAACTCACCATTCTCACCTTTCTTGCTGTACACAAGATGGCAGACATCATGGTTGGCCATTTTCTCGCTGTAATGACGATCATAGAACACTGCGTGCTGGTGGCGGAGGATACACCAGTACAATTCTGGATTTGTTTCCTCCAGGGAGGCGAGGTCGCAGCTCAACTGCTCCATCGCCTCCATCATCTTCTTCTCGGTAGCCACGCCGTGAGCGCGGGCCTGATCTATTAACTGAATATACTTCATCGTCTTTTACCTTTCCTTTTGTTGGTGGATAGTCATGCGATGGTGAGCGTTAAAGGAGCATCGCACACGAAAGTCTTGCTGCAGGAGCAGCAGGCTACTTTGACAAGACGGTTTTTCACGCTGCCAAGAGATGTGGTAACGTTCGTGATTGCCGTAGCAGAGAAAACAGGAATGGTGAAATCCTGACTTACTACCTGCGAGCGGGTGCAGCAGGAGCCGCAGTTGCAAGGCACGTAACTGATAACACCCTCTACATGAATCGTTATGAGATATTGCGAAGTACCCACGTTGGCAATACTCTTTACAGAGAACTGAGGGTTGAAAACCGGAGTCTCGTCCACGCATGAAGGAGCACAGAGCTGCTGCGTGATATTTACATCATAATAGGGAGCAGTGGCGGTTGCACCTACTGCAAGCGTAGCCATGATGCAGGCTGGAATTGTTCTTTTGTTCATAGTCTTTTCTGTTTTAATAGAGCGACGACTTCACCGCCGCATTAATGTTTCACCTGATAGCCCTGGGTCTTCTCTACCGGAAGGTTCTTCTGAAGAAGGTCGGCGAGTTCGTCAAGATCCTCCTCGTCAAAGGTTATCACACCCTCCAGGATAGAGAGCGGTCCTTTGTAGCGAAGCTGCTCTACCACATCGTGCGCCATCTGCGGAATGCTCTCTTCGGGAATGTTCCCGAAATACTTGGCGAGCATCGGAGTGACAAGCGCATTGACCACAGGCTGAATCATCGGTTCTATATCGGCTTGCAGAGAATAGTTGCCGCTCACCAGTCCCATGCTGCCGATGGTAGCCTGGAGAGACTGGAGCATAGGCAAGTGCATCAGATTGCCAGCCGCTATCTGAGAGATGGCAGGGCGTGCCCATTCGGACACCACCGCTGCCAGGATTTGCGAGTTCTTGTAATCCATATCGTTTCTTCCTTTTATCCGAAAATACGGTTACTGGTTACAAGCGCATCCGCATCCCATCTGACAAACATTGCCTGATGGAATCATCATCTTGGTAACATTCAAAAGTGAAGCCACCTGCGATTTCAGCACGTCGATGTTGGCGTTGGCAGCGGCATTGTATGCCATCTGCTGTGCGTTGACCGCCTGCTGTGCATCCTTGTTGGCATCCACCTTGTTTTCGAGCTGACGAATCTTACCGTCAAGATACTGAGTAACATCTACCATCTTCTTGTCGGTATAGTTCTCACTCTTCTGGATAGCAAGTTCCGTCTTCAATGTAGAGTTCTCCTGAATAAGGTTGGTCTCACTCTTGGTTACAAAGCGTGCATCCGGATCACTCGGATTGGCAGTCATGCCATTGTTGCCTCTACCGAGGTTAAACAAGGATGCACCGCCACCCAGCAAACTGGTAGCCAAACCTGCGATACCAAGTCCAAGGGCGGTATTACCCAATCCCTTGCTGGCAACATCATAGTTGCCATCATTCGTTTTTACCTGCATAGTTTTTTGTGTTTAAATTCTTCCAATATCGGAATCGTATGCAAAGGTAATAGGAATGAAGTAAACTGAAAAGTGATTTTCATTAGATGTTCTTGCGGATAAATCATGAAGCAGGAACACTAATAGACAGATAAGAAAAAGTACAAACGTGCAGAAGTACATAAGTACAAATGTACTTTGGTACTAAGCTACATAGTTTCTTCCAAAGCCTTGATATACGGGATGGCTTCGTCCCTGATAATGTCGAGGAAGAGTTGTGCAGAACGCTTCATGGGTACATCCTTCATCCAGTGGGCATTGCTCATCAGTTCTTCTCCTATGCCCTGGATAGGACGAGCTATAAGGGTAGGGTGGTTCTTCAGATACAGCTTCGGCATAAAAGTAACCAGGTGAGTATCTTCTATGATGGCAAGGTCTTCGTCGGGGTCACTGAGGATACACTTTACGCTTAATTTGGTGAGATCGTTCTGCAAATATTGCTGAAAAGTGTTGAAAACACGTTCGCCTACATCGGGCATGATGATACCGTGCTTCAGCAGGTCATCGTATATTATCTTATCTTTCCTAGCAAGAGGGTGTGTGTTTCGCATGATGGCACAAATGCTGAATGGGATGCAGGGATGGCTCTCGATGCCCTCGTTGGTATAAGCTTCGTTCATCGTAAAAGCGAGATCCAGCATGTGGTCTCGCAACAGGCGGTTCAGGCTCGTTGCCTTGGTAAATTCGGCATTCACCCTTACGTTAGGGTATCGCTCCATGAATATAAGTGCAGCCACACGGATATAGGGTGCGATAAAGGAACCTACACCGATGCGCAGTTCTCCGGTCATGCAGTTGTTGAGTGCATTGATATGCTCCTTGCAGTCTTCCGCCAACTTCAGTATTTCCTTGGCACGGGGCAGAAGTGCCTCTCCGTTCTCGGTAAGCATGATGCTGTGCGATGTGCGTATCAGCAGCTTGCATCCCAGTTCGTCCTCCAGAGCCTTGATGTGCTGACTGATGGCGGATTGGGTAACAAAACATCGGGAGGCGGCGATACTGAAAGAAAGCGTCTCTGCCACATACACAAACGAACGTAAATGTCTTAGTTCCATAATCTCTTACTATTTTAGTTACACTATATAAATTAAAATTTTATGCTGCAAAAATAAGAAAAATATTCTATGCGGAAACGCATTTTGCATAAAAAAATCTAATTATGGGATAAGATATTAAAAAATGAAAGATATTTGCAGTTTTAAATGCGAAAAGCCCCGGTATCTTGCCTTATTTTACTAAGGATCAATACCGAGGCTTTGATTTATAGAGTGTAAATTGCCAATGGAACGCATTGGATAGGTGAGCGATTATTCATCATTCTCGCCAAGCATAGCGGTTTCATCATTGATAGATGCTACCTGCTTGCTCCGCTTAGATGACTGCCGGGGAGCGGAATTGGTATCGCTCTTGTCAGTTCCGCTTACACTTCCCCCGCTGTGCCTGCGCCATTACAGAGAGAATCCCATCCACTTTCTGGTGCGGCAATCTCATAACGGCCGAAAGTTGTCGGACTGAGGGAACCGCTCAGTGTAACTACACGATCATCTTCTGGTTTTTTGCCCGTGTCTCCTTTAATATTACCGGAGTCGTATTTGAAGTCGTGCTGCTTGTCGTAAACGATGATTGATTTATCACCGTCCTCGATGATATAACCACACTTGAGGTTATTGAGACCACGAGCCACATAAGCAGTATCGGCATTTACGCTCTCAAGAACGTAGTCCAAGGTCTGCTTGAAGCCTTTCTGGAAACCGAGGTTCTCCCAGGTGTGACCCTGACCGCCATCCTGGCACTCAAACTTGTAGAGACCCTTACCTTTCTTGAAGGACGCAGCAGTCAGCGCTGCATAGGTGTTCTTACCTTTCTCTGGTGAGAGAGGAGCAGCAAGCTCACTCTTGATTAAGACATATACGTTTACGCCAAGACCGCCGAAGTTTTCCAAGCAATCGTTCTCGGAAAGCAAATCCTTGATCTCTGGGCATGTTACTGTTTCTGCCATAATTGTATCTTTTTTGATGATTAAACGAAATGGCGACGGAAGCCATATTCCGCCAGGTCAGGCGACCGCCGCCGAGGATTTATAGAGGACTGCCTTTTCCCGGTTGGACCAGCGATAGAATCGCTGGGGACGGGGGCAGGGGAGGGGGTTAACCCTTCTTGAAGAAGGCGGTGATACCCATGCTCATACCGGTAGCGGCGAACTGGATCTTCTTCTCCTTGCTGCCAGTGCTCCAGTGAGAGAATACATCGGTAGTGCCCTCTGCCTCCAGGGTAATAACCTGGTTAGGGGTTGTGGCTACTGGCTTAGTGTACTCTACGCCGTTTACCTTCACCTTACCATCGGTAACAGGAGAAGCATCCTCCATGGCGGTTGTTACCACAAGGTTAGAATTGGTGTAATCACCAGCTACGTACTCTGCTGTTGCAAGGTTGCCGTCTGACATCGCAAAGGCGTACTTGAACGGATTGCGAATACCTGCACCTTGGATTGACTGAATCTGGAACTGGATGTCGCGCATATCATCATCGGTGCCCACCTTAACACCTACGTAAGTCTTGTTACCCTCAGAATCAACTGCATAGACGAAGTTCTTAGGGATGGTAACGTACATGCGATCACCCTCACCGAAATCTGCGATAGGGCAGAGTGTTACACGAGAGAGACCTGGAAGCTTGAAGTTACCGCCGTCCTCGTACTCAACCTTGAAGTTGCCGTGGAACTTGTTAGCGTAACCTGCAGCGATGTACTGAGCTGTCAACTCGCTCATGTAAACGAGAACGTTCTGCTTGCGCAGACGGGCATCCCACTTCAGGTGCCATGCCAGGAAGTTGTCGTATGGAGTAGAGTCGTTGTTGTCAGAAGGCTCTGCGATTGACTCGCAAGGAATCAAGTTGCCGTTAGCCTCGCTGATAAGACCGTCCTCGATGTCGTGCTTAACACAGGTATGGAAGCCGTCGTACAACGCCATAGCCTGCTGTGAAGCCGGAGTGTCCTCATCACCCTTGTCAAGACTGATGTCACCATTCCACAAACAAGCGGTAAGGTTGTCGGCATAGTTGCTGAGGATAGCGGTAGCAGCCTCTGTAGCGAGAGGGTACTGACCCTGTGCATCTGTACCGAATACTGTTTCGCAGTACTTATCGATGTTATCAGTGTAATGATCCCAAGCGAGCTTCACTGTAATTGTGCGCTCCTTCAAGAAGCCAACCTCGCTGTTCACCTTAGTGTGAACATCCTTACGACGGGTGGTACCACCCTTACGGAGCAGAATGTGGATAGTGCGCTTGTACTGAACACCGGAAACGATGTCGATACCCAAGCGGTCCATCTCCTCTGCATCGGTGTAACCTGGACCCATAAGGATTTCCTTAGTTACCTGCTCGGCTACGTGCTGCAAGGCAGTAGTGCCAATAAAATCTTTAGGAAGTGTTGCCATAATTTCAACTAATAATTAAAAAATAAATAAGAATGTTTTAACCTGAATACTTTATGTTATCCTGATGGTGGAGGGATTACTCCTCGCCTCGCTTGAAACGCTCGAAAGCTGCCTTGCGCTCGGCATTGGTCTTATACTTCGATGGGTCGAACTCACGGAGATTCTGAGCCTTTGCACCCTCACCGTTGTTCTGAGGTGCAGCACCCTGTGCTGGCTCCTCGCCTGGGTTCTCGTTCAACTCAGCAATCTGCGCGTCCTTGTCGGCGATGGTCTGCTGGGCAGTAGCGAGCGAAGCCCGGGCGGTCTTCAACTCCTCATCTACCTTAGCCTTCTCCTCATCAGCCTTTGCCTTTGCATCGTTGAGGGCTTTGATGTCCCCATCTGCCTTAGCCTTTGCCTCTTTCAGGTTCTTAATCTCCTCGTCCTTCTGGGCGATGGTTTCAGCGAGTGCGTCGTGCTTTGCCTGGAGATCGGCAAGACTCTGCTCCGCTGTAGTGGCTTTCTGCTTGGCATCAGCCACAGCCTGCTCCTGCGATGCGAGATGAGCTTCGAGGGTATCGAGCAATGGGGCATTCATGAATGCGCCTTCCTCCTTCACCTCAATCTGCTGACCATCCTGCATACCGCAAGCGGCATTGATCTTTGGATAATTTGCCATATTGATTTGATTTTTGGTGTTTGTATGTTGATGATTTTCTTGTGTGCGCTTGATAGGCTCGGCTGCGCCATTGTAAAGGTCGAAGCAACGCTTTACGCAAGAGAAGAAGTCACTCTGATCATCCATCAGGATTCCCTTCACCTCCTCGGCATCGAATACCTTACCATGAAGGTGTTCGTCCTTTGCGGCAGGACAGGTTTTCTTCACGTCGGCTCTGAACTGAACACCCAGTTCGGCAAGCTCCTTTACCAGCTTCTCGCTATCGCCATCATTGGCAATATCACGGAACTCTCGGTTCTTATCGAAACTCTCAGGGTCGTAAAGCTCGTGATAAGTTTCATCGGTAAACTGGTTTTTGCTACCATCGGCCTGCGTGTAGAAGGATGCCATCACACCGATACAACCGATTTCGTCCTTCGGGTGCATGTAGTAACGCTCATCGCAGAGAGAAGCGAGATACATACCTGCCGATGCACACATGCCATCGATGAAGGCGATGACTGGCTGACCCTGCGAACGGGCATAATTGATAGCCTGCTCGTAATCATTCTTAGCCCAAGCCAAACCACCAGGAGTATTGATGATGAAGATGTGACCTCGACAGAGGGGATGATTGGCCGCATTGATCATCATGTTGCGATGGTCGATAGAACCATACGAGCAACCGCCACCATTTCGGGTGATAGGACCATCGACGGTGAGCACAGAAACAAACGGGAAGGTCTGCTCGTTCTCATCCTCCAATGCCCACTGACTTCTCACTTTCTTTCCATCCTCGGAAATCTGATATTCCTCTGGGTAATAGATGGAACCATCGGCTGCCTTCACGGTTACGAAGCCGCAAGTAGGTGCTGGGCGTTCATATACGGCATGCGCATTCAAATTCTGCTCCAATGCCTTTCTAATTCCGTGAACAAAGTCAGGCGAAATCATCCACTTCTTTTCGGTCAGAATTTCGTATAGACCTTTCATTGTGGGTAATAGAATTTTAAAAAATTAATATATGTTACGTTATCCTGAAAACAAATCTCCTTACCTTGATTGCAAAAGAAGACTCTTATATATTTTCTGACGGCAAAGGTAATGGGAAAACGTGGGCAGATAGGGACAAAATAAGCCTATATGTGGGATTTCATTATGATTTAAGGGAAAACAAAAAAGCCCTGCTATCTTCGCAGACGGCAGGGCTACTTTCTCAAATCTTAAAACTAAAACAATTTACATTTTTGAAAAGTATAATAATTAAGAATCGGCACTTCTTTTTTAAACTGATTATGAAAGCGTAATCGGGATAAACTCCGACATCGCCTGGCAGGTTGCCGTAACGCTGCGGGTTTCAGCATCGTTCTGACTGGTTACGGAATCGGTGATGCGGAAGGTATTAGGCAGCGTATAGCAGAGATAAAGCGAATCATCCTGCTTGCGCAAGACTATATAATAGTCGTTTCTGTGCATATTCTTGATGATTTCTGGTATATTCTCCTTTCCGGCTTCGATATTAGCGGTAATCTCGAAGCTGAATGCAGTGCCGTTGCCACCTTCCTGGGAAGTCTGCTTGGCGGTGATAGCATCTGCCACCACGTAATTATCACCTTCGCTGGTGGCGATATGGAGTGCTTCGCCAGCAAACTTGCAGCCATTCATCTGCAACACCCGCTGCACAATGAACGGGATAGGAAGAGAGCTTTCCCTTGCGGCATAAAAATAAGCATCGGTTACTCCATCAAGAAATAACTCTCTGCAACTATTTGCTTTTTTCATATCTTTTCCTTGATTTATCTATTATTTAACGTTTATTATCTTACAAATTAACACCTATTATATAAGGTGTAAAATCATAGCCACTGCACTTCATCGATACGATTGGGCTTATCACGGCTATCTTTATACTGCATATCCACGCAGGAATAGGACTTGAAGTAGCAATGCTCCGTGCGGAACCACCTTCCGATGATGCGGCGCAATACGTCTTTCTCTTCCTCGCTGGCTTCTATACCATATCGCATTAAGTACCGCTCCAGCATGGCATTATGAGAGCGGGCGATAACCCTGCCTTTGGACGTACAAAAGTCGAAGGTGGATAGCGACCATTCTACGAGGCTGCGCTTAAAATCGTTGTTGAGTGAGACTACCAGTGCACGGATACCATGGGTATCAAGTGTAAAGGTAGGCTTTACTGAATAAACGGTATCGACAATCTCTACTTCGCTGGGCAGACGAATGCAGAGGTAATCATCATGTGCGCCCTTGCCATCGGTAAGGCGACCATTGAGCTGCTGAACCTCTCGGAAGGTGAGCCAGTTTCCGGCATCACGGCGCATCATTACCTTGCCTCCGGCAGGGTGCCTTCCCGTGAGCATATTGCACCATTGCTGCTGGGAGAAGCAAGCGAGGTCGATGCGGTTGCTGCGGGCTGGGGCATTGATGAGGGAGTTGCGCATGATAAAGTGCTCGTGCGAGTAGTTGCTGAACACCACTGGCTCATCCTTTGCCAGGGTGAGCTTGGGATCGCGGTGCCGGAAAAACTGGCAGCGTGAGGTGGGGAGACGGAGATAGATATTTGGCATTATTTTACCTTTTTACTTTTTTAAAGCGATACCTTTCTCTTGAGCATAATAGAGCATGATGGCATCGGTGATGTCGAGGGTATATTTCTGAACAGAGTTTCCTTGCTTTGGACGAGGAACCAGTTTATCAAGCTTTGCTGTCTGCTCATCATTGAGATTGAAGGCGAGTTTCATCACATCGATATAGCAGCCGCCCGATTCCGTATGACCGATGAAACTCTCGTTGAACATCTTATTCTCGCCAAAGAAGAGATGGAGGGCTTCCACCATCTGCTTTGGTGTGAAACCAGGTAACTGAGGATGCAGTTTACGGCTTTTCTCAGAGTAAGTATTCATTCGCTTATCCATGTAAGCATTGATGCTTCCGGAGTATTCATGATAGAGTGCGTAAGCCTGAGATGCTGGATCTTTGGAACGGGAAGAGTTGAAGAAGCCTTCCAACTGCTTGAGACTCTGCATGACACCATCAAACTGATTGAACTCGGTACAGCCATTGAAGATGTCCTTCATTTCAGCCTTTACCTTTTCAAGAATTTTCTCTAAGGAATCAGCGAGAAATGTAATCTTATCCAGATTTCCGGCAAGGGTGTTCACCTTTTCCTGCATGCCCGGCTGGGTGTAATCTATGTAATAGCGGAGAAGGTGGCCAAAGCTGAGGAAGTCGTAACTTACATCACTGCGCACGTTGGTCTGCACAAGCAGGGCATACATGGTTTTGGCGAGTTTGGCATCCTTGTCCTGTATTGCCTTGATGAGCGCCGGCATCTGCGGAGCATTCTGCGGAATGCGGCTTGCAGCTCTTACCAGTTCATTGCGGTTGCGCACGGCTTCGCAGAAATCAGGATCCGCAAATAGTGATTCCAGGGTCTTGGTATATGTCTCAGCAGGCACATCCTTGAAATCGAATGTGTAGATGGTAGGGAGCTGACGAATCTGCTGCTCCCGTTTGGCCATTTGCTGCTGCTGTTGCTTCTTGTTCTTTGTTCCCATTGTTATTTTCTTTTTTATTCTTGCATTGTCAAAAGCTCTATTTACCATAATGAGCGTTAGAGATAGCGAGTAGGGATGAGCTATTATCGCTCATCGCCCTCACCAGCTATCACATGGCGTTCCTTGCGTGAGGCGAGTTTTGCCAGGTTCTCCTCAGCTACTTCTTCGAGGCTTACGCCCATGACGTGGGCGAGTCCTGCGGTCTGCCAAAGTATATCGCCGATTTCGGAAAGCATCAGCTTGCGCTCTTCATCGGTTACGTTCCAAATTTGCGTGTGGCAGATTTTACCATCCTCGTCACGCTCGGTGGTGGTGATATGCAGCTTGCCTTTGCGCATGTGCTTACCAGCCTTGCCAGCAAATTCTCCTACTTCGCCACAGAGGTTGGCGAGCATATAAAAGAGATTATCACTCTCAGGAAGGCAGGTTGTCATTGCCTTCTGCTGATATTCGTTTAATGTCATTTTTGCCATTTTCTTTTTGCCTTATTTGTTATTGAATGCTTCCATTCTCTCGCTGATGATGCGGTTGATCTCGAAAGCTGCCTCCTTGGCGTTAGGATGCGCCTTGCCGGTGGTTTCTCTGAAGCGGAGGTCGAGGATATGCTGCCACTCGGTGATGGTGTAGGTGTAAGCTACTACCGTATAGGTATCAAGAGGAAGAATACCGCGAGCATCCTGCGGCTTCATGCCCGACTTCAGCAAACGGCAATAGAGCCAGTCGGAAAACTTGCAGCCAGAAAGATAGAGGAACTTCTGCCATTTCGTGCCCTCGTGCAGCCAGTGGGGACGGGCAATCTGCACGCCACCTTTCTTCTCCAGGTTCACGTAGCGAGTGCTCTGCTCGCTGATGCAGTTAGGCGATGTGCGGTTTAGCTCACGGCTGGTGCTGATCTGCGTAGTCACCACCAGCGTCATTCGGAGGAGATTGAGTGCTTCCTTGCAATCATATTTCTGCGCCTTTTCGATAAACTCGGATTCCTTCACATTGAATGGGGAGAGCATTTCGAGAATGCTGCCATGCTCGCATAGGAACTGCATGTTGCTACTGATCCATACCTTCTTTTCCTGCACTGCATAGCTGATATATGGCGATGCGATGAGGAAAGACCAAAGATGCTTCGGCAGTTTGCTGTCGTTCTTGATGAAGAAATAGAGAGTGCCGTGGCGATACATGGAACGATGTCCGCTCTCCCAGAAACGGTTGGCCAACTTTACTGCCTGTTCTTCCAGGAACTTCTCTTTCTGTTCTTCAGAAAGATTTTCATCAGGCTGGTTGGCTTTGCTCTTGTAGCAGATTCTGCCTACACGGGCAATCTGTTGTGCGGCGGTCTTCTGAGGCCACCACTCAACACCAGGAATTATCATTTTCATATTGTTTCTTATTTGATGTTTATATATTAAAAATCTGCTTTCCGCTTCACGGAAACAGATGGTTTCTCTTAAAAGAAGGCGCTGAGAAGACGGATAAAGTTCTGTGCTGCCACTCCTCCTTTTTTCAGTCTCTCTTCTGCCTCTGCTTCATACTCCCGTGTTTCTCCGTTAGCAGTTCTGATGCACTTCACTGCATCCAGCGTAGTAATCAGCAAGCGGTAGAGTGATGAATTATTGCTGATAACGTAATCGAAGGAGTTAATATCCAACGATACACGATATTCATCACGGTTGGTTCTTTCAGGAGCGATGCCGCGAGCCTTCAGCGTTTCGGGCTTGGCAGCCACATAAATACTCATCAGTTCAATATCCGGAAAATGCTCACAGATGCCCAGGAATCCTTTTTCGTCAATCACATAGATGGCGACATCTTCTATCTGGGCGAGTTCCGTCCAATACTCGTAGCCACCATATTCGGTGTAGGCAAGCATATCCTCCTTGGGAGTCTTGCACTCCTTCACGAAAAAATGCTCCTTACCGTTTACCTCGCCATCCCTCATGGGACGGGTGGTGAAGGAACAGAGCAACGGGATATTCAGGGCGATGGAAAGGATATTTGCCACCGTGTCCTTGCCTGCTCCAGATGGACCCATAATTGCGATAATCTTTTGTTTCATATCTTTAATTTTGTAAAGTATTTAAATCCCGCCTATTAGCTATTTTCACTCTCCGAACGAAAGCATTCTAAAACATTTGTATATTTATTTCATTATCCCAAGACCTTGTTTCCTGTAGGGAAAAACGTGAGGTTTCTGAGGCGTTTCAATGACGGATATTGCTGATTTACTCTATCACGAAAATCATCCATATCACCCATATCTACTGCATACTCCCCCATAGTCATTTCAAAGTTCACCGGGAACGTCATGGTGATTTGACGGAGGAAATTACCCCCCCCGACATTACATCGAACACTACTTTCATCCATCGCTGACCTTTCTGGTCGAGCCACGACTCCTTCAGGATTCTTACATTTCTCTTTGCCATAATCTTTAATCTTTATTGTATTAAAAATCTTTCTATGTATTATGATATATCTCTTTCCAGTCTTCCTTGGTAAGGATGATGCCCGAACGCTTGCAGTAGTCGAAGAAAGTTGCCTCAGAAATTCTGTTGTAATTAGCAAACTGGTTCCATCGCTTACGGAAATCCATCTCATTGTGGCCGCAGGTGGAATCAGCAGGACGGAAGCGGGAAACTCTGCGCCATAGGTCATAGCCTGCTACTCTATCCACATGGTAGAGCGACATGCCGCATTTAACCCAACCCAGATAACCGCTATTAGCATCCTTTCCGGCACAAATATCTATGCCTTGAGCCTCAATCTTCTCCACCAATCGCAGAGCTTTGCGGTAGATGATTTCCGGCGTATCACGTCTATATCCACCATGCGGATAGTTTCCGCCGAAGCCGGCACCAGTCGGATGACTGCCACTGAAATATGTGTTGGCATTGTTCATCACGGGCATCGGCGTAGGCACATTATCGGGTAGTTTGGTGTAGGGCATCGCACGTTCATTAATATATATATGCTGCGGATCATCCCATGAAGCGAAACGCACACGACCGATATTTCCGCAAGAACCATCGAGCATGATGCCCAGAGCAGCATATTCCTGCAATAATGCCTTGAACTGCTCTTTGTGACGTTCGGGGTAAGCCAAGCGAACCAATCCGAACAGTCCAGTTCCAGAGCAGGAACGCATCAGCAAAGCTACCTCTGGACGAAATGCCAACACTCTGCGGATATTCTCGAAATCGGCTATGCCCTGGTTGTCTTGCAGGTCAATATCTATCGCCAGCCATCCCGTATGCTGCTGAAGGTGGCTTTCTCTTCGGGAAACCATCACCCGCTGACCTGGATGGGTAAGGCTATCGTCCTCGTAGGTAGCGAAGAGACCACTCAGCGTGGCACCAGGAAGCATCTTCTTGGTATCTACGTATTCCGGCATCTTCTTAGCTGCACTGCCATATTGCTGCCGCATGGCTCTCAGCTTCTCTACATACGGCTTCCACCTATCCGTAAGACAGAACTCACGGATAGACATCTGCGTGATGCACTCGCCCGTCTCCATATCGACGTATCTTCCAAGCGCATCCTTCGCATCCCGATAGATGGAACATATCTCATCAAACATACCTTAACTATTATATTTCTTTTCTAAAACTGCTGCAAAGATACAAAAATAAATCGAAAAGAATATAGGTTATCTATATAATATTTGAAATAAGTTATATTTTTAACATTTAATATGGGTTTGAGAGAGGAAACCAGCGATGGAATCGCTGGGGACGGAAGCGAAAAGGATGTTTTTTCAAAAATGGGACCAAACTTCCGATTTTGGTCTCAAAAGTCTCATTTTGGTCCCATTTTTATTTTGAAGGGCGAAATGTTAAAGCCCCCTAATGAGGAAAATGAGGGATTTTGCCCCACTGCTGACCCACCATTGTCCCACTGCTAGCCCACTACGATTTTTTGCTATTTGCTTGTTTTTCAGCGATTTCCTTATTTTTGGTCTCATTTTTTAATTAATTTCTATAAACTAATGTACGCAGGAATGCAAAAATATATTTGAAATATGTAGAAAATATGTAGAAAATCCTGCATTTCTCCCGCTAGCTGCCACTCCCTTATATCCTCATAACTACCTTATTGTCTGATGTTTACGGCAAAGCCGTTAATGCTACTAACTTCTAGTTTGAGGTTAGGGGTTTTTGATTTTAGGGAAAAGAAAAAATACACGGAAAATTTTATATATAGTAGTGAATTTCGGGAAAAAATGGGACCAAGATATGCTTTTGAGACCAAAAAGCCCACAAAATCAGCGAGTTATCAAAAGCCCACTAAATGATGGGTTTGGTCGCAAAATGGGACCAAAAAGAAATTTAAGCGAAAAAGGCTGCCTCGCTTCACAGCGAAACAGCCTTACTAAAAACATAATAAAAACTTAAAAACTAACAACTAATAATCAACAAAAATTTCATTCTATTTATGCTTCATAAACTGATTAGCCTTATTCAGACTGTCATGCAGTCCGTCGCGACCATACATGTTTATCTTGGCGTTGATAGGTTCATTCAGACGCTGAATCAGCGCATTCACAGCTTGCAGGAGTGCCGCATTGCTTGCAATGCTAGCGGAAACCAGGTCGCCTGCCGCTGACGCGCCAGGCAAAAGATTACCATTGCCTGCTTGCGTGCCTGCTGCAAAAACATCACCCACGTTGCCATTATCAAATGCCCTTCTTGCTGAGTTTCTTCCTGAATAGTTGCGGTCGTAGTTGACGAGTGCTTTCAGCAAGCCAGGATTATTCATCATCATGGCGTGGGTAGTTTCCCTACCAATAACGATTTCCGGTCCTCTTTCGGCTACGAGAGACGGCTGCCCGTTCACGGTGGTAGCGGTAGGTGTCGTGAGCATCTTCACGCCCTGCATCTGCTTGCCGTCATCCTCCTTCGCCCAATACACTTCGCCATTATCATCCACAAATGGCTTCAAGTCTTGAACGTTTCCGGAATCGTAGGTAAGCATACCAGTTACGAGCTTGGTATTTGTAGAAGAGGTGTTCTTCTTTTTGCCACTGCTGAAAGCTGAATTGAGTGCCCACTGGAGTAAGCCCATCAGGGTAGCCATTACACCTGCGGCGGCGATAGGACCTGCGATAGGACCCAGGAAATCAAAACACTTACCGATGGCACCAGCAATAGAGAAGGTCATTCCTGCTCGCGTGCGGTCAGCATCCGACTCGATAACAGCTTCGTTATTGGCTTGCGTTTTCGCAAGGTTGGTAGTGAGCGCCGTTTCCGTCATAGCCATACCTGTATTCAAAGCTATCTTTGTACCCTCGGTCTGCTCCTTGTTTCCGGCATCAGTTACGTCTGTGATGTTCTTGACACCCTGCGTGGTAACCTTCTCACGTTCCTTATTGCCCTTCTTTACCTCCTTGCTCAGTTCCTTCTGGTGCTTCTTCTCCTTCTTCAACTGCTCGGCTTTCTCCTTGTCTTCCTTTGATTTGCCGCCACCAGTCTTGAACTCTGTATTCATCACGCCACCGATGAAAGAACCGCCGATACCGGCTGCGGCATCGGCCCAGGAACCGCCACCTGCGATAGCATCGGCTGCTGCTGCCCCCGTTTGCGTTGCGGCATCCTGGTAGAACGCATTGGCATTGTCTCGATTACGATGTGCCCACGCATGAGGAGCACCATTGCCCTGCTCTTGCTTATTCGCCTGCTCGGGGGTTGCAGGGGGCGCATAAGGAGGCACGATAGCCGGACTGTTAGGATTGATAGGCGAGCCGTCAGGATTCCAACCGATAGGCTGCTGCCGTGAACTCATATTCTCGAAACTAGGCTGCGGCTGCGGAGTAAGGTAAGCTGCACCCTCATCTACCAGTCGCACATACATCGGGTTCGCCTTTGTACCGAGATTCGAGAAATCCTCCTTCACGGCATTGGCATCAGCATTGGCTCTTGCTGCATCAATGCCAGGCTGCGCTTTCTTCTTGGCTCGCTTGGCACCTGCATCGTTGATGGCCTTCCACATCTGTGTATTCACATCATTGAGTGCCATATTTGCCCACGATTCGAGCATAGACTTCAGAGCGTTCTTGATAGCTTCCTGTGCGCTGCTTACGTCATTGCGCATTTCGGCAAATGCCTTGCCTACCTCTGCACCGAAAGTTTCGATAGGCTGCACGAGCTGCTGCATCTGAGAGAGGCGATTCTTCATCGCCGTTGCCATTTGGTTGACATAGGCAAGTTCTGCCTCCTGACGAGCCTTGTCAGCTTCATCGAGGAGCTGCTTGTTGCGTGAGTTCTTGAAAACGAAAGCATAATAATCTTCTGCCATCTGCATCTTCATCTTCATCAGCTCCACCTCTGGGTCAGCAGTGAGATCACCGAGACCGAGGTTCGACCACATATTGGTTCGCTTGCCGAAGAGCGCACTTTCCTGCTGCATCTTGCGAAGGGTTTCCTGGTTAGCAAGATTGCGCTGATTACGTTTCCACCAGAAATCAGAAATCTTCTTTGCTTCATCGTAATGTTTCTTTTCGGCTTCTGTATATTCGTCTGAATACTGTATCAGTTTCCGATAGAACAGTTTGACATTCTCTTCCGTATCATTCAAAAGCGCAAGAAAGACAGAAGGTGTATTTTCGTAATTCTCGCCAAAGAGGAATTTCAACAAGTTATCTTTCTTTCCTTCAGTAGCAAAAAGATCAGCCATCTGCGTTCTTGCCTTTTCAAGAACCTTGATGACATCGTTCTTATCCTTCTGAAGTGAATCGAGAGATACATCTGCAAAGCGAGATTTTATCAAACCGAGAAAAGAGTTTTCCTGCACCACTTTGGTGTAATCATGCTCCAGCAACTCTTTGCGACGCTGCTCCATGCGTTCCTGTATGATATTGGCGTTACTGTTTTCGCCCTTTGACGCATCGAGCCACTGACGATCGAGATATGCCCTATCCCGCTCATCGGATTTATAGCCAACAACCTTACCTTTCTTGATTTTAGGCAGTTGCTTTAAAAGGTCAGCACGGAGCTTTGACACATCGTAAGCATTAATCTGCTCCAGCAAGGTACGAGACTGAGACTGGCCAAACTCATCATCCTTCTCCTTGCGGTCTTTATCCATTGTCTTTTTGAAATCATCCCAGGTTTTCTTACCGAGGACAATAGATTGCTTTGCCGCAGCGAGAGCCGATTTCAGCTTTATATCCAAGTCATTAACAACCTGCTTCTGTATCTCCTTTTCTACATTATCCTTTGTCATTTCCTCCACCATTGCCGTCTTCTGGCGCTCGTAGAAGTTTTTAATTTTAGTAATAAACTCGGAGATGTTGTTGCGGGCATCATCTTCAGGAGTTGTAGCAGAGCCATGGCCGCCTTTACCACCCTTTCCGGTTTCGTCGATATGCTGAGGGGTTCCCGTCTCTTTACCGTCGGCAACGTCAAGTTCTGCACCGAACTCTTTTCTTAAAGCCTCTTCCTGTGCAAGAATATCTTGTTTTCTTCGTAAAGCCTTATCACGAGCACTCTTTGCCGCAGCCCTCTGACCTGCTTGGCCGATAGCACCCTGAACCTGAGAAGGCATCATTGCACCGCCTGAAGTCTGAATATAGGAACCGTTAGGTGTCTGTACCTTCGTGTTAGCGTAAGCATCTTCTTTTTTTTGCAAATCAAGAATTGCATCCACTTTTTGGCGACCTAACTCTGCCAGTTTAGCACGAGCACCTTCAAGCTCGTAATACTTTTGTAAACGAGTGAAGTTTTTATCCCATGCCTTAGTGTTTTCCTTGACTGCACCAGTTTCAGTATTAATCTTTGCATTCAGTCCAGGAATAGCACTATTCAGTTTCTTCATTGCTTCAAGTCGCAAGTCCATAGAAGCAGAAGTATCTTTCATTACATTATGAAGACGATTCAGTTGCTCCTGCTCTTCCATTGCCCTACGCTTACCTTCCTCCTGTACTTCGTTCAGTACACGCTGACCGGCTGAAGCCCGATTCAGAGAAGACGTATATTCAGCCAACTTCACAACAAGAATACCTAGCAAGCCGATTATACCACCGAAGACACCAGCCTGTTTTACTAATGACAGCTTATTGAAAGTTGAAACCATCTTAGCCCAAACCACGCTCAGTGAGGCCGAAGCAGAACTCAACTTCTGAGCATAATCAAGTACGTATGCAAACGCACCCGCCAAACCTGCCATACTGAGCATAGATATGAGCGTAGGAAGGATGTTCAGCAGCATTTTGACAGAAGCAAAGATAAGTCCGATGGCTAACTTAACCTCTGTCATAAAACCGAGGCTGCTAGTCAACTCCTTAGTTAACTCGAACCATGCCTTGGCTATATCGTGAACGGGACCTGCTGCTGCGCTGGATGAAACAAACTGTTTCTCCCAAAGGTTATTGGCACGCTCCATATAAGCCATAGCGGTCTCCTGCTGCATATTGTACTCTACCGTTACAGCCGTACCGTCATTAAAGGCTTTATTTGATTCCTCAACAGCTTTTGTAAGCATACCATTTTTGGCAGCCATCGTAACCATCGTCTTCACGAGTCGGGCGCCATCAGAACCTAAGTCTTTAAACAATCCGTCAAGAGCAAAGACATTCTTGGTTTCACCCATTTTTCTAAAGATAGTAAGAATAGCATCCATACCTCTTCCGCTCTCGATCATCTTCTTCAAACTTCCGGTAGCGATACCCAGGGATTTTTCTATAGGGCTGGTTCCTTTTCGCAACTCAGTTACCAATTTACCAAAAGCGGTTGCTGCCACTTCTGGCTCCAATGCCATACTATCTACCGCAGAACCAAGGGCGAGAATATCAGGCGTGGTAAGGGCAGCTTGTTCACCAAGGGCGAGCATACGGTTTGAGAAATCCACAATCTTATCACTGGAAGCGGTGGAAGTAGCAGCCAGACGGAAGATTGCAGAACCAGTCTTCAACATGGCTTTTTCGACACCATACTTGTCAACCAATCCCATTACCTCAGTAATCTTTGCCAAAGATGTGAGCGCTTCCTCGCCCAAATCTTCTTTAAGAGCCACATTTACCTGGTCGGCAGCACGGACAAAGCCAGCGAGTGCCATAGTTCCTCCCTGCGTCTGAACGCCCAACTTAGCGCCAGCATAGGCGATGCGATTTAGCTCTTCAAGGCTAGTTCTGGTATCAATTTTTGACAACTCACGAGAAAGATTTGCTATTTCATCCGTAGTAGAAAGCGCAACTTTGCGAATATCCGTCAACTGATCCGCAAACTTCATGTTCAGACGGAATAAATCAACAAAGTAAGTCTTTACCTGGTTGAATACCGCAAACATACCCACGTATGCCGTAAGGTTCTTCAAAGCCGTATGCCATGCACCACTCTGCTTATTGGCTGCACCCGTTGCGTCATCAATAACCTTTTTGAGGTTCTTCAGCTCCTTCTGTCTGTTTGCAAATTTCTCGCTCTTGGTGTTGATAAAGTTCAGTTCCTCCTCAAGTTGCTTATAAGCCTGTCTCAGCTCATTGATATTTGCCTTGCCAGTCTTACTGCGGGCAACAATATCATTGATTTGCGCTTGCGAAAGACGGGTACCTTTCATAGTCTGTTCCAACTGGGCGTATTGTCTGCGCAAATCAGATACAGCCTTACTTCCAGCAGGGAGTTGTTGAATTTTCTGCTGAATAGCGTCCATAGTGCGCTTAATGTCCTCGCCCGAAGCCTTGCTAGGGGTAGATAATACCTGACGCATTTTCTGCCAACCGATGGCTGCTTTCTGGGCTTTCCCCGATACTGCATCAAGGCGTTCCTCAATCTGGGCAAGGGCATCGTTATAGGCTTTAATCTGAGCGGTATCAGATGTATCTACATTATCCCTCGCCTGAGTAATAGAAGTCTTAGCGCGGCGCAAATCGGATGCCGTAGCGTTTTTATTACCGACGGTTCTCATAGCTTCACCAGCACTCATTTTGCCTTTACGCCTATCCTCTTCTGCCTCCAGTTGCTTTAAAATATCAAGATTAAACTGATAGCCGGAAGATGTTTTCTTTAAAGAAGAAACAAGTTCTCTCTGCTGAGTAAGAGCCTTACTGAGCCATTGGTCGGATTGCTCATCAACATTTTTTAAATTTTCCTTAATCTTCACATATTTTCCTTCGAGCAGACGTATCTCATCGCCTACTTCCTTCATCATCGCACGGATGGAATTAGCCTGCTCCATCTCTGCCTCTGACAAGCCTTCGAGCTGACGCTTGCCATCGCCCAATGCACGGCGCAGGTTGCGAAGCGAAGTATTACTGAGTTGGTTTACTACGCTCTGCAAACGCTCATTGGCAGAAATATCCTTAATCTGCGCAGAAGCCAGCAAATCATACTGCTTCTTCAGATCCTTGATGGTGGCATCGAGGGCTTTATATGGATCAGTGTTCGGCTTCAGGTTTTTCAGCTTCGCCTGAGCCGCATCTATCTGGTCGGATATACCCGCTGCTGCCTCCTGCAACTGCTTCAATACCTGGAGCGGTTGTTGACCGTTGAGCGTGATGATAGCCTCTGTTTTATTCTTTGCCATTGCTTTTTATTTTTAATGTTTATTTTTGGGGGTTATGAGACCGGCGATAAAATCGCTGGGGACGGGGGCGAGATGGGTTAATCACCTTCGCCTTCCAGGGCATTCATTATCTGCAACAAGCCTTGGTAGCCATAGTAATCGGCAAGATGATTTTCGTATCTTGTTTTCAGTCTGCGGACGGTTCGCATGATGGCAGGACGGTGAGATTTACCAGCCCTTCTATCCCACTTGCCGATGTAGCGTGTTTTGAACTTGGCTTTCTTCGAGCGGTCCACCTTGTCGGCAGTGATGTGAGCTGCAGGGTCACGAGGATCACCCGTCAAACCTACACCAATATCCACATAGCGGAGATAATCGTTATAACGGATTCCTACCATCAGATTACCCGTCTTTTCATCAGCCTGATATACCGTACCCTCAAAGGATTTCTTACCTTCACCCGTAGAGTACCACATGCCGTGTTCCTCACGATATTTATTCACCTTCTCGTAGCCACGATACACCTCTACCGGATAAATCTTCTGGGTATTGAAGTTAACTTCTATATCAAGAAGGGCTTGCTTCAGATATACGCCTGCCACCTCTTTCAGGGGTGCAAAAGGCGACTTGATGGGTTGGGTTCTGATAGGCATAGCTTATCCCTCCTTTCCATCTTCTGTCGATGCAGGAATGATATATTTCTGCTCCTTCCCACATTGGAAGTTATAGAGCGGACGGATGGTCTGCCAATAACAATCGGCAAGGAGCCAGCTCGGACCACGGAAAAGAGGGTTTACACCATAGGCAAAACTCTCTATATCGACGGATGATAATTCTATGCCCAATTTAGGCTCTTCCGTCTTGAAGTTTCTGCCCGTGATAGGACAGATACCTGTGCGGCGAAGCTGAGTGAGATAGGACGCAAGGTCTTCACAATACTCCATCAGATCATCCGATGCAGCCTGCAATTTGCTACCATCATATCTGCCCAATGTAGCAGAGGAATCTTTCAGTCGGGTAAGGAAACAGACCTGATAGGTAATCAGGGCTTGCTTATCCGATTTCAACTCTCCAGAGTTCACTACACGATAGAGCATACAGGGAGAGTGAATAATATTGGCGTTGCGGGAAAAGATATTTTCCTCGTCAATATCACGAATGCGGAAGAAACTCTGTTCTTCCAGCTTCTTGCTTGTCGGGTCATGGGATAAGGGCTTGTATATCGTAGCCCAATGTTCCAAAACATTTGATATTGTCATAATTCAAAGAGATTTTAACACATTATTAACTGATAGCGTACAGAAATTAAGAGATATTGGCACATTACATGCCCATTACTGGGTCTGCAGGTTTCTGCGGAATCCAGTCGTCATTATCATCTTCTTTCTTCTTATCCTCTTCCGGAGTTGCCTCTTCCTTGTTATCCTCCTCTTCTGTTGCTTCCTTCATCAAGTCTTTCAGCTTTACATTAAAGTGCCTTTCGGTTTTATCGGCCACAATCTTCTGCATCACTCTTGCCCAGGGTGCCCCATTGCAGGTGCTCTCGTTTTCGAGGATGCTCACGAGCTGCACGCCACAATAGATGGCGGCAAGATAGTTGGCGAGATGGAGAGGGTTCTGAAAATCGAGTATCACGGTATCTACCATCGTGGCCAAGAATATCGCAAGGATGAGGACAGAAAAATCCTTCACCATCTTTGCCATTTTCTTAGATTTCAGTTTCCCGTCGATTTTGCATCGAGGATCTTTCTTGATAGCCTCCCGATAGCGGGAATAGATGCGGCAGTTGCAGCGCCATGCCGTATAGCAGTCGCAGACAAGGGCGAAGAAGCATACGGCAATGTAGTTAAGAGATGGTTCCAGTGTGCACCACACTAAGCCGATAATGGCTGCAAGAAACCTTGTAAGAGTTGGAATTAAACTTTGCATTTCTTTTTTCTTTTTAATGTTATCCTATGTTTTTTAATACGATACAAAGGTATCGGTTTTTTATTGAGAGATGGGGACAAAAGGGATTGAGAGACCTGCGATGGAATCGCAGGGGACGGTGGCGGGAGGGGTGCTATTTCAAGATAGGGGGTTCGGGGGTTGTCCCAATCATTTAGGGGCGATTTCGTAATTTTGTGGGCAGATAAAGAAATTAAAAAGGCGCAAAATGATAAACGAGCAATTACAGAAAAAGATAGAGCAGTCTATCCGACTCCTGCAAAGCGTACAGAAAAGGTACGATGGAGAGATAGAACTGGCTTATTCGGGCGGCAAAGATAGCGACGTGATCCTTCAACTTGCCAAGGAAGCTGGTATCAGATACAGGGCGATATACAAGAATACCACCATCGACCCACCGGGCACTATCGCCCACGTGAAGGAGATGGGCGTGGAAATTCTCAGACCTAAAGAGAATTTCTTTCAGCTTATCGCCAAGAAGGGATTTCCTTCTCGCTTCTCCCGTTTCTGCTGTGAGGCTCTGAAAGAGTATAAGGTACTCGATAAAAACATTATCGGTGTGCGCAAAGCGGAAAGCAGAGCGAGAAAAGAAAGATATAACGAGCCTACCGAGTGCCGATATTTTGGTGCAAAGAAAGAAGAGAACCATGTGGAGCAGATTTACCCTATCTTAGAGTGGACTGATGAAGACGTAAGGGATTTCATTCTTGATAGAGACTTGAAGCTGGCTCCACTCTACTATGATACGGGGGGGCAAATCAACGTTACTCGAAGACTCGGCTGCATGTGCTGTCCTCTGGCTTCCAGACGCAAGCGCCTTATCGAGTTTCAGAAGCATCCCCGCATAGCGAAGGCTTATCTGCGTGCCGGACAGAAGTACTTAAATACGCATCCTAACTGCACGGCGCTGAAACGCTACGATAGCGTATATGAATGGTTCACACGTGATGTGTTCTATTCTAATAATAAGGAGTGGAATAAGGTGAACGGACCGCTATTCGGCAAGCCCGATTACAAGACGTTCCTGGAAGGTCAGTTTGGTATCGACCTTACCATATAGCGTTTCGGGGTTCGGGGTTTTTGAACACGAATGACACGAATTTCGTTTTTCGATGCTCCACCAATTATACATTTTATACATTAAACATTAATAAGGAATGAGCCAATTAACGCAAAACACCCTGCAGAGGATAGACAAATGGCTATCCAATGGTCTCAGCATGGAGACGATGTTCCCTAAACTGGAACAGCGGTACCGCATGCAGATTTGTGCTGAGTTCTACAAGCGATGGGTACAAAACAACGATATAGACCCTCGTACCACCTGCCGCAATATCGCACGACGCGATTATACGCTCTTCGTGAACCAGGCAGGACAGGGCAACAAAGAGGCGCAGGAAATGGTGATGGCGCTGCATATTGATATTGACGATGAAGGAAATATCAAACCACGAACGGTTACGGAACTAAATAATGATGTAGCGGTATGCAACCACATTATCCGTTTCTTCCAGACCGATGAAAGCCCTCGCCACAAGGCGATGTATCTGAGCAGCGCTGAATGGCTCATCCGCACAGGTAAACAGCAGAACAACGACCGCGCGGTGGATAAGGGTATGCAAGCCCTGGCTAATGTATATGGCAACTTCGTAGAGGATAAGGACGCTACGGATGAGATGCCAGATATGAGCCGCATAGCCATTACCCAGGATGTAAGCATCGTGAAACACGACCGCATCAACTATACCGATGAGTATAAGCGCAAGATGGCTCGCAAGTACGGTCTTACGGTGAAAGATATGCAGCAGATAGCCGATGAGGAGAGCTTGAATGCTACTCCGGAAAAAGCTCCTGATTACTTCGACTACATGGAAGAGGTGATGGAAGAGAAGGAGGCGGACCGACAGGCTAAAGAAATGAAGGAGGAACCAGCCGGATGACTAAGCGATACGGAAATCATCATCCCAACAAGATACCTCCCTTCCGTCCTGATCCGGAACACTGGACGAGGAAAAGCAGCCACGGCTGGAAAGCCAAGGTTGCCTACGAGAGTGAGGATGAAGCCTGCGAGTTTTTAAAACTGCATCCTAAAATTATGAATGCCGGATATACGGCATACCAGTGCAAGGTTTGCTCGAAATGGCATGTGGGGAAGTTGAGATAGTTAATAATTTATAGTTAATAGTTTATAGGCTTTATGGCAAAAGACTGGGTAGGCGGCAAAGCTGCCGTATTTAAGACTTTGGGCGCAAGCAATCACACGGATGGTGAGCGCCAAAAAGAAGACTACTATGCCACAGAACCCGCAGCTACCGAATGGCTCTGTAAGATAGAGCAGTTTACGGGGGAGGTAATTTTGGAACCTTCCTGCGGAGAAGGGCATATTAGCGAGGTATTGAAGGCGCATGGCTACGATGTAGTCAGCCGTGATTTGATAGATAGAGGATATGGTGAGGTTGCAGATTTTCTTTCCATCGACAACTTAGAATGGAACGGAGATATTGTTACCAATCCACCATACCGATTTGCGTTGGAGTTCGTGGAAAAGGCTTTGCAGATTATTCCGAAAGGAAGAAAGGTTGCTATGTTCCTAAAACTTACTTTTCTTGAAGGAAAAGGAAGAAGACATCTGTTTAGAACGCAGCCACCTTGCAGGGTATGGGTAAGTAGTTCACGACTGAAATGCGCAGCCAATGGCGATTTCGATGCCATGGCTGGTAGTGCCCAAGCCTATGCCTGGTTTATTTGGGAAAAAGGATATAAAGGAGAAACTATTCTAAAATGGTTTAATTGATAAAAATAGATTTATAGAGGATGGAATTAAATAAGATATATAATGAAGACTGTCTGGAAGGAATGAAAAAGATTCCGGACGCAAGCGTGGATTGTATTATCTGCGATTTGCCTTATGGTGTTCTCAATAAAAAGAGTGAAGGCGGTGGCTGGGATAGTATTATCCCGCTCGAGCCATTATGGAAGGAATATCTGCGCATAACCAAACCCAATGCGGCCATTATTCTTTTCTGCCAGGGCATGTTTACCGCACAACTTATGATGTCGCAGCCGAAACTCTGGAAATATAATCTTATTTGGAGCAAACAACGGGTAACAGGTTTTCTGAATGCTAACAAGATGCCTCTGCGCTCGCATGAGGATATTGCAGTATTCTATCGAAAACAACCTGTCTACAATCCTCAGATGGTGAAATGCGCGCCACATCAGCGTAATCATCGAAGGGGAGATGGCTCTCATAGTTTGAAGCGAGGTTGTTATGGCGACCATAAAGAAGTGCCTACTATCGTATCAGATGAAAAATTCCCAAAGAGCATTATATGCTTCGACAAAGAGCATTCTGCCGATACCTTCCACCCTACGCAAAAGCCAGTAGCTCTTATCCAGTATCTTATATGTACTTATACTAATGTGGGGGGGTGCGTTCTCGATAATTGCATGGGCAGCGGAACTACCGCAATCGCCTGCATCAGAGAAAAGAGGAACTTCATCGGCTTTGAGCTGAACAAAGAATATTACGACAAGGCTTGCAAGCGTATTCAGCTCGAAATGGCGCAGCCTAGCCTATTTTAAATCTGCGAAATTATGGCAAAGATTATTTACTTCGGAAGCAATGGGTGCTCCGGGCACTACCCTATCGGTATTGATATGACACTGACAGGAGAGGAGTATAATAAATGGTGCGAGTGTGATAATGAAGTCTGGATAGAAAACATCCGGAAAAATCCAGGTCGTCACCTGATTCAACACCACGGCGAAACCTATACTAACTATGGCGTGCCTTTCTCTGTAGATGAAGATAGGGTCGGAGACCATACCGAACTCTTCTGGGAGGGAGTACACTCAGAAGAAGAAATGATAGAACTCATAAAGAGCAACCAGTTTTTGAAACGACAATTTAAAATGTAAGCAACAATGATAGTAATAAAAATAAAAACATGGAAAGACTGGAAACAGGACTTCCTTAAATGGGTGCAAGCACCTCGGCGCAGTACTTGCAAGGAGTACGTAGATTATATGGAGACTTTACAAAATCAGGTTCTCTACAAAATAATAAACGATACTTGCGATAAATACGGCAATATGCGTGAGAATCAAATTCAAGACATCACCGAGGCAGTCGAGAGATGCGTGGCTGAGTGTGCCAAAGAAACACGCAAGCTAATCGATGATTGCCAGCCCGCAAAAATTCTCTAAGACTGTAAAAAACTGGCATGTCTGCGGATTTCAAATCCGCAGGAACGCCTAACGGGCGCAAGGACGCGGCTAAATCAACATACATTCAGGATAACAAAATTTTAAAATATGCAACAACCACATTTGATATACCTAACCAAATTCCAGCAGCAATCTCTATATATGGCTGCGAAGGATGAAAGGGTGATTGCCGCAAGACGTGTGGGTAAAACCGACGGTCTTGTGGCTCCTTACGTCTGGATGGCTTCTAACTCTATGCCCGGTATGCTGGGAGCCTGGGTAGCCGTATCACGACAGCAGGGATTCGGCAAAACTATTCCTGGTACCATGGCTGCCATGGAAAGAATGTTCGGCTTTACGCAGGGCATTCATTTCGGTTGGGGGCGACCACCGAAGCACGCCCGTGAGGCTATCTTCAAGCCGAAAAGCTATGACAATATCATTTGGTTTGCCAATGGTGCCCAGTGGGTGCTTATCTCCCTCTCGCAGACCGCAAGCGCCAACAGCTACACTTTTTCAGCCATGGTAGGTGACGAGGCGAGATTCTTCCCTTACAAGAAAGTAACCGATGAGTTGATGCCGGCGTTATCAGGTCAGACTCATCCTTTGGGCAACATCAACTTTACTGATTACAACCCGCTCTATAAATCGACGAGATTTCTATCTGATGCTTCACTTACTACCAAGGGCAGTTGGCTGGAGCGCGAGGAGGAGAAGCTTGACCTTACGATAGAATCAGGTAAATTTCAAGGCAAGACTTACAGATGGGTGCAGGAGCAGTTGGAAGACTATGCAAACAAGATTATCCGTTACAACGACCTTATTTATAATGCCAAAAAGACCGGGCATACCCCTCATGCCGTGCCACCCGATTTAAGGTCGATGATACGCGCCATCGCCCTCAAAATGATTAAGCACGAGGGGCAATTTAAGATTCTGCCTAACCACGGCAACCAGCTCACCAAGAACATGGTGGATATGGCGGTAAACTACAAGCTGGTGGATGCAGCGGATGCGGAACTCATCTATGATTACGAATATCTGTTTACGGAAGAAGAATGGTGGGAGATGCAGATGTTCGATAAGGCAGATAAGTTTCGAGACGACTATCTGAGGGAGCTTCGCCGCTCGGCATTCCTCGTTAGGCGTGCTTCTACCCTCGACAATGTGGATCTTCTTACTGAAGATTACATCCGAACCATGAAACGAGATTTGCCTAATTATACCTTCATGGTCAGTATTTTGAACGTAAAAATCAAGAAATCGAACGATGGTTTCTATTCTAATCTGGATATAGATCATGTCCATGGTTATATTCCTGACGAGGGAATAGACCCTCTGAGTCAAGCCTCGTGGAGTACTCAGAAGGCTACGGGCATCATCGGCGGCAAGAAGATTACTTCAGAAAGTTATCAGCCGGATTTGAAGGAACTGTCCGAGAGAAACGACTGCCGTATGGATGCCGACTGCGTGAACGACCTTCCTCTCTATCTGGCATTTGACTATAACGCCAACATCAATACCCTGGTGGTAGGTCAGGTATATCAGCGTGACGGAGTGGAGGCAGTGAATGTTATCAAAAGCTTCTATGTAAAGAACGAACGCAAGCTGCGTGAACTGGTAGATGATTTCTCACATTATTATGCTCCGAAGAGAGCCGTGAACAGAGATGTGGTTTACTTCTATGATGCCACCGCCAAGCAGGGTGCTTCGTATGCGCTGACTGATGAGAGATTCTATCAGGCAGTGATTAAGGAGTTGGAACGCAATGGCTGGAACGTGACGGCGATAGATATGGGTGTGCCGGAGAAGCACGAGGTGAAGCATCGCATCATTAATAATGGTCTTGCCGGTATCGAATATCCTGCCATCCGTATCAATCAGACTCAGAACCCTGATTTGATTATCGCCATGCAGCTCTGTGAGGTGAGCATCGGCTACCAGGGATTCCGAAAGGATAAGAGCCAGGAGAAGAAAGCGGAGACGGAAGACAACCTGCCGTTGCAGCAGAGAACCGACTTCACCGATGCCTTCGACTCTCTATATCTGGGATGCAAATTCTGGCGAGGAAATATCGGTTGGTTCGTACTGCCGGACGGAAGGAACGTTTAGTTTTAGTTGATAGTTTATAGTTAATAATTTATAGGACGATAAAGGGGCGGGTGTCATCACGACAACCGCCCCTTCTTTCTTTATACAAAACCAATTATTACATGGTAATACAAAAACTACTACATTATTACACGTTTGACCTTGACTAAAGAAACCTCCCGCGTTATCACAACGAAGGAGGACTTAGGTAAACAAAATACATTATAAATAAAAACAATCTTAAAACAAGATTAAAAACACTTATATATATTATTTAGAAGAATGAAAAATTCCTAATTCTCAGGATGATCTCTGAGATATTTTTCTCGGAAGTTACGGAACATAAGTTCATGCAGCTTCACTTTTTCGGGACTCAGTTTAGCCCATTCCCCGCTCCACTTTACCTTTTTACTATAAGAGGCTATGCGGACCACGGAGGATATGGGGAATTCTGTTTCCGTTCTTCCTGTTTCCGGATCATTATATCTAATGCGAACCACCGGAAGGTAAACATCGTAGATACATGCGCCACAATCTGCTACTGCCTTGAAGAGCTTTTCATCTTTCATTAGCAGCAGTTGGATGTCATCACCGGAATAGGAATTATTGATAAGCGATTCAAAACTGCGGTTATGCAGTTGTATAAACCTGCCATCGGTGAAATAGATTTCTACCACCTCTTCCCGGTAATCGCCACTATCCTGGTTGAGATCAGTAATCTCATCCCATAGCGTTTTATTTGCGAAGTCCATCTTGCCGGAAGAGTCCATCATCAGCCAATAAATTGACTTGAGCTGTTGCAGCATCATCTGCTCCTCTATTTTATCCATATACTATACTTCTTTTTCTGTTTGCAAAGGTAATACATTATTTTTTGATGGGCGGGACAATGAACCTAAAGCTTCTTTACCAGCAGCAGCGGACCACCTATACCGCAAGCCTTCACCACATAGCCAAGACGCTGATACCACTGGAGAACGAAAGGCCCGCTCTCCTTATCATATTCCAACTGCACAGACTTGCATCCCAATTTCTTGGCTTCCTTCTCCGCAGTCTCCATCAGGAGGCGTGCCACACCCTGCTTGCGATATTTCTCATCCACCCAAAGGTTGTAGATGGCGCAATCGGCATGCTGATAATATTTATCCTTATACTCTCCAGGCTTCGGTATCTCCACCTGCACGGTGCCATGGTTGATTTCATCCACGACCACGATTTTTTTGTCACATTTCCAATCTTGAATCTGTATCATCATAATACTTAGTTAATAATTAAATGAATCTTATATTCGCTGTCCTTGATAATCTCTATCGGACGGAAGTGCTTATCCAGGTATTCCTCTGGAACTTCATTCAGTGGACCCTCAAACAACATCTGAAGGTTGCGGGTATCGGGCAGAATAACATCAATGCTTACCTGGCAAAACTCATCGATGATGGTGCCTACAAGGTCGCCTATCTTCAATGGCGAAGGATGCAGCTTCTTCTCCTCTTTCTTGCTGAGAGGGGGAACGAATGGCTTCTGCTTCTCGCAAATCACGTAAGGAGTCACGATACTCTTCTGCTTGGAAGCATCATCTGTAAAATCATTATACTTGATAGTAACAGCGTTAAAATTTCCGAGATAGTTAGCAGGGCAAGCCTGGATAACCTCTGCAAGGCTCGGTTTGAATAAATTCGGTGAGCCGAAAGTATGCACTGCTTCAAAACTAGGCAGTACGCTTTTCACTTCCTTGGGGTGTTCCTTATTATATGAAGGCTCATCCCAGATACAGGAGTCACAAAACACATCTTTAGGCTTTGGATATTCTAAAAGCACAAACTCTTTTGCCTTAGAGTCATGCCGAAAACAGAAAACGCTGATACCTTCAGCAATCTTTTCTATCTGCTCCCTTGTTAATTCTATCTTTTCCATAAGCTATAAATTTTTATTTTCTTGACTTACTTACGGGCAAATAAAAAATCTATCTGAAATAGATAACAACCCGATTAAAATTATTGCCTACCGATGGAGTTTTCTTCTTCTCCTCGGGAGTTCCGTAACGATCCAGGGCAAATGCCGGAAACTTTCTCGTTACCTGCATGGATGGATCATCTTCATTGTATATCTGCACGAAATCATATTGCTTAAAAATATATTCCATGCCTCCATCACCTGTGGGCTTTTCTGACAAAAGCAATTCTTTCTTCCACTCTGAGTTGAAAGGTACGAATGCTATGTTTACTTTTCTTTCCTTGTACAAAGGAAGCATAAAACAAGGGACGGGTATGCGCAAGAAACTCGCCATATCATTTCGGGGTTTGAATTTATCTATACTCATACGCTATAATCTTTATTTCATTTCTTTTCTGAGGTTGTCATAAAAATCCTTTGGACACATGCAGTCCCAGAAGTTATCTGCCGGCTCATTGTATCTGTCACCAAAGAAATCACAAGCGCAATTTACGCTTGTCTGGTTGAAAGCGATTGCCTCTATATCATTTATGCTGTGAGTTTTAATAAAGGCACTCAGTTCCTTGTATTGTTGTGGATATATACCTCCACAATCATCAGCGACAACCTTTAAGCATTCAAGGTAAACTTGTATATCTTCGCCTAGAACCTTAGCAAAATCAAAGGTAGATCTGAACACCATCATTTCCTCATAAGTTAAACGGAAATCTTTCTGTAAGTCCTCAATCTCCTTTCTGGATGAAGCATAGATCCAACGGCTTGCATATTCACCTTTTGCCCGCTTTTCTTTCACCCATTCCAAATCCAACGGTTTCCCATCAACTCCTACGGGTACGTAAGATGGAAGATATTTCTTTTCCAGATACATCCAGAGGTGAGGCATCCCACTAAAAGCGTTGGGAACCTCTATAGCGAGTTTCCAACACTTCTTTTTCTTCATTTTAACGTATATCTCAAACATGATCTATTTAAAATTATTAAAATGCGTCCTTATATTCTGCCTTGTTTACCCTTTGCCCCCATCTATCTTTTTCATTTGTCCGTTCTTGAACTCATAACCGATTTCTTGTAACTTAGATTCTAGCATCTTGACTTGAGCCAGGGATGCCAGCCGGATTTCTACACCATCGAAATTGTTAGAAACAATATAAGGAGCGATAATGTTGGCAAAGCCTTTTGATTGCTCGCTATGGCGGCCTTCTGCATTCACATCGCCCACTGAAAGTGTAGCGCAAACACCATCACTTTGCCATGAGAAATGAAAGGTAATCATCTTGTTCTCACGCCATAGATTACTCCCTACACAGATAAAATCTTTATTCTTCGTATTATAATCTCCATGCGTTAAGAAATAAATTCTACCTTCCTGCAAGTCTTCAGGACGAAGAACTACAGTACCAATATTCTCTCCATACTCGCAGGGCTTAACTCGATACTTGCAGTTCTCTGTATCAATATCACAATCCTCTGGGTCGAAATCTCGCCAATTAGGTTCCTCCAATGGGCGATACTCCACGGGGTATAGGTATTCTTTAACTTGCCGAAGCCATAGATAAGGACAACGGCGAGGATGGGTACCAAAATCGCCAACAAATTAACGCCTATAACCCGAGCGTAATACTTCAATTTACTTTTCATAATATTCTTCTTTTATTTTTTCACTAATTACGATATTTCCGTCTGAGTTAATATTAACGCTGCATTCTCCCGTTTCATGCCAGCCATTTAGGTATTGAAAGGTTAAAACTTTATCTCCCCTGGAGTGGCGAAAAGAAAAATTTGTCAACAGACGTATTTTGCTAATCCACGGTTCAAATGAGCGGAAACGAATGCAATCTCTAGTTTGATCCTCCTTCTTAGGAGCTGTCACATGTCTTATCCATGGACCGCCATCGAACCACGCTACGAGATAGATAATAGCATCATCCCTTGCATTTTGAAAGGCAGGGGTAGATAACAATTCTTGCTTTGTCATACGCTATTTCTCTTCTTCCTTGTTATCTTCTTCCATGAGGAAACCGATGCCGGAATGAATGTTACCCAACTTGCGAAATCTCTTGGATAATGTCAAGACGTACTGACTGAAAGGCTCTTCGCTAATATCCAACTCGAAATCTTCATCCTCATCTGGCTTATGATGTCTTACGTATCCTTTACCAGGAGTATAGACGAGGCGATGATAAACACCAGCATGGCAGAGATAGAGACCACATTCTTTATGATGAGAGAAAATACTGTCAGGATTCTCTAAGTAGCAGAGAAGCACGTCGCCATCATAAATAGGGATGTAAATCCTTCTATCGTCATCGACTCCATCGTACTTTGTACTTTCTATCTCGTCAGCCTGTCGTGACATACCGACAATCTCGAAACCGCTATTCATCATGTCGGTGACAGCCGGAAAGGTTTTCGGGTCTGTTATGTTGAACTCCTGTTGAACCAACTTTTCGCCTGGTTTGCGGAAACTTACAAGAATATACTTGTATCTTGTTTCAGGAGAGTGTAGCTCTACGAAGAAATCGACACGATCATGCTTATAGGTAACATAGGCTTCCTCAGCAATAGCCAGGACGCGCTCCAAAGCTGCCGAGTTCTTATAGTTCACCATATAATATTCCTTCTTCATCTTCTGAAGAACAGAGTACATATTCATGGCTTCATTCTCATCAATACCATACTTTTGACAGATGTACTTGTATTTATCAGGGCGGACCCCATCTGCCAACTGCTCTAGGTTGTACATAGTCTTCATTGCGGCTAGGTACTCTTTTGCTTTTATAAGATAATCGTTATTCTTTGCCATATCTTTTTCTATTAATTTCTTTGTTACTAATTATTACTCTTCTTTTCTTTTTTTTCTAAATCCTCACTCTGTTCAAAATTCTTATTCCAGCAGATGATGGTACCATTTTCGGGTATTCTGTCTACGAAACCTGGGCAGCACCAGCATTCAACGGAATCTGTTCTGACAGGGTCATGGTTTATCTCATCCTTTTCTCCGTGAGGACACGGAATGTTTTTAGGGTACTCCGTAGCTACGACTTTTATTTTATTATAAGCTGAACGAAGTCTACACTTCAAAGTATTAATCTCTTCACGCAGCTTGATAATCTCTCTTTCCAAATCGCTGTTGCGTTTATACATCCTATAAGCGGCATTGCCCGTCAATCGTTCGTACTGCTTACGGAAGCGATGGTTAGTGTACTTACGGAAGAATTTAGACTTACTGCCCGACTCTATGATAAGGTCAAAGATAAAGCCTGCAATCTTCTCCTTTATCTGTTTCATATTTATCTTCATACGCTACCCTTCTTTGCTACTATTAATAAGATCCTCATATTCACCAATCGTGATTTCCGTGAAATCAGAGTTGCACTTCTCTGCTCGGATGCTATCATCGAAGAAGGCAAAAATGCGGTCTTTGCAGCGGAGAAGCTGAGTGATGGAGATAGAGTCACCTTGAGAACCCCCTATGTTCAACTCCTTCAATATCTTGAAATGGTTGGTAACAGCCTTGTAGGAGGCAAGTACGGCGGCGATAGTCTTGCCCTGCTTGTATCGCTTGTTAGGCGCTACGCAAACGTAACGGCCATCATCAAACAACTGGCTATCTACTTCTCGCCATAACTTCTTATCCAGCTTTTCATATTGCGCAATCGGCAACCAGATAGCGGTTATATAATACTCTCGCAGCAGACTGCGATTAGGCTGATAACCTTGCCACTTTTCAAGCTCGAAGCCTACAGCTTCTTCAACTCTTTTCATGTAGGCTTGATACTCTTTTTCTTCAGCTTCGAGAATACCCTTAATGTATTCGTAAGCCTTTGTCCCTTGTTTTGTTTCGTATAACATATCTTCTTCGTTTTTTAGTTCTTGCTCTTAATCTGCGGCGGAATAGCAGAGGATGGGGGTGAGATGGCGGCGGTGGTGGTGGAATATCCGACGGCTTTATAGGCTCATGCCTACCTTCAAATATTCCGGAAACCAACAACAAAAAGAATATCGTAAATGCCCAGAGAACGGTTACGATTATCTTTTCCTCCATTGATAACTCTAACGTCATTTCTTTCTTCTCCTATTACGTTTCTTCTGTTGTAAATACTGCCCGAAATCTTTGGGGGTAGGAATCATCATAAATGACTTATCCGCCATTGTAAATTCCGGGTGATAATAATAATCTCTAAGACTTTCTTTCATACGCTACTTTCCGTTTTCTTTCTGTTGAACATCTTCTTTCTTATCCTCTACATACTTCTTGCCACAGAAAGGGCAATACTCGGGGAGGATATTTACCTTGTTCCACTTTTCACAGAAGGAACCATCCTTCTTCTGCTTATGGAATAGACCATAGATGTTTACCATCGCAATGCCCGATGGAACTCCGATACCTGTATCAAGGCAACCACTCCCGTTGGTCTTCTCCTTGATAAGTTTTTCAACTCTGCTAATACAATTACATGCCATAATCTTTAATGTTTTTATTATTTTAATCTCGCAGCCAAGGCTGCACGCTCTTCTTCTTTCATACGCTTTAAAAATTATTCTTCTCGATAATTAAGACCTAGGCCAAAAAGAAAATGCTGCAACTCGTGGATGTAAACAATATCTTTTTTAGACGGAGTAACAAAATCATAATGTTCTAAATGAACATTCCAATAATTTCTTAGCATAGTGCTCTTGGCGCTACGAGTTATTATAACTTCAGTACCATCCTTTTTGAATACCTTTTTATAAGGCACATCATAACGCATTTCTTTCGGATCAACAAAATCTGGACAAGAAAAACCTGCTTGCATCAATTTGTCAGGAGTAATTCTAAGACCATTTATATTAGATACATGCACGACAATATGCCCTTTTTTAAGAAGCCGATTATAGGTGACTAGATATTCCGTTTCAGAAATACGCCCCAAAACTTCATATACACGATGGCAGTCTATTGATACTAAGTCTCCAGTAATGAACTGAGATTCTATGTCCCATTGGCATTTCTCCTCTCCTGTCCAAAGCCTATGACTTAATCTGTAAGATCTTTCTTCTTTTATCTTATCACAAACTACAAATATAATCATTACTAAGAACACGAACAGAAATACCAAGAGAGGGTTTGTTACTATGAACATACGCTATTTCTTTTTTCTTTTACGTTTATTCTGTAAATACTGCCCAAAATCTTTCGGGGTAGGAACCATCATAAAAGACTTATCCGCCATTGTAAATTCCGGGTGATAATAATAATTTCTAAGACTTTCTTTCATGCGCTTATCTATTTAAATGATTATCACAAACCAAATCGCATGACGTTTCGCCTTGCGAATCAATGCACCAGCCTTGGCCGTAGGTATCCTCGTTGTCGAACCAAAAACAATTTCCACAACATTTCTCCTCTTTCTTTGCCATAGCTATTTGAATCTGATTACGAACATGTTCTTTTTCAACCACGCATCAGGGCACATCCCCTTCTTCGGTTTATCTACAGTTATCTCGTCGATTTCCTTCTCGATATACGGTTGGTTATCTTTCGGATAACCGAGGAGAAAATGAACGTGAGTGAAAGGCTCCAATACCTCCTTGCGGTAAGTTCTATCTTCCGGACTATCTGAAGTATGTTTGAGTCCTCCGGTGAGGTAACCTTGTAGGAAAAGGCCTCTATCAGAAGCACGATGATATTTGGCTACGCCAGCTATCACGTCTGGCCTATTCGGAGCATCCTTTCTTAACAAACGAAACGTCCAGTATAAGGAGCATTCCCGATACTCCTCTGTCTTCTCTCCGCTAACTATCTTCTGATACCACTCATCAGTAAGATGAATGATTAACACTTTCTTTTCTGCCATATTACTTACTTTTGAACTGTGATAAAACCGCGATAGGCAAGACGAATAGGATAAGATAAACTATTAGCCAATTCCTTATAGAAGAAATTGATAGGGTTGCGATATAACTTCGTAAACTCGTTCCGCATCTGGAATGGCACATGAGGCATGGTGATGGATAGCATAGACTTGCTGAATACTGGCAATACCGTTACTGCTAACATCTGAGCTTCATATCGTGCTGCTTTATCATCTACCAGTATGAAAGTGCCGGTGAAACTACGGGGCTTTTTCTTACTCGTTTGCTTACCTGTGACAGAATCGCTTGGGATAGAAACTGTGCTATCATCAGCAAGAGAGACTTTGTGCCACAGGGAAGGATTGCCGAAGTCTTTTCTCTTACAGATGAAGACTTCCTTACCTAAACCTGCATATTCTTCTGCCGGTTCTTTCTTTGGATCTTCTTTCTTTGTCATAGTTATTTTCCTTTATAATTTATACCTTCCCTTTCCAGATACTCTTCGGCTTCCTCTTGGCTGTCAAACTTCATGGGGCGGCCGAAATAATCATTAAAGTATTTATATCTTTGCCACCAATGCTTTTTGTACATGATAAAATACTTTATTTTATACGCAAAAGCTGAAAATCTATCCCCATCGAAGAACCCGGGAAAGTATTCCGAAACAATTTTTATCTTCATACTACTATCCTTTTTAAAATAAATATACTCTGCTATCTGTTCCATCAACACGATAAGGAATATTACAAATATCGCAAGGAGTATAAGTTGTAAATCTAAACATTGCTCAAGTGCCATAACTATTCCTCCACTTTTTAGTTACTCAATGCCGTATGCGCCTGGCAGTTTTTTGATAATATCACCGCCATAAGCATTCTTAGTTAACTTAACAAACTCACGAACGGATGTTTTACCATCAAGAGATAACCCCTTGCTCGACACAAATAATTCTCTGCCCATTCGGCAAGAACCAGTCAATATATGATGGTATTTAAACAAATCTCTGTTGGCATACTTAACATCATACTCAGGAAACTTCTTTTTGAAGGCATCTAAACGTTCCTCTTCCGAGCTATCATCAAACAGCTTTTCTTGAAGGGAATTGAAGGCATCGTGAAGAGTTTCACCGTGAGCGAACTTATTATTCTCCTTGACAATATAACAAGGTTTTAATTGTAAGTCTGATTGAACGATGAAACCTTGTGCAACATCGCCTCTAATCGAGGTTAGGATTGTCGGTATATCATCTATACGATGTACCTCATATCCATTTATTGCCTTGACCCCAAAACCAACGAGATAAATATCGTTCTGGGTAGGTTCATAGGCATAACCAGTACAAAAATCATCCCCTTCACCAACGCCCAAGCCCTGACCTTCTCCATCAGGAACTGCAGTGCCATAACCACAGGCATAGTGTCTTTGTACACCAGCACCTAAACCACAGCCCATACCATCGCAAGAGCCAAAACCTGTACCATCTGCTCTCCCATGGCCATAGCTTGAAACGGCATCGAACGCTAAGAACTCCTTAATCTTGTCTTTTAATATTTCCATTTATCCACCTCCTCGATAGATTTGATTGCTTTATCCGTACAAGGAATGATCTCAACGGCATCTAAGATAGTAATACTGTTTACAGTAACAGTAAACTTGCAGTCTTGAGGTCTTTTTGTTCCGTCCATAGCTAACTGAGACAAAGAAGCGGCACCATTCCAATACCATAGGCGGCAAGCATTCTTCAAAGTTACCTCGCTACCATTCTGTTCTACGAGTTCACCAAACTCTACTCCACTTCTATCACCACGGATAATAACTTTCTTTCCAATATTATTTCCCATTGTTATTGCTTATTTTATATCCCGTAAGGGATGATTACTACTTTTTACTTTTTGGCTTGACAGGGGCAAGATGCGGAATGAATGCAGCATGTGGAGCCTCTGTCGGTTTCAAAAATGATATACTCGTGACCTTTTGATGTGACGGTGATACTACTACCTTTTATGCGGTTGCTATCTCCTTTAGCATCGGTGATTAGCGCATGAATAAGCAGATAGAGCATGCCAAACATGAATATTGTAAATATCACATCTGAGGTTGTTGCTTTCACCTCATAAAAGAGTTTCTTTAACTTTGCCTTATCCATACACACTAGCAATTATAGAGCTTGATACCATAGCGGTCCTTCATCAGGGTTACTGCCCAGTCGGGATAACCGCCTTTATGCTGCTCCTGATATATTTCTATCTCCCGGATATAGCGCTGCAAGAGGAGAACAAATCTAGGGTCGGGAGTCTCGCCACCCCGGATATGATACTTCTCCTGAGCAAACTGCATTTCTACCCTCAACTTGTAGCTGTGGGTAAACTGCTCGTTGCCTCCCTCGTTGAGAATGATAGCCATGACACGTGCCAGGTCATCCTTCTTCACTACCGTCATGCCCACGGCATCGGCTGTGCGAAGGGTGGTGAGATAGAAATCATAATCGAAATCTGCTTTATCCATATCGTTTTGTTTTATTTGCCATTGTCTTCAGGTGTTTGCTCCGGCTCTTTTGGAATTTGATATTCGGTCATTTTCCCTATCTCGTAGCCTTTCTGAATAACATCCAGCATGCTGGCATAGGTAGGCTCCTCCGTTGAACCGGGAGTCTGATCGCCCCAAGGCTTGCCATCCTTGCCTATTGCATCTTTATCTGTCAACGAAGTCTCCATACGGCGCAGGAAGACTCCGATGGCCAATAATTCGTGATTTAGAGTTGCATCAAAATCATCGTTATAATCATCGGTGATTTTATCAGCAATGGCTATTATCTTATTGTAGATAGTCATGACTTTCTGTTTTTCCTCGATTGTAGCCTGCTGCTCGTTTACATTATTATTATTTTCTTCTTTCATAAATATCTTGTTTTTATTTGTTATACTTCTTCTGCATCTTCTTTAAACTCTGTTCCAGGGTCTCCTTTACCAATTCTTCGGGAAAATTATCGATGTTCAAATCCCCTGACGATACATAACGATGAAGCAAATCATAATAGAATGACTTGATCTTATCTCGCTCAAATGCTTCGTAAGGAACGAAATCTATTAATTCTACTGATGTCATTTCGCTATCCCCGAGCGTATATTTTGAAATAACGAGACCGCCGAGGAACATTTTTAGGACATGATCTTCCAGGATTGCCATTTTACTCGGAAATGCCGGAACCTGAGCTAACTCTTGTGCTATCTGCGATTCCGAGGGACGCTTGTAGCCATATATCGACCAGATATAGGTGCTCACGAAATTCGGATGAAAACGTACCTTGTTGCGATAGAACGACCATCCTCCATCTTTCTTCTTAACCAACATATCAGAATCTACGCTGCCATCCTTATAATGATACACCACGGCATAGATGCAACCTGTCTCGTTACGAAAAACAGACTCAACATCTGCTTCCGTCTGCTCTACCTCCCTTGGTTCCGACATACGCTTAATGGCATTGTTGAACTTCAAATATGCTGAACTATCAAAATATTCGTCACCCAAAAAGGTAGGCGTAACAGCAATGGGGTCATCGCTATCATCCTTCGGAAAGAATAGCTTTTTAGGATTGATTACTCCTAGTTCCATACGCCTTATTATTTATTGTGGTCGATGATGATGTTATATTTGGCGAGGACGGGTTCCAAGCCGGTCATTACGCCTTTACCGAGGAGAGGGACGGCATCCAATACGCTGTATGGGATGACCTTCTTCTTCGGAAGCTGCTCACGATTGGCTTCCTCTTCGAGGAGCTTTTTGTAGGCGGCAAGTTCCTTGTCTGCATCATCCCGTTCGTCTAGGGCTTTCTTGTATTTGACGTTCAATTCATCATATTGCTTCTGGGCTTCCTTGGCCTGCTGCTTCTGCTTGGCGATGTAATCGCTGGCTTTGAGCATGGTAGCATTCGCTTCGTCGGCTTTCTGCTGAAGGATTTTTACATCTTCCTCGTGGGCGGCTTCCTGGTCTTCCAGCTGATGCTGCAAATCGGATAGCTTTTGGCGTAAGACATCAGTATCGGTGGCGGTATGAACGAAATCAAACAGGCGCTCAATGTTCTGCTTTAAATGGGCGCAGGTTTCGGAGGTGGTGGCGATGAGAGTTGCGGCTTCCTCGGCGGTGAGGGTATAGCCGGACTTCTGCCCAGCGATGGAATCGCTGGGAACGGAGGCGAGAGGAGGACATGGCGAGGCGGCTGACTGCTGAGAGGCGGCTTGCTCGACTGCCTTTTCTTCTGCCTTCTTTTCCTCGGCTTGCTGCTCCTGCACGATGGCGATAGCAGAAGGCATGTCCTCCAGCTTGTCATAGTAATTATCTTCCTGGGCATCTAAAGAAAGGCGACCTTCGTAGGCTTCCCACAGGCCATTGTCAATGAGGTAGTAGATGGCTGAAAGCACTGTGCGCTCGCCGTGCTCCTCGATGTAGGTGTTGAGAGGGACTACCCAGGCTTTCTCTACCACGTCCTTGAGCCATTCCTTATAGACGATGTTCATCAGCTTCTTCTTGTCCTGCTCTTCTGTATAGCAGGAAGCGATGCGAGGAACGATATAGAGGGGTTCCGTCTTCTGCAGGAAATTCTCGAAATTGATTCCTAGAGCTTGACGAACCACGTTGCTCACACTCTTGAATTTATATTTCTTCAAAAGAGTGCGAAGAACATTCTGTTGTTTTGTGTTCATGTTTTTTATTGTTGTTTATTGTTTGCTATGAGTTCATGCTTCTGCAGACTCCTGCGCTGGGTCTGCTGGCCAGCCATTCTCACTATAGCCCGCCTTGCGTTCCTCGGCTAGGATCTCACGGCTTTTCTCGTAATATATAGGCTGCTCGCCTGCGATTACTCGTTCCTTGTTATATCGGGAAAAGGCGATGCCTACTTTATCCATATACTCCTCGTTGGCACGGCGTTTTGCTATCTTCTCATCATGCTTGGCTTTATCATACTTGGCACAGGCATCTGTACGCTCGGCGGTCAGCAGGAGTTTATATGCCTTTCGGTCGATGAGTTGCTGGTGTATGAATGCTTCCAGTACTTGCTCTTGCAGTTCTTTGAAGGTATGTTCTTTTTCCTCAATCATCTTCTTTGTCTTCATATACTCAGCAGCAGCGTTAGAGCGAGCTTCTCTCGCTGCGTCCTGCTTGTCGTCTCTCTCCTTACGCAAAGGAGTAAGAACTTGTTGCTGAAAATCTTCTAATGTTTTCATTCTACTCTATAAATCTTTATTGTATTAAAACTCGAATTATCTAATCGAAAAGCGAAGGGTTCTGTCTCTTCTCTTTTTCTTTTCTTGCCTTCTTCATTTCCTCCTCATACCCCTTCTTAACTTCGGCAGCCTGAGTAAGGCGTTCCTTCAAATCCTTACGAGAAATCAAAGGATTGGCATTGACGATGGAAATAAACAAATCTCTGCCCAGCTTCTTATAGAGAGGAATAAACTCCTTATCTACCAAGTCGGCTGACTCGCCAGAAGGGATGCCCACCTGGTACAGGTCTTTACCCTCCTTATTCACGATGAGGAGAGTTCTCTTCTTACCGCCTTCGCCAGTAACCTGTACACCTCCGGAATACTTGGCCACACTCAGTTGGCTATTCATCCAAGACTCTTTGGTAAGCAGGATGGCCTTAAATTCTTTTTCCATATCTTTACCTTATTATTGTGTTACTAACTAACCTGCTCCATCTCCTTATCCGGACAATCGGCGGTGTTCTGATACTGCACATACCGTTTCCGTTTGCAGCAGTACAATCCGCCGATGCAATACCTACCGTGCAGGCATACCCAGCAAGGCTTGGCATCAGGCTTCTGCGAACAATGGGTGATATTAACCATTTCGTTTTTATTTAAAAAAGTATATATTACCTATCTTTTCGGTTGCAAAGATACAAAAACATTTCATAATAATGATAGGTTAGCTATTATTTAATTTATAATTTGGTCTAAATTTAAGAATTATTATATATTAGATACTAAAAAAGGTATAGTTTTAAGACTATACCTTCTTATTATTATATCTTTATCCTCATTGCTTTTCTTCTTTCAGATCATTCTTGATTTCGTCCCACATTACCATTTCCACCTTCTTACCATCGAAATGACCTACGGCTACAAGTTGGCCTCCTTCCTCGGTGGCATCCGCTGAAGAGATAGCGTTGCTGCGGATGATCATAATGTCGAACTCATGGATGGCATCCAGGATACTCTTCATGTCGATGTGCTGCATATCCTTGCGTGCATCCTGACGGATGCGCTGAATATCAATATCGGTGAGTTTATTCAGGGTCTGCTCCTGCGCCTTTCGCACGGCTGCCGTCTCCAGGTCTAGGCGCTGCTGTTCGTAGGCATTACCCACCAGTTCGGCATTCTTTAACTGCGCTAAGAGATTGAGGAACTTCTTGAATTTCTCAGGTCCCAACGACATCACGGAGACTGCGAGGCTCTGCTCCAGCAAAAGAGTCTTGCCCTTCACCTGCCAATGAAGCAAGCCAGAACGCTCCCACTTCGTAATCAAAGCGGTGAGGGCGCTTAAATCTTTTAACGCGTTCCCTGTCTTTTTTCGCTTGAGTTTTTTTAAGATGAAGACTACGAGAACTGCCCCTATCAGGATGAGGGCGATTCTTACTAAAAATGGAATTTCTATCATAGTTTATATTTCGTTTTTAAAATGAGTATTCTTGTTTAAAAAGCCCTCCTATGCTCACGCACCGGAGGGGAACCAATTCACCTAAAAAGATGAACATCATAGAGTTTAAAAAACTATAATCTAACTAACCAAAAAAACATGAAGTCTCATTAATCACTACTCACTCATCACTAATGGGTAATGAACCTGATTCCGTCCACTTCGAGTACCAGGATGTCGTTCACTACCCTTATCTGCTTGCTGTTGACGAACTGCACCTTTCGCTGGTGGCGCAGCACATCTACCTTCAGGCAGACACATTCACCTTCATCCACATGCCCCGTCTTGGTGAGAAACTTGATGTAGAACGGCTTGCGTTCCACCTTCCTCGCCGTCTGCGGATGCACGTAGCCAGTTACCTGCTGACCGCTGTGTGGGTCTATCCACTGCCACTTCTCGCAAAACTGGCGAAGGTTCTGGTAAGACTGCTTATATCTTGTCATGGCGATACATATTTATCAGTTTGCAAATGCTTACACGTTGCCGCTGAAGTCGTAATAATCACGATGGATTTTCTGCTCCATATCCTCTGCATAAGGCGGCATCTGGGCATGCAGGAAACGGTCCAGGATGATGCTTTTTACCTTTCGTTTCTCTTTGGCTACCCTTTGTCGGTGTCGCAATATATCTGGCAAACAGATATTTTTTAAAGGGTTTGACCAGTCGGAGGCATTATCCCAGGCTGCATAGTCAGGATAGAGTACCATCGAATAATGCGATAGCTTGCCTGTTGGCGTATCGAGCATCGGACCAGCCACGGTGAAAGCCTTTTCCTCGTTGTAAAGAACCATGTGCGAAGTCTGCGCTGTTACGTCCTTATGATTCACATAAAGGATTCTGTCCTTATACTCCCGCAGATGGATATCCAGCCAATCCTCTACGCTCTTGTCGGTAGAGAGCGCCAGGTGGGTGATCCATTCACGCTCAAAACAAGTCTTCAGGTAGTTGATGATATAACCGGTGGCAGAAGTCCTGCTTACGGTCATAGCCAGCACCATCACGCAGAAATGGTTCTTTGTTCCACGGTTCGGAGTCGTGTCAGCCATGCATCCGACAGCGTGGAAGAATTTATCCACCAGCACGTCGCCGTGAGTGTAGAAGCTCAGCGCCCGCCGTGGTGCCTGCATCACTGCCTGGGGCAATTTTCTGTCCACGCAGCAGGGAGGGATAAAGAGCAATGTATCGTCCATAATCTTATCAGTTTAATGTAAGTTTAATCATTGATAATCATCGGCATGAGCAGGGTCAGTGCTCTTGGCGATGATTCGTTGGCAGTGATCACTGCCGCACGGCTAGGGTCGCTCAGATGCAGACAGATGTTATCATCAGGAATAGGCGCAAGAACATCGAGCAGACTACTTGCCTTGAATCCGATGCTATGGCCTTCCGGACAGGTACTGTCATTGATAAGTACCTGGTCGTTGGCTGCCATATTGAAGTCGAGGTCCTGCGCAGTAATATCGAGGAACATGCCATCTTTCTTCAGCACAATAAGATTGCTGCTCTCGCTGGCAAAGAGAGCTACACGCTTCACTACGCTTGCCAGCTCTCGCTTGTCTACAACAACCGTATATGGATTGTTCTTCGGGATGACGGAATTATAGTTAGGGTATTGACCCTCTGCCTTCTTGCAGACGAAGGTAATGTCACCTGCCGTGAATCTCACCATGCTCTCGTTTGCCTCAATATCAATATCCTCTTCACCATCAAAAGCTGAAAAAGTCTTGAAAAAGGAGCTATATACGAGAATCTTTCCCGGTGTTCCACTACGGAAGAAATTGCTGCCTCCTGTATCAGGATTGTTGGTATGAATCAGTTTGATAAGGACGTGACCGTTGGAAGCTACGAAGATAACTTCACTTCTATCCTCGGCTACATCGATGCAGAGGCATCTCATCACTGGGCGAAGCTCGGAATCAGATACGAACTTGCCGGCATGAGAAAGTACATTGCTGAAGGTTGTCATCGGCAGGGAAATATGGAGACTGGCATTATCGGGCTGCGCAGCACGAGGGAATGCCTCTGCACTGAAATAAACCAGACTCACATTACCTTTTTTTACATTTTCGCCGTTCTGGGTGCAGTACTCGATGTTCATGTTGCGCTCCTTGTCCTGAGACAGATCCATGGTGACTACGCAGTCGGCAGGGAGGGTGGAGAGGAGGGATAGTAATGATGTAATAGGCAGAACGGCATCTTCTTTGAAGCTTCCTTCTACGATGGTGAGGGGTGCAGGAATGATAAGTTCCGAATCAGTGGTAGCTGATACGAAAAAGAATTTGCCGTCTTCCTTGCGCTGGGTAAGGAGTACGTTGGCCAATATGGCGACGGATGACTTGCTGTCGATACACTTCGCTGCTTTTTGTAAAGCCTGGCGAAGCAAGAGGGATGATTGTGCTTGTATCTTCATTTTATTATTAACTATTATCTATTAACTATTAACTAGAATGGCAGGTCGCTGTTCGGATCATCATAACCCGGCATGCTTGAATAATCATTGCCTCCTTCAGCTGGCGGTACATAGGCGGTGGCGTTGCCGGCAGCACCGTAAGCTTGCTGCGGATATGGCTGCTGCTGGGGCGTGGTCTGTGGCTGATAGAGGCTGGCGATTCGCTTGTTCATACGGGTGCGGATTGCCTTAAATAGGTGAGAGTTCTCATCGTTGAAATCCTGATTTACGATTTCCGGATCTCGCTCCTTGTTGGCTTCCTTCACCTGCTCTACGAGCTTCGGAAAGGCCTTGGCTACTGCCTTGACGTACTCGGTGGAGAACGAGAGCTGCATTTCGTGGGTAGGTACACTCACCTGGGTATCGCCACGCTCGGCTGCACTCTGGCGTATCTTATTCTTATACGCCTCATTGAAAGGCCAGATGTTGACTCTCATTTTTGCCTGAGTTTTACTTGCATCATTCTTGGATGCTTCTACTCTAATTTCGTTCACATCGAGAGGAATGCAAACGTAAGGACGCTTGGTATTCTTCTCATCAATACCAACTAAGACCTTGGCTCCATTCAAAGCCAGAAGGTCGACATTTCCACTAAAACTAGCCATAATTTAAATATTATTTTTATAAAAAATCAATTTCCTTGTTTACAAATTTAATATATGTTTTGAAGAACTGCTTCACCTGCTCACAGGCTCCGCTACCCGTGTAGGTGCATCTGCCCGTGCAGTTGGTTCGGGTGCCGTCGGGAGCCTCGCAATACTCACCGGGACCTGTACCGCCTCGATGCTGCGGGCAGAGATACACGAAGGTATCTACCCAGGCTTGACGATTGGCTATCCGGATGCCTTTCTTCTTTGTTTCTTCTTTCTTTGCCATAACCTTTTTCTTAGTTTATAGTTTATAGTTTATAGAGCAAGACTGCCACTATTAACTATTAACTCTTAACTATCAACTGTCTAGAATGGCAGGTTGCTCTTATCTATTTCATCTACGGTAGCAGCAGCATTGCTGCCATCGCTAGCGTTCGGTATAGCTTGCCTTCTGCCCTGCTTGCGGGAGGTGAATGCCTTCCAGCGTTCTTCCTCTTCTGAGGTGAGGGAAACGATATTTCCGTCATCATCACGATAAGGTAATGGGTCGGGACCTTCCACATATTCCTTCGCTATCCGTTTCAGCTCGTCATAGCTTTCAGGAATATGATCCTTACCCTTGCGGAAGAAGAAATAGACGTGCTTGCTCGTCTTCACCCTGCGGATATGCTTCGGCTCAACACTTTCATCATTCTCCCATTCCCGTCCTACGAAGTACTCCTCCGTTATCCAGGCTCGAAGCTTGAAACAGCCATGACGCTTGTTGTCCTCACCTATCAGAAGATTCTCCGGATTGCAGTCGATATTCATATTCTCACAATACTTCCTGATTTTCTTCTTGAAGGTGGCTCGGCTGTATTCCTTGCTCTTACCCTCGCTGGCATCAGCCCAATCTCGCATGAACTCATTAAACATTTCGTCTGCACAGATAGGTGCTGAATATACCTCATTACGGCTGAAGAACCACTCAAAGTAGTTCACCGTGTTCTCGGTCAGCTCTCTTACCATCAATCTTCGCTGAACGTTCTTCTGAGGAGCAACCGCAAAGGTATGATAGCGCATGATGAACTGCACGGCAAGGGCACAGATATATATCGCCTGATTGCGGTCTCGCTCGTTCAGCTTTTCGGGGTCTGAGGCGAGATTCTTCATTACCTCTTTAGGAGAGCGCGCCAACTTATGTTTCATGGGATTCTCACCACAAAATCTGTCGGATAATGACACCAGGGGAAAACGTCTGAGCGTACTATCTTCACTATCACTTAGCTGATAGTTACTGGTAATCACATTCAGTGGCGATTCCTCCAGTTTGAATACAATCGGGTCGCCGAACTTTCGCTCAACCTTGGCACCCGCCGTTACCTTGATATAGAAGTACTTCATCGGGAAACCCGAAGGCTTATCTTCCCAGTGTATTACTCTAAACTTACCCGGATATATCAGTAAATCAGAAAGAGCAAACTTTGCGTCGGCAATCGTTACAAACTCTTTCATATCGACACGCAGCACATTCACAGCAGAACCTACCACGAGGTTTATCATCAGAGATTTGCCCGAACCGCCACTTGCCTGCTTTTCGTCCTCCACCGCATCTTCGAGGAGATAGGGGCAGATACTCTGCATGTCAGCCCATGAGCGATAGCAGATTCTTCCCAAGCAGGAAATCATGTTGGCGAAATGAGAGTTGATGTCGGCGATGGCTTCAGGGGGCATCGGCTTCTTGTTGCGAATACTGTCCTGCTCCAGTCTCCACTGCATATTGCAGCAACCGCGTATCACTCTCAGCACAGGCCAAAGTTCCTTCTCCTGCTTGCCTTGCCAATCTACTTGCCAGCGGAAGGTTTGCGCCCAATCTTTAAGGTCTTTCTTCTTCTGGTCAATTTCGGCTCTCGTAAAGACAGGTGAACCGTCCTCGTTAACCTGCGCTTCATCTTGGGCGATGGCTGCCACTTTATCCTTATATTCCTGGCTCTCGCTGATAACAAAAGGAGGATTGAATACCCTCATCGTGAAATCATACGGTTTCTTTGCCAAGGCTGGGATAAAGAAGTTCAGCTTTTCATAACTGACTGGCATGATGGTTTCGGGAGTGATTTTCAACGCTACATTGCGGAAGAAGAAATATTCCGTATGCGCATCGAAGCTTTCGGTGAAATCTATCACCATGCTCTGCAAGCCACCAGCCGATTTCTCACTGAAATTCTTGTCTATCAGGTTAGCACAATCTGACATCATCTTGCGCTCCTTGTCATTATACCGCCAACTCTGCTCAGTGAACTGCAGGAGTTGAACCTTTGTTGCCTGAATGATACTCTTCTGGTCGATGTATTCGACGAAACATCTATCCAGATGGATATACTGACCTACGAGGTCGGTACTCTCAGGGTCTATCATTCGGTAATAACCATGGCAGGTCATAAATAACCACACCTTGGTAGGCGATACCTTGCAGGTAGGCGGTTTAGGTTTGCCGCTTCTCGGATCACGAGGATATTCTATCTCGAATGGGTCCGTATTGTTGGCTCCCCGCAATCTCGAATATAGCGGCAACCTTATATCGTGGTCGAACTTAAAATTGTCGGCATCATCCATGTGGTAGCACATCAGATAATCTCTCACGCTTCGTGGTGAGCAACCATACAACCAGTTCCACCTTTGATTATATCTGCTTCTGAAGCCATCGGGCAGCGTGGCATAACAAATATCGCAATACTTAGTTGCGATGGCTCCACAATCCCTTTGGCTGGCAATGTCGTTAGGGTAAATCATGATGACCCTTTCGGCAAATCGCTTCATTTTCTGATACTGCAAAGCATTGAAGTCGAGTTTTTCCTGCCTCCACTGCCCACGCTCGATATACCAGAAGTTTCTTCTGCCTAGCGAGAAGGCTACGTGATACCAACAATATTTCTGAAAATGCTTATCTTGCGCCTTATCCTGACGCAGGGAACGCATGGCATAATAAATGCTCAATGCGTCTTCGGGTGTTCTACAGAACACGATGTTCTGAGCCTTGATGTCGCCCACTTCTATGGGTTCCTCTTCACTATGATAAGTACCTTTCGGCGCTCCTTCCTTCGTTTCATTCTCCACCCATATCTCCTTAGTCTCTGTATAAGGTTCATCGGGTTGCAGCTTTTCTATTGCCGAGTGAACGGCAGTAGAGTTATTACTCCGATGGTCCATCGCATAGGTGAAAACCTTATCACCCATCAGCCACTTACTCACCTTTCTCACGCTGTGATCCTCGCAGGTGGAGAAGACGATGGGGTCTTGCTGCATGGCTGGACGAAAGAAGCATCCGCAGCTGCCCTGCGGCGCTATTACGTCTGTAGCGAAGCAGACGAACAGCGGGTTCCAGGGAGTGCCGTAAATGATTTCGCTTACCAGTTGTCCGTTTCTCACCACGTTAGGCAGGGTTACTTTATCTACGGCGTATATGCGGAAATCTTCATTTAGCATCGTAGTATTAAAGTCCTTGCCGAAGCCGTATTGCGGAATGCCTTTTACGGATGTAACTTCGCACCCAAAGGCTGCAAGCTCCTGGGGATTGAAGTCAGTTTTTGGAATAAAAGAAAACGTTTCAATCGTTTGTGGGGCGATGGTACGGTAGTCCATCCTGGCAAAGAGCATCGGCCACTTGGCTCTTGTCTTCTCGTTGTCGCCATACACCTTTGCCACGAGGTCGTGGCAAAGACGCAATAGGCTTGCTCCGTGCATCGGCAGCTTACGCATTGCCGCATAAAGCTCGATTGCACCGTAGCCATACTTTCCAGTCTTGGTACACATCCAGCGCAGGGCACCGTGCTCTGCCTTGGTATCATTATCCACCCCTACACCATTATACATACCACCACGCTCATTATTATAGATAATGAGGTGCGGTGTCTGCTTCGCTTTGCTCTGCTCGCCATCGTCTGCCTCTTCCTTCTGGCAGAGGGGACAGAAACAAGCCGTCTGTCCTTCGATGCGCTGCTCATCGGCTGACTTCACAAGGAAAGTCATGTCGAGATTGGCAATCTGGTTTAATATAGGGTGGAATAACATATCTTATACCAAGAGTATTTATAGAGTTAAAAGAGAAAGGGAAGGCACCACTCTTTTTAGTTTACAGTTTATAGTTTATAATTTATAGAGGCTAGCGCCCTTGAGCGAGATTGCCTATTAACTATTAACTTTTAACTATTAACTAAACGCAAGGGTAGGCCAAACTTCAAGTGTTTGCATCTTGCCGGGTTATATTCCAGAGCGAGCGGTCGGAGCATTTGAAAATCTGTGGTACTCGCCCGCTGCAAAGATGCAGTGTACAGCATAGTCGTGGGGCATTACTGACTCCCACTACCCTTGCTTAAGAGCGTTTCCAGACTGCCTCCCCTATTCTCTTTATATCATATTGTCAAAGAAAGAAGACCTTCGGGGCGACACCGCCAAATTTCGAGGATGCCCCGCTTACCGCATCGATAGGTATTCCTCAGGCTTTTTAATCAGACTTTTCACTTATCGTTCCGAGACTGCGGTGGGGGGGGTATCAACTTATCAGTGAAGCTTTTCAGCGTCCACCTATCGCCCGTCTGGTCTTCCTGCCATTTTAACCGATGGCTCGGTTGTCTAACAAAATAAAAATCGGAAACGAATTGTATATCGTACCGAAGTTGCATGATGTCATGCAGAATATCTTTTATTTCTTCATATCTTTTCGTTTATAAATTCAAGAATGTTTCCAGGCGATAACGCCTTACTTTGCAGTTGCAGATGGTTTCCATACGGTGTACTATCATCTGCGATAGACTTTCCATCGTGAGAAAATCGGTATCTAGACCGATAATCTGCACCTCCTGCCTCCAATAGATTTTTCCGTTCTTTCGGCGGCAACTATGCGACGGCGTGATGATCATATCTTCCACGCTGCCCGCCATCATCCTGCAAAGATACTCGCAGGTATCTTTCAACAGGGCGAAGGGCGCATAGAAGAGAAGGGTCGGAATATCATCCCTCAGTCCGCTCATCGTCTCCGTGTAGGCGAAGCGATGCAGCAGCTTATATCGGGATAGATTTCTGTGCCTCTGCTGAATGCCCTTCCGGTTAGGGATATAAGGCAAATCAAATAGACGGGGCATAGGCTGCTTCCCTTATTTTCTGCATCATCTGCCAAGTACTATAAATACTACGCTTACAATCGAAAAGCGGGTCATGTGCCGCACCTTCATCATCGGCGATGTCTTTATAGTCCGTAGTCAAGGCATAAGCCCTGTCGAGGGTAAAAGGTTCCTCATGAACCCCAGCTGCATCCCATAAGATTCTCGCCATTTCCAGATAGAACGTGCGATGGTCTCTCAACTGGGTATGCTTTATCTCGAACTTGATGCCAAGCTTGTAGCAGATATATCTCAAGATGGCCACATCAAAGTCGGTGCCCTGTGCCCAAAGGCAAAGGTCTTCATCACCGAGTTTCTGCTTGATATAGGTTATCCACCCGAAGAAGTCATTTACCACAACATCTATCGGCTGGCAGGGCGACTCGTCGCTGTCGTTGTCGAGCAAGGCAGCTTTTGCCTCGTCGCTCTGCTTTGCCCACCAGTCTGCCGTATTCTGGTCGAAGGTGAAGCCATTGAGGAACATGGATCGTAAATCCACATGTGCAGAGAAAGTTGAATTTCTCAAAACGCCGTCGCCTTCATCAAAGAAAGGCGATTCTTTTCCGTAGCGCTTCCACGCCACCGCGCCGATACTCATCACGGCAGCGGTGGGAGAAAGCGAACAGGTTTCTAAATCAACAGTTACATCTATCATTTGTAGTTATGAATGCTTAAAAGTGCCTTGATGCCATCCTGCTCCCAGGGCTTCCAATCATCAGTGGTGAAACGCTTGATGATGGTGGTGCGGCTCATGCCCAGCTCCTCCATAAAGGCGAAGAACTTCATGCAGAGACCATTGTTCGCCTTCTTTAAGCAGGTGTAGAACACACCCGGTTCGTCGCTCTTGGCAAGTTCTGCCAGATAGCCTTTCTTGCCTATCTCGTTGCCCAGTGCATCGGTTTCTACGTATTCAGTCAATAGCTTACCTACTTCGGGTATAGCTAAGAACTGTTTTTTGCAGTCGTTAACGCCTTGGATTTCCCAGGCATCAAAACCTTTTTGGAAAAACCTGAGATAGAAAGTAGAAGTAGTGAATCCCTTAGTCGATAAAAACTCAGCTAAGTTCTTCTTTTCCTCCACTGAGATGTCGTTTACCTCCAGTGGAGTATTTTTTCTACATATTTTTTCTAAAATTTCCTTTGTCATCTCAATTTTATTTCTTAATTTTGGTGCAAATTTAAAGAATAAAATCAAAACTACCAAACGTTACCTATATTTTCTTTCAGAAATTAGGGGAATTTAACATAGGTTAGGTATATTAATTGGTTTTTCAGATGAACAGAATAGAGTTATTCACCTTATAAATATATTTGAGATATGAAGTACTTTTATAATTATAGCTACCTAAACAAGTGGATGGAAGCTAACAGGGACATCACCAACAAGCAGGTGATGAGGGCAATGGGTACAACGAGTAATACATGCCTGGATAGTTGGGTGCGCATGAAGTCGCCGCTGCCTACCATCGCCCTGCTGCGCTTCTGCAATGCGTTTCATGTTCCGCTTTCGGCATTTATTGTAGATGCGGATGCTAGCCCTATGGGAGATGGTGATTGTTGCGGTGTGGAATACGTGCGCCCTGATATAGGCGACCAGTTTGAGCCGGATGGCGGATATTTGGGGAATGATGCCAAACGGCAAATGGGCACACGTGCCCTACGTGACCCGCTCGACGTGGATAGAATCAAGTCGGTGGTTCCTGGGTTAACCAACGATGGAATCGCTGGGGACGGTGGCGATTCCGAGCATAGACACGAGAAAAAGGAAGAGCACAATGCGGCTGCTACTTCTGCGTCTATGAATGAAAATGAGGCTATGCTGCCTGTTGCCGATAAAGAATCGGGTATCAGCATAGATACGCTTAACCGCATGCTCGACATCATAGCCGAGCAGCAGAAGCAGATCTGCGACCAGCAGAAGCTCATCACGGAGCTGACCCGCCGCATAGGTCCCCAGCAAGCGGGCTACGGGATGGTGGCAGAGAATATTCGCCACCGTGAGCCTTAGATAATAAAAAACAGCCAGCTACCCATCACGGGCGGCTGGCTGCAGAAAGTTAACCTTAATAACTTAAATTCCCAAACTAAAATATAGATGAATGATATATATACACGAAAAAATAGTAATCTAGCTTTCGTTTACTGCCGCCATCTTGCGGCGAAGGAACTCTTTCTCCGTGATGGCCTGGCAATCGGTGCTTGTGCTCTCGTAAGGCACATCGGTGTAAAAGAAGCCGTGGTGCAGGAAGAGCACAGGCGTAGTGTTGCCGAAAGTGAAGGGAAGAGGAACTTCCTTGCCGTCCTTATCCTTTGCCATCTTTGGCTTGAACTGCAGGATGGCGATAAGAGCTGCTTCGTTTACTATAGGGAGCGCCATCATCTCCTTTTCCAGTTCGCTGTTCTCTTCCGGAATAAAGAGAGAAGTGCTCTTCATTCCGTCCTTGGTAGGAGTCTGAACGTTTGTCCAACCTTCCTTATGGATAGTGTTCTTGAACTCCACCATCACTACGCCTCCGGCAAAGCCTTCGGGTGATTCATAATAGGTATCACCTCCCTGCTTCTCTACCCAGGCTCTCGCCTTTTCGCTTGCTTCACTGCACTCAGCAAGAAATGCTTTCAGCTTCTTGCCTGTCTCACTCTCCTCTGCTATCTTCAGATAGTTGTGAGGTCTTTTATCTTTACCCATAAATCCTTGTATTTTAAGTAATTAGAAATCTATTATATAATTTTCGAGAAAAATTGCGTATATTTTCGGCGAAATATTGTGTTTTTGAGAGGGGGAACCAGCGATGGAATCGCTGGGAACGAATGCGGCTATTTCGCCCTGCAATAGATGACCGGCTCGCCACTCTCATCATTCTGCATGTGGAAACCTTTATAGCCTAGCTCCTGCAGATAGAGCGAAAGCGGGTCACCCAGCGGACAAACTATCGCCTTGAAGTACTCACGAAGTCGGGCATCATTGAATACCTCGCAACCGTCAGTCCAATGATTCTGCGGCTCATACTGATTACCGAAGGCTTCTATCTTTGCCGGGATAACAAAATCCTGCAGCGTAACCTCTGCCTGCTCGTCATTATCTACGAGGTCGTAATCATTCTTTCTTCTCTTGCCCTTGCCCATGGTCGTTATGCTTTTTGAAGGTTGTCAATATCAGCACTACTACTAATATCAGGAACAACGCGAAGGCGTTCTTTCTTGCCGTCTGCTGCCAGGTAGCCTTTCTTGCGTCCTCGGTATTCTTTTCTTGCATATCCGATAAGCTATCGGTAGCTGCCCAGTGGGTGCCCACGTCGCTGCGGTTGCAGATGGATAGGCTATCGATGGTCTTCTGCATCTGATTGATTTCCTGCTGCTGTCGCTGCAAACGCTCATCGTAGGAAGATTGGCTGTTGTGGCTGCCTTTGCGGTGGGTGGTGCGCTGGGTCGTCTTCTGCTTGTTGCCGGAAGAATCGGTGGACTCGGTGATATTCTCCTGGATAGTTTCTTCATATTCGCCCGATTCCGAGGAGGTGGCAGATACGTGCTTGTCCTCATTTACCTTCATGGCGGCGCTATCGCTCACTGCCACCTGCTTATGCACGCTATCCTGCTGCTCGGTTTTCACGCTATCCTTCGTCTCCTGGTGATTGTTGCTAACCACCCGTCGAGAGGAAGCGCATGCCGCAAGCATCATCATCGCTACTGCTATCAAGAGTAGATGAATAATCTCTTTCCTTTTCATACGTTTTCATTGTTTTTAATATTTCTGATGCAAAGGTAGCTATTTTCTCAAAAATGATGGGGACAAAAAAGTTAATAGTTGATAGTTTATAGTTGATAGCAGGAAAATGCCCTATCAACTATAAACTATCAACTATCAACTACAAAATCATCCTCGGTAGAATACTGGAGCAAAAGAACCTTTGCACCCAAAGAACTCTTTTGCTTTATCCTCGATACCTAATTTTCGGATCATCTCGAAATCCTCATCGCTGCACTCCACGCAAAAGCGGTCGTTCTTCATGCCGACGAAGGAAAGGCGGGAAATCAGTGATTTTTCAGCGTCGCCTATAATGAGGTTGCAGAACGCTTTCCACTTGTTAGCACCCTCGCCTACTTTCGTCTCTATCTTCGAGGAAGCAGGCTGCACGTTCTTCGCTACATCGAATGCCTTCGCATCGAACAATTCACCCTCAGTAAACTTTCCAGCCTTGTGAAGCCTTCCCAGGGGCGTATAGAACACCTCAAAGGTGATGTAATCAGGGTTGCCACGCTTTCCCCCATTCAGGTAGTGCTCTTTGTAATCAAAAGTAATATCAATCTCATTTCGCTTTGCCTGCTCTATCAGGTCAGCCTTCGCCTTATCAAGAACATCCTTCTTAAATCGGGAATATCTCGGATATTGATACACCTTTTCGTTTGTTTCTGGATTGATTTCATAGCAACCCAGAAAATCCTTCAAGTCTTCGAGCGTAACCGATAGCGGATCATCCAAGCCCTTTCTTTTCTTAGGGCGGTCTTTATTCTCCATCAGCCAAAGATACACCCTAGGTGTTACCCTTCGTTTGCTCGTCTTTGCTACACGAGCCATGTGTGGAATATATCCCTTACTCAAGTCGAAAGCGTAGTCAGCGATGAAATGATTAATACGCAAATCTATGATACCTGAATAAGCCCATTTCTCGGTTCCGTCCTGCATCTTCCATACTTTCTTAGGAAGAGAAATCTTATCAAACACCGGATAAAGATCTACCACATTATCCTTCCTTACATACATCTTCAGGGCGCAGATCTGCTCGGCTACGGGAACCTTGCCATCAGCATACTCTTGAAACATTTCCTTATAATTTGAACGTGATGATACCAGGTCAGACATATCAAGCTGAATATGCAATGCCTCGTCCTTCTGCTCTTCAGAAAGGAAAGGTGACTTAGGGTAAGTCTTTTCCTTATATCGCATTTGGTCGTAATACTGATTGATGTATCGTTGAAGTCTTGCACTCACTTGTAGCATGATGTCCTGCTGCAAAAGGGTGAACGTGCTGCCTAGCGAAGCATAGGAACACGGAGTCTTTATCCACCGTAAACTGCAAAGCTCTTCGGCGGTAGGCTGCCTCTCCAGGTCTTTAAACAATACCTGAGTAGAGTCGGATACTTTTTCAACTATTTTTTTGGCCATAACTATTACCTATATATATTTTCATTCTTTCATATACGGATATAATAAATAGTATTAGTATTAGTATAGGGACCCCGAAATCGTCGGAACCCCCGATAAACACTACACTTTCGAGATTTTTAATGTACCAAGAACTATAACCCTTTGTACCAAGAACTATAACCCTTTGTACCAAGAACTATAACCCTCCAGATTTGGTATTTTCGTACCAAGAACTATAACCCTTTGTACCAAGAACTATAACCCTTTGTACCAAGAACTATAACCCTCGGTAAAAAGATTTAGTAAGAAGGTAAAAGACTTTAGTAGAATTTTACCTTCTTGAAACCAATAGTTCGTACCAAAAACTATAACCCTTTGTACCAAGAACTATACCCTTTGGTACCAAGAACTATACCCTTCGGTACCAAGAACTATACCCTTCGGTACTATTTGGGCACCACAATCTGACTTTTCGTTTACCTACATATCTGACTTTTCGTTTACCTACTTCTTTCCGAAATTATCCACGAAATCCATCACGGCCTGGGCTGCCAAGTCCTGTAAAGACTTGTTAGTGCATTCCTTGATTCTCGACAACGAAAAATAATACTCTATCGGGAGAATCAACTTCACGGTCTTTGTAGTCTTCGCAGGCTTCACGTTTACTACAGGCGCAATGCGCTGCGCTGGCTGCTCTGATTGCTCCCGCTGTGGGGATTGCTCCGGCTGCGGTGCAGGTGATGCAGCAGGTGGTGCAGCAGATGATGAAGAATCGGGCGTTGCATCCTCATTTAAAACCTTCTCGTTCTCCTCTACGAGGTCAGAACCTTCAAGCGTAAATACGTTATACGGCTTCTTTACTTTTTCTACCATAATCTATAATCTATAAATCATTATATGAAACATTAATCGGGCATAGTGGCCATCACCTCCTTGGTAAATTGCTCGTAGTCTAAACCTACTCTGCAGTAAGGCGTGCGCTCAAAGATGGACAACTTCATCGACTGCGCCTCCACCATCTTGGTATCACGACGGGTGTAAGAATCAAAAAGATACTTTGCGAACGTCGTGCCCAGATATTCTTTATATTCCTTAGTGGCTCTCGTCTGATCATTACTCATTACCATCAGGATTCCACGGATATTCAAACCTTCGTTCAAATCCTCTCTAGTCTCCTTAATGGCATTGATGATTTCAGAAATACCCTTCGTTGCCAAGGCTTCCAGTTGCACCGGAAGCACGGCACCCGATGCAGCCGTCAGCGCATTATAGGTAAGCAGGGACAGCGCAGGTGGGCAATCGAGCAACACGAAATCGAACGCCTCCATCACGTTTACGCCATCCTTGTAATCAATGCCATCACTCGCCAGGTCGCCATCCTCCTCGCTCATCAGGGCGAGCGGCTTCGCCATCAGCTTGAAAAGTGCCTTTCTCGGCACTGCACGCTGATTCAAAAAAGGCTCAATGGTAATCAATTTCTTGGATGCAGGAGTCAGATAGATGCCCTCTCTTACCTGATAGATAGGGATAGGCTTCTGCTCTACCAGCGAATCGTAGATGGTGAGCTGCTCGGGGTGCTTGGTCTCGCTACGGTCAAAGAGGAAGGAGAGCGAACCCTGCGGATCGAGGTCGATGAGCAGGATGCGTGGCTTGCGCTGCTTGCCAGCCGCATTCAGCCCAAACTTACCTTTGCCGAATCTGCGCAAACCTACAGCCAAATTCTGCACGGTTGTAGTCTTACCAACACCGCCCTTGTGATTCACAAAGGCAAGAACTTCTTTCAATCTATTTTCTGCCATAATCTTTATATTTTAAAGTATTAATAATAAAATTCTAACTACGAGTACTAAAGTACAAATGAACCTAAGTTCAAATACTCTATCGTACCAAAGTACTACGGTGCAAAAGTACGAAAAATAAATGAATCCTGCAAGTAAATCCGTATATATTTCTAAGATTTTAATCTTATTTAATTATTAAGAATAGAAATAGTACGATAGTACTATAGTACAAAGGTCGGAAAGTTCTAAGGTGTGGATATTAGATAGTACGATAGTGCGATAGTACTAGAGTACGAAAGGCGAAAAGTGCAATCGTGCGAAAGCCCCGTTTTTATCTTCAAAAATTGAAAATCATATCTACGAAACCGTTTACCTCGTACCAAGGTGTAAGCGTACAAAAGTACTAAAGGGCAAAGGTGTAGATGTACCAAAGTGTAAAGACGGAAATGTACTATAGTTCCAAAGAACAAAGGTGTGGGTGTACCAAAGTATAAAGGTGGAAATGTACTATAGTACAAAAAGGTAAAGGTGCAAACGTTCAATAGTACGATAATACTAGAGTACTTTTGCACCCTCTAATTTCTGCGATAGCCTATAAACTATAAACTATCAACTAGCTATCAGCTATCAACTATAAACTATAAACTAGATTTCAACATCGTTTCCGTTCTTATCCCATTCCGCCTTCAGCGAAAAGGAAACGCCAGACTGGTGGTTGTAATACTTGCCTCTAATCGTAGTAACCTTATTACGCTCGAACGGAACATTCTGCACCGTGAACTTAGAATAAGGCTTGTCGCTATCCTTTTTACCCAGGGTAAAGGTAACATCCGATGAATAGCCATCCGATGGCACCAACACGAAATACGTAATCAACACGCCATTTCCGCCAGCATAGGTAGTCATATCGTAGGTTCTCTGATTTCTCACCGGCTGTATAACGTCGAAATCCTCCCACGAAAAATGGCAATACTCATCCAGGTCCATCATCAGATTACTGCAATCCGCAGGAATCGCATCCGTCACGTCAAGCACCAGCTTCGCCACGATACGCTCCATCTGGATATTCACCGCCAACGCCTTACCAGGCATGACGCTCACGTCCTTGGTAGCCCCGAAGCTATCCGAAGTCTTGCCGCTCGTCAGGATAGCCGGCACTTTATCGGAGATAGGCGTGAGCACATTATCCTTCGCAGCCCATGCAACCGAATCGGCATCCAGCAGGGTAGGGGAGACGCTGCGTGTAGCAATCACCTTCAAGGTGTGGTCGCCATAAGCAAGCGTCATATCGGGCTGGGCGAAATCCTCGGCGCTATTGGTCTGATGAAGCACCTGCAGCAGTTTACCGCTCGTCTGATCATAATCAAAGATATAAATATCCGTCATGCTCTTGCCGTCGGCTTGCAGGGCTGCACGGGTAGCGGAACCGTCGCCCAGAGCAGCCTCCGGAGCCGAAAGGTTCAGCTTCACATGCTCCACGCCCACGAATACATCCGTCTGTGCGTCCTGAGAGGAATCCGTAAACTCATCTGCATACTTGCTGCATGAAGTATTCATGCACGCTGCCATCATCATGAAGGTGGTGGCAAACAAAAACGTCTTTGTTTTCATAAGCCAAAAAATTAGAAAGTTTTTATTTATAATGAATATCTAAGTAACGCAAAGGGTACATGGATATTGTACCCCTTGCGATATTTTCTACTTGAATGCTCCAGCCAACAAAGGGAGAAAGAACACTGCTACACCGATAGTAGAGAAGAGCAGCACGGCTACACCTACGAAGGCGAGGGCTGCAAGAGAATATGTAATTGCTTTTTTCATATTGCTATAATCTTTAAAGTATTAATATTAATGTTTATAATTTTGTCGCAGCATCAGTGAAGTTTCGCCGATGCTATAACGAAGGGCTTTCCTGAGCCTTTAAGGTCGCAGCTTCGATAGCGCGTACAATATCCGTGATATATCGGCTGCCTCCGTGCTTTCTGATCCAGTCGTGTACATCATCGGGCACCACGTATTTGTGAGCCTTGCCCTCTGCTGCTGGTCTCCCCTTCTTATTTGATGTTTTGTTATTCTCCATTTTCTTTGTGAATTTAAAAAGTTACTATAAAATGTTCTATTTTCCCGAAATAGAAGTTTGGTCAAAGCCTTTTTGCGTTCTATTTTTCCTCTTCCTCTTCTTCGAGTTCAAAACCTTCAGCTTCGATGATCTTACTATCGTTACCCATCGCCTCGGCTTGTTGCTCACGAGATAAATAAACTGGCCAACAAATAAAATCATCTGCATAATTGCCAATATCTATTTCTGCCTTATCCTTGTAGTTCCAGAACACGGAAGCCACGCAAAACACCTCCATCGCCTCTTTATCTGATAGCATAGATACTGCGCCCAGGAGTCGGGTAATCTCCTGCTCGGAACAGAACTCATTTTCGCCATCGCCTATAAGAACGTAATCGTGAACCTTATTAAAGAGAGTATCAGAAGCATTCGCCATATCCACATCGTTAGGAGAGATACCCTTAATAGCCTCAGTGATGACTGTCAGGCTGTGGGAATCGTTCAGCAGCCAGATAGCACGGAATCGGGCAGAAACGTTGCATACAGCCAGATCCAGGTGATTCTCACCTATCCACTTAGTGATATTTGCAACGATGCCATCAATATCCTTATTCTTGCATTTTTCTTTGTCGATGACAAAATATCTACAAGTATCAAACAAATCTCCTTCTACGAAAGTGATTCCTATGCCTGATACATTATCTTCAACCGTCCATGTTACTGATTCGGTCTTACTGGGATTTACGACAAATCTATCTTTCTCCATAAAAATCCGCTTCGCCGTGATGCGGTAGGGCTGAATGATTATATTACTTTTTCTTCTTTAGCCAGGGGAAGAACCAAGAACCGTCTAAATATTGTTGCGCCCTGATAACGGCATACTCCCTGGTATGTATGCGCAAATCGGACGGAATCTTCTCTATTATCTTCCCTTCTAATTCGTGGTCGTAATTCACTCCGCATTCTTTCAGAAGCTCATAAAGAGGATCATCGAAGAATGAAGCAAATATATGATCCTGAGTGTCGAGATTCAGAAACTCGAACGAGCAGAAGGGATAATCAAGGAAGGCGTGCAATATCTTAAACATCTTTATTCCGCTTATCCGTGATGCGGTAGGGCTTTAAAAACTTAAAATTCTATAATTTTTCGAGTAAATTGATACACCGTATTGTTTTATTTTTTAAATTTGCACCGTCTTCGGAAGATTTTCAATCGTACCTTTATGGAATAGAAAGAAACATAAAACTTCCGTTGACGGTCAGACTTTCAAAAGTCTGTGGATTTGAACGCTCTTAATGAGCAAAATTTCTACTATAGTAGATTCGAGCCGGAAGGCTTGCGGTGCCCCGGCTTAGGTCGGGGCTTTTTCATTTCCTTAATCTTCGGTTAAAGAAACTTCTTCGTAATCTACAAACACTTTGAAATTATCACGCAACAAAGTTTCAATAGCTTCCTTCCTGAAACGCCATCCAGGAGCAGACCAGAACATATCACACTCCTCTAAGAAATCGTGGTCGTAATATACACCGAATTTCTTTATCTTTGAGAACACTTCAGCGGGTATGCGATGTGTCAGGGTGAAGGAACCTGAATTAGGGCAAGGACGGGTTAAAATAGCCTCGCTCAAATCTTCGTCATGCGGTGCCGATTCGCAGTGAAAAGAGATAGCGCCATTTTCTATAGCCTCTTTAACTCTTCTGATCTTCTCATTCTTTATTTCATTCTTTTTCTTTCTCTCCTCAATCTCTTTAAGTTTTGGAGCAGCAAGCGCAAAAAGTTTATCCATATTCGTACTATCAACACGATAGGTCGTATCATGTCCTTCAAAGCACGACGTAAACTTCAGCCTGTCCTCAAACTTATCTATCGCCTTAAAAGCATTCAGAATGTTTAACGCCTTTTCGTTGAAATAAAGAAATCTGTAATTTTCCGCACAGTCGCTACCGCAAATGAAATCATCAGTAAACTCTATGTAGGTAAAACTCAGTTCCTTTGCTTTTTCTTTAATCGACTTGAGCAATTCTCTATAAAAAGCATTAAACTCTTCTTTAGGGGTAGAATCGAGACGGATACATATCCTTTCCTTGGTGTTCAGGCCCAACGCGACTTTTGCATCTTGACACAATCTAACAACCGGTATTACCTCATTATTAGATATTCCGGCCTCCATTAAACAATGATACCATTCTCCGGATATGTTTATAAGACCGTCAAAATCTTGCCATGATAATATTCTTCCGTCCTTCTCGCATAGATATAAACAGAAAGGGTCTTTAGTATTCAAGAACTTCACATCATAAGCGGTTCCGCTTTTCGTAATAGCTTTCATACTAATTGACTTAACCGTGATGTCGAGGGCTATAATGTGTTATTAAATCCAGTGAATAATCTCCGATGCTATAACGAATAAATATCATCACCGAGAAGACGGGGAATGATTTCAGCATCAAGAATGCTATCGTAATCCCATAGGCGGGCACCGAAATCTTTCTTCAACTTCGCTACTGTCATTTTATATGCCTCCTCGCCATTCTCGGCATAGCCTTCATATTCGTAATACTTATATGAGAAATTGACGGTTGCGTAAAGGCAAACAGTAAAGAAACCTTTCGGCATCGCAGCCAGTTCCTTGCGGCGCTTGTTGATTTCTCGGGCGATGCGCTGCTTCTCCTGGATCTCCTCATCCAGCCTGCGCTTGCGGTCTGCTGCCTCTTTCGCTATGATAGCCTTCTCGCACTCCTCGGGAGTATCAGCAAGGGCCGGATAGCAATAGATGAAGGATGAAGGGCTGCAGCCTGTAGTCTGCAATTTTCTGCCCGCCTGCTCGTCCTGATAAATCTTCTTCAGAAGGGCGTGAACGTTGTAGTTAACCTCCAACTTTCTGCCGCCCGGCTCGTTCTTGTCGGTCAGACTATTGATAAACTCCTCGGCTTCTTCTGCTGAGTCAATGATTACTTTCTTGTCGAAATATACAAAAAACTTCTTCATATTGTCTGCGCTTCACCGCGATGCGCCTAGGGCTTAGTAATAATTATATCTGCTTAGTTCTCTTTATCTGCTCACGCGCCCACTCCTTTGCGGTTCCCGGCTCAATATCGCCATAGCGCTCCATATCGTGCGCCTCGCCCAGGAGATTATCGTAGGCTGTATTATTGTGCCGTTTGCTCGCTGAGATAATAGCCAGGGCGTGGTCGTAATCTCGGATAGGACGGAGAGGATTTTCACGTTCCATCTTTGCGATGAGCTTACCGCGCTTTACGCTATCGCCTCGCTCAAGCTGGCGTGAAATCATCGCTGATATTCTGTCGTTCTTATAATCTACCTTTTCCTCTGCCATCTGCTGCGCCTCCTCGAAGGTAACCGCATTCTCTGATTTCCTAACCAGCGAACGCGCCCATGCGTCGCGAACGTCTTCCCAGGTTTTCACCTTCTTCACGACCTTCTTTTTCCCGTCGAGCATTTCGACGAATGCTTTTCCGTCCTTCGCATTCAGGTAATAATCGTGATAGTGATCCTGATAGCCGTATCCGTTGTAGTTATCACCGAAGGTATGATAATCTACCTTCTTTTCCTCAACGAAAGCCTTCATCTTACCCAGAAGTGATTTGGTACCATCGAAGACACAAACGTTTACTACGCCGTTCTTTTCGCACGCTGATACGCTGCTCTTATGCTTCTTGTTAGCATTCTCAACAGATGAAAATTTGGAAGGAATAAATACTCTTCTATAAGTTCCCATATTGTTTGCGCTTCACCGTGATGCGCCTAGGGCTGAATGGTTATTATTTTACCTTAAACTCCTTAATCTCGTAAACAAAAGTTTCTTCCTGGCACTCTACTTGAAATCCCATCACGTCCTCTGTATGCTCCGCTACGTGAACATAAATAGGGGTACTCAGATAGAAATTATCCGCTGTAGGAATAATTGCTTCCTCACCGTCACAAGTGCATACAGACTGAGAAACTTCAGTGAACTCATCTTTCTTAGGAAGGCTATTGAAAGCCTTTTCTGGGGAGTCGAAAACGTTTGCGATAATCTTATTACAAAGAACAATATATACTTTCTTGTCGTTCATATTCTTGTCGCTTAACCGTGATGCGCTAGGGCTGAATGATTATTAGTATTAATTGACGTGTTCATCGATGCACTGGTCATAGATGGCCTTTGATAAACTCCAGTCAACTTTAGGATATTCTCCCCAACCAGCACCTTCGTTATTGTTGATGTACCACAGCTCGTCATCCTCCTTAACGGTAGCCACGTGATACATACTAACTCCAGTAAAGAAAGAATCCTGATTGTGATCGTAGCATACATCGAAGGAATTATCATCGTTTTCACGATAACGATAACCTGTCTTAATCAACTCTTCTTCTAACATTGTCTTCATACGTTCGTCGCTTAACCGTGATGCGCTAGGGCTAAAATGATTATTATTGTTTTTATTTATCTTCTTGTTTTATTTTCTGATGCAAAGGTACAAAGAATTTTTGAAACTACCAAATAAAATGCACTTTAATTACGCATTTAGGTGCATTTTTAACCTTTGTTTTATTTTCAAAGAAAATTCTCAACACCTTTTTATCTTCTTTTTTCCTTGCCGCCCACCAGGGGATCGGACCCCGAAGGATGGAATCTTATCATCCTCGGCCAACCGTGGGCGAAATTCGGCTGCTGCTATCCTCTCGAACTGCAGACAGCCTTTTTTAAAACAAAGCGCTGACGCTTCAGCGTAAACAAATTAAAATTTTAAAGTTATGTTTAAAATAACGCACCTCGTCGTGGTGGTGATCCACGCTTGCCGGTCTGCCGGACGGGGTAGGGGATTTCTATGCTACATCAGCAGGAATATGGTGTTTGTTGTAATACTCTTTATATTCCTCCTCGGTCATACTATTCATGGCAAGAAAACTCTTCCAGTTACCTTCCCGAACGTATTCCTCCTTCATCTCCTCAAAGGTATGAGGAGCGATGTAATCGGCAGGATAAAAAGCCTCATGCCGAAATTCGATTGCATCGCCAACCAAACACCCTGATAGGTTCAGGTTCTCTTCGTCCGGAGTTTCTTCATCCTCCTCCAACTGCTGGTCGTAAGTCTCGATGGCATGCTTAATAATCGTGCGAATATCCTTCGCCCATGAGCAGGTATCGTCAGGGCTGATATGACACTCCTTCAGCACCATCTGCACAAGTTCATCGATGCCCTTGCGGCTCTTGATATATGCGTTATGGTAGAAATCGAAAGGGATAACGTGATCCAGTTTCCATCCCTTCTCCTCATTGATGGATGGTCGGCCGTATGCCTTGCGGCTTTCTTCTGTCACCTGCACTTCGTTCTCTACATTCTCTATAACGTTCATACCGTTGTTTTTATTATTCTTTGCTTCCATAATTTCTAAATTTTAAATATGTTCTATAATATGATATTGCGATATTATTTATCGAAAGTATCGCTAGTAATATATATAATTTCTGAACCACACTTGCAAATTCTTACAGATGAAACATGAAAACAAGCTCCACCTATACCAGATAACCAGCACTCTCTACCTAACTTTTTAATAGCTTCCTCTTCGCTGATTTTCTGATTGCCTTCAGCGTAGTACTTATAATTAGCTTCCTCTATCTGAGTAAAATCTGTTTTGAGATAGCCTATACTCTGAAGATACACCTTATCTTTCTTTGTTAACTTTACCATAATTTCTAATTTTTAGTTGATTCTATAATATTCGTATAATACCAGACCGCTGCTTGCGCCATCGCATCTTTCAATGCCTCCAGATACTGGTCGATAGCTGCTGGCGTATCAGTATTGATATACTTATCTGGATATTTGCCGCCCTGGTCGCCACTGCCCAGATGGATGATGCAGAAGGAGCGGTCCTTGTCATGGGTGGCTACCATACCACGGCGCTTGCAAAGCTCCACAACCTTATCGAAATATTGTGGCTCGAAAATCACTACCTGGAGCACGCTCCAGGGATATTCCTGGGCAGTCAGCAGGATTTTACCCTGCTGCTGCGAGATAGCAAAATTATATATAACTGATGATTTTTTCATTTTCTATATGTTCTATAATAGGGCAGCGCTTAGGCAGCTTTGCCCTTGTCTATATCGTTAATATAATAATTTGTACTTACACGGTCGCAGACCTTATTATAGGCGTAAATCTCAGGGCGTTCATCGGTATATCCTTCTGCCTCCAATTCTGCCTTCACGATATAATAGAGCATGTATGCCAGGTAATTTGACTGGTAATAAACATCCGTATCGAAAAGCACCCAGCCTCCCCAATCGTCGATGTCGTTGCTCAGGAAGGAGATAAAACCGCTTGTGCTGGTGTGATTCTCCTTGATCCATCCGGCTATTTTATCACGGTGATTTCTTGCCTTCTCTATAATCGCCTTCTTGGCCTGGTGGGTAAGTTTGATGCGAACCACGCAAGCATCATTTTCGTAATTATAGAATCGTGGCTGCCATACCTGGATAAAATCCAGTTTAATATCCTCATGGATATACTGCTGCATCCATCCTTTCCATACCTCGGTGTACTCCTCGCAAATGGCCTTGTAATATCCCCTATAATCAAAAGTGAAATCCTTATCCTCCTCAAATCCATTCTCAAGACCATAATAATAAATATCATCATCCGGGCTCCAGATAGAGCAATAAAAGCCTTCAAAACCGGCTAAACGTGCATCGCACACCGTTGTAAATTTCTTTTTCTTTTCCATAACCTTAAAAATTTAATTGTTCTATAATATGTTTCTTTTTATTCCCAGGGAATCCTACTTTTGAGGATTCCCTGATTTTACGCGTACACTATAATAAGGCGATACGAACGGGTATCTTATCTCATTGATGCAATATACCGCCGATGGCGTACTCTGTGCCAGGGTATCCTGGCAAATCACCTTTCCGTTCATTCCGTGTACCATCATGTTAAGGGCACACATTTTGCATACCAGCGGATCCGAATCCTGGGCTATATACTGGTAGCGGCGACCGGCGGAATGATCCAGTTTGCTAACCTCCATATAATGAGCCAGAAGCAGACGACCACTTCCGGCTGCACAGTCATTCACCGTGGAGCCTTCTATTTTCGCGCTGGGAGCCTCAATTTTGCCCGGTGCTATAATAGTACTCATAAGGTCTGATACGCTTGCAGGCGTAAAAAATTGCCCCGTCTTGGATGCCTTGCCAGCGGTTAAATACATATCCTCATACAGCATGCCGAACACGTCGAGCCACTGGCCGCGGTCCATCGCCTGGCTAACATCATTAAGCCAGACCATCGCCAGGGTGGCCAGTTTTGGCTTCGCCTGAAGGCGCTGCTGCTGCCATTTCAGATAGCTTCTGGAATCACCCAGGAACGCCTCCACGCTGAATAAATCCAGAAGGTAATCGCAGAAATCACTCAGCGCCATCTCGTATGGTCGCCCGTCTCCCCTTGCCTGGTCGCTCAAAATATCTACATATAATTTTGCATTAATCATAAATCCTCAAAATTTAAATGGTTCTATAATAAGTAAAAATCCATACGTTCTATAATAGGTGCCCTGGATAGCCTCCAGGGCTGCCCACGCAATGTTATCTACATTTCCAGATACTTGTAACTGGAGGATACTGCTGCAGGTCGTGATCCATCGCGAAGCCACTAATATATGAATCCTCGCGGCTGAGTTCTTTGATGAGCTTCTCCACTTTGCGCACCTTTGCTACATATTTCGTGTAATTCTTCCGGGTACCCTGAAGGCGTTTAATTTCCTTCTGTAAGGCGTTTATCTTTATATCTATAATAGATACCGCCTTTTCTGCCTCCATGCGGTCGCGCGGCTTCCACTGCCAGAAATTCTCCATTTCCTGATACCATCTATAATAGAGACGCACGTGAACTTCCCTATAAGAACCAGCGCATCTATTTTTCACAAGGTTCAGGCTATCATCGTAAAAGTAGCAATAAAAGCCCGTAGCAGCGCCTACAGCCTCCGTGAATCGCTTATTTATCACTTTGCCGTCGAAGGTGCGGCAAACGTCTTTTAACGCCTCCAGGGCTTTTATTTGCTGCTGATAAACATCTATTATATTTGCAACGTGTTCGGCGTATTGTTTAGCCTCCATCTTTGCGCGGTCATGTTCCCAGTTCTTCACCGCCTTTTGATAGTCTGCCTTTGTGCCTATAATATAGGATTTTGCGGGTACACGATCACCCAGCCAGCGGCGAAAACGTTCATTGTTTAATACTTCATACTCCTTCGCGTTTTCCTCGCTGCTGAAGGTGCGGGCTGAAGGTGGAGTATTTTTGCTAAACTGCCAGGCGTACACGTCGCCGCTATCTGCTGCCAGTTCCTTATATCTAGTCATGATTTTCTCCTGGTCCTCGTTCTGGATATTCTCAAAATTTATCTTTGCTTCCATAATTCCTAAAATTTAAAATGTTCTATAATAGAGTAATATTTTACACGTTTTATGATAGTGGGTACCCTGGAGCCTCCAGGAGAACCCACAGAAACTTTATGCGGCGGTTTTCTCGTTTGCTTCGTCCACTTCCTGGTAGAGTTTCTTTTGCATTTTTCCGTACCCAGTTTCGCCATTCCCGCATCGATACGCCAAACAAAGTTCATACTCGCAGCCACGAGAAAAAACATACTCAGCCTCGTTTTTTAAGTCCTCTATAATAGAGTTTAATTTGTTGATGATGTTCTTTGCTTGAAGACAGTCAAGCCCCGGATTTCCGGTCCAGTTGTCTTCAGTAACATAAGACTCATTAAAATCCTCAAACATATCATATTCAGGGCTGCCGGTCCAGTAATCACCGGCAGAGTCTATAATAACTTTGCCCGAAAGGTCCATGCAAGCGCCTTCGTAATAACCGGAGCGCACCAGCGCATTAATTTCTAGTGATATTTTACAGCCTCCATAATTAATGGTCGCAGTCTTGTAGGCGATCACTTGTGCGTCATCTTCGTATCCGTCGTAATCCTCCCAGTCCTTCGCCTGGAGTTCTGAAACTATATTTCCTTTGTCTGTCTGAAAATCCAAATCAGTTAAAACTTCGTCGTATTCGCCGACAAGTTCAGGATCCAGACCGTTCTCCTCCACGTCTTCTTGGGTGTAATACTTGTTCATACCTATAACAAAATAGCGTGAACAATTCGCATTATAAAAATTACCTGTAGCCATAACTCTAAAAATTTAAATGTTCTATAATATATTTTATTAATTCCCTGGTGATATTTTGCAGCCGCTATAATAGCGGATTTTATCACCTTATTAGAAAGTGCCGGCGGGAATGATCCGCCGTTTGGGGCCTGATTACCTTTGCACCTTATTATTTAAAACACAACGACCAGAAGCCGGATCCATTCCGTTTGCCCTTGGGTGTCCTGTTTGGTAAGTCTGAAATAAGTTCCCAGATACTTTGGTACCCTTCTTCAGCGGCCCGGCGGCCCAAGTAAATTTCGCAAAGGTCTTCACCTTCGTATTTTTCAGAAGAAATAAATGCAGTTTTTTTCATAACTCTAATATTTTAAAGATTCTATAATATGTTTATAAATTCCCAGTGATATTTTGCAGCCACTATAAAAGCGGCTTTTATCACCTTAATAGAAGGTGCCGGCGGGAATGATCCGCCGTTTTGGCCTGGATACCTTTGCACCCTGATATTTAAAGTTTGAAAAAGAATATCTTTATAAAGATACTGATAACAACATACACACGGCCGCGGCAATTAGATTAATGCCTATAAATTGCAGCCCGTTAACTGTCACCCCTTCGCCATCGCTTGCAAAGTAAGTTTTAGGCGCAAATAACCATCTCCAGGCGGTTTTTGCAGCCGCAAAGATACTCTTATTCAGGCGTGCAAAAAGAAGGGCACACACGGCAAATAAAACGCTGATAAGTTCCGCCGTACCTGAACGGCGTGAAAAAGTGATATTATAATTCTTCATGATCCTAATATTTTAAAGATTCTATAATATGGTTATTTTGTGGGTACCCTGGAATATCCAGGGCACCGGGCATTTTTACGCACAACGCATAAAATTCTCCAGATAGTGGCGCACTCCCTTAATTGTGATATAAGGCCGTGGCCAGTTATTTTCACTTTTCGGGCATGTATATTTTATCTTTTGCCAACGTGCGCAAAGTTCCTCAGTATTATTATAACACACCTTATATAAGGCGCGTTCCCCGTCTTCATCGATCACCAGGGACCAGCCGCCATAACCTTCCTGCTCGAAGCATTCGCCGTATTTTGCCAATTCTTCGTACTGCTGCTTGATAGTCTTTTTTGCCATAACTCTAAAAATTTTAAATGTTCTATAATAGGAGGTGCCGGCGGGAATGATCCGCCGTTTGGGCCTGATTACCTTTGCACCCTATAATCTTTAAAATATATTATAATGCCGCCATCATAGCGACCGCCGAATTAACCATTTTAGCCTGGTTCATGTTGGTGATCTCTGGAGTGTGTTCTTGAACAAATTTCTTTTGTTCAGTACTCAGCGCCGCAAAATTAGCCGCGAAGGCCGCACAAAATGCCTCCGCTTTCTCGTGTTCATTCTTTGCGACGGCCTGGATCTCCAGGCGCAAAGGTGCGCGCAAACTTTTAGGGAACTTTTCAACGGCGTGTAACAATGCCGTTTCGTACTGAAAAGATTCCCAAGTACGGTTAAGGTATGATACGCGGGAATGCTCGTAATCTTTGCCAAAACCTACAGCGAAAACATGATGACAGAATCCATTTTTCGTATATGTAGTATTACAGTAAAAATAAATCTTTTCGCCGTTAACTGTAAACTCAAAAGTTTTTCTATTATATATTTTTGTTGCCATGATTTTCTAATTTTAAAAAGTTTATATTCTATATAATCGTACTTCTATTATTTGTTTAATTCTCGTTTTACGTCGTTGTAGTCCATTCTAAACATGGTACCAAATACAACATACATCAAAACAGCAATAACACCTAATAATAACAAATTTTCTATAGCTACCTGTTTCTTTGCCACTTCGCAAAATGCTAAGTCATAAGCAGTGTAAAAAGCACCTAACAAAAAAGGAACGGGAATAATTACGAGAATAAAACTCATAATCTCCATATTTGACAATACCTTAAAAAATTCTTTCATGATTTCTATATTTTAAAATGTTCTATAATAAGGACCGCCGGAGCGGTCCCCGTTTATTACTTACTACCTGAATATTACAGGCGGATCTCGTTTAAATTTGCAAGATCAAAAATTGCTATCTGATCATTTGCACGGCCCGCCTCAATAGCTTCAGCGCGATCCTGGAAAATTACGGTAGCATCATAATAATAAAGTCCGCTTTCTGAATCATACCAGCCGCCGAACGCCAGGGGACGGCCATTAAAGTTGCCTGAAGCCTGGAGTTCTTCGATAACATTTGCTACCTTTGCCAGACCTTCAGCGCCGAAGCTGTTTTGTGTCTGCTTCATTGCAACCGCGAAGCCGGTTGTAACGGGCTGCAAATTTGCAGCGTTAACGGTAAAACCTTCTGGACTCATTGCTGCAATAGCAGCTACACTCGAAATTACTAAATTCTTCTTCATAACTTTTAAAATTTAATTGTTTATTACTTTGTTTATTTTACTTTTGCGGCTATAAAAGGAACTGCCCCTTTTCAAAAAGCTAAATGTTTTCGCCGTCTATAATGTAATATATATTATTTTCTGTTTGGCTTGTGTTGTTACCGTTTCCGGCCGTTGCAGTACTCCCAATAACGCCCGCGCCTATGATAAGATACATTGCAATAATAGCTCGCTACATTTCTTTATAATAGCCTAATATTTAGTACCTGCCGTTTCCTGAAGGTTAACGGAAAAAATCCTTATATATCTATTAATAAGTATTTACTACTCATTAAACACGTTCAATTCATTTGCGATTTCAAATAACTGCCTTCAGTTATATATAATATGTAATTAAGTCAAAGATCAAATGTAAAACCATTATCTTTTGTTTTACGTTTGCAAAGGTAATAAATTTATTTGTTCCATGCAAATATCTTCCGCAAAAAGTTTATATTTTCCTTTATTTTTAACCTTTGTATACAAATAAATACCTTAAATTTACATATATTTGCAAATAAACTTATTTGCTGCATGCTTTTATTCGTTTGCCCTGGATCATTGCTTATTATATAGTATACCTTATTATATACGGGGAAAAATAAAACGGTGCAGCCTGGTATCTCGTGGGTGCGTTCCTCATCTCGTGGGTGCGTTCCTCATCTCGTGGG
>ERZ1034768.13-NODE-13-length-91608-cov-7.828613_pt1 | contig 91608 bp, 70 predicted proteins | sample MGYA00520691_ERZ1034768 | MGnify/ENA primary metagenome ERZ1034768 (study PRJEB33766, sample SAMN09781704) | gut metagenome | biome: gut microbiome | host: Homo sapiens | place: Madagascar | study: EMG produced TPA metagenomics assembly of the PRJNA485056 data set...
ATTTTGGGTTGTTCTACTTTTGGTGCGATGACTCCCGTGATGGTAGCGGTAGCTATACTGGTTCTCGTCTGGGCTATCTTTGAGGGCGGACACGATTTACCGTCCGCCCGACCGGAAATTTTGTGTAAATTGTAATTATAACCTCGTACTCTCTTTTAGTTTAAGTTTTTTACAATAAAACATTGACTTAGGTGCCTTCGGGCATCTGGGTCGATGCATTTGCGACAATGCCAATTTCAATAGCGGCAACGTTCCTAATGTTGGAGGCAATTGGAATTCCAATTCCGATTATGGGTTGTTCAACTTTTGGTGCAATAACTCCCGTGATAATAGCAATAGCAATACTGGTTCTCGTCTAGGCGATGACGTTAAACACGTCGAGAACCTATACTATACACAGGAATAACCATGGTATGTTATACCATACGGAGCATCGACCTTACCACTTGGTAGAAAACTTACAAGATAGACGGTTGTTGGTAGGGTACTTCTTTTGGATAGTATTTCGAAGACTATCGAAAGTCAATCGCCCAATCAAAACTTGCAGGAGGTTAATACATGCTTAGAGTTGGATACCTGTACGAGAAGATTTGTACAATTGAAAATATTAGAGAAGCACATAAACATGCTAGAAAAGACAAACTTTTCTACAAAGAAGTGAAGATGGTTGATAGTGATCCGGATTATTATTTTGCGCAAATTCGGGATATACTTCTCAACCATACATATAAAGTAGGCAAATATATTGTCGAAGTAATCAATGAATCTGGAAAAGATCGAACTTTGATGAAACTTCCATATTTTCCAGATCGTATTATTCAATGGGCAATTATCCTACAAATTGAAACCCATTTAGCGCGCACGTTTACGTTTCATACGTGTGCTTCGTTACCAGGTCGAGGACAAGACCGGTGTATCAAATTAACAGAAGCATACTTACGAGATGTAAAAGCAACACAATATTGTCTAAAGATCGATATCCATCATTTCTATCCATCCATAGATCGAGAAATTCTAAAACAGAAACTCCGTCGTATATTCAAGGATCCAGAACTGTTATGGTTAGTCGATTTGATTATTGATAGTCCGCCAGGAGACAGAGGGATTCCGATCGGATCTTATCTGTCACAATATCTGGCGAACTTTTATTTGTCTGACCTTGATCATAAAATTAAGGAAGTGTACCACTTTAAAGAAGTCGTTCGTTATATGGATGATATGACACTTTATAGTTCCAGTAAGAAAAGGCTTCAATTCTTCTTACATAATAACTTAATGTGGTTACTTGACAAAGAGTACCATCTGGAACTAAAGGGGAATTATCAAGTCTTTCCAGTAGATGACCGAGGCGTTGATTTCTGTGGATATGTATTTTATCACGGGTATACAAGACTTCGTAGACGAACAAAAGAACGCATGATTGAAAGGATGCTGGAATTACGTAAGAAATATGAAGATGGTAAAATGATTACTGAACATGATTTTGGCACGTTTAATGCCTATCAAGGAATCTTAAGCCATTGTAATAGTTTCCATTTATGGGAGAAGTATATGGAACCTGTGATTCCTGCAATTGAGTTATATCGTAAGACTCACAAAATGAAAGCGTACAAAGTTCATCCAAAATTTGAACGACGAATTGCTACAAGTTTACCAGATGATACTGTTTACGAACAAATGGCAATGATAAATGACCTATAGGACTTAGATCCTATAGGTCATTTATTTTATTCATCGGTTGAATCGTTAAGTAGCATTAAATAATCCAAGTTAGCCTGTTGTTGTTCCAGAGTCTCCTTTAATTGATCCATTTCAGATTTTGGATATTCTTTTAAGATTGGTTCTGCAGGATCTTTGGATACATCAATGGATTCAATGTAATGGTTAGCCGGGACCGATGTTTCTAAATATTTGAGATCACCATCAGGTGTTGGATATCCGGAACCTTGAAGAAATATGGTTCCTTTGGAATCGTAAATGATTTGCATATGTGTATCTCCTTATCTATAATATAGAGTTAGTACCTGTGTTCTTGATGTTGTTACTGAAGTTACGAAACTTGTTGAAGTTGAATCTACGTAGATATAGATGTCGTTCTTACTTATCAATGCATCGACATATGGATTAGTTGTTGTATCATTATCAGCAGATATGTATCGTTTATTTTGTAAATCAATTCGAAAATGAAGAAAATCCGACGGATATGAAAATTTAAGGAAAGTTTCCAATTCAGTACTATCGTGCACACTAGGCCATTTAAGACCCAATATATCTGTTATATTAAGTGATGATAAGTTCGTATGATTTAATATAACAGCTCGTTGAAGTAATTCGGAGTGTTCATCACTCCAAACATATATATCGTTATAAAATCTATCCGTTCCAAGATATTCTCTTGTAAATGGATCCATTGGGAAATCCAAAAATATTGAACCTGATGCAGAAGTAACATCTTCCGGTTCTCCAGTCCAGTTATATGTCGAAGCTGGAATAGTTATGGTATAAGTCTTCATCATCGAACTTGTATCTAATGTACCAGTCACACGTCCATAGTTATTATACGCCACTTTCCCAGATACAATATCTTTAGCAGATGCCGTAGCATCTGTAATCTTGGATTCGGTGTGAGTTCCTACAATCCTTCCATTGTTGCCATATGCCACTTTTCCAGATACAATATCTGATGCATTCGCAGTTGCGTCTGTAATTGGCATTGAACAACCAGAACCACGTACTCCTATCATGAAATCACCTCATCTCCCACTAATACAGTGATTGGTATATTTGATGCTGGCTTTTTACCGTATGCATACAAAGTAATACTATTGGTACTTTGTGTTCCATTTACGATAGCAGCATTCATCCATGCAGTAGCCACCGATGTGTTTGTAGAGTTTAATATAACTTGTACATCATTCGTCGATGTCACACCATTAACAGATATCGTATATGTGTATGGGGCTGAGGAGCCATTCCAACTATAGTAATACAGTGTAGCAGAGCGAGATTTATAACGATTTGCTTTCCCGCTAATATCTGGAGTTCCAGTTGATTCAATCGATGATAAACGGCGTTCTATATTATCAACCGTGCTATTGTCTGCTTTATTACCTAAATTGCTATTCTGAAACCAGAAGTTTTTCTCATCACTGTTTTTCACAGTGATGAGATCTTTTATTCTCGGAATAGCAATTTATCGTCGAAGGCAGATAGTAGTACAGTAAATGGCATCAGTGAAAACGTTGGTAAATTAAATAATAAAGTGAAGTCTGTTACGTTAGCGACTGGTACTTGGACTGGTACATCAGCCCCTTATAAATATACCATCAGTGATTCCAATATCATTGGTAACAACACCATTGTACAACTTAGCCTACCGAGTAGTATGACAACTTCTCAAAGAACTGCTTATAGAAAAGCTCAAATAGAGTCTGGCGATGTGTCTGTTGGTAAAATTATTTTATATGCCTACGGTACGAAACCATCTGAAAATATACCAATCACATTATCGATTGGAGGTGGTTATTAATGCCGTTTATTAGTAATGGGATTTATCCACAGGAATCATCTTCTAATTTAATAACTGGTAATACATATGCTCTGTCAGACGAAGTTATACCAATATCAACTGAATTTAAAAATATTATCGGAACACGGTATCAAACATATCCATACAATAATAATGCGTATAATTTATCGTCAGATGTTATGATGTATTGGGGTTGCTTCAACGATTCACATATTTTTATGATTACTATTAACTCAAATCTTGGGAGTGTTGGAAAAACTCTAAAATGGGTGGATTATGATATAGCTAAAAAAACATGCACGAATAAATCATGTACACTTCCAGCGTCGTTTAGCAATCGATGGTTTACACAATTCGCACCAATCATTGGTACAACATCTATTATGCTCATAATACCATCATGTTTATTTAAGGTAGATCTTTTAAACGCAACCATTACGAAACTGATCAGTCAATCATTTACTGAGTACGCGCATCCATTTATGTCGTCAGACGGAAAAAATTATTATATTGGTCCTACAGGTACTAGCGATTATAGTAAATCCAAATTATGCAAATATAATATGAATTCAAACACACTAACAATACTCAACACTAATGCATCATATAATATCATCGACATTATTAATGATAAATATCAAGTTTGTGCTTCATATACGAACCATTCATATGGGGGATCCGCAGAATTACAATTGAATATTTATGGTCTTGACGGAAACACACCTTCTGGGATGACAAATTCATCCTTATTTTTATCTATGTCACGACCGGGCAGTGGACAAAATTTTAAACGTATTTTTGCAGGATCACATGGGACTATCATAACCGGAGATTACGATAGCTACAATGGTCCTGAATATATACTGGATTATGATATTTCTGAATCGTTGTTATGTGATATGACACATATCGCTGCATTTGATCACACCTATTGTATATCTAATCCAGAATCTGAACTAATCGGCAACACTGCATACGGTTGCGATATGAGTAATGTTACCACAAATGAGAATGGGTCATTAACTATGCGAATATTGCCACAATTTATTGGTTTCGACGGAATTTCATGTATGAGTGCTCTAATGGCAACATCATTCGATGGTAGATATAGCGGTGCGTGTACACCAAGTGATCTGGCGGTCACACGTCCATATCTTATGAAATTAACAATTAAGGAGATTGAAAAATGACTAAATATACAGAACAACGATATGATGGATCAGATATTTTTTATAACATTTCTGATGATGGATTTGATATTTACATAGGCTCTGAGAAGAATCTGGTATACACCCAGCACGAGCCATTTATTCCAGATCATTCCAAGTCATATGAAGAAAACGCGATTATGATGTGTGAAGATCTTTGCAAGGAACCCGAGCAGTATGATTCTTTCAACGATAGACTTACAAATGTTGAGGCAAATGTAGACTACTTAATGCTTCTTAACGACCCAGATTCTGCATCTGAAACCGTTACAGAATAACAAGATTTATAGAAGGATTACCGGTTGGTAATCCTTCTATTATTTAATCTTCATCATCTACATAAGACTCTGGATCAATTTTATCCATTTTTACAACAGCATCCATACACATACCTTCATTTCTTATAATACTCTACCAGAGCCTGCACAAAATCTTCTTCAATATGGCCAGGATAGTTTTCACAAACCTTATCGCAGATCATTTCAATTGCTCGGCTAATTGGAAACTCCTGATTTCCAATTACTTTAAATTCGTCCGGAATTTGTAATGGACTTGTAAGCAGTACACAGAAATCTCGTATTTTTACACTCACATAATCATCCACATCGAATGCAAGCATCCCGATTCGTCCATCTTTATTTAAATCAACCGCCCACTGCATATTTGCTGGGTCGCTGATGAGGAAATAATTTCCGTTATCGACTCCGCTGCATACGGTATAGTACATTGGTAACTTGCTGGCTACAAGTAATTTCCAGCACGGATCATCTGGATTTCCAAACACCCCGGCATCAATAACAATTGCCGTTTGTCTAAGTGGTTGTGTAGCTGCAATTTCCCAACCACAATCACGTAGGCATTTAAATGCACGTTTGTTATCATCATTAAGTTTGATAATTGAATCACTCATAATCAGTCCTCCTTATAGTAGTTCACAATTGCGTTAACTAAATCTTTCGGAACCCGTCCATAATGTTCACAGATACAATCGATCATTGCACGAATAGCATCTTCGGTATATACATGGCGCGTATGAGCACCATATGCAACACGGCACTCAGTGGTTTCATCAAATGGATTTGTTAATAGCACACCGATATGACTAAAATTTGCAATGACTGGATTGATGCCATCCGGATAAAATCCTAATTTGCCTGTATTTGGACTACAGTACCATCTTGGATCTTCTGGATTAGAGATCCTTGTATAAACCGTATCCATACTTTCTTTTTCATGGTTGTTCTGATAGAATACTGGAAGGCCCAATTCCAGGATTAATTTCCAACACTTATCTTTTGGGTTTCCAAAAGAGTTCATCTCAAGTACCCAGAAAATATTTCCATCTTTTGTATAACATAATTTACCACCACAGCAGTTGATTAACGGGAAAGTGGTTAATATTGCAGTATTGATTTTAGTTTCTTTTGCCATTTCGGTGTCCTCCTTGACGTTTGCAATGTCTAATTCAGCAGCGTCATCATCATACGACTGCTTGAGATCATCTATTGTCTGTTTGGTATCTTCTCCTTTTCTTTCAGTTTCAAGAAGTTCTGCGATCACCTCACGAACCCATTTTTTAAAGTCTTCCATCGTAGATCCAGCACCTTCTGTAGTTGTACTCCATGAATCTTTTAAGATACTTTCGGGAGTTGATTCTTCTGGTTTCACATCAGGCATCTCACTCTCCTCCTTCTCTGGTTCGTTTACTTCTTGGTTTTCAAGTTCCTTAATCTTTTCTTTGAATGGTCCGCCGATATATTCGGTACGAAGATCTTTTTGTAACTTATCTACCCATTCGCCGTATGTAAGTTCTAATTTGGCATCCTGTTTCCACATTTGTTTATCCAATCGGATTATTGGTTCCGATGGATTTAAATGAGGAATAATATTATCACTTACAAGCACTGGCTGACAGATCTGACGGTATACGTAATACATCGTATTGCCAACCGTAATCACACATGGTGGATCATGTTTATAGCTGTTAAAATCGATAAATACGTAACTTGGAGTAATATGCAGATATCCGCAAATATATCCTGGAAGTTTGTTATTTTCTACAAATGGTACAACGTCCCCATATGGAACGTTTATCACAAATGCATGGAAATGGGTTTCCTGGATTGGTGAGATAAGAAGTGGGGTCATGGAAGATTTTCGGTCACGGCCTTCTTGATCATATTCCTTGACCTTTTCTTTGAATGGGGTGATAATATCTTCTTTTACCATTCGTTTTTCTTCCGGAGCCCCTTGGTTATAACAGAACACGTCTTCTTCATAAGATCGTTTATTTTCTGCAAAATCTTCAAAATCTACAGGATGCTTCACGTCCTTTTCCCAGTTTGTATAAGGGATTTCGATTTCCGGTTCCTTATATGATACGTGCTTTACGATGCCTTCTGACACAATCACGGGTTTTCCATTAATAAACGTTGACAGATCTCCTGACAACTTGGATGGTTGAAAATCATAGTCATGAAAATCAATATTAATAATTGGATCTTTCTCGAACATCCATGCACAGATATATCCAGGTAAAGAAAAGTTTTTGTGAAACGAAAGGCTTTCCTTTGCTGGAACATCAATTACAAATCCTCGGAATTTTTCTTTATCTGGTGTTTCTATTAATATGCCGGTCATCGCATAATGCATACCATTTTCCGGATAAAACCAGCTAGTTGGATAGTCTCTTCGTTCCAGTCCAAATAACAAAGATTCGTTACAATCACTGGTTCCTAATTGCCGTTTGACATAATCTGTTTCGACACTTTGAATGAAATTGCGCATACGGATATAATCACAAGGATCTCCACCATTACGGACAATTGCATGGAATTTACGTAGATCATAGCAAGGCATTTGATCTGCTGGTTCTAATAAATACAAATCTTTCGGAATCACCATCAATTCCCAAGGTTTGCTTAAAGACATCAGACGGTCAAGTGTTGCAGTTCCACGTGTTAGCTGCATTGTGTTATGTTCGGTATCTGGTAATACCGCAATAATATCGAAATTCTTCGTTTGAGAAACCATCTCGATCATACGACTCAATTCCTGACAGTCCCTCGTAACATTTTGAATGTAAAAACAAGCAAAGCAACGGTTGTTGTATTCTGATCCATTTAGAAACAGAGACGTGATTTTTAAGTTAGTTGCTTCCATCGGTATCCTCCTTACACTTATCGGAATCTAGTGCTCGCATGATTTCGTATCCTAGAGTCTTCAAGTTTCTTTCAGTATTTACAGCATCTGCGGTTGCAGCAATTGTAATTCCTTTTCCTAAATTATGAAAGAAGCTATCCCATGATAATGGTTTAAACTTAGCGACGGTGTTTTCCCAAACATCCCCCGAAAACGAGCCGGAACAGCTGTATTCACCATATGCTTCTGATCCTAAGACCTCGAGTAAATCATATTTTGTCAGGATCAATCCTATGGTTCCTCTCATGTTCAGGTCAACGGATATCTGAAAATCACACGGAATACCATCAATATATTCGGGTCCTAATTGCTTTATATTCGTAATATCCAAATGTCGAATATGTAGTTCATGTACACAACGATAAGATTTCGGATACTCGCCATATACAATATACCAGTTATAATACCGGCTGCCGATTTCCTGAAGCCATCGTTCTAAATGTCCTTCACCAACAATGAACTTATCTAATCCGGTAATCCAAAACTGATCATACATACATCCATATGCATGTGCTGCTTCTGGTGCAGGAACTCCATAGATCTGCACATTTTTTAAGTACTCTTGATAATTCATAATTCCTCCTATTCTCCTATATATGAGTGACGCAATCGATTAATTAACTTGGTACGATTGGTTATCAGCTCATTGATTGCATCACCATACATATTCTCAATCGAGTCACTAATCACGTTTTTTACCACGTCAAATGTAACTTGATTGGATACTTTTGTAAATTCTTGGTATTCACTTACCGGTCGTTCGAGTACCGGTGTATCACTTGTATTATACCAGCTACTTCCTTTTTCTGCGATTACAAGTCCCGGCATTCCTTTGGTAATTTTTGTAAGATCCACGGGGTTTGCCATCTCGATAAAGGATCGGTTACAGAGTAACCAGTATTTCATATCTTGTAAGTAAACTTCAGGAACGTCTCTTCCTAATGCTAAACAGTAGACTTTCGTCTGATAATAGTTTTTGTGCCCGGCATCGCGTAAGATCTTTAAGAACGCATCGTCACGTTCATATGTCGTAATGCCGGAAAAATAAAAGCAGTATCCGGTATCTTCCGGACGTATCTTCATTGCATAAATAATATGATCATTCCAATTCATCATTGTTTGTCTTCCTCCTGCAGTTGCGCTAATTGAAGTAATCGGGTTTCTAGTTTGGTAGCTTCATAAAATGCACTACAATACTTTTGTTTGGCTTCGATTAATTCCATCTGGCTCCAACTTGTCACCATCTTACATAAAGATTTCTTGTTCGATTCGAGATATGGCTCGATTGCTAGATGATACTGCCTGTCAAACTCTTCAGTTGGCAATTTGATAAGCGTGTTGTATGTCCCTTTTCGCATATATGGATTGGTAATCAATGCCGAGTGGATCTGTATGATCATAAACCAATGCTTGGTATACAGATGGTGTCCATCCGTGCGCAGATCACTTACGTGTTCTAAGCATATGGTTTTGTAAAGATATTTTTTTAAGTCTTCGTCATCTTTATCCGTGATTTCTGTCACGACACCAATCATCGGGTAGTTCTTACTAAATAACGGATCTCCATAATTGTAGACATTCATCGGTACAAAATATAATTCCATGCCATCGTATATTCGGCATGGCATTGGTGTTTGTAACAATCGACTATGTCCAATATCTGTGATGCTTGTTACCAGCTCTTCCATTTTGTTATATTCCATGATGTCTCCTTTGTCAATCTTCTGATTTGTGTATATATTTTTTGGACCATTCACGGTCCAGTTCATATTCGGTTCCATTTAATCGATCGGAAATATGCCTTGCAATAACATTGCGCATTCCTTGATAATCATCTAAGGCATTCTGTAAGTTGTTTAAACTGGTGATCGTTTTACTGATATCTCGAGCCGCCTGTACAGTAAATGCATCTAGTACATCGGTGATTTCAGCTGGTTGTAAATCTGTCATAAACCGATCAATGATATCTGTTGTATTTGTCCAGAAATGATGGCTACACAGATCAGCTAAGTCTTTTGATTCATTCCATGACGGTAGGCAAAACACATAAATCAACCGCACCGTTCCATTATTGCCACCACAATAGACACACCCTTCATCACCAACTCGAAACATGCTCGATAACATATTAAAACTAAGAACGACTGGTGAAACTGGTTCACATTCTGGACGGATTCCAATAAAGCCAGAAAGACAGTAGTGCTTGTGTTCATTTCGTAAGAGATCCATGAATGGATCATTCATGTACTCTTCTTTCATCTCCAATAGATAAATAGGATTATAGAATCCATAGTGTGGGTCGTTATGCGTGGTACGCTTCCAACCATCGATCATTTTCGATTTGTCTAAATCGTCGTAATACATAATATAACCTCCTTATTTGGCTTACCAGAACGTTGCAAAAAAGATAGAACCCAAACAGGTTCTATCTTAATCCATACCATACCATTGAGTTGGTAATACGTTTTCTCGTTCTTCTGCTTGCGCACGTGCTACTCGTTCAGCATAACTATTTGGATTCGGCATGCCCATGTAGTCACGTTTCGGTTTATGTTCTATAGGTGTATCAAATGTCACTGGTTCGTGTGGTACCGTTAATTTACAACTGATGTCTTTTTCCTCCATCCAGATGTCATCAATATCTTTTTGTAGATTATTGCGTTTGTTTTCAAAATCCGGATCATCCTCGGATAGATTATTGAGCGTTTCTTGTAAGGCTCTTCGTTTCCTAGTTAAATATCGGCATCGTTCCCCAAGTTCATTGTTTTCTGCTATTGTCATACTATAACCTCCTTATTTGGCTTACCAAAACGTTAAAAAAGACATAGAACCTTAGCGGTTCTATGTCTCTTATTACCGGATTAAGCCGGATAGTCTTCACCTGTCAGAATTGTGTACTCCCAGTCATACAGAAGGCCTTTTCTAACCAGATTTTTCAGTCTAGCTTTGGACCAGTTCTTTGGGTACCACTTATTTGCAAGTTCCCAACCTTTGGAGTGCTCTTTTCCGTTGATGTCTTCATTTACTGTTGCCATAACGAAGTCCCTCACTTTCTAAATTTAGTTTATAGTTACAAGAATGTATCTATGTTAAAACCTTAAGCGGTTTTTAACCACATGCAGTTCTTTGTTGGAGTTGTAGCGGAGATGATCCACTCTTCACAAGCATCCAGATGTGTCTTATCTGCTGCGGACATAAGACCAGCAGCTTTCTGAGTTGCGTTGCCATACTGTGTATCAGTTGGTTTTGCCCACTGTCCATCTCCACGAAGGAACATACCCTGTTTACCAGCAGCCGGCTGTGGTACAAGACCGGTAGAACCAGCAGCACTTGCAGAAGCAGCGGTAAATACGTTGTATCTGGTATCCTGTCCTGGGATTCCAAGTGCTGTAATGTCAGCTTTTGTAACTGCTGTTGCTGCAGTAATATGTCCAAGTCCATCGGATGTAAACTTATAGAATCCAGATACATATGCGGTATGTGTTGGATGTGTAAATTTGGTATCTGTAGGTGTTGCCCAAGTACCATCACCTCTTAAGAACTGAGATACGTTTGCAACAGCTGGAGCCGGTACAAGACCTGTACCACCAGCGGCACTTGTTGTAGCACCTTTAAATACATTATAGGTGGTATTTGTAGGTGTCTGCCATGTTCCATCACCACGGAGATATTTTCCCTGTGCACCTGCACCTGGAGCCGGTACAAGACCTGATTTACCTGCAGCATCTGCGGTAGCAGCTACCATGTTAGTATAAGTGGTGTTAGTTGGAGTAGCCCAAGTACCATCACCTCTAAGGTAGAGACCCTGCTGACCTTTTGCTGGAGCTGGTACAAGACCGTTAGATCCAGCAGCATCTGTAGTAGCTTTACCAAATGTGGATGTAGGAGCTTTTCCATCAAGAGCTGCCTGTAATCCAGTGATTGTAGAGATCGCCTGAGTATGAGCTGCTGGTGTAAATGCGGTTGGTTTTCCAGTTACATTTGCCCATGCAACAGCAGCGGCAGTACCAGCAACAAATACTTCGTAACCATCTTCGGTAGTCAACTTCGTATCGTCTTTAACAAAGTACATCTTTCCAGTTGATGTTACTTTGATAACATCACCGTTTTGCGCATTGTCTTTTGTCAGTTTAAATCTGGCAGTATCGTCTGCAACTGGAATTAATCTTTCCAGTGCTCCAGCTGGGATGTTTGCCAGAGAAAGTACACCAGAAATCTTAGATGCTGGGATATTGTCTGTAATATCCGCAATTACATGCTTATGACCAGCTTTTGCAGCATCCGTAATACCATATCCAGCGAGTGTGGTTGGATTAGTACCAGCAGTTGCATGTCCATACTTATCGAATGTTACAGAACGATAAGTACCGGCTGTAATGCCAGATTCTGGATGAGAATAGTTATTTGCGTTTTCCGCAATACCATTCAATTTTGTTACCATTGCTGCACTCATAAGACCACGTGCAGATGTTGTTGCATCAGAGATATCATCCTTGAATGCAAATTTACCTAAGTTCTCAATAAGGGTCTGTACATCAACGACCGCAGTAGGAACTTTGGTATTTTTTGATGCGTCAACGGAAACGTCGGCACCAGTATTTTTAAGGTTAACAATGATCTGATCTCCACTTGTAGAGTAACGGATCAATTGGGCATGAATAATCTGTGTTTCAGCCATAGATGTGAACCTCACTTTCTTTAAAGTCTTATTTTCTTAGCCTAATTATTAAAATTAGAGTCTTAAATACATGTTTTCAAAGAGGATACCATAAAGGTATCCTCTTTTATTAATCCAGTTTTACCCAGATACATGCTTTTGTTGGTGTGCTCTTTGATACATATACAATGTCGCCAAAGTCAAGTTTTGCCTTATCTGTACTGGACATAAATCCATTTGCAGTTGCTGTTGCAGCGCTATGACTATGGGAAGCTGGTGTAAATGATGACGGCTTTCCAGATACATTTGCCCAAGTCACTGCATTAGCAGAACCAGCAGTTGTAGCATACTTAACACTCTTTGCAGAATCAGCAGTGTTGTCTACATTACCAAGACCAACTTCACTCTTAGAGTATGATGGCTTAGAAGAAGCTTTCGCCCATGCAGGAACGTCACTTGCTGGCATAGAAGAAGGTCTTCCACTTACATTACCCCATGCTACAGAATTTGCACTGCCAGCACTATTAGCATATGATACAGTACCACCGTCTGTACCAGAAACGATACCGGTATATGCTTGCTTATGAAGTGCAGTACCAGCAGCTGCAATAGTAGCATAACACTCGGTAGATGTTTTTGCGTCGGATGCAGTTGTTCCACTTACTTCTGAAGAATTGATCATCACCCAAGTTCTGCTAGCACCACCACGTGTGCCACTTGCGATTGCACGGAAATAGGTACCAGCATAGGATCCTCCTGTTTTAAAGAAGGCATCCGCATAAGTCTTTCCAAAAACATTGTAAAGTCCGACTTGCACGCTATCCGCACTTAAACCGCAACGAACCAACCATTTTACTTCAACGGATGATACCGAGCTGCTGTTATTTGTACGTAATACAATTCGTACAATACCGAAGCCACCACCATTATAATCCTGGGAGATAAAGAATGTAGTTGATTTATCTGAATAGCTTGCACTAATGGTATCCAGTTTTGCGAATCGATGGAATGGATAATTGTTGCGATCACCTACACTTGCAGAAGAGCTATAATATCCAATATTCGCATTGGAGTTACCACTACCATCGTAGTTAAAACTTAATATAATATCGGTTCCACCAGATACCGTTCTGGCAGCACTCAATTTATTTGCAGAGTTTGCAGCACCACCAGCAGATCCAGAACCAGCATAATTATGACTATGTGATGCTGGAGCGAACTGATTTTTATTGACGGCTCGAAGTTCTTTTCCGTTCCAGGCAGCAAGCCATGTATATGCTCCATAATCTAATCCTGCTTTTGAATATGCAAACGTGATATCAGTGCTATCATTGCTGTCTTTCACATTAGATGCACTTCCTGCTGAAGTAGCATACTTAACACTCTTCGCAGAGTCGGCGGTATTGTCCACATTTCCAAGACCAACTTCTCCTTTAGAGTAACTTGGTTTACTTGCTGCTTTCGCCCATGCATAAACATCACTTGCTGGCATAGAAGACGGTCTACCACTTACATTAGCCCAAGCAACACTGGATGCAGATGATGCATTTCCAGATAAGGAACCTTTAAATACTTTTGCTTTTAACGTACCAGATGATGGCTGATAGGTGAGATTTGGATCTGAATACATTACATCAGTAACAGTGGTTGGCGTGAATCCTTCAGATGCACTATTAGAGGACCCCCACGGGATCGTTCTCCAGTTAGTATAATCTGAAGATTTAATTGCGGTGTGTGTTACTTTTGTATCAGTATTCGTATCTTGGGTTGTTATGGTAGACGTGGTATTATCACCTTTTGTGATCGTAATGGTACGTCCACTTACACTTAAACTTTTGACATAGGTTGAATTGATCTGTTGTCCGGCACTATCCTGTGTAGCTTTGGTTGCCGAAGATGCAGATCCAGCGCTTCCAGCAGATGTTGCATACTTAACGCTCTTCGTAGAGTCAGCAGTATTATCTACATTAGAAAGTCCTACTTCACTCTTACTGTAGCTTGGTTTACTTGCAGCTTTCGCCCATGCAGGAACATCACTTGCTGGCATGGAGGATGGTCTACCAGTTACATTTGCCCATGCAACAGCAGCGGCAGTACCAGCAACAAATACTTCGTAACCATCTTCGGTAGTCAACTTCGTATCGTCTTTAACAAAGTACATCTTTCCAGTTGATGTTACTTTGATAACATCACCGTTTTGCGCATTGTCTTTTGTCAGTTTAAATCTGGCAGTATCGTCTGCAACTGGAATTAATCTTTCCAGTGCTCCAGCTGGGATGTTTGCCAGAGAAAGTACACCAGAAATCTTAGATGCTGGGATATTATCTGTAATCTGTGAAGCTGTATGTGTATGACTACTTGCAGCTTTTCCATCAATCAAACCTTTTAAGACTTTACCCTGATTTGCAGATAAAGACTGGTCTGTCGCAGTAGATGTTAAATTATCCTGAACACCTCGCCAGGTATTTGTAGGTGTCTGCCAAGTTCCGTCTCCTCTGAGGAATTTGCCTTGGGCACCTGCAGCTGGCTGAGGAACCAGACCAGTTCCACCAGCAGCACTACTTGTAGCTGCTTTAAACACGCTATAAGTGGTATTGGTTGGGGTTGCCCATGAACCGTCACCACGTAAATAAAGTCCCTGCTGACCTTTCGCAGGAGCAGGAACGAGACCGGTACCACCTGCAGCATCTGCGGTTGCTTTTGCAAATACGCCATATGTTGTATTGGTATCCTGGGTTGTGATTGTGGAAGTAGTATTATCGCCTTTGGTGATAGTGATCGTACGACCACTCACAGTTAATGATTTAATATAGGTGCTATTGATTGCCTGTCCAGCACTATCCTGTGTCGCTTTAGTTGCAGATCCAGCACTTCCTGCCGTAGTAGCATACTTAACGCTCTTTGCAGAGTCCGCTGTATTGTCTACATTACCAAGACCCACATCCCCTTTACCAAGAGAGTTTTTAAATGCCAAGTTGCCTAATGCATCTGCCAACGTTTGTGCAGATGAAACGGTGGATGGGAGTTTGGTATTTGTAGATCGATCAATTGAAATATCAGAACCAGCGGACTTCAGATTCACAATAATCTGGTCTCCGTTGGTTGCATATCGAATCAGTTGAGCATGAACAGTCGTAGTCGTTGCCATTCGTAACTCTCCCCCTTCTTTTAGTTAATTTAAGTTTGTAGCCCTTAGATCAATGTTTTCAGGGCGCTTTCTCACTCGGTGTCAATCTTGTACCATAAGCACGGACCCGTTGGGGTTTCTGCTTGTACTTTGATTGCCATCATATCATTTAAGGTATCAGACAAATCGTTGATATCTGCGATCGCGTGGGTGTGCTTTGTGGATGCTTTTCCGTCTATCAAACCTTTCAGAACTTTACCCTGATTTGCAGATAAAGACTGATCTGTGGCGGTAGAGGTTAAGTTATCCTGGACACCTCGCCAGGTATTGGTATCGGTTCCTGGAATACCAAGTTTTACGATATCGTCTTTGGTGATTGCGGTTGCAGAAGTAATATGACCAAGTCCATCGGATGTAAACTTATACATTCCAGATGCATATGCGGTATGCGTTGGATGGGTATACTTCGTATCTGTTGGAGTTGCCCATGTGCCATCACCACGAAGGAACTGGAGTCTGTTTGCTACTTTTGGAGCGGTAACCAGACCAGCAGCACCGTCTGCAGTTGTTGTAGCTCCTGAAAAGACTGGAAAATTTGCTTTTGGAGGATTCCCCCAAGTACCATCACCGCGTAGGAACATATTCTGAGAACCAGCTCCTGGAGCTGGTACTAAACCAATACCTCCTGCTGTTGTGTTGGTCGCACCTTTAAATGCATTATAGCTAACTTGATCAATACTTGCCCAAGATCCATCACCACGAAGGAATTTTCCTTGTGATCCAGCGGTTGGTGCAGGTACCAAACCAGCACTTCCAGCAAGTCCAGAAGAAGCACCACCCATTGGTTGAATTGCACTTTTAAATGCTAAACTACCTAAGGAGTTTGCAAGTGTCTGTAAGTTGGTAACAATAGTTGGAATATTGCTGTTACCAGTTCGATCCACACTAATCAGATTGGCCAATGTCTTTGGATTTAGAATCGTCTGTGAACCATCTGCTTTGAAGTGGATCATCTGTATATTTTGGGAGGTTGTTGCCATAAAAAATCTCCTCCTTTCTAACTTATTTGTGCGTTATTACGCCGTTATAATCTTGTTTTCAGGGGTGATTTTAGAATTTATAGAGGTGCTTACAATATATTAGCCATCCAAAAGAGATGGTGACAAAGTCACAATTTTTTCTTATCCGGGTACTGGAACCAGATGGGCTCCTAATCATTTACGGTAAGATGTATTTTTCAAAATTTTCCTCACACTATGCCTATTTTCGTAGATGCCAAATCTTCAATAGATAGGTGGTGATGAGGACCTAATTCGTGAAATACTAATTCATATTAATTCCTTTCTATCTGGTAGTTATACTTATCGTCTATTGCATATGTATACCTCCTTTCGAAAACGATTATAGTGGATATGTATTTCTTTACTCAAATTAGGATTATTTAACAGTAGCATACAGCCTCCAGATGGGAGGCTACATAGCTTATCACGGTGGGACACATACATTTACGAGGTGTGTTCGAGGGTTCAATTCCCTCATAAGCTCTTGGTATATGTTTTCAGTGCTTCATATACCGTATTTTGTATTTGACACAAAACCATTAACGTATACGAAGTTCAGATGGGACTTCACATTATTGTATTTTGGCATTGTTTTTTAATGCCATAATTTTCCTTTCTACGAGGTTCAGGGAGATACCCTGAACCTCCTTTTTCATCTGAAAACTTAAGTAGTTTAAACGATATATTATCTATATGAATACAAAAGAACTTGTATGTGAATACAAGACAATTACATAGGAGGAACGAGATATGAGTACCAAAAAGGCAAGTGACAATAGTTTGTCACTTAGAGAACGTGAGGCGATTAAACAAGCCTACAAAGAAACAACCTCATTGAGTGAATACGTAATGGGGATTATGCATGACTTACCGGAGATAAACTTGGTAGAAGTAATGAAAAATCTACCGCATTTTGTCGACACTTTAAAACCAATCGAAAATACCGTGTTTAAAATGTACTACATCCAGGGATTATCCATTAGCGAAATCACCGGAATGGAGTTCATTGATCGCTGTATGACGACGGAACGGGTTTTAAAGGGGATCGACAAAAAGTTTAAAACCTGGATTAAGTCATTTGCAGAATAAGGAAAAAGAGGACAGCGGGGCAATCCCGCGTCCTCTCCTTTTTTGGTCTTATACAGAATTTCTTCGTTCGGCTTTTGCCTGAAGAAACTTTGCAGAGCCAGCTGCAGCGGCTCCACCTTGTACGATCTTTCCAGCAACTGCGGCATTGTGACGATGTCTCTCACCGCGGTTTTCTTTGGTCATAAGTTTGGCTTTCTTTAAGTTTGCCTGTGGATTCTTAATCGCTGAACCAGGACCACGATCACCCCAATCGTCATCCTCAGCGCTGCTAACTTTTTCTAAGTTCTTATCCTCAGATGCTAAGTCTGCCATATGGTGAACACAACTAGATGCGAACATAACAGAGAATGCACCAATCCAGTCGATGTTTCGTCTGATATAAGAGCTGACGTTTGTTAATGATTGGGTGACTCCTTTTGGTCTACGTACCATCCCATTTTTTTGGGCATACTCTTCCGCTTTCTTATCAAAGTCCGCAGCAATCTTGGCATACTGATCCAATTTGTTTAAGTAGATATAAGCAAAGTCAAATAACTCTTTGTTTCCTTTGCGAACCTGACTATTGATCCAGTTTAACATCTTTTGGATGTCCATCTCCACTTTCTCGGATTTGATCTTGGATAATTTCTCATCGCTTTCTTTAATGGTCTTATTGACCTCATCAACCATCTTATCGGTTGCACGAAGTCCTTTACCGGAACTTTGGTAACCCTTTAAGTATTTGGAAACGACCTTATCTAAGTGATTAACGGAATCTTTTAACACCTTCTGGTATTCAAAGATATCATAACACTTAATCGTTTTGGCTCCTTTTACTTTCTGGTTCAAACAGTAGTTTCGAAGTGCCAGTAAACTTTCTTTGGTCTTCTCTTCTTGATATGTCTTAGATACTTTTTTCATTACGGTATCTATTGCTTTTAAAAGTAAATCTTTGATTCCCTGGATAAACTTCTTGATTCCAGATCCTTCGGATGCGGATTCAAAATAGATCTCCTGATAAGGGAAGCATCGTTCTTCTAAAATGGCAAGTTCAGATCGAAAAATGTCTTCTGATTTCGTCATGGAAGCTCCCGCCTTTCTTTTGATGTTAAATCAATGTGCAAGATTCCTGACCCTAAAACAGTAACGTAACTACGAAAGAAAGGTGGCGAACAACGATGATCGACACAGCACTCGAAAGTTTTCGTATCGAAGAAGCGACTCGTGCGAGAGATCTTGCCTATCTGATGGAAGATATGGACGACGATCTCATTGATGAATGTGTAGAGATTTCTGAATCTGGAGATCCGGTCTTAGAAGCAAACTATGACGCAGAAGATGCAGAGTTTAACGAACTCTTAGAACACATGGACGACCTTCCAGATACCGACGACGAAGAGATTCAACGTATCTTAGAAGCAACTGAAGATGGTCTTACCTTCGATCAGATGATCGGGTTGGAGCCAGTCTCAGAATAAATCAGATAAGGAGTAACCACTATGGCAAGATTATTTGTAGTCTTAGCAGACGGAAAAATTCCGGAGCTTGGAGGTATTCGTGGACCAATCACAAAACCAACTGCGATGGATGTTTCTACAGTCATTGAGATGGTAAATCGTGGACTTCCGGTGGAAGAAGTGAATCCATCGAATCATGTAGATCGTGTAAAGATGACTTTCGGAAATATCCATAGCAATAACTTTGTTAAACCAGTAAAAAAAGTAGCAGCTGTTACCCCGCAAGTAGCACCTCAGTCTATCCCTGCAGGGAGAAGCAACGTTGTGGTGGATGCCACTAACGAAGCCAAAGCCGCAAAAGAAACCAGAGACAACAAGTCTTGGAAAAATCAGAAAAAGGACGTTACACCAATCAACAAATCCGACTTCTGAGTAGAAGAGAATACCCTCTAAGGAGTGGTATTCTCTTTCATTTTCTACGATCCGAATAACTTATCTTTAAGAGGCGAGTACAAAAAAATACGGGGAAGACAAGCTTCCCCATGTATGCATGGATATTATTTTATACGCACATCCATGTTTGCGTTTTGACGTTCCTTGCGCTTGTTTTCAAGGACTGATGCTCTGTATCGAAGAACATCAGCATCATCTTGATAACTGCCGGACATCACATTACGCATTACGTATGTGAATTCGAAATTGGACATAATCTCGCCTCCTTTCTATATGAGATTTCACATAAATGATATATAAATAAACAAATAGAAGTTTACACTACTTTAGGAGGCGATTACAAAAAAATACGGGGAAGACAAGCTTCCCCATATACATGGATATTATTTTACATATGCATCCATGCATGCATTCTGCTGGTTCTTACGGTTATATTCAAGAACCGATGCATTGTATTTAAGTACATCTGCGTCTTTTTGATGACTACCTGCCATCACGTTGCGCATTATGTAATTAAACATAAATTGACTCATATATGTCGCCTCCTTTCTATATGATTTCACATAAATGATATATAACCATAAAACCGGCAGTTTACATATGAATACCAACTCATGTGGGTTGGTATTCTTTTATTTTTGCTGGAATAATCCCTTAACGAAAGGAGGATGATTATGAAGCATCGATATCATTCAAAACGAACGTGTCTTTCCAGGCACTATATCAAAGATCATAAAAGACGACTGGCAAGATTTAATTATTCCGTCAAACAGAGAGCAAAAGCATGTGACACTCAAGAATGGGTGATCTTGGTGGCATTACAGATGGGATATACAGCTAGTCTTATGAAAGATCGGATATTCAAAGCATACAAACATTTCAAATATTCAGACTATATCAGAGATTACATCAAAGACCAGATAGGAGGAACCAATGAGCAAACGAGCGAAGAGACTAAAGCATAAACAACAGGTGGAAGCAAGAGAAGAAGAACAAGAATCCGTATATATGCTGGAAGCAGTAGAAGGTGCACGACAGAGAGTCTTTACAGCGTCTACAATAAGTGGATTACAGCGTTTATACGAACATAATCAGATCTTGGATGGAGATATCATCTTACAGGTTTCCAGAAACTATTGCTGGTGTGTAATTGATCATACAAAGTTACCATCTTTAGATGCATTGAGCTTAATGACCAATGTACCATCAAAAGAAGCTTCAGAAGCAAAGAGTACCTGGTTAGCAGCAGAAAAAGAAGAGGAAGATACTATTGTGTATTCGAATCGTATTATTGCAGCACTCAAACGAGATGGACTGTGGGATTGGAAGGTTCCATATGAACAAACGGCAGAAAAAGAAACTCAATAAAAGGCACGCAGAGATAGCACCAATGATCGAAGACGATAACTACAAATGTCAGGTCATAACGACTGAAATTGGACCAGATCCAATGGTTGTTATGCGTATGGATGATCTATTGCAATTATTGGCTAATGGAGATGACAAATGAACAAACGACAGAAAAAGAAACTCGAAAAGAAGAAAGCACTATGGTGCGTAACTATAACATCAATCAAGCCCCAATGGAACACAAATACACCTGTATGGAAACGCTGCAAGAAATCTGGACGAAAACGTACCATACGGTATCATATGTACATACCGCCATATACGCGTAACTTCCGTCGATACAGTCCGACACTTATCGCAGAAGCTATGAGACGGTTACCACACTTTAACGGTATTTCAGATGCAATTGATTCAGCAGCAAAAGAATTACCCTATGCATTTGAAATTGTTAACGATAACATATCAAGGAGATAATAAAATGAACGAGCGCATAAAACATAAGCGTTGGAAACGAAAGATTAATAAAGTAAGAATAATATTAGCACCTCCGGTCACATGGAGCACTGAAACACCACAATGGAAACGTAAGAAAACAGTGTCTAAGTTATTTAAAAAACGAATCAATGATTACTGGGAAAGGAAAACACTAAGACCATGGTGAGGTAAGCTATGAATAAACGAATCACGAAAAAGAAACGAAAACTGGTCAGCACGATTATTCGAATACCTATACCTACCTGGACAAAGCACGTTCCTAAATGGAGACGTCGAAAGTTAATTCAACGATCATATGAACGATATGGGATAAGTATGGGATTTCATACATGCCCACATACATTAGAAGATCGAAACATCCGGGGAGGCAAGATATGAATAAACGAATCGCAAAAAAGAAATACGGAACAAGATATTCTATTATTAAACAACCTTGGATCGCCTGGACGAAACCAAATCCTAAATGGAAACGTCGAAAACAAATCCGACGTGCATGCATCAAGCATGGTGTATACGTCGGATTTTTCAAATCGGATTCCGAAACCAGGACGCAAAATGTTTGGCGCCTTCCATGGCCATCCTTAAAGGATTAAAACATCTCCATAACGGGGAGGTACATATATGACCACATTTTTAGATGAAATCATCAAATATGAAACCGTTGCAAATAACGGGATTACCTTCGCATCAAATCGATTTGATAATGCGTTTCAACCAATGGTTGTAGAATCTACTGCATTTTATGAATCAGACTTTGGAGGTCCACTTCATAAATTCTTCAAATCGATTATCAATACGATGCAGAACTTTGTCAGACAGGTAACAGAAAAAATCAATGCTGCCATTCGCAGTAAGAATATGACGCGTCAGTTAAGAGGATTCCACGCACAGTTAGAGCAGATCGAAAAAGATCCAACGCACAAAAAGAAAGTGGTTGAAATGATCGATATTGAAAAGCTCAATCATGTGATTACATCTGGGACAGATGATTTGGAATCTATTCACAAAAGACTGATGAAGAATCGTTACCGTCACTTAAAAGAACTGGATAAAGATATCAAAGAGTTCAATACAATCTATGAGAACATGGAAAAGAAGTACTCTGAGATTATGGATAAGAAAGTCAAATATCCAGTACGAAAAGCAATTGCTTTGATCGAAGACGAGATCACCGGAAGAAAACCTCTAGTAACCGCTCTTGATAAGTGTATCAAGTCGTGTGAAGAGATGTCTCGTCATGTCGATCAGATTCAACAAAAAAGAGAACTCTACGGCGTAGAGGTATTACCAGCATATATGTCGTTTGTAAAACGAATCACCACAAGATTTACTTCCTTCATCCAACGTGGTGTTGGAAAAGGAATTTCAAACGTGATTAGTGGTGCCGTATTTTTGCTGGCATAACAAAAAAAAGAATCGGATGTCTAGTCCGATTCTTTTTCTTTTTTAGTTAGATTAGATTAATCCAAGGCTGTCCTCATGGATTTCCACAAGGGCAGCAACGTCTCACACGGATTCTGGTTCTTTCTTTTTGTAGTTTAAAATATCTTGTAAGTTGCTATACAAGTACAAGGCAGTTAATTCTCGTGGAATCGTTTTGTCGTATTCTACATCGATGAAGTACGTTACGCGGTCTTCCATCTTCGTATTTGGATCAAAGATCGGTGCATACTTTTCATAATCCTCCGCTAATGCGGATTGGTCTTCTTCTCGCTTCTTTTCGATATATCCATTCGTGATATTGATCTTGATATTCGAATTTCGTTTGAATCGTTCTCGAAGATACTCCATCACATACTCCGGATTTTCACAGGTCTCTGGGACGTTGAACTCCATTTTCAAGTGATCCATTCCTGCGGTCTTTGTCAAGTTCTCAAAATGGTCCATCTTTTTCTTTAATTCATCCAGAGATTGAAAAATCGTATTCTGGTAGCCAAATCCTACGGTCTTATAAACCGGTGCATACGTATTTTCCATAAACTCATACGTCCACGTATGATCGCTCACATCGTACTCCGTATAGAGAAAACCTTTTGCGTCTTCTTCCCCGAACTTCCAACGACTAAAGCTACCAACGTACATCATCATTGGATCAAGCATGGTATGAACATGATAATGCCCGAATACGACGAGTCCATCTGTTTGTCTACGAAGATCACCAGTTCGAAATACTGGAACTCTTCGTCTGACGTTTCGTTTATCTTCAATTGCAGAAGCAGCTTTTTGCATGGCTTCTCTTATTGTCCCGTGACCTACAATTAAGTCTGGACGCTGTGTGATCTTCCACTGGGTATCGTAATAGTCATCAGGATCCTCTAAGAGTTCTTCTGGGATATAGACGACCATCAAATCTGGAAAGAGTTCTTCTTCGTCAAAGGTTCGTATCACCTTAAAGTCTCGATCCAGCATTCCTTTAAATGGTCCATATTGATTTTCCTCATGGGACTCGGTTCCATAAACCATTCGTATCTTAGCTTCCGGTTTGAGTCTTGCATCAATCTCCTGTAGGATCATACTAGCAAGTACCGTATTTTCGTCGTTCAAATACAGTTTATGACCAAAGTAATCACCAGCAAAGATGACAAAATCCAGATCGTGTCTGGAGATAAATGGGTATACCACTTCTTCAAACTCATGTTTGAGCTGATCCCTGGGCATATCACCAATGTGAATGTCTGCCAGGAAAATTCCCTTGTATTTTTTCATGATTTCTTCACCTCGTATAAATGGTATATATCCAACTGTCAAAAGTGGTTTTTATTTTTACCATAAGGTGATATATCATTTTAGTAACAAACACTAAGAAAGGGGAACACGAAGTATTATGGCACACATAGTTGATCAAGTTGCAGAATTTGAAGAGTTTTTAAAAGTATTCAACGAAAAAGACAATGAGTATCTAAACCACACAATCATTGAAGAATTTTCACTTCCAAGAAACATCATCAGAGAATTCATTATGAGTAAGCACGCGGAAGGTTGCAGTATCGAAACGTGTCGTACGTATTTCGCTGGTGTGAAGATATTTTTAGAAGCGCATCGAAACGTAGCGCTTCAAGATATTAAAGCTAATGACATCAAAAGTTGGATGTTAGAATATCAGGTATCACACCATTTATCTAATGTGTCCTTAGACAACTTAAGACGATATTTAAACTCGTTTTATAACTTCTTAGTTGCAGAAGATTATGTGATCAAAAATCCGATGGCATCGATTCATCGTATCAAAACAGATAAGAAACTTCATTCACCATTTACAGAAGATGATTTAGAAAGAATCCGGGACGCTTGTGAGTCCAGTAGAGAATTGGCGTTAATTGATTTTCTATATAGTACCGGTGCACGTGTCAGTGAAGCTTCCAATTCAGATATCAGTGACTTCAACTTCCAAGCCATGGAAGGATACGTTTATGGAAAAGGTGGGAAAGAACGGATCGTCTATTTAGATACGAGAGCAAAAATTCATTTATTACGATATCTGCATTTTCGGAAAGATACGAATCCTGCGTTATTTGTAGAAATGATTACTCCACATGAACGCATGACCAAACAACAAATTGAATACACCGTCAAGCAAATCGGGAAACGAGCAGGGATTGAAAACTGTCATCCACATCGGTTTCGAAGAACGTTAGCGACCAGACTCCTAGAACGAGGAATGCCAATTGAGCAAGTTCAAGCAATCTTAGGTCATGAGAAGCTGGATACGACGCTGATCTATGCAAAGGTCAATCAGTCTTCTGTCAAAATCAATCACAATAAATATGCGTAGAACTTTATCAGATCGATAACTATATATTAGCCATCCGTGCGAACCTGACTTTCCACGGATGCTGATATATTATTTATGTGACCAAAAGAGTCACTATACTAATAATGAGAAAGGAGAATGAGAATTATGCCTAATATCAATTCTCAGGGACAGACAAGAACACAGAATGGAGGAAAGAGATTCGCGGTGAATGCATCACAGTATACATCCAAAAGCGTTTCCAATAATCCATACGTGATGAAAACTCGTGCTGGTTTGCTGCCAGACGATGACAAAGTCCCATATTCCATTAAAACCATGCAGATCATTAAATATCTGCAGAACAAAGTCGACATCATGATCGCCGACATCAATAACCATTTACCGGAGGGGACACCGCCACTCGGTGATATTCCGTTAAAGGGTTACACAATCAAATTTACAAGCACACATTATCCGATCATTCTTATCATGCCAACCAGCGTGGAGTACAATCCGAACCGTAAGGCAAGAAAGAAAAACAATGGTCCAAGAACCGCAGATGTTGATATTTCACAGGACATCTCTGATGAGGATAATGGAAATGACAAATTAACACTGTTAAGACCGATGTATGAAATCTTGCAGCCGTACATGTATCCGAAGGGATTCTTCAGAGATCACAACAGATGCCAGCAGATGCACTTATCCAATCAGCAGAGAGAACAGTGCAATCGTTTTGCAACACCGAAACGTGCAAAACAGAAAGGTGGCGGAACCATCATGGTAATGCTGGATCCATTTGCCATCATTCATGAAATGCTGGAAGTTGAAGGTGACTTAAGAGCATTCTTCGTTATGATGAGTGATCCGCAGAAGCTTCAGGACGGCGAGTTTAAATACAACGTCAAACGTACATTCAAGAAAGCGAAGAAAGGCAAGAAAGGAATTTCTGAATTAAATGCACTTCTTCGTATGGGTTCCGGTGGATCTGGAGCTACATTGAAATAAGTTTGTTTATGAAAGAGTCAATCCATGGTTTGTGGATTGACTCTTTTTTTAACTTGTGGAAACTATAAGTTAAAAACAGACTATGAAAGAAAGGACGGGTCGAAGATATGGAGGATATTCGTCCCAACGCATTAGACATTGCGTTTAATGTATTAAAAATCCGCTATGCGGAGTATGATCGTATGATACAAATGAATGGTTGTAATCTACAGCCTGGAGATAGAATCAATGTATTTATTAACCTGGAATCTGCATTTAAGAATGTCTCTATGATTCCAGATTTGGAGAATCACTTAATGACACAGCGAAACTTCGAGGCTACCATTGCATCAGACATCCTAAATTTAGCTGGTCATTACAAACGATTCTTTATGGGAAATCAGGTGGATACGAGGGTGTATCTTTATCAAACTGATTTCGGAAGCGATCATTACAACCAATTGAAGTACAATGAAAACTATCGGAGTTATTTTCATTGCAAATATACACAGAATCCACGATTTATTTATTTTACAGATGCCTTACGAGAAAAATCGTTACCACTGGTAAAAACGTGTTGCGAGTTTATCCCACGTGTTTATTACATCAGTGCGAAGAACATCGAAGGCAGCGTGATCCCTTATGTCATACAGCAAGACGATTTGAAACGAAACGACCACAGGAAGAATTTCATTATTGGAGATGACTTTTACGAAACCCAGTACGGAATGCTTCCTGGATTTTTAAACCATTATGTGAAACGTTTTGGAGTCAAGCGTCCCCTGATTAGCTGTAACAATCGAGAGATCTTAGCAGAATTACTTCGAATCCCGGTACAAGAATCGGAACCGATCGTCAAACACTTTGAAACATATGCGATGTATACAACGATGATTAGTTGCATGGGTGACAAACTACGAACCATTGACTCGGTTGCAGGAGTTGGGATTAAGACGTTACTTAAGTATATATCCAGAGCAGAGAGTACCAACCGGATTCAAGAAAATATTACAAACCCAAATATTATCTCGGAAATCTTTCCAGATGATTTCCGACAAAAGTATACCGATAACTTCTACTGCAGTTCTATCCCATCCATCTATGAGGAACTGACCGATGCCGAGAAGTTATCCTTAACCTCCCAAAGAAAAGATGGCATTGATATACAGGGATTATTACAGTTAAATCAAAGTATCTTCTATCACCACCCGTTAACGTTAGAAGCACTTTGTAACTAAGGACACTTCCATAACAGAATTTAGGAGGTGACCTTATGGCATCATTATTTACGTCGGACGACCTCTTCTTAAAATGGAGATATACAGTCAGTGAAATCTACTTATTATTTCCAGAAGAAGATCCGGTCGAAATCTCGACGGAACGACTGACTTCTATGATGATTTTAAATGATTACGAAAATAACTTATATCCGGTCTTTCGAATCGAGATCGTATTAGAAGCCAGTCGGTATTATAAAATCATCAAACAGAAAAACGACGTGAAATTCAAATTGCGAATTCAAAAGTCATTCCAGACGTTAGGAGACGAAGACTGGTCCTTAGACCAAGACTATATTCAAGATACCTTTGATTTGATTTTAAATGATGAAGACTTTGATGTAGACGCCGGATTTAAAGAAGAACGTGCCTCCGGCGATTATGAAAACATCGAAGACGATGATGTGGACGACTTATTCTCTACTGATAACCGATTCGAATTTTTTTTATTTAAGTCATCTACGATCAAAGCAGGACGTAAAACCATTAATAAGATTCTTCATAACGCAACGGTTACGGATGCCATGAGCTTCATTGCATCCAAAGCAGGCTTTAAGAATCTTTTGATGGCTCCAGTAGATCATACCGATGTGATTGAAGAATTAGTGATTCCTCCACTAAATGCTGCAATGGCAATGGTATATGTCGATTGCTACTATGGACTTTATAAGACAGGGGCTATGATCTTTATGGATTTGGATCGAAATTATATCTTACCATATGATGCAAAGTGCCGTTGTTGGGAAAAGAAAGAGATCCGAGAAATCAATGTGATCATTCCGAAAAAGAGCAGTGAGTTTAGCTCCGATTTGTGTACGGTCGTCAAAGATGGTGACGATACGAAGAAGTACATCGTAGGCAATAATTCTACCGTACAAATCGAAAATAATTCTATCACTTACGATATACTGGCTGGTAACAACATCGAATCCGTAAATTCGTACGAAGGTACGGTTAGCTCAGGGGTTGCTAACGGTAATAAGAATAGTAGTAATAATGAAGTACGAATCGAGAACATGACAGAGAACCCGTACTTTAACAAAATCTATACCAAACAGAGTGAATCTCGTAATACCGTAATTAGCATGACCATTGGTGATTATGACATTACGTTCCTAAAACCAAATCGAGTAATGAATGTAATCTTTGAAGATAGCAAGTTATCAAAACTATACAAAGGAAAATACAAGATCGTACATGCAAACCATACGTTTACCTTAACAGGTGGACAGTTCCAGTTAATGACAGATCTCGTATTGAAGAAAATGAATAACTAAAGTGGGGTATACAGGATGGATGTCCTGTATACCTCTTTTTTATCCGTAAAGTCATTTGCCGTGTTGATATAATATTTCCGTGAATCAAAGGATTCACATAGTCATTAGGTACATGGGAGAACTTCTAATTTCTATGATCCCGTTATCCGTCTCTTAGATGAGAAGAGAATAAAGAAAGCCATCACATTTTATCAGTAGTTTGTCCGTCATTAGCTTCCAGTAATTCATTCGTTATTAATGTCAGCAATTTATCTGTCACTAGCTTCCAGCAACTTATTCGTCAGACACTCATTAATCTAGCACACAGAAAGGAGGATTCGCCATGGGATTCTTACATCTGATCTTAGTCTGCATCTGGTGGTTACTTCTCACAATTGGTGAAGTATTCATCGGTGCATTCGTAATTCTTTTAATGATCATTGACTGTCTCTTCATCAGAAGACGCTAGTCAATGATTTTCCTATACAACTGAATAGCCACGGAGATTACATCAGCAGGTGGCATTACTAAAACAATTTGTGGGTGGAGACTAATATGTCAAGAGCCCGGAGGTAATTATGTTAAAATCAACAAAATTCGCAACTGTAGAAATCCTTGTAAACTTTGCACTTTTCGTAGTAGCTGGTCTGCTTCTTGCAACATCAGCTTCCTGTAGCCCGATCATCTTCATTGTAGCATTCTTAATTTGCGTATACGAAGCGTTTCATCTGGATCACTTAGTCAATGAGTTCGATGGAGAACTCAAAGAATATGTTGACCCAGTAACAGGTGAAGTACGTCACCTCATGACTTATGGCCGTGTAAAATAACGTACGTACCAAACAGAGAAACAAAAAAATCATTTATGAGTGGAGATAGCATCAAGAGCTCGGAGGACTATATGAAAACAATTAAAAGAATTATCACTACATACTTTTGTAACATGTTAACATGGCTCATCGGACTTCTGATTCCAGAAGTTGACGAGATGAACACAGAGAAATATATTCACATGTCTAAGAAAGAAATTAGACATGAATTATATGGCCACCTGATTATGATCGCCATTGATTGTGTGATTGCAATCCTTGGAACCATGCATCCAATGATCACAATGCTGATTGCATTACCAGCAGCGATCTTCATGGTTACAACAACTATTTATCTGGTATTCACACTGGTGAATATCGCACAACGAGTTTGGATGGACAAGCATCCAACAGAAGAAGAGTACGTGGATCCCGAAACAGGGGTCACACGTACTCTTATGTGTTACCACAAGAAGCGCTTTATTTAAGCGCTTCTTTTTTGTATAATTAAGCAGTCGGTGCTGCCGGCTGAGCCTGCTGTTGTACAGGTTGACCATTTGCGGCTGGCTGCTGTGGATTTGTTTGCTGTTGTGTCTGTGGGGTGTTGTTTCCACTTACGAATGGTGTCATTGCTCTAAAGTAATCATTGACGCGATCACGTACCGCATTTAAGACACATCCATTGTAAGTAAACACTGCCTGACGGATTCCGTCAAAGACCTTTGTGGTAGACTGAGAATTATCCGTATTGACTTTCGGATCTTTTTTCTTTTCGTTGTCTACGTTTAAGTTGACTTTTGCAGATGGTGCTTTGGATGTTTCCCCAGTATCTCCGTTTTGACCGTTACCACCACTTGGATCTGTAATTGCATTCGGTGTTGCTTCCAACATCGTCTGTAACTGCTCAAGTTTATCCATAAGATCTACAGATTCTGGTACATAAGAAGTTGACAGTGTTGTCAGCGTATTCTGTAACCCAGATAAGGAATTTGTTAATGTACTCATTCCACTGGTGTAATACATTTCACAGAAGTTCGCAATTTCGGTCATCTGTGCTTTTAAGTTAGAATCTGCATATGTTACGATCTCGTTCGCAATATTGGAATGATCCCCTTTTCCAAGTTTGAAGTAGTTGGTAAGCGGTGTTGTAATAGATCTACAAGCTTCTCCAGCAGTCGCTCCATTTACGGTTAAGGAATACGCGGCAAGGACTTTCTTGACGGCATCTACGTCAGAACCTTTTGAGAGCTGATCAGATTTTAAGCTTCCTACTGTTCCTTTGAAGGTGTCAATGTCACTAAGAATAGAGTTCCATGGCATCTTGGTGCTGTATGGTAAAATCTGCACGCTCTGGTTCGTGTAGTTGTGATTTAAAAGTTCCGCTTTGTTGTTCTTGATCCATAAAGAGTTTACCATGCTCTGACCATTGTCCAGTTTGACAGATCTGGAGTTCATATTCTGTAAAAACTTATTAATGACTTCCTGGAACTGTTTGGCAATAGTATCTTTTAAATCACCTAACTTCTGTGTGATCGTAGATGCTGCTTTAGCAGCGCCTTGTGCCGCTTGTGCCTGGTTGGTACCATTCGCATTTGTAGAGTTTGTATTTACCGGTCCATTACCAGCAGTTACATCAGAGATCTCATAGATCGGACGGATACCACGAACGACTTCATTCCACTTATCCTGGTAGGACTCCTGTAATGTAGACATCAGAATGTCTGTAATACCATGCTGGTATTCATACAGAATCTTATCCAGTTCATATGCATAGTCTGTAGTGTCTACAGATTCATGTACACCAATTGGTTCTGAGTCTTCTGCATCCATTTTCACGGAAATACGTTCTGCATTTACGGCTAACTTCTTTAAACGAGACATCATGTTACCAGCAATCATATTGATCAGGTTTCCGTACTGCTCTTTTAAGGAAGTGACAAATACTTTGAGTTCCGTAACCGCAGCGGTATTTTTGAAATCATCATTGAACTTCCATGGATGTGTGACTGGATCTGAGAAGCGTTTCTCTAAGATGTTCATCTTTTCACGATCATCAGAGATCAACTTCGCAATGGTCTGCACATTCTCTGGGAAGTCTTTGATCTCATGTAAGATCGTTGCGTAGATGTCCATGTTTCCATCCCCATTGACGGCGATTTCACATGCTTTATCATAGCTGGAGGTATCGGAGGTCATTTTTATGCGTTCCGCATAGCGTACATCGATCGGATTGTCAAGACCTGCTTTTTCAATCAGCTCATCGGTTACCAGTAAGTAATCGTCGCTGGAGGCAGAGATCTTATCCAAGGATGCAGAAATTTCAGATAAAACTTCCATCACGCTGTTATAAGAATCTTTTCGATACTCTCGTTCGTCGATCATATGATCAAAGGATCCATCTGGATCTTCCATTCCAGCAAGACCACGATTGATGATCATTCCCTTGTGGAACTCTAAGACATTATGAGATAACTCATCATATGCAGAAGAGTCCCCTGTCATTAATTGGTCTGCGACTTCACCAGTTGCATCAGATACGATAGAATCACCATAAACACTTTCCTGAATCGTTCTCTCTAACGTAGATACAGTAGAAGTCATTTTGGCTAATGCATCGTTACAAAGAATGGCATTATTTGCAATGGCATGTAACTTTGTTAACATTGCATAGGTTACAAAAGAAGCAACATCCATCAGATTACGATTGATCTTATAATTGCACTGGTTTAACTTCGCTGCATATTCTGGGTTCGTTGCACAGATTTCTGCAACTTTCTGGTTTCTGATATTTGCAGAAGCCAACGTAGAATCGATGATATCGGTAATCATCTTTGCTTCCTGAAGAGTGGTTGCTTTCAAAGAGTTAAAAGAAGTGATAAATGGAATCACAAATGTCTTTAAATACTCTTTGGACCAATCTACCAATGGTTCAGAAGAACCAACCAGTGCTTTTGAATTATTTACATACAGTGTTGCAAGAGAAGAACGAACGATCTGTTTCTTTACGGTATCAGACAGGTCATCTGCAGAAAGTCTCATAAACGTAGAGATAGTAGAACCATTCAGTGTTCCTTCAGTTGCACTCTGATAGAACTGACCAACTAATTTAGTCAGGTTGTCGTTGTAGTCTCTTAAATAATCAAGATTAAACTTGATATCGGTATTGGCAAGTCTTGGTCGTTCTCCTAAAGAAGTAAAACGATCAGACTGATCAATATTACGAATGAATGGGGCAAGTTCAGAAGTATTGACCCATACATCAGAAAGATCGTTCACTGCAGATGAGATTGAACGACCATAGATGTCATTGCTGACATCGATCGTAACAGGGACACCTTCCTTATAGAGGGACCCTTCTGCGATCGCAATAAATGCGCTGGAATCAAATTCTCGATAGCAGGATTCCATCGCAAGAATAAACTCATTAATTAAGTTCATGGAAGTTCCTCCTATTTTTTCTCCTTGGCGTCTTTCATATTAGAAATTTCATCAACCATTGTCTTCATATGTTCATTTCGTTCAGCTTTCTGAAGTTTGCTCTTATATTTGCCTACTTCTTTACCCTTTGTATTACCAAATACTTTAAGAAGAATCTGATATCCTTTGCTTAACTCACTATAGTCATGATTTGCGACGGTAAGGGCTTCCTGATAGCATCCCTGTTCGAATTTTCTAGCTGCAATCTTAGCTTCCAAATTATTTACAGTTTTTGGATCACCGCCGGCTTTCTTAAGCATATCATTTAATCCTTGGAGGTTTTCTTGTGTTTTTTTCGCACGCTCTCCAGAATCTTTTCCAAATCCATGGCATGACTGATATGCTTTATACAGTGTAGTTGCAAGTCCAACAGCAGTACCTACAGCTGCGACACGTTTCAGGAATTTCCCATTTGGGTCGTCCCATTCTTTTTTAAGTTTAGCAAGTTTACCTTTTAATGTCTGAGGATCTTTTTCTTCCATCAGTTTGTCAACTTCAGCACTAAGTTGATTGATGTCTTTCATATCTTTGATATCAATTGCTCCTTCGGCAGATAAAGCCATTACTTTCTGTTTTAAATCAGGATGCGCTGCAAGTTGTCTCTGAAGTTCTTCCTGTTGTTTACGGATCTTTGCATCATTTGACATAAATGCTTCTCCAATTCGTTGGATCATCTTTCCAAATGCAGCAATCAGACTTCTAATTGCGGCTCCAAGACTAGCGACAATTCCCTGACTCTGTACAGGTTGAGCCTGTGGCTGAGCTGTTGGAACTGGGTCTTTTTTAGCCTCACCAAAGAGCTCCGCTTCCATGTTTTCAGGAGATAAAAGACTCTGATGATACTCTGCAAAGATTTTATCGATGTTATCAAATGCAGCGTTTACACCTTCGGTAATCTCCTGCATCATTAAATCAGTATAAATAGAATGCCCAAATGCGTTTCCAACTGATATTGTATACATTAGGCGATTCCTCCTTTCTTTTCGGTCATTCCGGTTTAACTATTTGTTTTAAGACGCAAAAATACAGGGCCGGGAGATCCCAAACCCTGTATTTTCGAGAATTATTTCTTAGGACGTTCACCTGTTTTTCCAACTGGGTGAAGAGAGCTCTTCACCTGGTCAGCAGCAGTACCAGCAAGAGTATTGCCATACAGACCACGGGCTTCCATCGTCTTAGGCATAATGACTTTCTTGCCCATATAGACAATCTTATCTTTGGCACCACCAACGGCTCCGTGCCAACCAACTTTTGCACCCATTTTACCAGCAGTTTTGATGGTCTTACCAGTTGATTTGTTTTTCAGTAACAGATTGGCAATCTGAACTTCGCCGCCATTCTGTCGTGGATCACCAATCTTATCACCAAGTGTTTCTCCTTTGATGAATCGTTTTCCCATGTTCTTAAGGTCAAAGATCGGCGCTAAGATGCCAGAAGTTACATCCTTGTATAAGTTGTTAGTCATAGACATGATCTTACGTTTGATAGAGAATCTATGACTCAGAGAACGGATTCCACGATCCATTTTCTTAAACTCTTTTTTACCCATCGCGTCCTGCATCCCTTTTAAGATACGCTCATCGCTGTGCATAGTCGCACGGATGTATTTTGCAAATTGTCGATCGACAGAAGATACGTTAATCGCTGCAGATGCGGCTAAAGAAACAGCAACACCTTTCGCGTTGTCTTTTACGAAGCTCTCAATCTTCTTAAAAATAGATTCAGTTGGATGGTCTGCATCTTTGGCACAAGCTTCCATCTCTTTTTCACATTCCGCCATCAGCTTCTTATATTCATCAAATGTTTTTCTGAAATCACGGACCGTAATCTTTTTGTTTGCTAAAGACGGATCCTGTTTGCAAGCGGCTTTAAACGCTTCATATGCTTCTTTTTCTTCCTTATCCAGAGTATGCTCCTGAAAGAAATTATCAATGGCCTCAATGATCTTACGACACATTGCAAGAACCGCATCAATGGCTTTTTTCAGACCACTGGTTCCTTTTGCGGTTGCTTTTGCATTTGCTTCTTCTTTGGCTTTGATTTCAGCTGCACGTTTTGCTTCTTCTTCTTTTTTCTTTTTACCACCGAACGCTTCGGTAAAGCATTCTTCGAACATCGTGATTGGAGTATACTCTGCAAGGGCTTCTTCCACTATATGCAGACCTTCAATTGCTGCACGATTTTCTAAGCTTAAATCACATTCGTAAACTGTCATAATGTCACTTCTTTCTGATTTAATCTAAAATAAGATATGAGTGGGTGATAACCGCCCACCCATATCATCTATATGTTATTCGTTGTCTTCTGGTGTTTCTTCGGATTCGTCTGCTTCTGCAGATTCTTCAACAGTTACACCATATTTTTCGCATAATGCATCTACTTCATCTGCATCTGGTTCAATCCCAGCATTTAAAGCAGCTTCGGTAAGAAGTGCATCAATATCAAAAGTATCCGCAACAGATTCCTGTGTCGGTTCTTCTGGTGTTTCTTCTTCTGGTTCAATACCAGATTCAAGTGCTACCTGAGCAGGTATTGCTTCTGGATCCAGAGTACCATCCTCAGCAGATTCTTCGACTGGAGTTTCTTCTGGTTCTTCAGCTACTGGTTCCTCTTCGGATTCCTGTACAGGCTCCTCGGTTGGTTCTTCATCTTCCACAGATTCTTTGACAGTTTCATCGTCATCATCAGAAGATTCTTCTTTGGCTTCTCCGCTTGTCGGACCATCGGTATCACCAGGATCAGAATGTGCAAGTGCAGCGGCTTCCATAGCAGCATCTTCTAAGATCTTGTCCGTATCATCTTCTGGTGTTTCCTCTTTACCAGATTCAAATCCAAGAATCTCGTTCTCTAACTGAGACATGTATGCCATATGATTTTCGATAGAAGTTTCTAAATCTTCTACAGATTCGGTTACTTCTTCTGCTTCTGGTTCTGGAGTTGGTTCTGTGTGCAGTTCTTCGAATACAGATTCGAGAAGTGCTGCCGCATCCAGATCAGATACCAGATCTTCTGTAGATTCATAGGTATCATCTACAAATTCTTCTACAGATTCTTTTGTTTCTTTTGCAGCCTTTGCCTCTGCTTTTTCAAGAGACTTTTTCTGTTTGATGGCTTTCTTGATACCATTGCGTAAAGAAAGCGCACCACGTGTATTTACAGCGACATTAGATTTTGCCAACTGTTTCTGAGCACCGATGGCTTTTAACATAATACGAGAAGACTCTGGAGACATACTGTCTACCGGAGCATCTGTAGATTCGGATGCTTTCTCTGCAGTCTGGTTCTTAAGTGCAATTAAGAGCGCAGACAGTAAGGAGACGCCTTCTGTTAAAGTAACGGTGTTGTCTTTTTTACCAGCAGCCTGACGTGCTTTGTTGACAGAGGTTAAAATCTCGTCAATTTTTGCAGAGTCAGCTTCTGTAAAGTTTTTACGTGCTTTGCCTTTGGAGATGACGGTCTGGAGCTGGTCCATACCTTTTGCAATCGCCTTGGCTTCTTCTTCGTATGCATGGTAAGTTACCTGAACTTTTCCAAGCTTTGGATATTCTTTACAAAGAGCACCTGCTTTATCAATCGCTTCCTGGTAGGAAGGGTCGTTTGTGATCTTCTGCAAAGATGCGTTCATTTTTGAGAAGTAATCCTGAGAGTTTCTGTTAATAGAGTTCGCAGTTTTACGAAGTTTTCCATTGCATTTTTCAGTTACTTCATATAAAGATTCAGATACCTGGTCATCTGAAATTGTATCGTCTTTTTTCTGTTCCAGCTTCACAGATGCGACATCTACGTTGTAGTCTGAAACAACATATTCTGTTAAGACACGAATCTTATTCGCTGTCTCATCGAATGCTTTTCCAAAAGAATCAATCTCCTGGAAGGTTTCTTCAAATACAGTCATGATGTCCTCCTTTTTTAGAGATTGTCAAAAATTGCTTCAAATGAGTTCAGTTCTTCCAGAGAAGGACTTTCCATCATTTCATTATATTCATCGTGGATACCAAAAAGATCTGGTGCTTCTGTGGTGTAATCACCAGTTACAGTATCGTCATGAGCCGCTTCTGATCCATTGTCAGCATTTGCGTCTCCATTACTGGTGTTACCATTGCCACCGTTATCGGCATTCTGTTGCTGATCATTTCCTTCATTGGACTGATTAGCATTATCATCTTTGCCGTTACCTCTTCCGTCCATAACACGCTGTTCAAGTTCTCCAGCTTTCGCTTTGATCTTATCCCACTGGATGACTTTTGCAACGATATTTAATACGGATTTACCTGTAGCAGCAACTAATGCCAGCATAGTTTCCAGTGTTGCCTGAAGTGCTGTAATGGCTTTGTCGTACCATGGAAGTTTAGAGAATTCACTTTCTGTATTAGCCTCTGTATTTCCATTATCAGCTGGAGCAGCTTGCTGCTGGTTTCCACCATTCTGATTCTGTTCTTTCTTCGGAGTCTCAGTTTTGGTCTCTGTAGAACCAGCCTGTGCCTGAGTCTTGTCATCTTTTGGTGGCTGTTCTTTCTTCGGAGTCTCAGTTTTGGTCTCTGTAGAACCAGCCTGTGCCTGAGTCTTGTCATCTTTTGGTGGCTGTTCTTTCTTCGGAGGCTCAGTTTTGGTCTCTGTAGAACCAGCCTGCGCCTGAGTCTTGTCATCTTTTGGTGGTTGTTCTTTCTTTGGTGGTTCAGATTTAGTCGCAGGTGCAGGTAACGGTTTTCCACAGCTTAAGCAGAATTTGGAACCAGAAGGGTTCATTGTTCCGCAGTTTGGACACTTGATACCTTCGCCAGCTTCCATGAAAAGTCCTGCATATGCACCTAAACCATATGATTCTGCTGATTCCATCATGTTATCACCAGCAACATGATCAATTGGAGCGCTGGCAGTTTCCGGCTGTGCCTGCTGTTGCTGTTGACCACCGTTATCAGATGCCTGTGCGTCTTTTGCTGCACGTTTCTGATTCTTTTTAGTAGCGATGTCTTCCGCTTTTGCTTTCAGAGCTTTCATTGGAAGACCGAGTTTCTTTAACAGAGTATCTACTTCGCCAGTCAGCTCATTTGCAGTTCCCTGAAGTTTCAGGAATCTGTTGAGCATATCCTGAGCAGTTTCTTTGTTGACCTGTGTGATTGGTTCTTCTTTGGCTTCCTGTTCTTCTTTGGAACCCTTAACCAATACAGCAGCAACAGCTGCTACTGCAATAGATGCAACTGCAAATTCTTTGTTGCCCTGGATACAAGCATTGATACTTTTGATGATTTCTTTTAATTTATTGAATACCTTTGGAAGTCCAGTAAGACCTTCGTTAGCTGCTTTTAAGTCGTAGCCATCGACGTCTCCCTGGGCATTTGCCGGTAATCCATTTAATCGATCATTATTTGCACCTAAGTTTCTCTGAATCCAGTTACCAATACTAGAGATTGCAGAGCCGATGCTGTTTAAGATGGTACGGATGATACCGACTTTCTTTTCACCCTGCTGTGCAGCGGCTTCCATCATCAGTCGATCAAGGTCATCATATGTACCACCAGTTTTTAACACAGTATACTCCGCAGCCATAATAGCGCGATCATACTGTGCGTTTGTAATATCCTGAATTGCCTCAATCTTGGAACTGGTCATTTCACATTCCATAAAGATGAGCTGTGCTTCCCGTTCCATTGGAGATAAAGAGGCTCCAAAAACTGTTGCCATAGTTAATCCTCCTATTATTTCTTGTGCTTATTGTAAGCGTCTTTTGCAGCCTGTTTTCCTGCGTTTACTGCTTCAGATGCTTTCTTCTTCGCTTCTGAAGCTGCTTTACTACAGAATGTGTTGATTTCGCCAGCAACTTTTGCTTTTGCGTTACCAGCTTTATTCATCATACCACCTAAGGCGTTCATAACAGAATTCATCTGTTTCTGACGCTTCGCTGCTTTCGCTTCGTTTTTCGCACGTTTCCGTTCCATCTGCTCTTCTTCTACCTGTGCACGTGTCATCTTCATGGTTTCATCCAGTGTCTTTACGTGACGAAAATCGGAAATTTTCTGGTCTACGCCACTGAAGATCTTATGACCGATCTTGGAACGTAAGACGCCGATTCCAACTGCAGATACGACAAATGCACCGTGATCTTTTACCACGTTGGCACATCCATCGCAAAACTTTGCAACTGTCTCGTCACTGACGCCAGTCTTAGAAGAAATCGCCTGGATGATCTTTCGACCTTCCAGAACCTTTTTGTTGACTTCTTTGTCGATTGCTTCCATGTCATAGGAAAGCTGAACCTGACCAGTCTGGGACTGTAAGAAGCTATCCAGATCCACGTGTTCCTGCTTGCTGAAGAGATTTGCAACGGATTCGTTAATCTTTCGAATAAAGGAGACAATCGCGTCAATCATACGGGTAAAAAATCCAGGTTGTCCATCTGCGGCTTCTGTCATACAGTATTCACAAACGGACTCTGTAGCGACTGCCATACCAAGTCCATATTTATAGTCTCGGTTGATCCGAGCCATTTCTAAATCAAGGGTGCCTTCGATGATCTCAATTTCATTTTCAAATGTAGTCATCAGACAACGTAACCCCCTTTCTGCGTAGTTTTCAGTTTTAAGTATTTGTTTTGGCCCCAGAAAGGGGAGATGAGAGATGACAGACCGTAAAGTCCATCATCTCTCAACTTTTGTAATCTCGTGAATCCCCGTTTCATAATGCATGATGGGATTCGTATAATTTACCAATAATATCATATAATTGTATACGCGAACCGGTTCACTCCTAAACTGGATCCGCTAACATATTGTCTGTCTGGAATTAGTTTTTCACATCACGTAGCATCGTATCCAAAACTGCTAACGTACAAAGTAAGTCAATCATTTTCTTCCAAATCACGTTTGAATCAAATCCATCGTTACACATCTCAGTTTTGATATAAAGTTTCCAGTGATCGAACTCATCTTTTAACCGGGTACCAGTTGGGTATCCACTTCTTGTGCAGTATAGTTGCGGATGTAAGTTTCGTTTCCATTCGGAGGTTTTCATTCGAAAACGAAGGTAAACGTCCGTAAACGTCATATCTTTTTTCGAACAGATTTCCGGGATATCACAAAATAGATACAACCGGTATTTACCTAGGGAGTTCATATATTTATAAAACGCGTGCATCAACTTCGTATATCGTGGATGGGTATACACATCACTTGCCAGAAGTCGATCCACGCGTCCATCATATTCATGATTTAAAAACGATACTACGGATTCTTTTAATAATTTCTCGGCATCGTCCTGCATATTGGCAACCGCAAATAACTGATAATCCAATTCTTTGTCTAAAAGGTCTTGGCCCATCGGTTGTGCTGCCGTTCCTGCATAAAGCCGATAAAGGTCATCTAATGATGATAACCACTCTCGAATTTTCAATTAAAATACCGTCCTTCTTGGTTTACTAGGAGTTGGTCTTTTGTTTCCAGCTTCTAAGACACTGTGGATGGTATTATAAGAATCAAACACGGTATTCACGGTACTATAGACGTAGTTATTGATAGATTCAGTCATCATACGTGCGGTCTCCATTAAGAGATCAGACGGATGATCTGCAGTTGCTTCCTGAATCTTTTTGAGCATCTCGTTACACTGAATGGATTCCTGTTTGATGGTTTCCATAAAATCGATGAGATACTCGATATTTCCTACAGACTCCAGTACGGTACCGGTTTGTTTTTTGTTGTTACATCCCCCAAATATGGATTCAATAAATTCCCCGTCGTGCTGCTTTGCGGTATTCATCTTGTATTCACAAACTGCAGATTCGGTTGCATATCGTTCTGCATCGATGAAGGTATCACAGGCTTCTTCGATGAACTGACACATCCCAGATAAATAGTCTGCATATGCAGTTCCTGCAATGTTTAAATCGATACAGCTCACCTGAGATTCTGTAACGACTGGGGAATAGACTTTCTCACGTAATTGCTGATACATGTCCTTGATTTTTCGACCTTCCCCCTCACTGGTGGTGAAAAAAGATGGAATCAGCTTATGAGAATAATAATCCATAGATTCTTTAAAAATAGTTGCTAAGTCTTCCACAGACTTGGCATCTTTCATACTCTGAGTTGTTGACTCAAATGTTTCTTGTAACAGCTTCACGTAGTCCATAATTGAAGTTCTCCTCTCCGTTTGTTAAAATAACTGAATTGGAGAGTCTTCGATTTCTTCCCGTGTTTTGTCTACGGCCATTTTCTTGTTGTCACCCTCCAAGTCCTTTTTCGTTTTCTTTGTAGCAGTGACAGCCTCTACTCGTAAAGTAGAAGATAAGCGCCGTAATTTCGCCGCAAGTTTCTGTTGTTTGTCGATGATCTTCTTACGCTCATCAACCGTAAATGCGGAATTATTTTGAACTGCCAGTTTGTTCATCTCGAGAAACATCGCTTGTGTATCGAGAGTCTTTGACAGATTTTTTCGAACGTTGTAATACAGATAAACCAGCTCTCTGGTGACTGGTACAATTGCCAGTGCAGCTAAAGAGATTGCTCCATAGCCAATGGCTGCGTCAAGTCCAATAAAGTTGTTTTTCCCTTTGTTCATCGTGGCTTCCAACATCTTACGGTAGTCCATACCCATGTTTTCCTGGACATGATTGAATTTGCGAAGCTGTTCGAAAATAAACAGATTTGCACGTGAAGTTGTATTTTTCAGCGCGATGCTCATCACCGCTTTATCAGGTCGTTTGATATAATCTGCAAATTCATAAATGAGTGCAGAGGTTGCTTCTACACACGCATAGGTGTATAAGTTGTATTCCAGCATCACATAATTGGAACGTTCCTGGAAACCACGTTTGAATGTGCTTGATAATCCTCTGATATTAGAGACTGCGGTGCGAACTACACCAGTTAAGTCTTTTACCGTAGAGGCACGTTGCTCATCTGCTAATGCATCCATTGCATCCAGAACTTCCATCATCTTTCCATATCCAGAGTAATTCATAATCTCACCCTGGGATTGCTCAATGCCGCCGAAATCTACATGACCTTTGTCGATGATCGCCTGAAATAGTTTTTCCTGATGTTTTCTCGTAACTGGAGAGGAAGCATCCTCTAAGATACAACGGAGATTTTTCATCTCCGCTGTACGTGTACGAGGATCCATTCCAGTAGCAAGAAGACACGCGGATTCATAAGTTGGATCAAATTGTCCGACCATGTGTTCTCCTCCTACAAATGGGTATTATTCAGCAGTATACATTGTCACTGCATGGAGTGCGAAACGTACCTTACCTTTACCCGGAATGATGATAGAAACAGTGTCATGTTTCTCCTGTCCAGCTTCTCCAGCTTCTACTTTACGAGCTGCATATTTGAACATGTATCTTACATATGTGCAATCTTTACCACTCCATGCTTCTGGAGGAGTAATTGCAACTGAATGTGTGCCTTCATTATATATGAAGAGTGTAGTAGCAGTGTCTGTAAATGCTTCTTCACCAGCGGAAATAACAACACCGATTGCCTGATCAAAACGATCCATAACAGCACTTACAGAGTCTGGTGTGAATGTAACAGTTGCGTTACTTCCAGCGACTGCATTAATGGTAGCATCTGTAATTTTTAATGGTTTTGTTGCGTCATTTGGCTCAAATGCTGGTACACTGTATGTGATACCACCAGCAGTTACGTCAACACGTCCTGTCTTCTCATCTGCTAATGCCATTAAGAAGCATGTAGCAACCATGAGCTTATTGTCTTCGCTGATTTTCCACATTGGAGCAACAATGAATCCATTCATACCAATAGAAACTTTTACAGTTTCTTTTGCGGATTTCTTGAATTCACCGATCTGTACATAGGAGATTTCTCCCGGGAATCCTTTCGCAATGGCAGTATAGAAGGAAGCATCGTCAAGAATCTGATCTTCTGGTGTATCTGCCGGAGCAACGGATTTCTCATATACGTTCTTGTTCGCTACTTTGTTGTAGTACTTTGTGGACATTGTTTCACCTGCAGTTTTTACTGTATCCGCAGTTACCTCTTCTTTAGAAAGGTTAGCCACGATTGCAGCGGCTGTGTAAGCTGCATCTTCTGCATTTCTTTTGTAGTCAAGATTCTGCTGTCCTGCTACATTGATACGTACGTTTACTAAACTAGATGGTTTCAGCATAGTAAAAGTCTCCTTTCAAATTTGAATTTATATAGAGTTAATGGGCGATCATACGTCCAATTTCTCTACCGAGTTTGTTAGAGTTCATAGATACTTCACGTTCAATGGATTCCAGAGCATAGGTCTGGAATGTCGCATCGCCATCGTATAAGATATCTACGGTTCCGGCCCCATCATCACAAATGATGAAGGTCATTAAGTCGAGTCCTTCCATCAGCTTCTTAGCGACGGATTCCTCTCTCATATCAATTCCATATGTGTTTTTCATATGGTCTACTTCGTATGAAGTTACAAGCAGTGTGGCATTTGGAATCAATCCATGTGGCATAGCGAATCCACTCATTCCAACGCCACGGCGTTTCATACGTTTTAAGTTTCCAAATAATGGACTCTTTCCAGCGTTCTGATTTGCTGCATCAAAACGAAGATCATCCATATTAAGAAGTAAGTCTTTGACAAGACTAATCTCTCCAGTCGTCCAGCGTAAAAATCTGAATAATCCACTACGGTTCTGAAGAGCTTTCTCTAAGTTGGCAATCATATCGTCTGTATCTACCAGATGAAGGACGGTCTTAATACCAACAACGATATCCATATACTGCACGAACTCATCTGCGCTATTGACAACAGAGAGTCTAATCTGTACGGCATATGGAGTCATATCATTCATACGTTTGATATCACCGTCGGTTAACTGTGGTCCACGCAATGCAGCCGCGTTATTCTTAGCAATGTCCGCTAACGCACGACGGTCAGCAAGTTGCTGCTGTTTTAACTTACCGTCTAAGAGTGCTTGTGTTAAGTCTTCTGCATTGGTTTCATCAGACTCCGCTTCGGTGTACTCCTCTTCGTATCCAGACTCAAAAATATCACGCATCTGTTTGGACATATTAATCTCAGACAGATACGGTTTTAATCCTTCACGATTTGATTCTAACATCATTCCAAGCTTCTTATCTGCGGCATTAAATAACATAAAGAACTTTCGATCCGGATCAGCAAACACACGGTATTCTCCGTTGTATGCCTTTTCCATATACGCCTCACGTTCGTCTTCCGGTACAGCAAGATCTGCAATTGCCTGTTCGAACTTGATGTTCTGATGGAATCGCTTTAAGAACTGAGTCGGTGAGGAATCTAATGCCATATTCATAGTGGAATTGTTGCCAAGTGCTATCTGTGTATATCCAGCGTAAACACGATCCATCATACGTGTACACGCGGTTGCCATATCAATTGGGCATGATTTTGGAATAATCATCGGAAACTGGAAGGTAGCATCTTTCGCACGACGGATCATGGATTTCCCACGGATGTTACTCTGGGAGATATTGTTGATCACTCTGGGGGCGTTTTTGATCTCTTTCAAAATATCGCCTAAACTTCCCATAGATGTCGTCACTCCTTTCTAACTAATGTCTTTATCGAACTGTTTTTAAGCAGTATTTTACAGTAAAAGAACATTTTATTGCTTACAATAAGTTGATACTAAATTGGGTAAAGGTACTAGATTAGCTGTTTGAAAATGAAATAAGAGTAGAGACAGATTTTGTCTCTACTCTTATTTTTATCGACGTCCCATCGCGTACTCATTTGCAAGGCGTCTTACCTCGTCTAAGTCACGACTTTTCTTATTTAAGAGAGTCTCTTCAAAGATTAACCAAGTCATCTCTTCAACAGACTCTACAAACGCTGCATACATTGCATCGTTATTTTCAGAAACCAGACCATAATCATCTAATGCATGATAGGTATAGTTTTCCTGCATCAGAGATTCCGCACGATCCACGTTACCGATCATGATGCCCTGCATCAGATTTGGCTGGAAGATTCTTCTCTTATTATAACCACGACGTTCCAGTTCTGCATTAATAGCAGATTCAGAAGTCATGGACATGTTTGAAGAAAGTTCGTGTTCCAGGGCTTTGTCCTGGCGTCTCTCTTCTTTGGCACGGTTGATCTCAGATTCAGCGGTAGACTTTACGGTATTCTTAATCAGACCGGAAATATCGTCAAGTTCCATATCCTGAGAAACGACGTCCATACGTTTCTGCATTTCGGGATCCATCTTAAATACAAGCTCTTCTGGTTTGTAGTTCTTTGGATCCATTTTTGGATCTGCATATTTTTGTTCCATTTCCTTGCATACGGCTTCAAAAACCTTTTTGCAACGATCTCCGCAAGTACCTTTCTTGATACCCTCTTTGAAGTACATAACAAGATCTTCTGGAAGATGCCCACAACATTTTTTGTTGAGTTCATCAGAGCAAGCGTTCTTGTATTCATCAGAGAGCGGAACGGCATTTTTATAGCAGTTACCAAGTACATATTTTAAGCACTCGTTTTTGCCTTTTTCGCATTCGTTGTTTGCAAGGTTTCGTTTATATGCATCAGAGTTGTAAAACGCAGCCATCTGGTCGTCTTTTTGTTTTTCTTTATCGACGGAGTTGATAAAGTCTACAACTCGGTCGTTTCCTGTGATTTCCACTGGTTTTGTAAACATACGTTTCACCCTTTCTTTTCCAGGTTTAGCATTACTGGATTGTTTTTAGTAGCTTTCTACTTCGTATTCGTTGATGATGATGTTTTCCAGATCAATGGTAAGCATTTCTGGGACATACATCATACGTTCTCGTTTTTCCAAATCGTTGATATCTTCTACCAAGACTTTGACAGACTGATACTCTGTTGGATAGTTATTAATCGATATGAAACGGATATGATCAACTGCCGCAAAGTTCGTCTCAATCTGACGCATCAAGTTAGAGACATGCACGTAGTTCGATCCAGTTTCATTGAGTCGCTCAATGGCAAGCTTAATAAAGTCTTTGATCTTCGGTATCAGGCCAACACGGTCTGCTCCAGGTACAAACCACATATCAAAGGCAATCTTAAGATTGACGGTGTTAAGAATTTCATCTTTATCACCAATGGCGTAGTTCTTAGAACGTCCATAGGTGTTGTACCATTTGACATCTACGGCAGTTACATTACGCAAGTTGTTATTGATGATATTGACGATCCATTGATAATGGTATGTGAAGTTATTTAAGAATACCTTGAATTGATCACTGTCAAGCGGAAGATCCCATTTTACAAGTGGAATACTTCTCACATAGGTATCCATGATATCATAAATGAAATTACCATCTTTGTCTTTGGCAGTGTAATCCATAAACTGTAGATCAGAACGTACATAGTCTAATGGGATCATAAAGGTTGCCTGCACATCAGTGGTTTTGTACTCATTTGTCCAGATATAGCCAGTATATCGCTTGTCGTAGGAGACAAAGGTGTTATTGGTTTGCTCTTCGGTTGCTTCGACGAGTCCACCTTCTACTTCGTTGTAGACACGACGATATAAGGTTATGAATCTTATATTACATCCATCGACTGGAACCAAAATATCATCGTTACCGGTCATATTCCAAAGAGTCTTCCATTTCACAAGCGTTTTGTTTGCAATTAACGGAGAGACAACATCGACTGGCACGTTATCATCCACAAGGTTATTATCCTTATCGTACTTATGATAGATTGTATGATCGTTGGTTTCCATATAGTATTCACCGGTGGTATCATTTCTCCACTTGACTTCGTCTAAAAGACGTAAACGACCATCAGATGTGATGTGATCGTCTGTATGGATGTAGGAGATGAACTCAAACATACCAGATCCAGTTTCGGTATCATAACGATGTGGGATCATCTCAGTGTAACAAATATCACGAAGATCATCACTAATGACCATAATGATACGAAGGTCATTATGGATTACATCAAACGGATCATCAAAGATATATTTGATAACTCCATAATCAGGATCACCATGATCTTCACTAATTGGTAAGTGATTAACAAGTGGGTGATCCTTTGCAATACCAATGCTTGGAGATATCTGCGTAGTCACGGTATATTTTTTATCGGCTTCAAAGTCACGGCTCATTTCAAACCAGTTTGTGACAAACTGGACGTAAGAGTCTTCGTTCAATCCAGTGAAGTCCAAACCAATACGAGTGTCGATAAATGGCAGATACATATTGATGATGTTTGGATTCTTCGTAAACCGAATTAAGAACGGATTGGTATATAAGAACTTTCGCTCGATGGCATCGTCAAACTGCTGTAATACTTTTCGATCTGTATTAAAGATCGTCAGCTTGTCATCGATTCCTTTTCGTTTCTTAAACTCTGCAAACGATGCAGGGCGGTTTAAGTAATCAGGAAGTTCTTTATGATCTTTATTAAGTGGTATAAACGGAATTTTTCCGTCTTTGATTGCCTGTTGGTATTCATCCCAGAGTGCTTTGTTTGCTTTTTCGTCACGTAAGAAGTCTGCATCGAAGAGCTTTCCATCTTCATTGGAGGCTTCAGAATAACAGAAAAGCTGCCCTGGATCCAACGTATAGACATTGGTTTCTGGATTATTCATCTCAGAAAGATTCATAGAAAGATTCAGGCAATTGGTTTTAAATGCCACGAAGTTGGAATAGATGATCATGAATGCAGAATACACACGTTCACGAATATCGTCTCTTAACTTCGTAAATAAAATATCGGATCTACCATAGCGGTATTTCCAGTTGTTAAAGAAGTTTTGTAAGTCAGCTTCCGTTGTAAGTGCTTTGGCAGTACGGTAGTTCTCTACTGTCAATGCTTGTAAAGACTCTAAGGACATACGATCCAGGCCACCTTCAGAAGCAGTCAATGGATAGGCTGACATCGCAAACTTCTCTACGTAATCGTAACGATCCGATTCGGTCAATACCTCAATATTCGATCCACGATATACTTCAAAATTTCCAGATTCTCCATTTGTCGTATACATGGTAACTTCAATTTCAGAATTAAAGTCTGGCATGAAGTAACCATCTTTGCTATTAAAGCTTAAACGAAGTGTAGATGAATCATGAAGCTGGTAATAGCAGAAGGATCGCTGTTCTTCTGGCTGTGAGTACACTGGAAGGGTATCCAACTGGGTGTAGAATCCTTCATCGGTAGCTCCTCGATACATAACGTCAAATCCACAAAGATCTCCTTCAAATGGAATGTCAATGATTGGATAATTGACCTTGCTGTTGTTAATGATGTTTTCATCAACGACGTTACGTATACATTGGTGCATCAGTACTTCCAGAGAGATGTAACCATTTCCATCTCGACGAATCTTGATGTATGGGTTGTTTAATCCAGAAATACTATTATTAAAATTGGTGAATACGTAGTATGCACTATAAATATAGTCTTCTTTTGTGTCAGAACGTTTTCTGGCAATTTTAAGTTCAATGTCATAATCTAAGACAAATGGGATTCCTTCTACTAATACCTGCGTATCACGATCTATATAAAAATAGAAAAACCCACTATCTTTGTCATAACTCATGTTGTTTTTAACAGCAGACTCCTCCAAAACCAACAGAAATGTACAGCTAGCCGCTGTTGAAAACATGTCGTTTAACTGGAAAATCGCTGCATGTGAATAGATGCTCTCCGTGATCTCTGCACGGTTTGGAAACATCTCTCGAAAAAGTACAGAACCCGTATTAAATACGTCTTCTGTGATGTTGGAGATTTGTTCTTCTACGAAGCCTACCATACCAATGGTTCGCTTATTGATATCAACGTCTGGATAGTAGACATCAAGAAGGGTATCCCCAAAGTCTTTGACTGCGAAGTTGTCGATGTAACTTCTATCTACATAGGTACCATCCATAGCAGTCGCCATAGTATAACACCTCCTTATTCAGATCGGAAACGTAATTTAAATACCATATTTCCGTTTCCGTAATTTCCGGCTTCTCCACCGTTTTCATAAACCGTTTCAATAAACGGCGCTCCTACCCAGGTTCTACCTGCGGTACCAAGGTTCTTATTATAGGTCGGAACCATTGCAACACTATTTCCTCCGTTACTGGATTGAATTGCATCTTCCAATCTGGAGTTGTAGTTAAATTCTGCAATGGCTGCAAGATTATAGTCTTCTTTCCACGAATAATTAAATTTGACATCCAACGTAATATGGGAAAGAAGGGTTCCAGCAGACCAGGAATACTGATTTGATGGAATCGTGGACGGATAAACTCCATAGTACTTAGACCAAAACAGGATCGTTTCTCCATCTTCAGCAGTCAAGATATAATAGACTGCACCGGTATAATCCAAGATGTGATTTAAGATCGTATCTGCTTTTGGATGATACGTTCCAGTGTAACAACCGTCGATGTAGTCACACCAAAGTTTAATCATGTGGTAGACATCCATATTACGGTCATCCTGGAAGCTGACAGTAAACTCACCAGCGGTTCTACTTTCCACACCGTGTTTACCATAAGAAACTTTATATCCCGTATATCCAGTACCATACGTATCCGTATTGATATACTCATCGTTTAATGAAAATGAGATTGCTGCATTTGATAAAATGAATGAGAAGTCGGATGACTGATTCATGCAATCGTAACTTAATTCATGTACGATTTGTGGCGCATTGGATGCGGCATACATATAATTCGGATTATATGCAAACGAGGAGTTGTCATGAGATGCTTCATCCATCTTATTTTGGCTAGCACTCATTTTAACGTTGCATTGTGGACGCACAAAAAAGACGTGTGCAAAACTCTTTTGAAGTACAGAATCTGGTGTTGGTAACTTAAATCGGTTATAGCGTGTCGCTGATAATCTTAAGTACGTAAGAGGAGATCCCTCCCAGATACCAAGAGAATGCATCAACGATTCACGAGTTTTTCCCGCACCACTTTCATAGAGTGATCCGATATCTCCACGAGCTTCATACCATGGTGTATCTGGTTTGTCGATGCTTTTACCATTAAATGGAAGTGGATCTGATCGAAGCAATCGTCTGGAAATAGAACCTTTTGGTTGCTTTGTGCCTGTATTTACTGGTTTCCCGGCATAGGTTGCTGCTCCCATATTCGCTGGAGAGATATTTAGCATACCATCTGAAGAATAGGTTGCGATAGAAGCAGCATCGGTTCCAGATGTTGGATTATCTACAGTCGGTACATCGTTTGCAGATGCTGAGTTCGTTGTCTTATCATCTTTTTCTTCCCAGATACCAAAACTTTCATCCTTATCGATAGATGTGCGAAGTGGGTTCCACTTCGTTGGTCCGAGTACCTGTGAAAGTTCTGTAGTTGCATTGACTCTATCACCTGTAATAGCGGCATTTCGTTCTAATTGAGATGCTAAATCATCAGTTAACTTCGCTAGCGCCTCATTGTATTTCTTATCTGTGTATGTCTTATCTGCAGCTTTCATCAATCGGGCAATCTGTTTTGCGGTGAAACCTTTTGTGTATAAGTCGCGTAAATCACCAACACCATAGATACTACCAACTTTACTAACGTCACACTTGAATTTAATGGTATATTTCTTTCCAGATGCATCAGTTACAACGACAGTCTTTCCATCATCTTTGATCGATAACGTTGGCTTGATATCACCTTTAAGCAATCCAACAAGCTGTTTATTGGTAAGCTTATCGAGATTCATATTGGTATTAATATTTGATTTGATTTCAGTATCCTTAAGTATGATATTCTTAACTTTTCCAGTTGTTTTATCCGCTGCTGCGTTAATATCTTTAACTGAATAATCTGAATGTGAGTCTAAGACATACAGTGTACGGTTACCAATTTGAACGCCAATTACGTTCGTATTTCCAAGTTTCGTAACTTTTCCTGTCAGCTTTTTATTGGTTGGCTTAACACCAGTCGGATTATATGTCTTATCATATGTACCAAATATTTTGGTCATAGCTTCTTGTGCTTCTGCGTTTTTTACGAACGATGGATTTGCACCGCTGCTATTATCAAACTGCCAACGTGTTAATTTTGTTTTCTTTCCGTTGCTTTCTTTAATCCAGACATATCCGTTTTCGTAATATATATTATCCGGAAGATCTTTTTTATCTTTATCGGAAAGGGTACCTTTATATGGTATGATATGACCATCTTTATCAAAGTAATACTTAGCATTATGAAGAGTGTCACCAGTGGTAGTTGTCTCTTTCTTATCTTTATCCGATGTTTTCTTTTTATCGGTCCTAGCACCTACAATTTTTGAAGTTTCTTTGAGCATATCATTGACATTATAGACATGCTTCGAAGCTTCAGCAGAGCCTACAGGAATAATATGTCCATCCTTATCTATAGTAAAGTATGGAAATTCTCTTCCTGACTTATCTGAAGTTGATTTCGCCATAGTTTTCACCTCACTTTTCAAGGCTTTATCGCGTTAACCGAATGTTTTCAGGTGGAAAACGTGGCGGAAAAGAACCATATACCCCGAAGAGTATATGGTTCAATATCCAGTTGTTTCGAAAGTTATTCCATTGACTTTTCGAATTGAGACTCCATCTGAGTCTCGGAGTTACAAAGCTGTATATGCTATAATGCAACAATTAGTGCGTAGTGGGGTTATTCCCACTAACATATAGTTTGTGAGTGAATGATATATTATTTCATTGACTCAGTAGATAAAGGAGGTTATAATATGGGAAAATCTGAGATCATTGTCGATGCCTTATTCAACGTTGCAGAACGAGCAGTCAGTGGAAAAGTCGGCAAATTCATATGTGGTGAGTACTTAGATGGATCTACAAGATCCATTCCAGATGCATTAGCTGGAGAACTCAAATCACCAAAACAGAAACGAAAAGAAGAAAAACGAAAGAAAGAACAACGGCAATATGAAGCAATGTATGCAAAGCCAAAGAAGAAACATAAGAAGTCCAAGAAGAAAAAACACAAAAAAGCAAAAGCGGTATTGAAATTATAACGGATTTAAAACAATAAAATACCAGGGGATTTTGGTTGTAAATGAACTGCTTCATCTTTGGCCCCTGGTATTCAGATAATTTCCTTGCTGGCTTTTTCAAAGCTTGCTGGTAATTTCATAGGGCGTACCTCGTCCAGATGGGACGAGAAAGAAGAGCATACCTTTCGTGACCGGTATGCTCTTCTTTTTTTTATCCGAGTGCTGCTCGGAAACGATTTCGTTCTTGGTTATACGCAATTTGACATATCTCCATATCGGTAACGTTATTAAGATCTTCGGGAATCGTTGCAGCTAAATGACGATCCATGCGAATCTTTAACGAAGCATCAACCGTTTTCTTTCCGACAAACTTTGCAGCATAGTTGTCCGCTTCAGATTCCACCATAATATAGATGAGTTCATCGTCATCCATATCTTCTTTAAAGACCGATCTGGAAACCATCCGTTTATACTTCTTTACCTGATGTGCCATTCGTCTGGCATCTACGGTATCGTTTTGTTTATCAAGCGTTCCGAAATGTCCATTGGCAAGATGTCCAATCTCATGATAGATAATGGCTTTTTGAACCGCTCTTGGATATTCTTTAAACATCTGATCTACGAATACATCCGTTCCATCTCGGTTATATGCAGCTGCTGATAAAACTGGTAATTCATGAACGTTAATCGTTAATTCCCCAAACTGATATGTCGCAACAACTGGAGATTTCTTTTCTAAGTTCATCTTTTTACGAGTGGTTAATTTCTCATAATTTTTCGCAGCTTCTCGTTCTTTATCAGTCACTGCCTGGGTAAACATCTTACATGTATACAACCTGAATGAACTTAGGTTATACATGGTAGAAATCGCAATCTCTTTGCAAACTGCTTTTGCCATACGAAAGAGCTGAGCAATCGTTGTTTGGCTTAAGCATTCGCCTTTGGTTTGCGTCCATGCTAAAGAGAAATTCAGCATTCGTTTTCGAATATTATGAATCCGAGTCTCGGATATCTTCAACCAATTATTTACGGATTTATACAGATCATCATAAGTAACCATTAAGATATCGGTATCTTTTGTACCACGTACCACATCTTCCATATATCCTTTGACGTATTTATCCATATCAATGTAGTGTCCTTCCGTATACATGAGTCGACTCATACTAAGGAGCATCTCCGATAAATAATTAGGATCTTTTGCTTCCATACGAGGACAGTACTTATGCCAGATCGGATTCTTATTAAAGTATTCTTTGTAAGTCTCCAATGCATGTACGTAATGAAGGATTTCTTTTTGACGTGCTTTTTCATGCATAATATCTATGATCCCTTTGACGTAATCATCCAGGATTAAAATACATCGCTTAAAGAACCTCGCAATCTCGGATGGAATATCTAGGACACCTTCTGTTATGATATAAGAAGATAACTCTTGTTCAAATATGTTATCTAATGATTGAATTGTAGGCAATTTTATTCACCTCCTTGGTTAGTAAACTGTAAAATCACATAAGAGAACCTGTTACTCCCCAGTTTCAGATCCTCTTATGTGATATTTAAGACCTAATTGTAACGTAATCTGATATAGGTCTTCTTTTTTTGTTCCTTCATATAAATCAAAAAGTCAAATAACTCCGTACATAATCCCTTCTTCTTGAGTATGGACTTTACGTCCTTCTGTTTTGCATCGACTACTATCTCGGTTTGTTTGCTGTTTACACGTGGATCCATACCCGCATCACTCAAGCTATCAGCGATGTCCCCCATAATAGTCTCTTGATGTTTGCAACGTTCGTATGAATCGCTCAGTGTACCTTCTGTCATTGTCGATTTCCCCTTTCTTAATTAATTATACGGCGTTATTTCTAACTTATCAGTTGGTTTTACGTAGAATAGAAAATCAAAGAGACGATACCTCGTAAGGATCGTCTCTTTGTATACTATTCGAGATACTGAATCCAGAATCCTCCATCGATCAAATCTTCCGGAGGATTATCGCCTTCACTACCTAAGATGTTTTTATACATATCGGCACGAATGTCGATTTCTAACTGTTTGATTCGTTCTTCGAAGTTTTCTTTGGAGACTAAGTCCCCATTTGTGATCATGTCGGATACATCCTGTTTGATGTTATTGATCTGTGTCATGATCTGTTTTTTGTCACCTTCATAGACTGAAGTATCAATCTTGTTTCTCAAGATCTTATTGGTTGCTTCAATCTTATTATTTGCAGATTGGATGTAATTGTGTACATCACGAAGAGTCTGGAGTTCTTCAGGTTGATCTGCAAAGAAAGTATTTAAGTGCTGTTGTACTTCAGCATACTCTTCTTTGGTTACGCGAGCGTCAATGGATTTTGATACATCTTTCAGGATCTCTGTTAAAGAGTAATTATCCTGAAAGACCTGGTCTGTACTAGAACGTACGATCAGATTGTAAATCACTCCATCAACCTTCTTAGAAAGTACAACAGGAATATCAATCATGTTATCTTGTGGCGTTTTCGGCATAATGTGTTCACCCCTTACAGTTTTGTGATATCAAATCCTGTTACATAACGCACATAATCTCCTGTCGAAATATCCGGAATGTCTAATACAACTTTACTATGACGAATCATAGTATTTTTATCATACTTATTATCTGGGATGGCATCTTCTACTACCAATAACGCACCTGGGTTTGTCTCTAAGCAGCGTTCATAATAGTAATAGAATCCATTGTTATCAGCATCGTATTTTCCATCTGCATCTGGTGTTTCATCTGGAGTTGGAACTACTGGATCATCGTCATCCCCACCCGGTGACGGATTTGGATTTGGGTCCGGATCTTTATCATCGTATTTTCCGTTGATGTTTTCCAGTAAGATATCTTTGATGTTTTGCTCATCATATGCAACGATAATATTGCCAAGAATCAGATGAAGATCCAATGTGATCTTTCTAGGATAGAAAGATACCTGAAATTCTCCAAAATCCAATTTAGCGGCAGCTGTGGAATATACTGGGATGTTGTACTGCATCATACACTGAATGGTATGAGAATCATATGCATAGGAGTTTCCTTCAATGCTATTATGAATACCAAAGCAGTCAGAGTTATTTGGATCTGTGCATTGTAAGATACAGATGTCATTAATCTTTAGCGTATACTCTACGTTGTATGCAGAAGCCATCACACCAAATGGTACTTTGTTGGTTACTGCAAATACAATCTTTGGATCAAAGAGTTTTACACGTCTATATACCAACTCGTTGTTGAACGCACATCCAAGTGGTAACAATCCGTCATACCCTTCATCTAAAGACTTAGTGGTGCAAGAATGATTAATCTCTACGCCTTTTTCGTTGTAGATACTATAGTCTACCCATAAGACGTAGCGATCAGAGATTGTAGAAATCTCTGTAATTTTATTCTTGCGCAGGTCTTCCGTCATGGTTTTATATAACGTGCGGTTTGATTCCAGATTTGTATAGTCGATTCCGTTGATGTACATCGTTGCAATCATTTCACGTGCCGTATTGTCATGCTGTAATGACGCATGGGTACGGAAAGACTTTGCGATATTACGTGGAATGCTGGTCGTTTGATCAACTTTGACATACTGATCTGCAATCTTCGCATAAATTGCCTTTTTAGCCATATATGCAAACCTACCTTTCTGTGTAGTCTATACCACACTTATGTTCGTTGTAGTCTGAATCAAAGTCACTTGCATATTGTAGGGTTATCTCAATACGTGGTTTGATTGAATAGTACTTAGCCAGATGACCATCGATGATATTCTTATCATCCGATATGACATAGTCGTTGATCATATCACAATAAGTCTTTGCAAGATTATCCCAGTCTGGTTTTGACATGGGTCTGATAAAGCCAAGTTCTGCACATAATTGCTCCACGGATTTCATGGAACTTGGAATGGGCATGAAGACGTTACAATCGAACTTCACTGCGGTACGTATTAATTCAATGTCCTCTTCTTTCATAACCTTGAGGAAATATTTAATAAACTTTTTATGTGAATCTGCACCCTTGACATAGAAATGGACATGTTTTCCTCTCATATATCCTCTAGGTCTAGGGGTTGCTTTTGGTATGATATAAAACGTGAACTTTCTGGTATTCCAGGTGATATTTGTTGCACGTTTTATGGTTTCTGGAAGAGTTTTCTTCCATCTATCTGATTTGAAGTGTGAAAGAAGAAATTCCAGACGAGCATCCGCGTCTTCTGGAATTTCTCCATATTGTGCATCATATAAGCGTTTTAATTCAGGAATGTCGCTCATCGGTTTGGTTCTCCTTAGAATCCAGTGATTGAGCGGATTGCATAGGAGATGTTCTCTTGGAATACGTTCGTAATATTCTGTGGAACATCCGTCAGTCGACTCTTAATGGTATTAATTGCCATACCAATCTTGGTAGAAATCTTTGGTGCTACCAAAGACATACCACAGGTATTCGCCAGATACTCAATCAAGCTGGTGTTATTTAAGAACAGAATTGGATTTTCTTGTGGCGACATTGCAAGATCGCTATATAAGTCAGTAATTGTAAATGTCACATCGATCTCATTTGGCATACCATCCACGGTCCAAGACTGCTCACTTACGGATTTGTTAACCTGAAGATCCGTTATCATACCAAGGTTAATGTTACAAACACCATCCATAAATGCTTTTACAAGGAACGGAGAATTGTATGTGTTTGCGGTACTCTGTTTTGGAATTGCTAAGCATACCAGATGCATTAACGGTACCAAGTTATCCATATAAATACCAAGCTTGTTTCCATACGGCGATTTTAAGTGAACCGTAAAGGTATAAGTCGTTGGTCTGGATGAAGATTTGTAGATATCCGGCATAATAACGTTACTACCTTTGATGACATTTCCGGTCAGGTTCAAAAGACGAGACAAAATAGATGTTACGTTATTACCATTTAAGGCAGTTGATAAACTTTCTGTTGCAGAATTGATAAGGTCTGAAAAGCCCTCTGCAACATCTCCAGAACCACCAGAGTTGATAAGGAAAGCGACTTCTTTTAACGCATCCGATCCATTATCAAATGCACTTTTTAACATAGAGGTTCCAGTCTCGTTGTTATAGTTTTCAGTAAATCCAGAAGAAGGATCTACACAAAAACGAACGTATTGCATATTGGTAACAGTCTCATACAATGACGTTGCAACGCTCGATGCTTTGTCTTTGACTGCTTTTATCGTACCCTGCCAGAATCCGTATTTCTTGTTTTTCTTTGTATCAGATGTAACTGAGTTCGTTGTCTGATAAAGTACCTGATACTCACCAAGAGTATCTTTGTTTAATTTCGCGGCGGTTTTCTTTTCTGTTTTCGTCTTTCCTTTTTTCTTAACTTTGACTTTCTTTGTTGTTTCGGTATACCGATACATATTTGAGAAAGTTTTATTAATCTGAGACTGCATCGATTTTGTAGGCTTATTTCCAGTTAAGCTACGAGCACCCGTTTCATTATCCTTATAGTATGTCCAGTTGTACTGCTGGAAAGAAACACCATCCAACTTTTCTGTTAATTGCAAGAAACCAGCGATGGTACGCAGCATGATATTAACATACTGGATGTAATCCTGAAATGCTGGCGTAAAGTCATAGTATCTGACCGTATCACCTTTCTTATTATCTGAATTATCAACGGTATTTTTCTTAAGCCATTTAAAAGTGTTAGTATCTGCATTGTCAATGATGTTTTGACCCATAGAGACACGAACACCTTTGTCTTCTCCAGGAAGATAATATGGGTTTCCTGGGATGATGGTTAGAATCGGTGCCTGTAAGCGGATATTATTTAAATAAGATCGTCCGATCGTACTGGTAACATCAGAAAATCTTGGGTCTACCGTTTCAGGGAATTGATATGGTAATCCAAACACACGCATACCAAGCTTCATCATAGTTGTATTTGATGTTGTTGATGTATCCGACGAAGATGTGGTTGAACTATCTGTTGTGGTAGCCATGTTGTGTCCTCCTTTCAAAGCTTAAAAAAGTAGGATAAAGCGCGTATTTAGCGCCTTACCCTACTGTTTTTATAGCTTATTTCCCTGCGGCAATCTGCTGAGCGAGTTTCATATTCTTAGTTGGTTTAGAACCTTCCTGTTTTAAAGTAGACACGACCGGAGTGTCGGATCCCTTATTTACAACGACGGTATTACCACCAGTTTTTAAGGTCGCTAACAGTTCGTTTGCCTTGGATAATCCAGAAACACCTTTGCCTGTATTGTCGGCAATGATTGCCAGAATCTCAATCATGCAACGAAGTAATTCACTATCATTCTTGCTAGATTTGGCAGCATCTGCACGAGTCATGATTTCAGACAGGGTGCTGGATGATGTATAGTTACTTCCACTATAAGTGGTGTTGTTTGCATTGATGAATCCAGTGTTACTTGTAGTGGTGACACCATGTCCACCATGTTTCATATTTTCACGTCTCTGAACTCTATTAAGATACTGCTGGTAAGCATTGGAACGCCTTTCCATCAGTCTTGCACGAGCAAGCATACGATTATTAATCTTAGCTCGATTTGGTGCATATACGACTGGTTCCTGATTCTGATCCTGGGTTGCAGTCTCATCTTCACCACCATATCCACCTTGTCCACCAATAATGTGAATCTTTCTAAGTGTTTCTGGATCGGAGAGACGATTCTTCTTACGAACACCAACTCCACTACCACCTGGATCTGGAGTTACTCCATCCGGTCTCGGGTCATCGTCTTTGTACTTCTGATAATACTGCTCGTAGTAACCAGAAACGTCACCAATACGGCAGTCATCACCGAAGAACTTATAGAAGGTATACTTCGCATCCAGACCACGACTAGCGTTCTGTGTGATCAGAGTTTTATGTTTTACATAATCGGACTGGTTCTCGCCATTACGTCCATTATACCAGTGACCAGAAATCGCAGCGTCAAGTGGGAACATATCGTATTCGGTAACGTAACGTGGAAGGGTACGATTACCTTGTTCGAGTACCTGTGTGATCGCATCGTAAACGTTCTGGTTCGGGTTCTGAGCGTAATCTGGGATATTACCACCACCAGCTCCAAACCATCCAGAAGTCTTAATCATATTGACAAGTGATTCTGCAGTTGCCGGGTGATTAAACTGAACTTCACTTAAGTTGGCCATATGTGATGCACCATCTTTTGTGATCGATAAGTTTTCACCACCGTTTTCACGCATCATGATCTGCGCAATGTATTTCTTTTGATCGTCTGTAAAGGTATATTTCGGGAAGTTTCCTGGAATTGTCGTGGATGAACCCGTAGTACTACTATCACCACCGGTTGTGGTTGTTGTAGTGGTTCCATTCCAGAATGCATTAAAGTCTGTATTCCAGTTACCAGTTAAGGTTCCTTCCACCGCACGGTTTGCAACTTCGCCAAAGAAGTTACCAATCTTATCTATGGTGCTATTACCTTCCTGACCACCACTTGTGGTTGAGGTTGTAGTTGCACCTGTTGTTGATGTCGTATTGGAAGCTCCGGTGTTTGCTCCATTTGCGGAATTACCTTTACCGTCTGTGAAAGTATTTTGCACTTTCATTTTAGATTTATCTGGTTCTGTGACAGTATATGTCTGTCCATCTTGTACATAACGTACAACCTGAATCCATGTACCATGACCAGATGCTACACGACCATCTGTGTATGTATTGATTGCATGAATACGAGGACCTGGGTCATTAGAACCACCATGTCCACAAAGCATGCCGTTACCAATATACATTTCAACGTGGCCGTCTTCACCAGAAGATCCATGTGCATAGAAGAACACAAGGTCACCAGGAAGCATCTTACTTTCAGATGGATAAGTTCCCATTGTAGTATTCGGGCCGTCAACGACTTGACCAGCACCGATCATATCACCGGTATAGGAACCAATGGTCATACCAAGTGCGGTTTTATAGATTGCACAGCAAGTAGATGAGCAGTCTCCATAACCATGTCCATCGACACCTTCCATAACTCTGGAACGGTCACTAGACTGAGTATATGTGTTACGTTCAACAATTGTCATCATCCAGTTTACTAATGCTTCACGAGCATCTGCAGCAGAAGAACCTTTTCCACCTTTCATACGGTTAAGTACGGCGTTGATTCCGCCTTTACCACCCATGATCTTATTCAGTGTACGAAGGAACTTAACACCAAATCCACCTTTACCTGCAGCTCCTGCGTATTTGTTATACCAGTTCTGTCCCATGCTAGCACGTTTCGCTTCAACCGCACTACTCTGGTCAGCCGGTGATTCAAATTTATGCAGAACTACGTCAGATGCTTCTTTTAAAGAAGTTGCGGATTTCAGTACATTATATACTGGTGCATAACTACTACTTTGAAGTTCTTGTAACAACCAGTCAAGCTGTGACTTCGTATCAGCAATAGATACATTTCTTGATTTAACAAGATCATACAGACCCTGTTTACGTCCAGGTGATGTCCACTGTGCAAGTCCGTATCCATATTGCTTTCCGAGCGGGTGTAAGAAGTCATTCTTACTAATTTTACCACTATCTACATCAGCGGTATACTGCGCAGATGTAGTACCTAATTTCTTTGCAAGTAATCCCTCGACGATTCCTGGATTGATACCGGACTCGGCTTCCAGGTTACCCATCAAACCAGCAGCACCAAACGGTGTCATACCACCAGTTGTGGTAAGGTAATTGTATACCTGCTCAGTTACTTCATTGCCTTGTAAATTTCCGCTAGTTGCTGTAGTAGGTGTGGTAGTAGCATCTGTAGTTGTTGTAGAGGTATCTGTACCTGTACTCGGATTCCAGAAACTTGTAAAGTCTGTATTCCAGTTTCCAGTCAGAACACCTTCTACTGCACGGTTTGCAACTTCACTAAAGAAGCTTCCCATCTTATCGATCGGAGATCCTTCGGTTACGGTTGCAGTTGTATTACTATTGGTATTTGTACCGGAAATAGATCCGAGTGCCGCAACGTTACCAATAGATCCTTTTCCATCCTTAGAGAATGCCCAGAAGTTGCTACCTTCATTTACGAAAGTACTTGGTGAATAGGTTACCATAGAACGATCTCTGGAAGCGCAGTCATTAACCACGATCTTGCCGTCTTTGATACCAACAAGGTCAATGAAGTGACCTCCCTGTGTGAAGGTTCCAGGTCCCATAGAACCAATAACCGCTTTTGCATTCTTAAGAGAATTTACAATACCGGATTCACTTACACCGAGTTCTTCGGTTGTAATACCGTATTTGCTACCAATGGATGGGAAGAAGTCCCAAGAAGTACCACTATTCGCGGTACGCATTCCATTGTCAAGTGCGTATTGACAAGTTTCTTTCGGTGTGATGTCAACACCAAAGGAACGTAAGATGATTGCCATAGAGGTCGGACCACATGCAGAAGATGCAATTGTCTGACTTGGATCACCAACGCTTGAATACTGAATGGAACCCCAACGAGAGTCATTCTGTAACAGGTATGGGAAACCGTTTAACATATCTGCGCTATCACCAGCGTAATTTGTAGAACCTGATGATGTTGTGGTTGCTTTCTTATCATTTTTCTTATCGTTCTTTTTGTCGTCTTTTCCGTAACCACCCTTTGTATAGTGGTTGTATGCACGTCTTCTGGATCCTGATCCACCGTTTCCAATAGACCATGCAGATCCTGTATATTTTGCTAATTCCTGAGGTGTATAAGCTCTTGAGAAGTTCTTACCACGCGGGTCGTTGACACGAATACGACCATCGGAATCTTGTCCAACTGCGACTACATAGTGTCCTGCGGATGTATATGGAGTTCCGTTTCCGTTACTTGTACCGGAAAGAACGACTTCATTACCAGATCTTAAAGAATCACTAATAAAGTTTGCAGATGGTGTATATCTTTGCTCACTGTGTAAACCGAAGGTATCTGCAGCTCCAGATACGAAGTTCCAGTTTGTACCAGTGTTATCACGTGTTCCTGTCTCTTGTGCGAGAACAGCCATCTTTCTTGGATCGACGTTGGTTCCTGCCATATCTGCAACAACCATAGACATTGCAGCTGGTCCACAACCGCTATCACCAAGAGTTCCACCATCGCCGTTGTAGTCGTAACGGTCTTTTGCCCAACGTTTGTCCGTCTGAGCGTAATAGGAATGTCCGTTTACTGTATCAGGTGCAGCATTTCCGACTTTGGATCTTCCATAGCCACCACCCATACGTCTCGGTCCAGAACCAAATCCATGATTCATTGCTTTGCGCATCTGAATCGCACGTCTAAATACATCACGAGTTCCTTCTCCAGATCCACCTGCAGAAGCATCTGCGAACTGAGGAAGTTCTCCGTATTCTTTTTCAGAAAAGCTTGCGACGTTATATCCAAATCCACCGCTAGATCCACGTGTCTTTGGTTTTCCAGAACCGGATCCACCTTTCAGCCAGTTGGTAAACTTAGCCCAACCACCGGTTACAACGCTCTTTGCGGATTCCCAAGCAGACTTCGCTGCTTTCTGGATTTCATCGATCGCTTTCTTAGCAGGAGCATCTTCTGTTACCTCATGCGGAGTAACCATACCTGCCTGAATCTTTGCTTCGAGTTCTTCGTCACTGATACCACTTTCCAGAAGATCACCAGTCTGAGAATAATATTCCCAAGAAGAACCTTTACGTTTGTAGTAGTTACCTGTAGGCTCAAAATAGCCCATGCTTGTCTGTTTCTTGAACAGGTTCGCTACGGTATGAATCATACCATATTTTTCAACACTGGATCTAAATCTTTGAACTCCAATAGAGAAATTCTGTAATCCAGTTGCTACGGCACTTGCACCATCCTGGAATGCAGTAATTAGGTTTTTACCGTGTTCTACAAGGGATGCACCGATTTTAGAAATACCACTATCTTCTTTGTATTCAACGGCTTTTAATGTACCAGCAAAGATCATACTAGCTACTTCATCAGCATCCACATTGTCTTCGATGATATCACCATTTACGTTATAGTGTGTAAATCCGTTTGTAGCTTCTACGTAGTAGGTCTCATCTGGAGCCATCCAACGAGTCTCTTTCTTACCAACGAAGAAAGATTTGATATCGCCAACACCACGTCCAAGTTTGTTCTGAATCAGATCGATTCGGTTACCAACTGCAGAAATCGCATTGGATGTAAACTTAGAAACGGCATCAAGTCCTTTAGAGAAGGCATCTCCTACTTTCTTGACGGTGCTCTTAAATCCAGGAACGATCTTGTTATTCCAAAGCTGGCTTACCTTGGAATCTTCTGTATAGTCCGTTTCCTTGAGAAGACCGTTGTTGATCATTGCAGTTACTTCATCAGCATCCACATTGTCTTCGATGATGTCGCCGTTGGCATTGTAGTGAGTATATCCATAGTTTGCAGCCACGTAGTAGGTTCCGTCCGCGTCCATATAACGTTTCTCAGTTTTTGATAAGAATACGTTCTTAATGGAATCCCAGTTACGTCCTTGCCAGTTTCTCCATTTCTTATACATAGTTGCGCCACCTTTTACGGCGTTGCCTACGAATGAAGAAACAGCTTGCCATGCATCAGATAGGTGACCAAGCACCTTATCTTTTGCTTTTCTAAGACCTGGTTTGATTGTATGCTGCCAAAGTTCTTTTGCGCCACTTGTTTTAACTTTTTCACGGCTTAATGCACCTGTTGTATACATACCCTGGATATAATCACCATCAACGCCGTCATCAGATATCAATTCACCGTTTACGTTGTAATGATACCATTTCGCATCACCACTGGTTGCACCCATAGATTTACGCATCCAATAGGAGCCATCTGCTTCTATGTACTTGTAATCTGTATGGGTTCCAAAGAATTCCATAGCCATTCCAGGAAGTTTTGCAACAATTTTAAGATATTTCTTCGCAATCTTTCTGTTATTTGCGCCCCATGCGAGACCAGCGTCCCAAACGTTTTTTGCTGCCTCAAGAGCGGAATCTTTGATATCTTTAAGTCCACCACTGACTTTTTTATTTATACTATCTTTCCATTTCTCAAATCCTGTTTTACTTGCCCATCTGGAAGGTGTAACAAGGTTTGCATTGATAAGGTAGGATAACTCTTCAATGGAGATACTACCTTCATCAAGTTTCTCTCCATCTGCGCTGTATAACTGACCAGTATCATCATAGAATCTACCAGTACCATCTTTTAGATCCCATGTGGAGTCAATTTTCTTATCACGTTTATTGAAGAAATCCCAAACGTTCTTTCCGGCTTTGACAACGCCAGCACCAAATTCCATGGCTTTTGATCCAAAATTAGACGCTGCAGTTGCAATATTACCTGCAACTTCGGATGCTTTTGATCCTAATGCGGATAATGCACCAGTTACTTTCTTCTTTCCAGAGTCAAGTAACTTTTCAAAACCAGTTCCGCCAGTAACGGTTTCATGTTTTGTTTCTGTTACAAGTCCAGCACGGTATAAATATTCAAGGTCGGTAGATCCGATTTGTTTGCTGGTTTTCGTTCCATCTGCATTGTGCAGATAGCCGTCCATATCGTACCACTGACCAGATCCGTCATTTAAGTCGTATCCAGTATCGGTACGTGTTTCTTTCTTGGTGAAGAAGTTCCATGCGTTTTCGCCTGCTTTTACAATGCCATTCTTAAATGCGGTCGCACTTTTCACAACGCTGTTAACTGCAGAGGCGATACCATCTTTTACTTCACCGGCAACTTTTGCAACCTTTTTACCACCACTTACAATTGCATCTTTGGCACCTTTGGTATGCTTGCCAGCTTTATGGTAAGTTCCTGCGATATCGTCCTTGAAGTTGGATTCATCACCAACGGTTCCAAGATTCTTTCCATCTTTGTCGTAAATGGTGTAAGAACCATCTTTGTTTTTAAGATACTTATTGCCACTGACACCGAAATAACCTTCCTGAGATTCATCGGATCCGTTCCACCACTTAGAAATAGCTGACGCAGGTTTCTTTAAAGCATTGACAACCTTTTTGGTTCCTTTCTCCATTACGGAGGCATTCTTATCGGAGTTGTAATCCTGGAAGGATTCGTACTTACCGTTGACTTCACCTTTCTCTACGGCATCGATATATGCATCTGCATCATCGTACTTACCGTCTGTAAGTCCAGCTTTCTTAAGGGTTTCGTATTGCTTTGTCAGTTTTTTATCACGATCTTTGATGTAATCTTTTTTGAACGCGTCACGGTTGTCCTGAAGTTCATCATAGTTTTCTTTACCCATGATGAGTTCGTAGATCATACAAGCGGCTGTATTTAAGATATCAAATCCGCAAGTTGCAGCGATAATCTCATTAACAACATCAACGACAGTACCCGTAGTTGTCTGCGTAAATGCACCAAGTGCTGCAGAAATAATCTTCATTGTACCATCGACTTTATCCTTACTAACCTGGAAAAGTCTAGCGGTACCTGTAACACCATTGATTGCACCAAGTGTCAAGAAAACAACTTCAGATACACCAAGTGTAATACCGGCAACAGTAACTTTGGCACCCATAACTGCAGATACTTTTGCAGCAATTTTACCAAAAACACCCTCTTTACTGAAGGCTTTGGTAATTTTACCCATGATCTTGCCAACCCAGCTGTCTGCAAGTTTTCCTTTGGTTGCCTGTGCAGATCCAACTTTCTCACCAACTTTGGTGAAGAAGGACTGAAGCATTCCGATGATCTTATCTTTTAACTTAGAAGATGCTTTTTCTGCAGTTGAGTCAGCACTCTGCATAACAACCTGAGCACCTTTTTCAATTGCATCGTCTGTTTTACTAGATACAACAGAAGATACCACATTGTCAACCTGGTTTGCACCAGCTTCAACAACGTTATCCGCTGTATTGGACGCTACATGTGCGGCAGTATCTGTAGCAGTAGTCGGTCCTGGTAATGCAAGTAGATTTGACGTAGCTCCTGCTTCTGCAGTATCATCAATGATGTTACCAGCAGAGTCCATGATGATTTCGGCTGGTGCGGAACCGCTACCTTTCGCAGCTGCTTTAAACTCAGCATCTGTTACTTCTTCAGCAACTACGCCACTTTTAGTTACAGTGGCACTCATATCGTCAACTTGTTTTCCAAGAGTTTCAGCGACACTATCTGCACCCTCGGACGCACCTTTTACAGTAGCATCTGAAACGTCTTTTGCCATATCTTCGCCAGCTTTGTCTAAGCCTTTGGAGACTTCGGCATCACCGACGCCTTCATTCATAGATGCATACCAGTCTTCACCGGTATCTGGAAGGTCATAGCTTTCTGAACCACCAATGTTGTACTCAGAATCCAGCATACTATCGTATGTAGATGCATCGCCCATTTTCATATTGGTAGCATTTTTACCTAACTCGTAATTTCCTTTTAAGTTACTTACAACACCCTTAACTCCTTGACCGAAGCCTGTTTGACCAACGGTTCTATCGATTAAGGTTGCAACGCCTTTACCTAAAGCACCAACGCCTTTTCCAACACCTTTAAAGATCGCACCAGCACCTTTAATAACACCTTTTCCAAGTGCATACATAATTTGCACTGGTTTCTTTGCTATCTTATAGAGAAGCTTCGTCTTCGCAAATGTTGAATGATCAGCATCTCCTTCGTCATTGGTCAGGTATCCTAAGATATCTCCAGAAAAGAGTTCTTTGATATCATTTAAGAATCCTTGGAATTCTTCGGAACCAGATTTTCCATTTGTGTTGGCTCTGTTTTCTTTTTGCCATTCGGAGTCTGCACCTGCCTGACTAATAGCATCACCAATCGCACCACCAACATTTCCGATTCCTTTACCGAGAAACTCTAAAAGTTTTTTCAGTAATCCAGACTTATTTAAGAATGCCAGTAACGCAATGAGTCCTGCGCCAATTAAGCCTTTCTTGCCAAAGATTTCAGACCAACCTTTGAAGAAATCAAATGTCTTCTTAGCCTGCTCTTTTGTCTTACTTGACATCGCTTCTACCGCATCAAGGATTCGATTCATTCTGGATTCTTTCTTTTCCTCAGCTTTTGCCGCCATAGATTCATCGGCTGTCAAAGCATTGTCAAGTGTTTTATCACGTAATTCCTGCTTACCTCGAACGATCGCCATCTGAGGGTTATTAATAACAGCATTTGGATTTAACTGGATATCCGTTTGGGATCCTTCTCCACTACTGTTACTATTCATGATCGCCATTGGTAAGCCCATCATTCCACCGCTACCGGTAGTTGCATTGTTTTCCGCAGCTTCGCCATCATCAATGATAGAATAAGCATCTGCCGCTTGTCTGGTATTAGATGGTCCTGGTAATCCAGCTGGTGCATCGCTCATAGTTGGTCCAGAGATTGCTCCCTGAGATCCACCCATTGTCGGAATTGCATCGGCTCCGGAATCGCCACCTCCACCAAAAGAGTTGCGGAGATATTTTGCAAACTTAGATACTGCATTTCTTGCGAAATCAGCAATCTGTACACGAATTGGTTTATTCTTATCGCTGTAAACCTTATCACCTTTATTGGTCCAAACGATTTCTGGTCGACCAGCTTCACCAACTAAGGAATAACCTTCTTTGGCATCGTCGGTACCTTCGGCATATCCTTCACCGGATGTATTATTTAAAATAGCTGCAAATGCGGAAGCTGTCTTAGAATGTGCATCTTCGGTCTCTGGTTCGTCTTTCTTTTTCTTACCAAACAGCTTGGAGAATATTCCAGATTTAGACTCATCGAGCCCAGCTCCATTAAAGTCTTCACGTTCTGCATTTGAATAAGTAAGACCGCCAAGTCCATCTTCTCCAACAGGGGTTTCTGGTACAACACCACGAACACCCATCTCTTCGTCAGTTGGATTTGGCCCACCTTCACCATATTTATATGGTTTTCCTTTTCTACCGGATTTACGTTCAGAACCATCTGGATTTAATCCATTGATGGAGTTTAAGATCTGCTGTAAAAGACTAATCTGACGAACTTCATTGGTTGCATTCTTTGGATCGATATTCGCAAGCTTCTTAGCGTCATACGCAGATGCATCGCTAATCTGCTCACGTTTTCTCTTTTCTTCCTCGGAGTCAATCGCTTCGCCTTTCCAGCGAATCTTCTTACCTGCCTTGGCTTCTGCTTCGGCACGGTTTTGAACGGTATCTTCCCACTGGTTTCCACCAGTATATTTCAGAATATTTTTCTGGTTCTTCTCGCGGTCACGTCTGGATCTGGATGTTTCTTTTGCTTGTGCACGTTCAGCCTGCTCATTTGCTTTTTGAATAGCAAAACGACCTTTGAAGTCTTTTGCCATATAATCGTCTTTCCAGTCTTCAAATGATGGTATATTACCGTCTTTATCTGGTTTTATTTTACCATTCGCACTCATACGTTCGTATGTAGTTTTTAGACGTTCGCTATAATCATATCCAGATTTGTTCTGTGATTTGACGTAGTTTGCTTTCCAATCTTTATAGGATTGGTCACCTTTCTTATTATCAGCCTGATATTTTTTGTAAAGTACGTTGTCGTCGAAGAGTCCGGCTTTCTCCATCTTCTTCATATTACGACGCTGATCAATATCTTCAATAGCATTGTTTGCAGCACCTACGGCAGTTGCCGCACCACCGACAACAGTTTTAACCGCTTTAAATGGAGCCGAAAGAATGCCCTTGACACCTTTCTTCATGGTTTCTCCAACAACATCAGCGGCTTTACGAATCGGGTCTAAGGAAATACCTGTTGCACGTTCAAAACCAGTTGTAATCGCGTGCATGATAGTCTTTGCAAACTTCACTGGATGAAGTACTTTACGGATCGGAGAAACGATCGCATGAGTGATACCATTTAAAACTCTAAATGGAAGTAAGACTGCTTGTTTGCCTACGTTATACGTAAGCTTTGCAACGTTCTTTCCAAGAGCAGCAAATGGACGAATTAATGTGTCACGAATCAGACTTACAAATGGATCTGCAATTTTATCACGGATTGCATCTCCAACTTTATTGAAGATCTGAGTCGTGTGCTTCTTTACCCAGAATGCCATATCCGCAGCGGCTTCACCAATAGGCTGAACGGCATTCTCAATAACTCCTAAGATGTTATATTTGAATGTGATTCGCATATCGTCCGCAATGTCCTGGACGGTATTCTTAAATGGTTGAACGACATACGCCTGTAATGTATTTCCAAGCTGACCAATAACACCAGCCTGATATTCTGGATCATCTTTTTTCTTTCTATTACCGAAGAGCCAACGACTAAATGTGTCAGATTGCGCCTTGATTGCAAGACCAAGTCCTACAATGGCACCACCAATCGGACCACCTGCGGTCAACATCGCTGGCATAAAACCGATTTGTGATAATAAGGTTGCGGTCAGTGCACCAGCGGCAGCACCAGTTGCTCCCATACCTACGGTTTTACCAGTTAAGGATAATCCTGCTTGGTCTTTGTTTTTGTCTTTGACATGTGAAAAGACGTTCTTAATGGAGTTTACAACACCAATAGAACCACGCTTTTCATCACCGAAAAGGAAGTCATGGAATGTTTTGGACTTTAACGCGGTAGTTGCAGCCATACCAAGAAGTGCTCCTGCAACGGGTCCACCAACAAGTGTACCAAGGAATCCACCTCCGGTAATTGCTCCTTTAATACCACCTAAAGCAGCTCCACCAATTAAGGCAGTTTTGTTTTTGCTAACAAACTCCTGAGTCTTTTTAGTAATCAGACCATTGTCTTTGTCCTGATCACCGAAGATAAACTTCTGGAATTTGTCTGATTTGGAAGCAAATCCAACGGCGGATCCTAAGATCACACCACCAATTGGACCACCGATCATGGCTCCTAAGAGGCCACCGGATGCTAATCCAGCAGCTCCGCCTGCAACACCACCAACCATCGCATCTGGCAGTTTCTTCTTCAAAGAATCCTGCATCAGTTTCATGACGTTGTCTTTGGTTACAGCTTCACCATTCTTATCGGTATCTCCAAACATGGCATTATGCCAGTCTGCAAAAGATTGCTTAATGGAATCTTTAATTCCAGTAAAGATGCCTTTTCGTTCACGTTCTCCGGTCTGTTCATCTTTTTTGCCAAAGATTTTTTCCATGATACCTTCTTTGACGGTTCCAATAATGGAAGTCTCAGATTTTTCATGGGTCTTTCCTTCAGAGTCTACGTATGCTTTACCAGTAAATCGATGCTCCATTTCCAAGAAGGAATCGTGAAGCATATTGGTCATACTAGATAATGCACCACCTCTACGGAAACCGTCGTCATCCTTGGTTCCAAAGAGTTTGGCTTTCATTGGTTTTAAGAGCTTATCATCAATCGAAGATACAATTGTGGTAGCCACTCCACCAATCATCTCACCAGCTTCTTGCATCAATGCTCTGGCATCACCATTGACAAACGCATCACCCATACGGGATGCATGTTGTAAGGATGCTTTACGAAGCTGATCAGAGAATGCCATCATATCACCATTCGCAAAGGAATCGTTTCGAATAGCACTTCTATAATCAACTTTACCGTATTTAATGCCCTTACTTGACATTCCAGATGATTTATTCTCAACGTGATTCTTTAAGAGCGTATCCACCGGAATCACTTTTCCATCTGGTCCGATTCGTTCAAATAAATCGGTCTGTAAGATTCCACTTTGTGTCGGATTTTTACGAAGCTCGTCAAGCTTCTTATTACGATTCATCGTCGCATAAATCTGACCTTGGGTGAGAGTATTCATTGTCAGAGGATCGTCAACGGTCATCTGACTTACGATATTCTTGAACTGATTCTTGGATTTATCATCCCCGCTGAATCGTTCAATCATCTTGAGCATCGTCCGATTTACTTTACCATTTTTGGATGTAAAGTCTGCATTTGGATTTGCGGAGTTACGATCCAATGCCATGTAAAGTTGCTCTTGCATAGACTGCATGTTTTTCTTTTCTTTGTCGTTTTCCAAAGAATTGATATAAGCAGTCAGGTTCTTACCGAATGGGGAATTATTAAATCCATCTGTAACGGCTTTTGCAAGACCATCGAGAATGCTCTTATCACGCTGGTCATAGGTTTGTAGCTTATTTTCTTTGAAATCAAAATAATTACGTTGTCCCATATAGGAGGCAAGGTTCTTCTGATTCTCAGATACTTTACCGTCAGAAGTTCCACCCATACGTTCTGCGATGTATTTTAAATACTGGGTCTGGGTGGCAAGCTCGTTTGTGATCGTTGTAGTGATTGCTACTTTGGTTTCCCCATCAAACGGCAGTGCATCTGTTTTTATTTCAATATCGTTCTTACGATCGATGAAGTTTTTACGATCTGCGCGATAACCGAAAGATTTTGCAATGGTTCCGGTGATTTTACCGAACCAGTCATTGCTTTGCTGTTCACCCCAATCATAGAGCTTTTTCATCATCATCGGCATTGCACCAGAAATAGCCTGGTCCATACCTTTGATCGTAGATGAGATAACCTCTGGGACCGCGTACTGAACGATCATACTGGATGCCATTCCAAGTGGATTTGCTGCTAATTGTTTCAGCATATTTTCATCCATCAGGGATGCGAGCATTCCAAATTCGGAATTCGAAAGGTTATCTTTTAAACGTTTGGTGACATACTTTTTGTATGCACCCATATCGAATCCGCCGTTTGCACCGATGACTTTACCGATTGATCCGTCATCGTCATCATCGTCGTCGGAATCTTTTTTGGTCATTGCCTGACCTGCTTTGTCATAGAATGCTAAAGAGCTTTCTATGAATTTATTCATATTTGTCGAGTTGTACTCCACCAAAGCCGCAAGGTTCTGATTCATTGCGCTTAAGTGCTCTAAGATCTGTCCACCAATTTGCTGTGATTGGAAGAATTGTGCAGACGTTAATGATACGAATGCATCGGTTTGTGCTTTGGATGTACGGAGCGTTAACTCGGTTTGCTGACTTATCGACGAATTTAAAGATGTAAACGCTTCAGCGGTTCCCGCAGCGTTTACATTATTAATTGTGACGTTACCGCCACCTTCATCTCCAAATGACACTCCTGAGCCACCGGAATCAAAGAGGTCATCAAAACCTCCATCTCCCATGATCGCTTGTTCAAATCGCTTATCATTTCCGGCTAAATGCCCACTTTTGAGGTCGTCTAATGCATTCTTAAACGCAGTATTTGCAAGTTTCACATATTTATTCTGATTTAAGTTCGTACCAGCAGATCCTCGTCTGGTTCCACGGACGGACGTATTCATAGATCTTGCAAGTTGTGCGCCTGTCGTTACAGCTCCAGTAATGGTCGGTGCGTATTCGCCTAACACCTGTCTGGAACTGCTTCCAACCGCAGATAACGCATTTTTTAACCATGTCGTCTTAATGGCATGCGATTTCACGGGTTGGACTTTTGCACCACGATTTGCCATGATATGACACCTCCTTAGTGTATATTTTCAGTTGCTTAACGCTTATAGCACTGTTTTTTGGTGGGATTTCAGAGGAAAAAGAAGGATACCCGAAGGTATCCTTCTTAGATTATACGATCAAATCGGCTGGATCGATCATAGAGGTATGAACGACGTTATCGTGGAATTTCTTCATATTCAAGTTGGTAAGAGTAGTTGCCATCTTACCAGTCTGAAGACCAATGAATTTCTTACCACATGTATAGTAGTACATACCTGCACATTTCGCACATTTACAGTGGATGTCAGTGGTTCCTTTACAATACATAACAGAACGCATTTTGACAGTTTTGCCTTTGTAAGACTCGATGATTGACGGCTCTAAGCACTTCAGTTTGCCATTCTCAGAGATATATCGATAATCGTAGTCATGGATGTTACCTCCAGTTGGAAGTGTGATGTTCAGTAAGAACTTTGTTCCACAATCGGAGTTTGCATCATCGTCGATACGCTCCATCTGCATGATAGCGTTAAGTTCCTTACCAAGGTAGCCAGACTCTGCAGTACCTATAGATTTCGGATACGCACCATTAACCAACGTATTTGCATGAGGTGTTAAGTCTGTTTTCTTCAGACCATCCATCAGAGAGTTAGCAATGAAATCATACTTTCCGGTAGCTTCGTTGTATACAGTACCACGAATCAAGTTGATATTCTTATAGTTGTTGCCGAAAGAACCACGAGCACCAGAATCATACAAATCCATACCTGGATCACCTTTCAAAATACGTTTAGCTTCCTTAATCAAGGTTTGCTCTACGTACTCACCAGCTTTCGGGTCACCAGATTTAATCTTTTCTTCGTTTTCCTTGATAAGCTTCTTTTTCAGATCTGCAAGCTCTTTTGGTAAGAACAGGATTCCTGGTGTAAAAGAAGTACAAACCACAGCGTGCATCTGAAGTCCAAACCAGTCACGCATATCGATGTAGGTCTCTACTGTATCAGATTCCGTAAGCTTATCTTTTAAAGCATTAGAGATCATGGCTTCCATTTTACCACAAACCTTATCTGTTACTGGTTTATTTACGATTTCAAATCCAATAACATGGGAAAGACCTGTGAAATTCACAAGCATCTGATAGAAGACAAATCGACCAACGGTTGTGTTAATTGGTTCTTTATTATTCCAGAAGTTTGCTGGAACGGTTATGGTATCACCAAGGTTGTAATCTGGGTTACGCATAGTCTTACCATTTGAGGTATGACCAAACATATGAGTCATCTTACCAAATGTGAAATCAGCTTCTGTCATTTCAAGAAGAGCAGCTACTTTCTCTTTCGGGCAAGGTTTTTTATTGTCGTAATCCTTCGTGAATGTATAGAATGTCTGGATTGCTTCTGAAGAAATGACACGAATCAATTTACCAGACGCATTCACAAAGTTGCCAGTACCATGGATGTATTTCTCGATCTCTTCGTTAGCTTCCTGAGAGAAAAGAATCTTAACTGTTACCTGGTCACCGTCGTAGTCGCCTCCGATACCTTCCAGATAAGAGTTTGAAAACTGAAGAGAATCGATAAATAAAGATGCCATCTTGTAAGATGGGACATCATTTTCAATAACTGGATACCATTTGTAAATATGACCATTGACCATCATTGGCTCTGTCTTTGTCGTTGAGTTAATTCGAATCTGGTTACAGAAGACAGAGAATTCATCGGTGATTGGGTAACGTGTTGTCATCGTATGTTTATCTTTTGTCACATCAGACGCTGCTAAAAAAAGAAGGTCTGTAATAGTCATACGACGATACACAATAGAGGATAACTCATCTTTTCCACCACCAAGGCGTTTACCAGATAAATGAAGGTAATATCGTTTGTTGGTTCCTTCTACTGGAATCTCAATTGGGTTGAAACGACTAGATGGATCTTTGATATAACTATCCATCATATTCTTGATATACTTTTCGTCAAAATAACTTGCTGGGTTTTTCAGTCGTACGGTTTTTACGACTTCGTCATTCTCTGGGTTGTATACGATCTTATCAAGACTCTGAGAGATGATTTCACGATCAAAGAAGTTCTTTAGCCAATGCATCATCAAAGGATAACAAAGTACACAAGCTTGTGAGATTGGAAGTGCACAGTGATAGTAGTCAACCATCATATCATTCTTGGATTCATAGTGATACGTTGGTGCTGTAATAACGGTACGTACACAGTTGTCAACGGTTTTACCCATCAAGTATTTACGGATCACACCGTTTTTCTTCTGTAATTTCTGTTTGAAGTAATCGTAGATTGCAACGATTGTCTGTTGAATGTCATAGTTTGTGGAGTTAAACTGAAAACCAAACATATCTCGGTCACGAAGTAAGGTCGTTAATCGAATCAGCTTGGTATAGAATCTGTTTAAGTCTCCGGTTTCTCCACCCTTGGAAGAAGATTTGACATCACGGTAAAAAACTGGCTCTACTGGCATTTTGGAAATGAAAACTTCATCTCGTTTACAGAGCTTAATTAATCCAGATCGTTCGTTACGCATACCAACAGAGATAGATACGTCGGTATCTTCTCCAGATTTTTTCCACCGAATCTTGTTCCAGTTGTTATATAAAAACTCGATACCCGTTTGTCCGTTTTCTCGGTCTACGACTAAGATTCCTTCTTCGTTGATAGAATAAAATTCTTCTCCGTTTATGATCTTATCCACGTTTCGGAACATGTAGCGGACAACCTTATACATATGGGGATGGAAAAAATGTCCATGTAAATCTATATATGCGAATGTCTCTTTACGGGACTTCACGGTGATTCCAAAGATGTCATTTGATAGCAGTCCTTCTGGATGAGGAACACCTCCACGCTGGAATAGTACACCGGAAGTTACCTCTTGTAAGTGATTTAACTTCACAAATTCATCGACATAATAAAGATTGATTTTCAAGGGGATTCCTCCTTTCTTGTCTTAAAGGGCTGTTTTTAGGCGATAAGTGGATACTGACCGTTTGATTGGTCAGTATCCAAATCTTATTTATACATGTGAAGATTCTTCTGGTTGGCAGTTGCGTTACGCATTTCTTCACGCATCCGTCTATCTTCTTCAGCTTTCTGTCTGTATTTCTTATTGTCATCAGACAGTTTCTTCTTTAAGTATCCCATTTTTACAAGTTTTGCGCCAGTGGTTGCAACTGCGACTGGTCCAAGAACTTTATGTGTGATTGGGAACCATTCTGCACTCTTTTTTACTTGGTCCACTGCAGTGTCCATAATGTCATAACTTACAAGGTTATTGACAATACCGAATGCCATTGCAGAAGCTTCAGAAGAATAACTTCCAATATACTTTGCAGTACGCATTGCACGGTTAACTGCAGACTGGGTTGCTTTGTTATCAGAAACTTTAGATCCGATATCACGAACATCATCTGCATCGTCACCAACAGCTTCTACCACTTTCACCATTTTTGTAACTTTAGAAAGTCCGGCGTTGACAACTTTTACCAGAGCGCCTTCCTGAGCTTTGATGGATTTTGTAAGCTTTGCTACATCGTCCAAAGATTCAATACCAGCATCTGCAAATCGATAAATATCATGGACGGAAAGTTCTTTCTTATCTGCAGCGAGTGCTTTCATCTCAGAGATATTCTTTTTCAAGAATTCATCACACTCATCGCAGAGCTTGTTGATCTGTGTCAGATATTTATCTGGATTCTTACTGGAAGCCATAGAAGATAACGCAGAATTAAGCTTTCTGGTGTAGTTATCGACATACTTATTGGCTTCTGCGATTTTGGCTTTGATCTTCGGACCATCCGCTGATTTAATCTTTTTACCGGCAGCAATCTTTTCGATATTCTTTCGCATCTCCGGAGACATGAATTTATCAATCTTCTTTTTCTGCAATTTGATACGAACGTTATTGACTGCATCCGTAATATGATCCACAACTGCTTTAATAGCAGTTTTGACAAAAGTCAGTAGAGACTGACTCGATTTAGAAGAAGCTTCTAAGATCAGTGACAGTGAACTATCTGGAGTTACCATAGACTGATAAGACTCTAAGGAAAGATCACATACACTTTCTAACGTAGTCATTAACTGAGCGTAATTCGCTTCTTCCATAATGGAATGGTACGTCATGTTTAATCCTCCTTAGATTCAGCTTTCTTTTTAGCTTCTTCGGCTTCTTTTTTCTTACGATCATTATCATCGGCAACTTTCTTAAATCCAGCTGCAGCAACAGCAGTTGCGGCACTTACTCCTGCTAATCCTTTGCGTTTGTTATGAGCAGCTTTAGAATTATCAACAGCCGTATTCATAGCTCTTAATACATCAGTCTGTGCATCTGCTATCTTACTTCCTGGTGTATATCGTAATACACGATCGTTATGCAACGGATCTCTGGAAACCATTGTTACATCCATACCAAATGTTTTACCAATTGGCTCATATTTTTCTTTGGTCTTTTTGAGGTTATCTCGTGCGTAGTTAACTGTTCGGACTCCCCTAGCTTCAACTTCCTTGATTTCATCCCCTTGTTTATAAGCCAATACTCCGGTTATTGCAGAAATAGCCATACATACATATTGACAAACACGGGCATGTTTATTTAAGAAATTCTTGATGCTATTAACAACTCTCTGAATTCCTGACTTGATGGATAAAATAACGCCTTCATTATAAACACGGAATTCCGTATCACCTTCTGTAAACTCTTTCAGATAACCAGCTTTATTGAGCTTCTTAATGGTTGCTGTCAGCTGTTTTTCCATAGAGTTCATCTTCTTTTTATACTCTTTCATACTGGTATTGATTTCGTTACCAGCTTTGACCATCGCATAGAAGTCTGCTTTCTTTAAGGATTTCTTAGTAGTTCCAACACGTTCCATTTCTTTGTAGATTTTATCGTAAGCATCCTCAGCATTCTTACAGTAATCTTTCAAATGCTTGGTATCATAAGACGGATCGCTTTGAGCTTTACTGATTTCCCCATTTACGGTACTCATAAACTTATCAATGAACGCTTCCGATTTCTTGGAAAGCTTTAAGAGTTCTACGGTATCAATACCTTTTACGTCTTTTCCGGCAGTAACCTCATCAAACTTTGCTTTCATTTCCGGAGACATCATAGCCTGGTATTTCTTACCATTGACGATGTTGTCGATCTTTTCCACCTGTTTGCTGATGAAATCTGCGATCGCTTTAAATGCCGCACTGACCATAGAGATCATAGCGTTTACAACACCTTCTACACCTTCGGTATATGCTTCTTCGGAATCTTTATATGCTAAAGACTCGATTGCGGATTCAATAATTAAATCACAACCGGTCTGGATCTTGGCTAACTGACCGTCGTAATTGGCATATTCGAGTATTTCACTCATTGTGTAAACCATAAATTATACACTCCTTTCATAAGGGTTTCTCGTTAGATATCTGTTTTCAGGTGGTATTTCGACAAAAAAAGAAACCTACCCAAATAATAGGTAGGTTTCTTTTATAGAATCAATCTTTTAATGCTTTGATGATTTGCTTTCTAGCTCGTTTGGTTCCTTTCAGGTTCTTATGAGCTTCACGTAAACAACCCTGGATAGCGTTTAAACACTCGATGAGATCTCTGCTATATGGATGGATATGACGATCTACTAATTCGGTTACAACCATTTCCAGATTCTCACGCATCTGTTTTGGAATCTGATCGGTATCTATATAGAGACTATGCAGTCCTGGAATCATTGGATGCTCTTTTAAGAAATCTGCATCGATCACTTTCATTTCATACTGACCATCTTTATCAAAGATCATACGAGATCCATAAGGGTAATCTTTTCTGAAGTATAACACACCAGCGGTATACGTTGTGTGGCTACCCTTTTCACGCAGTTCTACACGTACCATGATGTCATCTGCTGTATTGATGCAATGGTTGCTGACGTCTAAAATATGTAGGTAAGTTGTTGTAGTTTTTAATTCTTCAAGTTTGTCAATTAGAGCTTCGTTCTCTGTTCTTATTCGTTTTACCAGTCTTTCCACGGCTTTAATGTCACATACCATCATCTTACGAATACGATCATTAAGATCTTCTATGCCTTCATCGCCAACATCATAGATGCCATACGCATCCAGGCTACCATCAGGCATATAATGTACTCCTGTTGGCTGGAATGTTTTCCAAGGTTCGTCCGTAGATAAACATTCATCGATATCAACTGTAGATCCATCTTTATTTACAACGGAAAGACCAAGAGATGCTAATCTCTGTTTGATTAACTCCGCCATTAAAGCAGCCTGATATTCTTTATCACGAAGTTGTGGGTCAACTTCTGACGTAAAGTTTGGTTTTTCATCCTTATCTGACGTAGTTTCTTTAGAATCCTCTACTTCTTCTGGTGTGCAGTCATAGATATCAACTGTTGCATCCAGACCTTCGCATTCTTCAATGATATCAAGGATGCTATAGTCTTTCGTTCCAGGATTAATATCGATATTAATCTTGTTTTTAGATCCATCAATTTTGAGTGTAAAATTGATAGTTGCATCTGGGTATAATTTGATATTTTTAAACTCGCAGATATCTTCTTTCACGACCTGTCCGTTATTGTAGAATTTCGCATGCGCAAGATATTCATGACCAGTTTTCAGTGCAAGATTATAATTACTATGAACTAAGCGCACATCTGCTTTGATGACGGTTCCATATACATGATTAATTACATAGGTACATACCTTTCTAGCGTGTTCCATCTTTTCTTTCATTTCAGGTTTCATTGTTGTTTCCTCCTTAGTTGGTGCTTCTTCAGATTTATTAAGTTTATATATTTTTAATGTGACATTAACGACATTTCTAAGGTTAGAAGCGTCATCTGGTACCGCACATTCTGGTTTGATAATAATTTCGTTGTTTTGATAATTCTTATAATCCATACCTCCGTCAATGGTTGTTGGGGTTACAATTATCGTAGTGCGGGTTCGCTTTCCAGGTTTCGATTCTGGGATATCAACGTTTATATACTTTGTGAATGTCTTATCTGGATCATTGACACCTGCAAAGACTCTGAAATAGAATGCGCAAATTCTAAAATGCCCAGAGCCACAAGAGCCACCGATTAATTTTACGGTATTGGTTACCTTATGACTATTCACATTCTGAATACGGTTTCCAGCAATATAGTATTCGCCAATGAGTTTCCCATTTTCGATTGCTTCTTTGATTTCTTTCTGCATGATTTGTTTCCTCCTATAAGTACATAAAATCCAGGTATACCTTTCGATATACCTGGATAGTTGATTAGTTTGCTACTTTTTCTTTCTTTTTGAGATATTTCGGAGTGCTGCTGGATACTTTCATTTCCATATGCTCGCCGTAATGAGTGGTGAAAGTTCCGAGGAACTGCCGCTCATCTTTCTTACCCGGTGTGTAAGCATCTTTAGTAACAGATTTCTTTTCCACCTTCTTTGTAGAAAGAGTTGCTTCGAAATCCGGTCTGGATGCAAACTGGAAATAATTGCCAGCATTCATATACTCGATCATAGCAGTTGTAAAGAAGTCATAGAACGGATTCATATCGTCGATTACAAATTCGTCTGTCAGGATCTTCTCAGATTCCATTTTATCAACTCCACATTTTTCCACCTGCTTTTTCAGCCACTTACGAAATTCTTTTGTAACTGCAATTTCTTCAACTGTATACTCAGTACCGCCGTTTACGGATTTCGCTACCTGTGTAGTAAATGCGGTATCGTTAGCCAGTGCAGTTAACAGGTCTGCAAATTTCTTTTTGTTGAATCTGTTCAGTTTTACTTTTCCGTTATCAACGGTTGCTTTCATGTCTTCCAGTGCTTCTTTGAAATTTGTGTACTTACTCATAATTTTGGTCTCCTTTTGGCATTTTTTGTTTTCTCTTGTTCACGATCCATGGTATCCATGAGTCGCTCTGCTACACGATCCAAGACTTTGTCTAACGGAAATGAAACCGGTGACACATATTCTCTTGGATCAAATAAAGGTTCCTTATGTGGTTTCTTTTTTCCCATAGGATCTCCTTTCGTTAGAATAACGTGTGTTGGAAAATAAAATATTTTCAAGTACACACTGTAGTAATTACAAAGCAATCGGAATCCAATCTGATGGAAATTACTTATTATTGGTAACACCTCCGATTATATATTGATTTTTGTTATTGCAACTACACCTTCACTTAGGGTTATGGACAGATGGGTGAAGGCTTTCGTACTCAGTATTACGTTATCATCGTACATGTACTGGATTCAACCGTCTTTGTAATTCATATAAATAATATATTAATGAATCTCTAGTGGCAATTAAGCTACTAGAGATTCATTAGTCTTATTTTTCGTAAATCTTACGTAAGTATTCTTTAAATCCAACTACCAACTTATTGGCAAATCCCACTTCCAAAATAGACGGAGTCATACGCTTCAAGATGGAGTTATCTGCAATGATCGTATCATATTTCACATCTGGTAAGAACTCAGAGTATGGTTCATATCCTTTCGGGATAACTTCGCAGATTGTGTTCTTCAGTCCAGAATAGTTTGCAATCTTAGAAGCTACTTCCAATGGTTCCAGCTCTTCAATATAGAACTCAATCAAGACGGAATCTTCTACGTTTTGTCCACGAATGTTACCGTATTTATTTGGTTCAATCTTCTTTGTGGTCTCCGTAAAGAGAAGTCCACACTTCATGATAGACTTTTCAGCTTCCGGATCATAGGATTCCAACAAGTTTTTCTTTTTTCGGATCTTACTGTAGTAGTCCTTAAAGATCTTCTGTAAGGACGGTGAAAGTTCTTCCATTTCCACTGTAGAGTACATCTTAACTGCAATGATCTTTCCGCCGTATTTACTCTTGATGGTATTTCTGGATCCTTCGGTTACCATTGATTTCAAATCGTTGTCATCCCCAAGAGATGCCAGTAATACGTTTAAGTCGGTGTCATCATACGAGGTATCAAATGCAACCAGAGTATCTCCAACATGAACGTGTTCCCCTTCTTTTGCCAGATGAAGTACGTTGGAGTTTTTACCAATTACTGCCTGTTTGCATTCTGTAATACGAGTGCCACATCTCTCAGATAAGGATTCACTGATAAACGTAGCATCCTCATACGTAGAGTAAGCTGACATGATCGCAACTCTGGCAAGTGTACCTAAGTTTGCTCTACAGTTGTTGTATTTGGAATTCGTAAAGAAGTTCTTGTGGTATGCAAGAACGTCATCTTTTTTGAATTTGTCACCTTCTTTAAGGTCGGTAACAAGCTGGTTGTTTAAGTAGAAACCACCACCACCATTCTTTACGATATTGGTATCGGTAGAGATAGCTCTTACTTTACCAGATTTATATTTTGCAATCACCAGTTTCAGATCTGGATCAACTTTTACGATCTCTCCATCTTCTTCTGCATTCACTACGAAATCAGATGATAACTCAAATCGTTCAATTTCTTCAAATCCATTTGATACAAGAACTGGGTCTGAATCGTTAACTGGTATTACGTGTTTTGATTGTTTTATTGCGTGGCCACAACGTGATGGGTCATCATTACGGGAAGCACCAGGCATTGTAAGCTCACCTGCAGAAAACAGATTGATATCTTGTAATTTGTCGTAGTCCTTATCGGATTCCGGTACCTTTACGTATCCACGGATGTTCTCTATTTCTGGTTCTAAGGTAAGAGACTTATTTAATCCACAACCAGCATCTGGAGATGAAATAGGTGATATCGTTCCTGTCATAGATGTGTCATAGGATCTCTTACGAATCGTATACATATCATCCAAGTTATTACCATGGAATCCCTTGAAAGATACCCCATGTGTATTCTCGATCTCAAGTGTTGGATTCAGTGTGGAGATTTCTTCTACAGTTGCAACATCGAGAATACCTTTAATAACGCAATCACGTTTCAATGAGAACTTCTTACGTCCAGATGCATTACGATAAATAACGTACTGAGATGCAAGCTCCCCATAGAATACCATTGGAATGATTTCAAAGGATCTGATACGTGAGATTCTCTGATTAAGGTCGGATGTGTACTGTGAGTCTGCAAGTAATGATACCGCATAAATTACCAATGATACAAGATCAGTCGGTAAGTTGATATCTTCCAGAATCTCTTTGGTTACCGGATCTATAAACCATTCATAGAAGTTGAATAACGCATTCGCAATAGATGCCTTTCCGTACATCTTCACGAAATATTCGATGTATGGTTCTCTGGAATCAAAGTCTCCGATATTCCATTTCTCTGTCGGAACCATACGAATACCATTCAAAAGAAGACCTACCTCCATGGTATCTTCATATACCAGGAATGTATCTTTGAATCTGATTACGTTCTCTGAAGGTTGTACTACTTTTGGCATATGCTCTTCAAGCCGGTAATTGGCTTTGCACTTTCTTAAGATTGTGGTAAGTCCTTCCCAGAATCCAAGTAACATCGCTACGGTAATATCCTGGTTCATGACCTTTACAGATACATACATCAATCGTTTTGGTGCACGAATCTTATAATATGCAGCACGTAAATCTTCTGGTAATGCATCTACGATTAAGTCACAGATACTTTGTCCGGCTTTTGTCTTCTGTGTACCAGAATAAGCGACATAAATTGGTTTGTCTTCTTTGTCGAAACCAACACAGAAGTATCCATCTGGTGCCGTCAGGTTTCTCTTTTTGAGGATATCCTGTACATCATGCTGACTGAAGTATAAATACATCCCACCAGTGTGAATACGTTTCATGAATTTCGCTAACTCATCGTACTCTACAGATGTAATGAACTCACCACTCTTATTAACTGCGTTGCTGTTACCAAACTTGATCATCTTATCGGCACCGTCTGCTTGTTTTAAGAATCGTTTCAAACGTTCTACCGAGGAAGTAGACTTGGTGTCGATACGACGAATGTACATCTTGTTGTAGTTCGATACCATCTGAACGGTATCTTCTTCTGTTTTTACAACTGGGTAGAAATACGATTGATTCTTGATGTTTTTCTTACCACCACCCAGATACATGAAACGGTTTTCGATGATCTTTGGAAAATCTACTTTTAAGGTAGATCTCTGACGGTTTGCATCTTCCAAGGCAATCGTATAGGTTTCCTTGTAGTTTAACTCATCTGACGTATCTTCGATTTTTACATCTCGGACATATAATGGAATAGACTTTGTATTTAAACAAAGAAGGGCATCCATAATGTCTTTTGGCATGACTTTTTCAATGTAAGTCTTATTACGCTCATAGAAGGTCATGGTCTTCATGTGGTTATTTGGTGTGGTGACCGCTTTGGAAATATCTTTGGATTTGACTTTGACTTCCTTGACTTTCATTTTGGAAAGCTGATCCACAGTCATACCTTTAATTTCCAAATTCTTTTGCTCATCCATCAATTTCTGGTTACGTGCAGAGGATCTTGGTGACACCGGGACCTTCTCATGTTTCATTTTGTTGTAGGCATCTTCCAAGATCTTTTGGTCTTCATTGATGTCGTTATCGACCATCATCTGAACTACCGTCTTGACCTTACCCTCCTGACGAGATATATCCAATCTCTCCATCGGTTTTGCCTTTAAAACACGGTCCGCAGTAACAGAAACTTTTTGCTCAACGGATTTTGCGATTTGGTCCTCCTCTTTTTTGACCGTATCTGCTACGTTTGTAACGTCTGTTTCATCAATGATCTCTTTCTTATCTTTTTCGGATAATCCCATCTTCGTTTTGGTCTCATCAATGATCACAGATTTGATATCTTCTTCCTGAAGTTTCTTTTCATCCAATGCCTGATCTGGAACAGAGTGCATGATTCGTTTCATCTGAATCTGTAATCCAGTCACCACATTCTTTGGTGGCATCTTAATTGCAGAAGAAACTTTCTTTGCGACCACTCCAATGGCTCCATCATCTAGCTTCTCGTCTGGTAAGGCAAAAAACTGAGTTGGATTGATTTTTAAAATCTTCATCCCAGAGAAGAACAAAAAGTCGACATCCACCCCAACCAGACATTCCGGATACTTATACAGCGTATACCAGATCATATAGAGTGGATGATTTAAATTTTCTTGTAGGGTATCCCCTAAGGTAAACTGTTCTAAGTTCACTAAAACCATTCTGGTTTTTAAGGACGGAACGGCTTTCGTTAAAATTGGTTTCATATAATCCCAATAGGCACGTACTTTACGTGGAACGGACATCTTTTTGGAATACTCATTGATGATAGACACATACGTATGAAGATCGTATAAGAGGTTCTTTTCCTCGTCTGGGGAAACGATGCGTGCAATATATGGCTTCACCGTTGTGGATTTTCTTACGGTATCATAATGAGATTTTCGAAGTTGCATATTACGGAAACGATAACGTTTATTCCAAATCATACCACGGTAATCCTGCTGATAGAAATACCATTTGTATTTCTGTCCGGGGATTGCATTGGTGGTGTTTTTGATAAGGGCTACAGAATCTTCGAATTTCGTTGTATATAAAAAGGCAAGATTTCCCGTTCCGGGTGGTTTTCCAATTGGTAAGTTAATTTTACGAGACATCACTTTACCATAAGGAAGTGAGTCTGGATACATGGCTTCCAGCATATACTCTTCCATAGAATCCTCTGTTGATTCGGTTAAAAGGGCGTCTGGATTTATCTGAATTTGACCATTTGCAACGTTGTCAAACAAGCTCATAGTCGTTGTATCCTCCTTTCTAACGTCGTTATATTGGTGTTTTGAGGTGTAAAAAGGAAGAAGCACTTAGGCTTCTTCCTTAAGTTTACGTAATGAACTTCGTAATTCATCCATTGTGGATATTCGTTTTCTCGCACAAGGCATTGCATTATATATAGCTTCTAGCACGTTTAATGGTAAATCTGTAACTCGTTTACGTCGTAAAAATGTAGTTCCATTCTGGCTATACTGTGTGCTAAAACTAGGAATACCTTTTTCATATAGGATATCATTTAAAATATTTTTTTTAGAAACCAAAGTTAATCTCCTAAATATTTTTATATACTTTTGAGTGTTTCATTTTATCATCATTTAACGCTTTTTTCCGCATTATAAAATCAGCGTCATGTTCTTTGTTGTTTCGTGATATTTCTTCATTGAACTCCTTATCGCTAATAGGTGGTCGTTTCTCATCTTTTCTTATTTGATTCGTTGTTTTTCGTATCTTTGATTTGTTGTGAGTTCTTGCTTGTTGTTTATTGTAATTTATAATTGCACGTGTAACCTGTTTTTCACTGGTATGATTTGCTGCATATCTGTCAGCCTCCATTTCATCAACATCAAAATGCATTGATTGAAGTATTCCTTTACCTTTTACTGAGAACTTATATTTTTTGCTAAGTTTCTGAGCATATTTCTCAGCATAATCGTACATCTCATCACGAAGTTTTTCCATATCAGGCGGTGTGCGCTTTGCATTATATAAAGTCTCGATGCGTTCCTTCATTGCATCTTGAAGGTCTTCTATCACATTATTGCGTTCTTCATCGGACATACCTTCAAGCTCACACATACTATCAACTTTATCCGAAAGTGTTTGAATCCATTTATCGATAAGTTTATCAGTTATTCGATCATCAGCACTTTGACGACTTGGATTTCCTGGTTTAAGTCGCATATGACCCATTTCATGTTGTATTAATGCATCTTGATCTCTCTTATTTAATTCAAAAAATGATCGATTTAAAACTAGCATATATTGTTGAACTCCATCAAGATATACCGCTGATGCATCGCGTTCATAATCCTCTGTATCGTAGTTATTAATATCCAAATCTACATACACTGGTATTCCATTAATTAATATAGCACCTATTGTACCTTCTGGATTAGTTTTATGGAAGTCGTATCGTTTCTTAAAACTCTTGATTCGATATTTTATAGTTTCTTTCTTTTCCATAAATACACCATACTTTGGATCATTAAACCCAAGTAAGTCCATCATAGTTTCTAAAAAGGTTTCTTCGTCTGTTGTTTCTGTGAGAATCTCGTTGAGTTCATCCATTTCATCGTAAAATGAATAATTCATATGGAGTCCTCCTTTCTGTTTAATTAAATTTTAGGCAGCGCTAACAATTCACTAAACAAATATTTTTTCTATCGTACTTAGTATTATGGATTTTATATTTGTCATCTGTATTGCAAGTGCGCCTTAAACATTTGTTATGCAGATAGAAATATGGTAGTGAGAGCGCTCTCACTACCATATTTTTTATGTCATATAAACAACCGTTCGATACATATAATCACCTATTATTTCAGTGATGGATTATTTCGAAGTTCTTTATCTTTCAAAGCTTTAGAACGAGCTGGTAATTCTGCATGGAATCCTTTATTTATAGCTTTTCGTGCATCATTTACAACATAAGCCTGTTTACCACTAAGTATTGGGAGATCTTCATTGATCTTGTCAGCGGCCTTTTGTGAATTCGTTGGGATCATGTATTTATTGCCGTCTGCTTTGGTTGTTTTAATTCCACGTGCATCTTTTGGCGAAAATACACCCGCCTTGTCAGCAGCTTGTGCATTCGCATATGATGCACGGCCGGTAGCATTCATCATATTCTTTACTTCTTTTGGTTTTGAAGCCATTTTCATGGTTTCACGAACACCACGTTTGATATAACGCTCCCCGACTTTATTAGCAGCATAACGATCGGCTTCAAATTCATTTGCGTTCGTATGAGTCACGTCCAAATTCGGATTGTGTTTTGGTACGTATTTACGAGCTGCGGCTCTTGCGCTTGCACGGATTTTATCTTCAACTTCAGAAGAGGTACTCATTTTCAGATATCCATCAATGCTAGGCTTGATACCATCTTTCCACATCTGAACGTATTTGGCATTTTCTTTATCTGAGAATCCAATTTGCTTATAATATTTCTTCAGTTCGGCTTCCTGTTCCGCGATTTCATCCATAATCATCGTTCGACTAATCTTAGAACGATCCGCGGTTTTATTTCCTGGAGTGGTATTATGTAATTTTCCGCGACCAACTTCGTGTTGTAAAACAGCGGCTCTACGTTTGTCATCCTTTAACTGGAAGAATTTCTTATCTAATATAATCTGACCTTCGTCTGTCCAAGCAAAGCAAGTTTGTCTTGGTGATGCTGCGTGTCCGCCAGCACCATCTGGTAAATAAATGATTGGTTTTGCAATATCAAGGTCTACGTTGTAACGGGTTCCGTTGACGACGATTGTCTTATCACTTGGATTATATTTGTAACGTTCTTTAAATCTACGCATTGCATACTCGGTTCTTGTTGCTTTTTCTTCAAAAAGTTCTTCCATAGATTCAATAAAGATTTCTTCATCGGTGGATTCGTTAAGAATAACATCTAACTCATCCATTTCATCATAAAATGAATAATTCATGTGTCTCTCCTTTCAATAGAAAAAGGAATCCGAGACAATTCCCGGATTCCTCAAGTTTAGAAGTTATCGTTTAAATCCATCATTAACATCGCCATTTCGTTGTCAATTACGTAATCAAAGTCAACAGATTCTTTGACGTCTTTTTCCTTATCCTTGGCATCTTTTTTCGGCTCGTCAATGACTTCCTCTTTGTCTTCTTTGGCACTTGGTAAGGAATCTACCCAACGTTCCAGAGAAGCCATATATTTATTCTTCCATTCGTCGAATGCGTTTGGATTCTTTCCGTCGTTGGAATACGGCAAGACATACAGATAGTCTTTTCCATCTACGGTTTTAAATCCCCAGTGCTTTGGTGGATCTGGGAAATCATAATCTCCATTAAACATAATACGAGCAGCGGAAGCTAATTTACCGTTTACGATTCCATCATCGTTACGGTCTTTCTTTCCGGAGTCTTTATGACCTGCACAGGAATACTTGGTTTTGTATCCTTTTTCGTGAAGCTTAGACAGAATCGGCTGCATTCCCTCATCTGGGTCACGTGCTTCTAACATGATTCCCATTTCGTTGGTATCAAGTTCGGTATCATATCCTTCGTTGAAAGCAGATTCAATAACAGCATCTTCTACAGACTCTGCTTTCATTTTTGCACGGGCTTCTTTTGCGATCTGTTTGAGTTCTTCTTTTCGTTTTGCTTTCGCAAAGTTAGACTGAAGTTTCTCTAACTTATCACGCATGCGGTTGGTCTGTACAATGGTCTTATTTAAGACACCATTTAAGAGACTCTTTCCACGTTCATCTGGATTGAATTGCTCTAAGTTTGCTTTGATTTCTTTGACAGCTTTGACAATGACTTTCAAACCACCAAGGGCATCTGCAACGGATGCAATGGTCTGAGCAGATACCAAAAATGCATTCTGAGAGGCAATACTAGCAGCTGCAATATCAGCGTCTGGCTGAGAGGCAACTACGCAGAAAGCTCCTTTAATTACTCCTGCGGCTACGGAATCACCGACTAATGCAATACCGAAAGCAGATAAAATACCTTCAATGATCAACATGACAGCACCTATTAAGGTACCCACAATATTGACCTTCAAATCATCTACTGGGTAACTCTTAATCGCATTTTCCATCCGTTCCACTTCACGGTTTAAATCACCGATGTATTTGGCTGCAAGATTGAAATCTTTTTTCTTAATGGATTTTTTGATCTTTCTAGTCATTTTGGATGTGCGAATCTTTGCAGTCATTAATGACTGAAGTAAATCAGCATTGGCACCTTCGGTAAGAACGCCTTCGTCACCAAAGAGATCTTCTTTGGTAAACTCAGTAATTCCAAGATCGCCTTCACGAAGAAACGCATTGACTGCTTCTAAGACACCACGCTGTTCCAAATCAGAACTTACAGATTTAGTTACCTGGGAATCCAGTTCCTTGATCTGTGCTTCGATCTGTTTTTTCTCGTCTGCAGAGTTTACCGTATTCTGGATTCTACGAAGCGCCTGTTCAACTTCTACCAGGCGTTTCTTGTATTTTAAAACTTTTTCCTGTTTGGATTTACGTTTCCCCATCCAGGAGATTTTTGCTCTTAATGTGGCACGCTCGATGGTCAGCTGTCTTACCTTAAATGGTAAGGTTGCGGCTTTTACGTCTTTGGCGTGTGCACTATTTGAAAACTTGTCTTTTACGTTATGTGCCATATTACTAATGGCTCCCTCAACGGCATACGTATAAGTTGCGTCCTCGTTGTATATAAATTCCATTAATTCCTCTGGAATCATGTCGTCAATCCCTTCTTTCTTTTTTATAATGGTTTTATCTGGAGGTACTTGTGGAAGCATGGCTCCAAGCGTTGCAGAGGAAGACTCCTTGGAAACTTTCATTCCCTGTTGTACTTCATGCACGTGTAAATCTTCCATAAAAAGTCCACCTTTCTTGTTTTCAACTTTAATGGATTGTCGTATCCGTAAATAGCACGTAGTTAGAAAAAAATTTAGGCTCTTACAATTCATTAGCGGGAGAAGTTTGGTTTTTCTTGACTTTGCATTCGAACTGCCGCAAAAAAGAAGAACCGGCATATCGTCGCCCGCTTCAAACGCTAATATGGTACGAATACGAGAATCAGATGGATTCTCAACTATGTTTATTTAACATTATTTTCATAGAAGACGTAAGGGGTTTATCCCTTACGTCTTTCTCCTTTGTCTACTGGTTCCAATTGTTTCTACGTGGTTCCCATTCACTTCGATCAGGTTCTCCAAACTCATCTAATGGTCTTATACTCACGGATTGTAAGCCGCAACTACAATCACTAAGATCAGCAATTTCATGAACCGTCAATTTATGATTTACCGCTTGTACGGTTCCTAAAGCGCTATCCATATCGACAAGATGTTCGTTTTCAAATTTATAAGATTTACCATCAACGATAACGTCTTTCATATCCATAGAGACATAATCGGAAGGGGCTTTTGAAAATCCTTCTATAGGATATGGCTCCAGTGGGCGGAAAGCTCTGCGATCATGATACTGACTCATGCGACGTAAAGTATACTTACCACGTGATCGATCCTTTGATATGGACACGTGACGTTTATACAATCTGAAATGTGGTCTCAAGAATCGTTCGAGTTCATAATCCTCTTCAACAAGCACTGCACTTACTTCAAAATAAAACGATCCCGGAGCACCTTGAGATTCCTCTACACTTTTATCAGCCATATCTGCAATCATCTGATATAATGACTTATATACTGGATAGCCATGATTACGTACTGCTTTACGAATCTCTGGAATTGCATATTTGATTCGATGAGCTGTGTAGAGACAAACATCTGCAAATGCTGGTTTGTTATTTCCAGTCCGAATGTAATGTCTCGGACCTGGGTGCCACACGCCACAAGATTCATATGTGCTTACCATAAAGGAACCAAAATATGTTTTCTTGTATGGTGAATCTTTATCTACTTTTTGAATCATATGATGTACATATGCTTCAAGGTCTTCTGGATCCAGTGATTCTGGAACCTCATCTAAATGCTCGTGTTTGGCGATAATTGCAATCGCACGAGTAACGTGATGGATTAATTGACACCGATACTCGTCACATGCATCATAGACACGTTTTTGTTTGATTTTTGATGTTTCTTCTTTTGATACCTGATATACTCGCATGTACCGAAAGATATCATGAACATCACACATATATCGAACGATTTCTTCTACTGTATCTGAGATATATCCACCTGAGAAAATATCGATTGCAGTAATTACTTTGGAACCATATTTTCCAATCATTGCAAGAAATAACTCGATGTTATCTGTATAGCTACGTAACTTATCAATTCCTTCCACCCCACAAATAGTTCCGTCACCAGTAATACTTCCAAGCAAATCTTCATGCGCAAATTTACGTAGAATGTCATCATAATCCTTTCTATATGGAATATGGATATTAAGATATCTATCATATTCCTCTTCTGTTAGGTATCTACAATTGCTATATGCATAGTTATAGATATCCATGATTTCTTTCTCATTCAAGATCATTTCTCGAATGGAATGATCGTACATTGGGATACATGATGGTTCTACATCAATCAAATTATCAATTTGACGTAAATGATCCTTAATGTAGTATCTTGCATTTAAGTAGTATTGATAATTAGATCTTATGAACTTCTCGCATGCTTGAAATACTTGATCTAAATACTTGATGGATGGTTCTGAAAGTAATACGCATCCTCTAGGTACATCTCTTAAAT
>ERZ1034768.14-NODE-14-length-89902-cov-9.578917_pt1 | contig 89902 bp, 74 predicted proteins | sample MGYA00520691_ERZ1034768 | MGnify/ENA primary metagenome ERZ1034768 (study PRJEB33766, sample SAMN09781704) | gut metagenome | biome: gut microbiome | host: Homo sapiens | place: Madagascar | study: EMG produced TPA metagenomics assembly of the PRJNA485056 data set...
AAACTCTCAATTCTTTACGGTTTCGCCCTTGACTTCATATAGCTGGTCTCCTTTCTAACGTGGCGCGAGATTGTCATGCGCCGTCCCATTTTCACTTGCGTCAAGCTCTTCCTCGGCCGCCGCCGTAGCGGGCGGCAGGGCGGAGTAGGAGTCCTCCACGCCGCAGGGCACGTCCGCGGGCAGGTACGCCTTCCCGCTCGTGAGCGAGTGCCACTTGCCGTCGGTGCCCGGCACCCCCGCCGCGCTCGGCAGCGGCAGGTACGCGTCGCCGACCCACGAGAAGGCCGCCCCGAGCCTCACGGACGAGAGCGACGACATCCCCGAGAACATCCCGTAGCCGCTCGACGCGCTGGCCGTCGAGATCCCCGTGAGATCGAGCTCTTTGAGCGACTTGCATCCGTACAGGAAGTAGCTGAAGTCGGTCACGCCCTCCGTATGCAGGCCCGAAAGGTCGAGCTCCGCGAGCGAGGCGCAGCCCGACAGGAAGTGGTTCAGGTCGCGCGCCGACGAGGCGTCCCATCCCGAGAGATCCAACCGCTCGAGCTTTCCGCAGTTCGAGAAGCAGTACGCGAAGTTGGTGATGGACGCCACGTCGAGCGCCGACACGTCCACCGACCGCAGCGACGAGCACCCGCCGAACGCCCCGTAGAGCGTCGTGACCTTGGACATGCCGGTTGTTGCCAGGTCGGCCTCGACGAGCGACTTGCAGTTGAAGAAGAACATCGAGAGGTCTTGCGCGGACGAGAGGTCGAAGCCGGTCACGTCGACCCTCTCGAGCGACGAGCACCCGTTGAGCATCGACGCGAACGTCCTCGCCTTGCCGGTCTTGAAGCCCGACAGGTCGATCTCCTTGAGCGAGGAGCACCCGTAGAGCATCTGCCTGAACGACGTCGAGGAGGACGTGTCGAGGGGGGAGAGGTCGACACTTTCGAGCGACTTGCAGTTGAAGAGCATCTGCGCGAACGTCGTTCCCTTCGACGTGTCCCATCCCGTCATGTCCACGGACTCGAGCGACGCCGCGTCTTGGAAGACGTCCGAGAAGTCCGTGCAGGCCGACGTGTCGAGCATGCTCAGGTCGAGCGACCGTACCGCAGAGGCGCCCGAGAACATGAACGCCATCGTCTTCGCGCCCGACGAGTCGAGGCCGTGAAGGACCACGTTCGTCAGCGCCGAGCACCCGAAGAACCACGCGTAGAGCGACTTGGGCGCCACGCCCGCGTCAGCCACGGAAACGCTCTGGATCCTCTCCGCGACGTCCCTCCACGGCTGCGTGGACCTCGAGTTCTCAATGCCCGTGTAGACGCGCGTCGCCTCCTTGCCGAGGTAATCGGTCCCCTCCACGGGGGCGTCCGCCCTCTTGTAGAGCGTGAGCGACGCATCGTCCGCGGAAAAGACCGCGAACGCCGACGCGGCCGACGGTTGGGGTTCGTCTTCCACGGCCGCGAACGTGAAGGAGAGGGTGAGCAGCGAGGTCGGCCTCAGAAGGGCGCCCGAGAGGGCTTCCGACCTCTCAACGTCGTCGGTCACGGCCGCAGACCAGCTGAAGTCGGCGGACGAACCCGCGTCGAGCGTGAAGCCCTGGTTGAACGTCGCCGAGGCGGGCGACACTTCTAGCAGCGCCGTCCCGCCCTTCGTCGCGGCGGACGCCTCGACGCTCTCCGCTTTGCGCTCCGCATGCACGTTGGCGAGCCTGGCGGCCTTGCCCGAACCGTTCTCGATGCTCCACGTCGCGGGCCCGATGATCGACCCGTCGCCGAGCATGACGCATGGCACCTCGGTCGGCACGGTCACGGTCACCTGCCCGTCGTCCGCGCTCAACTCCGGCAGGGCGGCGGGATCGTCCGGCACCGCGTCCGACGGCGCGGCACCGAGCATCGCCGCAATGGCGATTCCAAGGGCGCAGGCCGCCAGCCCCCTCGCGACAGGCAAGCCCCTGCGCCTCTTCGCCTTCCTTCTCAACGCGCCCTTCCCAAGGCATTCCGAACGCCCTGTGAAGGTTTTCATTCCCCGCCCTTCACCGCGGTAGTCTTCTCAGCGCCTTCGGACCCGGTTGCCGCATCGCTTTCACTCGACGCTTTTTCCTCGAGCGACGGTACTCCCTCCACGGCCTTTTGCGCTGCGCTTTCGTCTTTGGCTTTATTCGCGCTTGCCGCGACAGTGCCGGTCTTGGCCACGTCTGCGGCCGTCTCGTCGCTTACGGGATCCGACGCAGCGTTCACCGCCGTGGAGGCCTTGGTGTTGGGTTTGAACACGTACGTGTCGGCGACTCCGCTCGGGATCTCCCGTGCAGAGTAGACCTTTCCAGTGGAGGACGACTCCCAGTTACCCGATCGCGGGTAACAATTCCACCCCACCCACTTGAAACCCGTCCCTAGAGAGATCCTCTCAAGAGAAGCGCATTCCGAGAATATGCAGGCCATGTCCGTGACGTTTCCCGTGTCGAACGACGAGAGGTCCAATACAGTCAGGGCATTGCAATCCTGGAATAAGCTGCGCATGTCTGTGACGTTTCCCGTGTCGAACGACGAGAGGTCCAAAGTCGTCAGGGATTCGCAGCCGTAGAACAGGGAGTTCATGTCCGTGACGTTGTTTGTGTCGAATGAGGAGAGGTTCAAGGACGTCAGGGATTCGCAGCCGTCGAACATGCTCCGCATGTTCGTCACGCTTCCCGTGTTGAGCTTCGACAAGTCGATCGACGTGGCGTTCGTGAAGAAGTAGAACCAGTAGGCGGTCGAGACGGGCGAGACGCCCGCGTCCGCCACGGCCACCGTCTTGACGTCGCTCCGATAAGCCGCCCAAGGCACGCTTGAGAGACTGTACGTTCCAGTTTCGAAGCCGGTGAAGACCTTGCTCGCGGTTTTCCCAAGGAATTGAGCCCCTTCCGCGGGAGCGACTGGCCTCTTGTAGAGCGTGAGGCTCTGGTCGTCGGCAGAGTAGACCGCGAACGCGGTCTTAGTCCTGGTGTACTTGTCCGTCTTGTTTGCAGGGATTTGGTTCTCGGCGTATTTAGTGCCGGTGGATCCCTGCTTCCAGTCGCCCGTGGGCGGGTAGCAGTCGTTCCCGATCCATGCGAACTCGGAGCCGAGCGAAAGCTCTGCCAGCGAGTCGCACCCGCCGAGGAACGCCGTCATCGAGGTGACGCGGCGCGCGCTCATGGCCGAGAGGTCGAGCGATTCGAGGGACGAGCAGCCGTCGAACATGCCGTCCATGCTGGTCGTCTGCGAGGTGTCGAGGCCGGCGAGGCTCACGCTGCCGAGCTTTGAGGCGCCCTTGAACCAGTAGGCGGTCGAGACGGGCGACACGCCCGCGTCCGCCACGGTCACAGATGCGAGCTCGGCCGCGTGGCCACCCCACGGCGCGCCGTCGGCCGCGGTGTACGAGGCGTCTTCCACGCCCTTGTAGACCTCGGTGGCCGTCTTGCCCTCGAACATCTGGCCCGCTACGGGAACGCCCGCGCGCTTGTAGAACGAGAGGCTGTCGTCGTCTGCGCTGTACACCGCGAACGCGTCGGGTTCGACTTTCGCGAACGTGAAGGTGACGGATCCGAGCACGGCCGTTCCGCCCGCGGCCTTCGCGATGATGTCGCTGTTCTTATCTGCGTCGAGCTTGGAGAACGACCATTCGAAGCGCGCCGTCCCCGCGAGCGCCGCGGCAGCCGGGTCGCTCGGGCCTGCGACCGACGCGGCGTCGCCCGTGCCCGAGACCCGCACAGACCCCGCCTGGGCCGCTGCGAGGTCCGTCGTCTTCGCCGACCATTCCACGTTGGCGGGGAACCCGCTCGCGGACGCGGACGCGATGTAGGCGTCTCCCGACGTCGTTATGTTCCATTCGGACGGGCTCACCACAGTGCCGTCCGCCATGAGCGCGCATGGCACTGTGGTGGGCACGTCTATCACGAGGTTCCCGTCGGAGGTTCCCGCTGCGTCCGCGCGGACAGGGGAGAGCGCGGCGAGCGCGCACGCGAGCAACGCCGCCAGGGCGAAGCCGAGGGCGGCTGCGAGCCTCTTCTTGTTTTCGGTTCGGATGCCGTTCGATGCGGTCATTTCTTCCTCCGATTCGGCCCGACGGGGCTTGTTCCTCGCCGGGCCAGGGAACGTTTATTCCTCTTCGTGCTTTTTGGAGCCGGCGGCGAGCGCCAGCGCCGACGCCGATGCGGCGAGGGCGACGAGGGCGGGCAGAGCCGCCCCGTCGCCGGTCTGGGCGAGCGAGTCCCAGAACCCGCCCGTCCCGACGTCCACCGTCTCGGTCTTCTGCCCGTCGCCCGAGGGGATCCGGTACACCGTCACGTCTGCGCTGCCGGTGTTGCCGTCCTCGGACGCGAGCGCGGTGCACGGGGCGGCGCCCGCGCACGTCAAGGCCGCAGCCAGGGCCGCGGCCGCCAGTCCCCGCGCCTTCACGTCATCGCCCCTTAGGCGTTGGCATGGGAGCCGGCGGCAACGGTCCAGCTCACGGTTGCGGCCTTCTGGGCGGTGGAGAGGTCCACCGTGGTGCGGGCGATCTTGCCCTGCGTGGCGTTCACGTCGAAGGTCAGGTTGTCGTTGGCGGCGCCCGCGTAGCCCATGTCGAAGTTCTCGAGGGCGGCGGTGTTCATGCCGGTTGCGGCGGCGATGTCGGTGGCGCCGTTCTTGAGGTTGAACTGGATGGCGTTCTCATCGGTGCCCGCGGTCACGTCTGCGACCAGCTTGAAGGGAGCCTGCTCGGCGGCGGTCACGTTGGTGACGTGGATCGGGAAGACCGACTTGTTGACGATCTTGACCGCGTCTGCGGACGGGCCGGTCAGGTTGCCGGCTGCGTCGGCCGCGAACGGGATGACGGTCGGGGCTTCCCAGGCGCACTGCGTGGAGGCGGGGTCGGTCTGGACGGTGACGTCCGTGGTGCCGTTGTTGCCGGTGACCGCTGCGAAGGCGCAGGGAACGGCCATCGTCATGGACATGACGGCTGCGCAGGCGACGACGCCCGCCTTCTTCTTGAGGTCGATCTTCTTCATTCTCTTCCTTCCTTTCGTGAAGGTTTCTCTATAGGCCCGCGCGGCCTTCCCGCGCGCGATCCTCGTTAAATGGATGGGCGCCCGCGTCCTTTACTTGGACTCGACGAGCGTCACTTGCGCGGCCTGCGGGTTGCCCGTGGCCTTGCCGTCGTCGGCGTCATGCGCCTGGACGGTGATGACCGCGTCGCCCGGCTCGGCGCCCGGCGCCTTGCACCACTCGACGGTCTCGCCCGGCTTGATCGTCCCGGACTCGTAGAGCGTCTTCCCGTTCTGCTTGAGCGTGAAGGACTGCGAGAAGCGGTTCGAGGCGTCGTTGATGACGTTCACCCTCACGTTCTCGCCGTCGATCTTGCACACGGCGGCCACCGAGATCGTCATGCGCGATTCGTTGGCCTTGCGGTCGAGGTCCGCCTGGATCTCCTCCTTGGTCATGCCCTCGTAGCTCGTGACGGTCGCCCCGGCGTCCCCCTTGGCGGAGTTCGCCTTCCAGACCGACCAAGCCCCGATCCCGGCGGCCAAGAGCGCGATCGCGACCAGGACGGCTATGAGCGCCGTCCTCTTCTTGCCGCCCTTCCTCGCGCCCTCTTCGGGCGCTGCTGTATCGTTCACTGCTTACTCTTCCTTCCTGCCCGTTTCGCTTTCTTATCTGCGGCGCGCGCCGCCGCGCGTGCTGTTGTACGACTCCGTTGCGTGGAACGCGTCTATGAGCCGCTTTTCAAGGTCGTTCATTTGGGGCTCTTCGCATCTTTCCAAATGGACGAACACGGGCTTTCCCTCACGGACGTCCGCGTAGACGTCGCCGTTGCCCTTGCCGTTCAGGTGGTTTCTGACGCGGTTGCAGATGTGGAGCGACTGCCCGACGTAGACCTCGTGCGGATGCTCGAAGTCCGGGTTCTCTGTGCCGATTGGGAAGGACTCGATGACGTAGCACCCCGGCCCGTCCTCGTACTTGTAGCCGGCGGCGCCCTTCCTGCCGTTCGACTTCATCGAGATCCAGTCACGCTGGAACTCCTCGGCGCTGAGGAACCCGCCTTTGTAGACGTTGCCGCGGATCCTCCCGCGCTCCTTCTCGAGCCTTTTCGCCCAAACTATCGAGAAAACGATGGTCATGACGACGATCCCCGTCATGACCGCCGCGTAGGTGAGCATCCAATCGCTCATCCCTCATCGCCCCCGATCCTCTCGGGCGAGAGCCATTCGGCCTTGAACGCGTCGAGCGTGCCCTTCTTGAGCGCCCTCGAGAGCGCCGAGAGCATGTTCGAGAGGTCCGCGTCCTCGGCGGCCATGCCGAACGCGGCCATGTCCACCTCTTCCGCTAGCCTGTCCTCGTTGGCCTTGAAGTCCAGGTTGTGCGAGAAGGAACCCGACGCCGAAGCGGTGACGTAAGCGGTTAACCCCGCCATGTCAACCGCCTCGATGTCGTAGAGCGCGGTCGCGTAGCCGAGCGCGAAGTCCTCGGTGATCCCGCACGACCCCGCCCACAGGGCAGCATGGAAGTCCTCGGGCTTCTTCACGGTCCTTTCGTTCCAAATGCCGCCCATATCCTTCTCCTTGCTTTCCTTTGCCTACTCGGCGCGGCTTGCCGCGCGCTTCAGCTCGCGCCTATGGGCGACCTCGCCTGCGGCGAAGGTGCCGACGGCTGCGATGGCCAGAAGCCATGCGAGCCACGTGTACTCGCCGAGGTTCATGCCGGTCTTGCTGTAGGCCTTGCCCTTCGCGCCGTTGAGCTTGTCGACGGAGACGGTTTGGTTCTGGTCGTTGATGTCCTCGTGAACCGCCACCTCGACGTCGTCTTTCGACAGCTTCTCGAAGGCGACGATCTCCTTGCCGTCGAGCGCGGTGCTGTCGAACTCGAAGCGAAGCTCGACCGTGCCGGAAGGCTGGTTGGGCGTGAACGTCTTCTCGGCGGTCACGGCCTTGTCGCCGACGTAGAGCGGCTTGCCGGTGTCTTTGAGCATCAGCTTGCCGGAGACCTTGTACTCCTTGCCCGGGATCAGGTTCTCGTACGCCACCGTGTCGATGAGCGAGGTGGTGGTGGAGGGGAGGATCACATGGTCGCCGTCGGTCTCGTCGGTGAGCGTGGTCGCGATGGACGAGGGCGTGATCTTGAAGCTCTGGCCCTTGTCGTCGAGGTCGGCATGGGCGGCGACCAGCTTGCCGTCGTGGATCAAGAACTCGTACACCACGCAATCGGCGGGCGCATCGGCCTTGAGCCACTTGCTCGCGTCGAAGTCGAGCGTGACCGATTCGATTCCGTCGGCTCCGTCGGCCGTGAAGTCGGTCTGCTTCATCACGAGCTGGCTTGCTAGCTTCGTGCGGTCTGCAAGCGCCTTCTGCAACGCCTCGTAGTCGACGGTGCCGACCTTCAGCACGGGCAGCGCCTCGCCGTCCTTGTGCTCGGCCATCGCCTTCGCGTAGGCGTCGAGCGAGTCCTTATCGGTTCCCATCGCCTTCAGGACGTCGGAATAGAAGGACTCGATCTGGCCGCTCACGGTGTCGGTGACGGTGCCGCTTGCCTCGCCGCCGGTGTAGAGCGGCAGCGCGGTCTCCTTGTCCATGACCATGGCAACGAGCGTGTACTTGCTGCCCTTGGCGAGGTTCTTATAGGTCACGTCGTCGACGATGGAAGCGTCCGCATCGGCCACCACGGTGGAGTCGCCGTCGAGGCCGTCATGGGCCAAAGTGCCGATGAGCGGGTTGCTCACGGAAACGGTCTGCGCCGCGTCGTCGATCTCGGCGTGGGCCGCAAGCTCGACGCCCTTGCGATTGAGGCTTTCGAACGCCACGACCTTGTCCCCGTGCGCAAGCTCGGAGCCGTCGAACTCGAAGGCAACGTCAACGGTGCCGTTCGCCTTCTCGGGCGTGAACGTGGCCTTAGCCGTCACCGGGTCGCCTTCCGCGTCCTTCACCGCGACGGCTTCGGTTGCGCCGTCAGCGGCCTGTACCTTCTTGTACAGCGTGCCCGTCACGGTGTACTCGCGCCCGGGCACGAGGCCCGTGTAGCTCACGGTGTCGGTGAGCCTCACGGGGTTGTTCGACACGATGTTCTTGTCGCCGTCGGTCGCGTCGGTGAGCGTGGTGCCGATCTTCGGGAGCGCGACTTCGACGGTCTGGCCTTCATCGGCTGCATCCGCGTGCTCGGCCAGTTCCGAGCCTGCGCGCTTCAAGGTCTCGAAGCACACTAGCTTTTGGCCGTCCGCGAGGTTCAAGCCGTTGAACGTGAGCTCCACGTCGACGAACCCATGGGCGGTGTCGGGCGTGAACTCCTTCACGGCCTTCACCTCGTTGCCGTCCGCGTCGACGTACGGCTCGGCCGAGACCTCGCCGCCTTCGTTGGCGGAGACGACCATGAGCTGCGCGTCAAGCTCGTAAGAGCGGCCGTCGGCGATGAGGCCCCAGTGCTCGACCTTGTCGATGAGCTTCATCTGGTCGTCAACGGCGGCGCTGTGGCCGGAACCCGCCGCGTCGGTCATCGTGGTGGAGATGCGAGGCTTGGCCGTCGCCAAGGTCTGGCCGGCGTCGGTCAGGTCCTTGTGCTCCGCTGCGACCTTGCCGGTCGCCTTCTTGGTCAACGTCTCGAAGCACACCAGGTTGTCGCCGTCTTCGAGCTGCGAGGCGTCGAACGTGGCGTCCACGTCAACGCTCATGTTCGCGGAATCGGCTTTGAAGTCCTTGCTCGCCGTCACCGGGTTGCCCTGCGCGTCGAGCACGGGCGAGCCGTCGGCGGCCTTCACCAGCTCGAGCGACAGGACGTAATCGGCGCCCTCGCGCAGGTTCCTGCACGCAACCGTGTCGGTGATCTTCGCCTCAGGGTCGAGCTTCACGACCTTGGTGCCGTCGCTCGCCTTCGCCGTCGTGGCGATCGCGGGCTTGTGGAGGGTCACCGTCTGCTCGGCGTCGTTCTTGTCGGCGTGTTTCGCGATTTCCTGGCCGTTCAAAGTGACGTACTCGTAAACCGCGGCTTTCTGCCCGTCTGCCAGCTGCGATGCGTCGAACGCGAGCTTCACGTCGACGTGCCCGTTCTTCTTGTCGGGCGTGAACTCGGCGCTGCCGGTCACCTCGTTGCCCGAGGCGTCGGTGAGAATTACGCCGGTGTCGGCGTCATGCGCCTCCGCGCGAACCGTGTACGTGCGGCCGGGGATGAAGTCCTCGTAGCTCACGCGGTCCACGATCACGGCCTCGTCATCGGCGACGATGTCCTTGTCAACGGTGGAGTTAGTCGCGCCGTCCCATGCGTTGGTGTGGATCGAGGGCTCGACGTCGTCCATGGTGCCGAGGTCGATGACGGCGTGGTTGTCAGAGCGGGCGACCGTGAACTCCGTCTCGATCATCTGCCTGCCTTCGTTCGCTGCACAGGGCAGCTCCGTCACCTTGTAGGTGTCGTAGGGGAGGGCGCCGAGGGCGGCGCTTGCAGGAGCCGTGGTGCCCTTCTCGTTCATGCCGAACCAGACGGTCGGCTGCTTCTCGGCCGAATTGTTGTTGCTGTAACGCTTCACAAGCTCGACGAGCTTCTCGTTGTCGATGGAGCCGTCGGCTTTCAGCGCCGCGTCGAACGCGTTGGAGTTCGCGCGGGTCGCGGAGGTGTCGATGACGCCGTTCTTGTCCGTGACTGCCACATGCTTCTCACCCGTGGCCACGCTCTCGATCAAGAAGGGCACTCCCGCCATCTTGCTGCCGGTGGTGTCGTCCTTCTTCTGGAGCTTGAAGTCTGCGCGCACGGCCTGGTTGGCGAACGTCGCGCCGGCGGGATCGCTCAGGTTCGAGAGATCCTTGACCAAACCGAAGTCGTCGGCGTCGATGGTGAAGGCCACTTCCTGCGTGGACCTCTCGTAACCTTCGCCAGGATCCGTTTCGACGAGCTTGTAGCTGCCGCAGGGCAGGAGGTCTTTCGGGGTCTCGAACTTCCAACCGCTTGCGGTGGCGGAAGCCTTGCCGGTGTACACTGTCTCGCCCGGCTGGTAGACGGCGCCCGCGACCTTCACGGCGTGGGCGGAGGCGTTCTCGATCCGGAACTTGGCGGCGAGGTCGCCTGCTCCCAAGGGGTAGGGCTGGTTCGTCTCCCTGTCGAGCTTATGGAAGCTCACGCCTGCGCGGCCGACTTGATTGGCGAACTGGTCGGCGCTCAGATCGGCTATCTTGCCGTTCTCCTTGACGTCGAAGGCCTTCTTCTCGGAGGACATCTTCACGCCGTCGATGGTCACAGCCTCGCCGTCGAGCAGGTACCCGCCGTTCGCGAGCGCGGAGCCGTCGCCCGCGGCGCCGGACACGACCTCATGAACGGAGTAGCTGCCGTACGGCAGGCAGTCGCCGGCGGTGGCGGCCGCGCCCGAGGCGTCGGTCTCGATGATCTTCACCACTTGGCCGTTGGCGAACGTGCCGCCCTCGACCGCCACGGGGTTGGCGCTTTCATTGACGATCGCGAACCTGATCCCCGCAAGCGACGCGTCGCCCTGCGGCGTGTCGCCGGTCTCGGCATCGACCTTGGAGATCTTGACCCCGCCCTTGATCACCTGCTCGGGATCCTTCGGAGCGTTGTAGGTTTCGACTCGCTGAGCGGAACCGATAGAGGTAATTTGCTCTATATACAACGGTTGGTTGCCGAGCAGATACCCTTCAGGCGCTTTCGTTTCTTGAATTGAGACGGTGCCCAAAGGAATGATGATATGGCCTTCAGACGACCTATAAAAGTCGTCGCCAGAAACCTTTAGTGCATCGATTAGTGCGGCGTGACCGTCATCATTCGTCCTGACTACCCAAGTACGTGTTGGAACTTGAGGCAGATTTTCTTTAGTATAAATACCAGCATAGTAGTTGACCGTATACTCCGCATTCGCCAGAGAAGCTGAACCTTGAGGCATGTTTTCTGTCGTTGCGGCGTCAATTTTACCGATCCACATATCAGCAGGGTCGTTCTGCGGCACATCGTAAACCGTGCCGCCGTTCACGTGCGCGCACTCGGCGGGCTCGACCTGAACGGGGTAGACGGTGCCGTCGAGGGCGTAGCCCTTAGCAGGCGTCGTCTCCTTGACGTAATACGTCCCCATCTCAAGCCCGGTCGCCTTCGCGTAGCCGTCGGCGTTGGTGACCAGCGTGGCCAGGCGGCTGGACCCGCTCTGCGCGTCGGCCCGTGAGCCGTACACGCTGTAGACGGCGCCCGCCAGCGAATAGCAGGCGTTGCCGTCCGACACCTCAGGGTTGCTCGACTTCTTCAAGAGGTCCATGTCGCCGAGCGGGTTGAACAGCGTGTCCAGACCTCCCACGCGCTGGCACGGGCCCGACGTGAACACGCACTCGGGGTGCGGCGTGGCGCCACGCGAATCGATCAGGACGTCGTATCCCGACCCGGTCCAAGTGCCGGTGAACGGGTACCACCCATCCGCAGGGTAAGGCATCCCGTAATCCTGGCAGTAGCCCGTGTAGCCGTTGAACGAGTGGCCGCTGTAGGAGATCGTGACGTCGAACACGTTGCCGTCGTCGTTGGTCTGCCCGGGGTTCGTGCAATGGATGTACGCTTGCCCGCTGATCGTCGCGGGGGGCGGCCAGCGCCTCTTTCGGCGCGGCAGCGCCGACGGTCAGCGCCAGGCCCAAAGCGGCAGCCGTCACGGCGAGAAGCCGTGCGAAGCGCGCGAACCTAGCTCTCGCTCTATCCATATCTTCCCTTCTTTCTTTGCGTTCCGTTGTTTCCTCTATTTCCAACGCGGCGGGAGCTTGACCTGGTCTACAGATCCTTCTCCGCCGCCCTTGTAGGGCGTTTTCCGTCATCGCCTCTCGCCTGCGACTGAGCGCGCGACTCGTCCTGGCGCGCCGTCTGCTTGTCGCGGTTGAAGAGGCCGGACACCTTCTCGCCGAGGGTCTTCTTCTCAGCCGTAAGCAGCTTCTTTTCTTCCAGGTGCGCGGTCTTTTCCGTTGAAAGATTCTGCTCAGGTTGCGTTGCCGAAAGGTCGATTCGGTCTTCGACCCGTTCTTTCCATTCAGCCAACTCATCGTGGGATTCGGGCATAGACTCCCAATCATTCGCTCGTTTAAGCGCGGACAAGGGGCGGCCGTCGTAATCCGGCGCGCCGAGAGCCTGCGCGACGAGGGCTGGAGACGCTTCGCCGGCAAGCGCAGCTGACAGCCGCTCGGCATCGACGCCTTGCCATGTCTGAGGCTCCTTTTCACCGGTCGGGTCGGCATAGAACGCGATTCGCTCGCCCGGAGACCACCAAAAGCCTTTGTAGGTTTCCGGCGCGCGGACGCTTTCTTTCGACCTGGTAACGGAATCGAACTGTTCTTGAGATTCGATTCGCTCCAAGGTATATTCGTTTATGACAGAGCTGGTTTCTAACGCGGGGAACGGGACCCCGGTCCGCACAAACCAGCTCTTCGTGTTCTCGTTCACGTAGATGTTCTTGCCGGCACGGGCGGTGTTCTCGATAAGGTAGTCGAGGTTTTCTTTGCCGTATACGGATGCGATTTCGTCGACAACGATTTCGTAGGCGCGTTGCCCGCGCTCCCTCGCCACATGGAGGGCGATCAATATCTCGTTTCCGTGAACGTCCTGGGCATCGGCGAAAACCGCTAGGGCGTCCCTCATAGTCAGCGATTCGAGGGCCAGCGGATGCTGTCCCTCACTTGCTCGTCGAAGGGGCGCAGCGAGCCATCGGGGGCGAATGCGCTCCTTGCCAGCCTTCTCAGGTTGTCTATTTGCTTTTCATCCATGTCAAACCTCTGCATCCCGCCGGCACGAAGGGGCATGCCGCCCCTTCGAAACCGACAAGTTAGCCAACGCTAACGCGCACCTCTAGAGAACGAGGCATGCGTCGTCGTCAGCGCTTGTCGAGCACGTGCGGGATATTCGCTTTTCGGTTCGCTGTTTCTTGCGCCATGCGCGCAATCGTGAACCGGCGTCGAATATAAGCACGAGCCCTGCATTCCTAGGTTGGCGAGGCGTTGGTAGCGCCTTTGCCCACCTTTCATGATTATACCACTGCGCATGAGTTCATCAGGCGTTATCGTGTCATGCTCGATGTTTCACCGCGACCTTCCGCGAGATCGCCCGTCGTCGCGCGGATCCGCCCCGCGACGGCTCGGCCCGGTTGAGGCCTGTTGCTGCCTCTTCTTCTCAGCGGAGCGCTTCAGCCGCTCGGCCCGCTCGGATCTCGCGCCCGCCATCTGCTTCTCCACCGCGGTCTTCTTGTCGCCCAGCCTCTCCTTCTCAGCCCTGTCCGTCTCGTAAGCGGCTCGCGCCTCTCGGGCTTCGGCCCTGCCCGGCGCCTGCTTGCCGGTCGCCTCCTCCCAGCGGTCGACCGTGTAGGTGGCCGCCCTGCCCGCCGCGCCAGCCGCGCGGAAGAGAGCGTCGGGGTCTTCTCGTATCGCCTTGGACCAGTTCGCCAGGTACTTCACGTGCTGCTCGTAGTGCTCGCCCTTCGTCTCGGGGTCGACCGGCACGCCCAGCTCGCCCGACGCGAAAAGCGACGCCAGCTCGGCGGTGAGCTCTTCGCGGGCGTAGGCCTCGGAGCCGAAGGTGTTCATGACGTCGCGTCCCAGCTCGGGCGCCGTCGCGTGCGCCATCTCGTGCAGCAGCGTGCCGCAGAACGCGGCGTTGCTCTCGAACTGCTCGCGCCTGGGCACGGTCACCTTGTCTGTGACGGGGGAATAGAAGGCGTCGGGCGAGGCCGTCTCCTCGACGGGGCAGCGGCAGGACGCCTTCAGCTCGTCGGCCAGAAGGCCGAAGTCCGCGTCGTCGTTGGGCTCGAATGGGGGAAGCTCCGGCGCGCCCTCGAAGCACGACAGGTTGAACACGTTCCAGTACCCGTCGAGAACGACCCTCGACCCGCGTTCCGGCTCGCCGTCCTTGCCGACTATCGCATTGCCTTGCGCGTCCTTCCTTTCGACGGGGACGCTCCGCCAGTGCTCTACGGACACCGCCTTGGAACCCTTCTTGAGCTTCCACCCTCTTTCCTTGCCTTGGTTGTAAGTGGCCCAGCGGTAGTCGCCGTAGCCGCGTATCGCGGCGTAGGCCTTCAGGTAGACCGCGTTGCCGCCCCTGTACTCGGTGCCGGTGGCGGGGTTCATCGGCGCTCCCGCCTGCACCCAAGGCTGCTTCCACCCGCTTCCAAGCTCCTCCATGTCGCGCGCGACCTTCTCGGCCACCTCGCGCCTCTGCGCGACGAGCTTGTCGGGCAGGTGCGACGCGCTTTCGGTTTCCTTACCCGATTCGTCCGCCATTGTGGGCGCGGTGCGGTCTTTCTCGGGCGTCGTGGGGGCGTCCCTGCCGACATCTTCGTTTTCCATTTCGCTCCCTCCTTGCTTCTCAACTTTTCAGGGCTAGACTCCGACGAACTCGCGCGCCCACGCGCCCGACTTGAACAGGCAGAACGCGTAGGCCATGTAGGGCACAAGGCCCATGAACATCTGCAAGCAGTAGGTGAGCACGCCGTCGGCGTCCCCGAAGTTCGGCTGCGTCGCCGCGCCGCCAGTGGCGGCGATGGCGGACATCATCATGAAGAGCAGCGCCATGATCGCGCCCGAGAAGAGCACCGCTATGTAGCGCTTGAGGAACCCCGTCGCCACGGAGCGGCCCGACTCGCTCACGAAGAAGGCCAAGGGCAGCGAGGCGAAGGCAGTGTAGACGTAGATCTGGATGGACCTCACGACGAGCACGAGCGAGGCAACCACCTTCACGACGAGCGAGATCAGCAGGTACAGCACCGATATGATCAGGCACACGATCAGAAGCGCGCTGTTGCCGACGGAGTCGGGCAGGTAGTTCACCGGGTTGTCGGGCATCGAGCCTGCGCCGACGGCAACGACGTTCGAGATGAGCATGCGCGAGATGTCGAAGCCCAGGATCATGAGCGAATAGCTCGAGTCTATCCCCGCCTTCAGGAAGGCGTAGACGATGAACACCGACATGAGGGCCACGGTGTCGACGCCCATCTCGGTGCGTCCCATGTGCGACACCACTTTCACGAGGCCCACTATCAGGAATATCGCGAGCACGATGTTCGCTATGGGCACGGCCGCCAAGTGGTGCACGTTGTACATCATCGGCGACAGGCCGGAGAACATCTGGTCGTAGCCCACGGTCAGGGTGTCGGGCGACGTGAGACTGGTGATGCAGGCGTTCGCCATGCCGAGCATGCCGTTCACGGCGCCGCGAAGCATGTCCTCCAAGCCGTTGGTCACGGCGTCGACCGCCATGCTCCCGAGCGCGGTCGCCCCCGTCACGGCGAGGACGCCGAGTATCGGGAGCAGCGCCTCCGCCTGATGGCGCGGCGTCAGGAACACGGCGAGCAGCGCCACGGCGGCGAATGCCGCCGCGAGCCTCTTGCCCGTTTTGATCGGGTCGCGCATGAGCCTTATCCACGCCCATGCCGCGCCGCGCGAGACCGTTTCCGTTACCGCCATGTCGAGGTCACCGCCTGGTCGAGCGCGTTGGAGCAGGTGGTCAGCACGAGCGAGAGGCCCGCCGAGGCCACGATGGCCGCCAGGAACAGCACCGCGACCGCCTTCGGCAGGTCCTGCTTCGAGACCTTCCCCGATCCCTCGTGCTTCTTCGAGAGCAGCTTGTCGAATATCACTTCGCCCTCCTTCTATTTCGATTTCTTCACGTTCACGTTGCCGGTTTTCGTCGAGTAGGTGGCCACCACCGAGGTCTGCTTCACGTCGTCGAGCGCGAACGACGTGCTCACCTCGCCCGCGCCCCAGTCGACCGTGGCTTGGCGCCCCCACGCCGCCTTCGCGGCGGTGGGGCAGTTCGACTGAGCCCACGCCTCCACGGCGGCGACGGTCTTGGCCCACGCCTCCTCGCCGAAGAGGGCCTTGCAGGCCTCGGCGTCGGCGCCTTCGGGCATCGTCGCCTTGCACGCGCCGGTCTTCTTGGCGGGCTTGTAGCCCTCCGAGTAGGCGAAGTCCGAGCTGTGCACCGTCCAGCTCGAAGGGTCTTGCGAGCTGGCCGACGCGAGCGTGACCACGATGGTCGAGCCGTCTTCGAGGAGCATCACCGCCGTTATCGAGCTGCCCGCGTTGCCCACCGACGCCTTGTCGACCTTGGACAGCGCGTAGATGTGCTGCTTCTTCTCGCCGTTCGACGTCTCGGTGAAGGTGCGGCCCGTGAACGAGAGCGTGTCCTTGCCGTCGGAAGACGCCCAATCGGTCGACGAGAGCTGGCCCGTCACCGCCTCCTCGGACGACCCGTACTTCGCGACGAGCGCGCGCTGGGCGTCGGTCATGTCGCCTTCAGCCCGCTCGTCGGGCGTCTCCTCCTCGCGCGCCTGCTGACTCGCCGTCGCGGCGGCGTTTTGCTGCTGCTGCTCGTGCGCGTCGAGCGCGGCGCGGACCGCCACGGCGGCCACCGCCACCGCGATTACCGCGGCGAGCAGGGCGACTATCGTTTTCTTGCCGGTGCCCATGGGCACCTCCTTCCTGCCTACGGCAGCCTGCCGAACGCGAGGCCGTTCGCGTCGAGCCACGAGCCGTGCAGCGGCTCGACGGTGACGCCCGTGCCCACGGTCGCCGTGTGGATGACTTTCCCGTCGCCGAAGTACATGCCGACGTGCCCCCATTCGAGGCCGTTGCTGTAATGGTTCATGAACACCAGGTCGCCCGGTTCCAGGTCGTCTTCAGAGATCTCCGCGCACATCGCCCATAGGCTGTCGGTGTTGCGCGCCGAGCCGAAGTCGTACCCTTGCGCCGAGTAGCACCAGACGACCAGGCCCGAGCAGTCGAACGAGTCGGGGCCGGAGGCCCCGAACACGTAGGGCGCCCCGAGGAGCCCGTACGCCTCGTCCACCGCGGCCTGGCCCATCGCGCCGTCGTTCTTCGAGCCTTTCTTGTGCATCTTCGCGTAGTACTCCTGCGCCTTCCCGCAGCGGTCCTCCACGCGCTCCTCGTACGGGCGGCCGCGCTCGAACGCGGCGTACCAGTACCGGCAGGCCGTTTTCACGTCCTTCACCTCAAGGAACTCCTCCCAGCTGTTCATCGCGCCGTAGCCGTGCTCGTTGCGGAAGGCCTGCGAGTCGCTGTTCCAATAGCCCCATTGCGTCGACGCGTAGGACATCTCCACGCCCGTGGGCTCCTCGCCCGTGGCCTCGGCCCAGAGGTAATCGAGCTGCGGCGCGACGGCCAGCGAGTTCCTTCCCGTCGCGGCCGCGTACGAGGTCAGTCCGTCTTTGCGTCCTCCGAGCCATTGGCAAAGGCCCGTCGCGCCCGACTCGGCGTTCACGGCGGACGGGTTCATCCCCGATTCCGCGAACATGTTGCCCATGATCGCCGCCGTCTGCTTCAAGGGCACGCCCTTTCCGAGCAGGTAGCTCGCCACCGCGCGCTCGTTCGGCGTGAGCTTCGAGAGGTCGTAGTCCCCGTCGTCCATCGCCGCGCCCACCGTGAGCGCGAGGACGAGGCTCAAGACGATGATCGCCGGCACCGCGACGATCGGCGCGGCTGCGGCCATCGGGGCGGACATCGCCGCCCCCACCGCCTTGAACGCGCCGGCGGCGCGGGAAAGGGCGCCCGCGGCGGCTTGCGCGGCCTTCGTCTCGCGAAGCCTTCGCTGCGCGGCGACGGCGAGCCTCCTGCGCGACGTCGCGCGGCGGTAAGCCGACTTGCGGAGCCTTGCGTCGCGCGCGCGAGAGGCGCTGCGGAAGCCCGCTTGCAGCCCGCGCGACGACAGGTCCTTCACGTCGTCCTCGGAGTCGGCTCCTCCGCCGGCGACGGCCATCGCCCCGCTTGCGGCCCCCGCGGCGTGCCCGGCCCCTTTCCAGGCGCGCGACCGCACGTCGCGCCCGTGAGCGCGCCGGGCCAGTTCCTCGCGGGCGATACCGGAGAAGGCCTCGCCGCGGTTGAGCCTCACGCTCTTCGCGCCGCCCTTGCGGGCGCGCCTTTTGGCGAACCACGATGCGTAGCGGAGCGTGCGGCCGTCCTCCTCGTAAGCCGCCCCCTCGACCTCGGCGACGGCCGAGGCCGCCGTGCCGTACGCGGCGCCCGCGCGCTTGAGCGCGTTCTTGAGCGCGGCCCTCTCTCGAGGGCGCATCGCCTTGGCGGCTGGCGCCTCCGGCGCGTCGGTCGCCCTCTCGCGCGAGAGGGACGCGGCGCCGCTCTTCACGCCGTCGGCGGAAGGCGCCGGCTTGCGCAGGGAGACTCGGGAGTCCCCCTCTTTGCGCAGGAGCGAGGCCGAATCTCCCTCTTTCCTGCGCACGAGCATGTCGGAATCGCGCGCCACGCTACACCGCCTGGGCGGCCTTGAGCTTCGCGGCGTACTTGTCGGGGTCGGTGTTCCAAACCTCGTACAGCGGGTTCTTCGAGTCGATGACGTTGTTCATCGCTATCTTGAGGCCGTCGACGATGACGAGGCCGGTGCCCGCCGGCGCGGTGGTCGACAGGCGGTCGTACTGGGATTCGGACAGTTTGAACATCCTGGCCAAGGTGTCCTGGTTCTGAGCCTGCTGCGGCAGGAACACGAATATGCCCGAGTTCTCAAAGAGCTTCGACGCGTCCGGATGGGAGAGGACGGCGTTGGGCAGCTGCGTCACGCATATCATCTTCAGGCCGAACTTGCGCATCTCGGCGAAGAACGACATGAGCACCGACATCGCCGGCGCGTTGTCGAAGACGATCTGGCATTCCTCGAAGACGAGGTAGGTCTGTTTTCCGCGGCGGTAGTTCCGGTATGCGCGCTGGCGCACGTGCTGAAGCACCGCCAGCACCGCGAGCGTGCGCATGGTCGAACCGACCTCGCTCATGCGGTAGACGTTCATGAGGGGGTTGACCTCTATGTTCGTCTGCCCCGCGAATGAGTTGAACGAGCCGTCGACGTACAAGCCCAGGGCGTCCGCCAAGTCGACCGCCGAGCGGTTGCCCTCCTCGCCGAGGCGTCTCAGCTCACGGTACAGGTCGGTCAGGTCGGGGCGCGTGGGGCGGCCGATGTGCGGCTCGTAGGCGGCTCGCACCGCCCTGTCGAGCGCGGTCCTCTGCGCGTTGGTGAGCTTTTCGTCGTTCATGCAGCTTTCCATGATGGCGATGAAAAGGTCGGAGTTCGCTTGCACGTCGCGGCGCGAGAGGTCGCCCATTGTGCCCGACATGTCCATCACGTTGATGCACGAGTCGTGGCCTGGGCCGAATTGCGGCTCCGACGCGTCGAACATGTCTCCCAGCTCCCAGTACTCGTCATGCCAGTCCATGAAATGCCACTCCGGCGCGTTCGGGTCGTCGCACACGTAGCGGCCGGTCTCCTTGTCGAGGACCGTTCGCGGGTGCTGGAGGAGCGAGTAGGTCACGATCGAGTTCATCTCCATGCCCTTGCCCGAGCCGGTCATACCGAAGACCCACATGTGCGGGGACTTCGTCTTGTCGGGGTCGACGAGGATCTGCTCGCCCGACACCTCGTTGACGCCGAGGCGGTATGACTTGGCAGGGTCGTCGCACACGTTCTGCGACGAGAAGGGCACGAGAGCGGCGGCCTCGGCGTTGGTGAGCGAGCGGTACTTCTTCGACAGGCGCGGGGTCGCGAGGGGCAGCGCGCCCATGAGCGCCTGCTCTTGCTGCAACGGCAGCTCGGTCACCTCCAGCGTCCAAGTGGAGCATTCGTCCATCACGAGGTTGGCGTTTCGCTCGACGTCCGCGAGCGACTTGCCGTAAACGGTGATGAAGCCTTGGAACCACGCGATCTGCTGGTCCTTGTTGCGAATGAAGTCAAGAAGCTCGCGGCCCTCCATCTCCCTGTCCTCCATAGCGGGGGGCAAAAGCGTCGGATCACCGCCTGACTTTCCTACCGCTTGCGCGTAGTCCTGCATCTCGGCCTGCGTCACGTCGATGTTCTGGCGCACGGTCTGAACCATCTTCTGCTTCTTCTGAGGCTGGAAGAGCAGGCTGATGTTCATCGGTACGGGTAGGCGGCGCACCTGGCGCAGCGCCGAATCCTGCAAGTCGCTGCCGAAGTCCTTGATGTGCAACGTCTTCACGAAGATCCCAGGCATCTGCAACGTGCGGCGTAGCGTCCGCTCCTCAAGAGGGTAGACCGCCCATGCCGGCGCCACGTAATCGCGCACGTGGGTCTTCTTGGTCTTCGCGAGCTTCTCGTAGTCGAGCGTGAAGAGCTTGCCGGGCCCCACGAGCAGGTCGTGTATGAGCGACGCGCGCTCGAGGCCGTCCAAGGGCGTCGCCTTGGATTCCATATGCGCGAGCTGGGCCGTCGCGCCCTCGCGCATCGCGCGCAGGCGCACGGCGGCCTGCTCGGCCGACGCGGCGGGCACCGAGAAGGTGAGGAAGTTCCGTCGCTCGAACTCGACGCGCCCCTCCCTCTGTTTCTGCTCGATCAGGTCGTTGTAGGACACGGCCATGTCCTTGTTCGCGCCCGTTTCCGGCAGGTACCGCTCGACGCGGCGCGTGGTGCGCGGCACGTTGACGAGGTTCAGCTGGTAGCACTCAGGCGACTGGAAGAAGTGGTGCAGCGAGCACAGCTTGTCGAAGATGGCGTCCTGCTGGTCCTCGCGCTCGTTCTCGTAGCTCACGTCGGTGAACTCCAAGGTTCGCGAGAACGTGCCCTCGATCGATTCGGCCAAGCCGTCCTCGAACATGAGCTGGAAGCCCGCGAGGTCGTTGGTGCAGAGCACCGCCTGCTCTCCCGCGATGCGCTTCAGCTCCTTGTCCACCTTCTTCTTGCGCTTCGGCGCCGCCGCGCGCTCGGCCTGCTTCTTCGCGACGGCCACGTTGCAGCCACATGCGGGGCAGAAGGGAGCGCCCTCGTCGATGAACGCGCCGCACTTCGGGCAGCGCTCGGCGTCCTCCGGCTCCTCTTTCGGCGCTTCGGGCTTCGGCATGACCGCGCCGCAGGCGGGGCAGTAGACGGCCGACGGGTCGGCGACCTCTTCCCCGCAGAAGACGCAGGTGCGCGCCTCATTCGCGGCCTTGCGTCCCTTCCGCGAACCTTTGGCGCTCGACGCCTTTGCTTTTCGTTTCCCGAACATACTCTTTGGTCCTTTCCCCTCTCTCGAACTCGATTTCCTCGCCCTCCCATGTGATCGCGTTGCCTCGCGCCGAGGCGTTCGCCAGCCGGTCGATGAACTCCTCGGCGGGCATTCCCTCGATGGGGAAGAAGCCGATCATGAGGCCGGGAAGCGAGGCCACCGTGGCTATCGTTATCGAAGTGGTCACGTCGAGCTGAAGCGCGTACCAGAAGACCGCCATGGCCGACACCGCGAGCACCGACGCTATGCCGAAGCCGGTTATCTGACGGTTCGTGAAGCCCTTGCGCCTGCGCTCGAAGCCGAAGACGTCCTGATGGATCTTTATCGAAGCCATGGTTTTACGCTGAGATGGTGAGGTTCTGGGTGCCGATGAAGGCCGCGGCGGCGTAGAACGCCACGGCGGCCAGGGCGCAGCCGATCATCATGCCCTCGCCGCGCGCGCCCGCGCTGTCGGTGAGCTTGCCTTGGGCAAAGAGCACCAAGGTGGCGAAGGTGCAGAGTATGCCTCCGATGTTCGCAAGGCCTTGAAGCAGTCCTCCGAGATTCATATTGTTTCCTTTCGCTAACTTGTTTTTACACGTTCCCGCGCAGGTGGAAGCGCATGCGCGGGTACCGTTGTGGTACCATGTCTGGCAGACCGGTCTTTTCAGGCGGGTCCTGCATTCCGGGGCGCGCCCGGCGGGGTTGATAGGTTTGGTAGGCCTCCCGCGCGGGCGCGCCCCCTCTTCATCGCTTCGTTGCGGCCACTGCCTTCTTCCTTTCCTCCTCCTCGGCCTCCTTGCGCCGCAAGAACCCCTTCAGGTCGAACGCCTCGCACACCGCCTCCGGCATCCCCTCCGAGCATTCGTGGCCGGGGCAGATGTAGGGGTAGTAAGGGTCGCGCGACGTCTGCACCTTTCGGTCGAGCACCGCGCCCGGGAGTCCCGTCATGAAGACCAGCAGGTAGCCGCGCTCGAGCGCCCTCACCTGGCCGACCGACATGACCTTTCGGCTCGTGAGGCCGATGTTCTCCGAGGTCGAACCGTTCATCGATCCGGCTTGGAACGAGCGCTGGAACGTGCGCGAGGCCACCGTCTCGTCGCCTACGCGCTCGGAGATCATCTTCAGCGTGTCCGAGTCCTGTGCGCCGAGGTAGACCATCGTCGAGCAGTTGTCGAACACGATCGAGCACTCCTTGTCGCCATACACCTTCGCGATCTGCGCCTTCGACTGGAAGAACAGCGATATCGAGATGTTGCGGCTGCGCACGACGGCGAGCGCGCGCACGAGGATGGGTATCTTGCCGACGTTGGCCACCTCGTCGAGCACGAAGCGCACGTGGCGCGGCAGCTTGCCGCCGAAGCGCATGTACGCCTTGTCTTGAGCGAGGTCGATGGCCTGCTGCACCATGACCGCCGTGACGAACTGCAACGGGTTGTCGGTGTCCTTGATGATGCAGAACACCGCCGACTTCTGGCCGGGGTTCCCGAGCTCGTCGAGCCTCATGTCGTCGCGCAGGAGCTTCTGCTGCACCTCCAGCGTGACGAGGTTCTTCAGCGCCGACTGGCAGCTGATGAGGACGCTCCTGAACGTGTCCTCCGCGCCCGCCTCGATGGCGTAGTAGCAGTGCAGCGCGAGGCTTCGGCTGCGCGAGTGCGGCCCCATCGCCGTGCGGACCTTGCGCTTTGTGCGCGAGGCGCCGCGCTCGCCCGAGGAATCGTCCGCCCACTCGTCGCGCAGGCCCGTCTCCCACTCCTCCATCAGTATTCCGAGAGGCGTGTTGTGGGGGTCGCCGCCGCGCGGAGGCACCGCCAGGTCGAGCAGGCGCATCATCTCGGGTATCGTGCGGCTCTCCTCCTCGTACTTCTCGAACAGGAACGCCGCTATTCCCATGAAGAACAGCCGTTTGCACGACTCCCAGAAGTCGCCGTCGGCGCCCGCGGGCGCGTCGGTTCCCGCGAGGTTCGCGCACATCGTGTCGACGATCTTGGTAAGCGCCACGCCGTCGGCGACGCGCATCGGCTCGATGTAGACGTCGAGCGTCAGGTGGGCTTGGCTCTCCCGCCCCGGCTCGACCTCCCCAGTCTCCCAGACGACGGTGAAGCCGCCGTCCTCCCTGCGCACGGCGTCGAGGTTGACGCCCGTGCCCGAGCAGGCCGCCGGGACGAGGCCGGGCGAAAGCTCCAAGGACACGCGCCCCACGGCGTTCTCGTGCCCGCAGTTGCGCACGCGCGCCTCGACCTTGCCGATCGTGCGCTGGTAGCGCACGGCCTGCATGACGTCGCCGAACGCGCCCATCGCGCCTTCCATGAGCTTCCTGTCGCGCCTGGCGCGAAGCGCCTCCGCTGCCTTGCCCTGCGCCCCCTTCAGTTCGGCTTCGATTTTCTCGAGCGACTCAGCGCCGCTCATGTCGACGCCGTCTATCGAAGTCATCTCGGTTTCGAGGCTCAGGTCGATCTGCGCGACGAAGCCCTTGCCCGACCGCGCCAGGATCGTCTTCGGGCGGTAGAGGTCGGCGTCTTGTGCGAAGCCCTCGGAATGCTCCTCGTGAGTCGCGGCGTCGCGCCAATCGACCCTGCCGCCGACCGACATCTGCTCGGGGTCGTACTTGTCGACGAGATGCGTTTTCACGTAACGGCTCGCAAACGGGTTGTAGCTTTGCCCGTCGAGGAGCGAGATGGTGTTGAACACGCGCAGGTCGAATTTCGCTTTTTCTAACATCTCCCCGCAATCGCGCAGCGTGTCGCCCTTCGTGTCGGTGGCGAACACGTCGAACCCCATCTGCGCCTCGGTCTTCCCCGCGGGGAGCGGGAGCGCGACCTCCTTGTCGGGCTTCCCGCGCTTGGCGCAGGGGATGGCGGGAAGCGCCGTGCCGCATGCGCGCATCATGTCGGGGTAGACCAGGTTGTAGGTCTTGCCCAGGCCCGAAATGCCGAGCGTCACGCAGTTCAGGTTCTTCTCCGCCTGCTGGTCCCTCGTCTTCGCATCGTGAGGGTTGAGGACGATCCCCGCATGCTCGGACACCATCAGGTTGTTGTAAGGGTGCGCATGGTCGACGAACATGCCCGCCTCGCGCTCGGTTGCGAGGCGGTCCTTGCCGTGCGCGTTCTCGGTGTCTTCGTTTTTGAGCTTCATGCCGCGCGACAGGTAGACGAGCGCCAGCGCCAGCGTGCCGAGCACCACGGCGCCCACGGCGCCCCTGACGAACGGCTCGCCCATGGCCACGTCGAACGGGTTGAGCGCGATGTCGGTCACGAGCGTGGGCGAGGCCGTCGCCAAGCCCGACATCGGGTTGATCGGGTTCGCGCGGAACACCAGCGTGGCCACGCGCCCGGCCAGAAGGCCCAGAACGGCCTCGCAGCATGCGAGCACCGCGACGCCCTTCCATGCCCTCTTGACCGCGTCGGCCAGCTTGTCGGTCATCCGCTGCCTCATCGCTACCTCGCCCTCGTCTCGCTGCGCTCGGGGCGCGCGGCGCGATCGCGCGATTCGCGCGCGAGCTGCTGCGCCCGCGCCTGGTCTTGGCGTGCGTGCTCGCGCGCCTGCTCGCGGCCGAGGTCTTCGGCTGCATGCAGCTTGAACTGGCGCTCCTTCATCGGCTTCGAAGCGGAACGCGATGCCGCCGCCTTCTGGCCCTTGCCGGCAGCCTGCGCCGCCTGGTTGACGCTCGTTACGACGTTCTCGCTCTGGAACAGGGCATCGACCTGGTCGTCGCCCATCGACAGCAGGGTACCCCTCGCGTTGCCGTCCATGACGAAGGAGTCGACGTTGAGCTCGGAGTCGAAGGACACGTCGTAGTCTATCCCCGCCTCGTTGAGGGCTTCCATGGTGGCGACGTTCTCAAGCTCGTTCCCGCGCTTCATGTCGATCTTGCTCACCTCGCGCACGTTCGCGCGGTCGGCGGAGGGCTCAAGCGCTTTTTCAAACGCAGCGTCGACGGAAACTCGCTTGTCTTCCTTCTTGTTGCCGGTGATCCCTTCCAGATCCTCGAGCATGGCCTTCACGTCGCGGGCCGACTCGGGCGCGATCTCGTATCGCACCGCGCCGTCCATGACGGTCTTCGCAAAAGGAATGCCGCGTTCTGCGAGGTGCTCGTCCCAGAACGCCGCTTGCGGGTCGAAGCTCAGCGTCTTCACGGTGAAAGTCGGGTTTGCCCACGCTCCCTTGACGAGCTCAGGCTTCGACGGGGGTTTCGGCAATTCGCGTTCCGCCTTGCGAAGCGCCATGTCCGCCGCCAGCGCCTTCGCGCTGTGCGCCGTCGCGATCTCTCGCGCGAGCTCTTGGTCGGCCCATTCGCCCAAAGGTTGGGCGGTCCAGATGCGGTACGCGCCGCTTTCTCGCTCGGGCAGCAAGCCACGGGCGGATTCCCCGAGCTTGACTTTCTCGATCCTCGAATCGGCGTCGGCGGGGTCGGCGAATGTCTCGATTCCCGCCGCGCGCAGCCTTTCGTCGAGCGCGTTGCGTTCGGCCAACGTGGCGCAGTACAGCGTCCTGCCGGCAAGGACCTCCTTGGCGGTTTTCGGCATCGTGGCGTCCTTCGGCTCGCGCTCGTATTTGCCGGTCAGTTTGATCTCCGCCGCCTCGTTCGCCATGAGGCGCGAGAGTATGCCGTCGGCTTCAGAGTTCACCTTGCCCCTGTCGACGTTCATGCCGCCCATCCACGCGCGTCGGCGGATCTCTTGCACGAGCGCCCTCAGGAACCCCTGCGCCTGTTTGATCGCCTCGTTGGCTGCGTCGTCCCCGGTGTCCGGCATCCTAACGCACCTTCCCTTCCGTTTGAAGCTTCTCGTACGCCCACAATACGTAGTCCCTGTGATGCTCTTTCTTGTTCGTTCGCGACCACAGAGTGACGTACGACGGGCGACGGCTTAGCCTCTCGTCTACCAAACCGTTCCCGAGTGTGACGGGCTTCTCAGCGCGAACGAGGGCCGCCAGACGGCGCAGATGCTCGTCGTCCGATTGCTCGGCGAACTCCACTCGGTACTCGGCGTCGTTGTCGATCATGCTCACCGCCTGGCTGCGCTTGCGGTACTCGGCGTCGTCGACCTCGCCGGCTCCGGGAGCCCCCGTCTGTGTTGAACTCTTTGTTTTCGTTTGCTCGTTCATGAGCTGCGTGTAGTTCTTCTTCCAGCCGTTCTCGCGCTCAAAGAACGAAGGTAGGCCCATGCGGTTCTGCACCTTTTCAGATTCAACCCAGCGAAGGTAATGGTCGTAAACCGCGTCGATGTCATCGGGAGAGTGCCCTTCGCTCACGAGCCTGCGGTATGAGAGGCGCGCGGCTTCCTTTCTGGCGGGCGATCCTGTTCGTCGCAACGACCGGGCTTCGAGAGCGTAGAAACGCTCATCTATCGAATCGCGCACGAGCGTTGCTTCTTCGTTCTTCTTTAGATCTGAATGAACATCACCACTCGGCGCCGTAGGCGACGACACTACCGGCGCGGCGTGAGCCGTGCCGCCCTGTTCCAACCGGGAATCGCTCTTGGTAGTAGTAGTACTGTTCTTTTCTTTTATTCCATTGTTTATATTCTGGGCAGTAATTTTTACCGTATGGCTACCGGTAATTTTTACCGTATGGCTTGGTTTTCCACCGTTGGTTTTCCACATCTCGGCATCGTCGGAAGGTGTATCGGAAGCCATACGGTAATTTTTACTGTATGGCTCTGAGCTGGGGTTTGTGGAAAACTTCTCCTCAGACTCCTCGGACTCTAGCTCGCTGACCGATGGGTACTCGACGATCTGCTCGATCACGTAAACGGTTCGACGGCCATAGCGCGTCTGCCTGGTCTCGATGGAGATGTAGCCTGCGTCGGAAAGCTCGGCTCGGTACTTGTAGAACGTTTTTTCCGTGCATCCTAGTGTAGCGATGATCCTTTTAACGCTCGGCCATGCTTCATGCTGTGAGCCGGCGTGTGCGGCGAGGAGCGCGTAAAGGCATCGTGCGCCCATCGACAGGCGCACGTCGTCCATGACGCGCGTGGGGATGCTGCCGAATCCGCGCTCGTTGATCGAGTTCACCGGGTAGCCGGCGATGATAGGGCATTCCAGCGGCTTTTCAGTCTTCATCGTGCAACCTCCTCGTTTTCAAGGACGGCGACGAAAAGGAAAGCTTCGTTGTTTCGGTACTCAGCGCGGATGTATCCGCTCTCTATCAGCTGAGAGATTGAGTCGTCTACGGTTGATGAGTCCTCATGCTTGTAAGTTGTTTTGAGATGGTTTACCGACATGCCTTCGGGTTTGTTCTCGGCCGCGATCTGGAAGTAAATCCCGATTGCGCTGAGGTCGAGTTCGCGAAGCGAGATAGGCATTGGCGTAAAACGGGAGAATCCCGCATCTTTTTGGATTCCGAGCGGATTGAAATTGCGGTACCGCTCCGGTACCTGTGCAGGTTTCGTGTTTACGTTATTCGAATGCCCGTGATTTACGGTTTGAGCTGCTTGTGAGCCTTGAATGGGTCTGTCAACCCGAGTACAATCGCACATAGAGCGCGACCTCCTCATTCTCTGGTTATGGGGTTTGTCGTGCGGCTCGTAAGGGGCCTATTCCTTACGCGCCACCTTTAGACATCCGTCTCCTGCAATGGTTAAGGCAAGGCGACGGATGTCCTCAGGTTCACGCATTCGCAGGTTAGCACGTATCGCGTGAACCGATCGTTTACGTGCCCCGCCTATAAAGCCGGGGCACGCTCTCTTGTGTGGGCATTCAGGGGTTGTGGTAAGCACCGATTACAGAAAAACTGGTATCAGCTGATCATGAAGATCCTCGAGCTGAACCCCGAGGTTATCCCGCAGCTGCTGAAGACGTTCGTGGTTGATAGCAACCTTATTGCTTGGGGCATGCAGGAGCACAACCGCAAGGCGCTGAAGTGCAACATCCCGTGGGCTATCCTGCTTGACCCCACCAGCGCGTGCAACCTTCATTGCACTGGCTGCTGGGCCGCCGAGTACGGCAACAAGCTGAACCTTACCTACGAAGAGATCGACTCCATCATCAACCAGGGCGTCGAGCTGGGTGTTCATATGTACATCTACACCGGCGGCGAACCTTTGGTCCGCAAGCATGACCTTATCAAGCTGTGCGAGGCGCATCCCGACTGCACGTTCCTGTCGTTCACGAACGCAACGCTCATCGACGAGGCGTTCGTTCAGGACATGATCCGCGTGAAGAACTTCGTGCCCGCCATCTCGGTCGAGGGCATCGGCGAGGCGACCGACGTCCGCCGCGGCGAAGGCACCTTCAACAAGATCGATCATGCCATGAAGCTGCTGCGCGAGGCCGGCCTTCCGTTTGGCGTGTCGCTTTGCCACACGTCGCAGAATTCCGACGCCTTGGTGTCCGACGAGTTCTTCGATTGGCTTATTGACCAGGGCGTTCTGTTCGCATGGATCTTCACCTTCATGCCGGTTGGCTATTCCACGAAGGATTGCGAGCTTATGGCCACGCCCGAGCAGCGCGAGCAGCTCTATCGCTTCGTCAAGCGCGCTCGCGAGGAGAAGCCGCTGTTCACCCTTGACTTCCAGAACGACGGCGAGTTCGTTGGCGGCTGCATCGCCGGTGGCCGCAGGTACTTGCATATCAACGCCAAGGGCGACGTCGAGCCCTGCGTGTTCGCGCATTACTCCAACGCCAACATCCGCGAGGTGTCGCTGCTTGACGCGTTGCGCTCGCCCCTGTTCATGCAGTACTACGAGAACCAGCCCTTCGACGGCGAGAACCTGCTTCGTCCGTGCCCGATTTACGAGAACACCGGCAGATTGGCCGACATGGTCGAGGCGGCAGGAGCCCACTCCACCGATCTCGAGCATCCCGAGGACGCCCGCGACCTGACCGAGAAGATGCGTCCGCGTGCCGAGACATGGGCCGAGGTTGCCGACCGTATTTGGAACGACCCCGACGACCCGCGTCGTCCCTACCGCGATCGCGTGTACGTCGGCATGGCCGAGTCGGACGTCAAGAAGTACGAGGAGACGGGCTTCGTCGGTAACACCCCGCTTGAGAAGCTGAAGGCCGAGCATTCGCGCTAAGGCAGGACGGCAATCGGGCTGAAAGGTCCCACAGTGGCGCTTGCTGCACCCCGGTTTGCGATTGCGGAATGCGCGTGAAGATGCTTCGCATGTCGCAAGTCGGGGTGCTGATGCGATAAAACTGGTAAGACTGCTTTTTGGCGCCTTAGCAGGGAATAGTAACGAACCTGCGTAGAGGCGCCGCAAGACAACGAGAAAATAGGAGAGTCAAAATGGCAGATACTCGTTCTTATCTGTTCACGTCCGAATCGGTGACCGAAGGCCACCCCGACAAGATCTGCGACCAAATCTCGGATGCAATCCTCGACGCAATCCTCACGCGCGAGGCCGAGCTTGCAGAGCAGGGCTACGTTGGCCCTGACGGGGCAGCTGCTGACGTATCCAACGTCCGCGCGGCCGTCGAGACGTTCACCACCACCGGCATCATCACCGTCATGGGCGAGGTTCGCACTCAGGCTTACGTCGACGTCGACAGCATCGTCCGCGGCGTGGTCGAGAGCATTGGCTACACCAGCGACGACTTCGGCTTCAACGCCAGCACCTGCGCTGTTGCGAACTACATCCATTCCCAGTCGCCCGATATCGCCATGGGCGTCGACGAGTCCTACGAGGTCCAGACCGGCCAGGCTTCCGCCGACGATGCGTACGACCGCATCGGTGCAGGCGATCAGGGCGTCATGTTCGGCTACGCCACGAACGAGACCTCCACGCTCATGCCCATGCCCGTTTTCCTGGCGCATCGCCTGTCCGAGCGTCTGACCGAGGTGCGCAAGACCGGCGTGCTGCCATATCTGCGTCCCGACGGAAAGACCCAGGTAACCGTCCGTTACGAGGGTGACAAGCCCGTTGCCGTCGAGAAGGTGCTCATCTCCACGCAGCATGCGCCCGAGGTGGCAACCGCCCAGATCAAGGCCGACCTTATCGCCAACGTCATCGCCCCTGTCTTCAACGCTGAGGGCGTTGCGTGGGAAGGCGCCGAGGTCTTCGTGAACCCTACCGGCCGTTTCGTGGTTGGCGGCCCCATGGGCGACACCGGCCTTACCGGCCGCAAGATCATCGTCGACACGTACGGCGGCATGGGTCGCCACGGTGGCGGCGCGTTTTCGGGCAAGGATTGCACCAAGGTCGACCGTTCCGCTGCATACGCTGCTCGCTGGGTTGCCAAGAACATCGTTGCCGCCGGCTTGGCCGACAAGTGCGAGATCGAGCTTGCCTACGCTATCGGCGTTGCGCGCCCGCTGTCCATTTACGTGAACGCCTTCGGCACCAACAAAGTGGCCGAGGCCGACATCGAGGCTGCTGTTTCCAAGGTCTTCGACCTGCGCTCGGCCGCCATCATCGACACGCTCGACCTTCGCCGTCCGATTTACCGCAAGACCTCGAACTACGGACACTTCGGCCGCGAGCTTGACGAGTTCACGTGGGAGAAGACGAACCGCGTCGACGAGCTTCGTGCCGCGTGCGGTCTGTAGGTGTTTCCGCGTTGAATTTGCCGACGCGTCTCGCGTCGCGTGCGAGTTGAATATGCCGCCTGCGCTTTCGGCGCGGGCGGTTTTTCTTTGGGCGGGTTCGGACGCGGGCGGGCACTGCTGTGAGGTGCGGCTGTCTTCGGCGCTAACCCTGTCGCCCCTCGCGCCTAGCTTCAATTCCGCCGTGCTTTTTCCACGTGCCTCGTGACGCATTCGCGAATGCCGTCGCCATGATCTAAACTGAGACCCATGAAACTTGCCTCAGTCATATTGGACATCCCCACGCAGGCGCTTGACGCCCCATACACCTACTTGGTCTCGGACGACGTTGTCGACGACGGCATGGAGGTGCAGGTAGGCTGTGCTTGCTTGGTGCCGTTCGGCGGCAGGCAGGCCATTGGCTTCATCGTCGATGTTCGCGACTCGGACGAGCCGGGTGCCTTCGAGTCTCTTGGCGTTTCCGAATCGTCGCGTTCGCGCCTGAAACCCATCATTCGCGTGCTTTCCCAGCCGTATTTTGACGAAGAGGGCGCGGCATGCGCCCAGTACCTGGCCAAACGTTACATCGCCCCGCTTTCGGCATGTATCCGTCTGTTCACGCCGCCCGGGGGAGTTCCCCGCATCGTGCGCTCGCGCACGGGTGAGTGGCGCCTTGAAGAGCCCGCCGTCGGCGAGGTGGATGATCGTTGGGTGATGCTTGGCCCCAACGCCGATTCGTTCACGCCGCGAAAGAACGCGGTGAAGCAGATCGCGGTCATCGAGGCGCTGCGTCAAGGCGAGCTGCGCGTGGCCGAGCTGGCCATGGAGTTCGGCGCGGTATCTTCGGTTTTGAAGACGCTCGAATCGAACGGCGTGGTGCGCATCGAGCGCCGCCGTCGCATGCGTGGCGTCGAAACGGGTGCGTTTCAGCCAACGGGAAAACCCGCGCTCACGTCCGGCCAGGCCGAGGCGCTGCGCGTCATCAGCGAAGCAAACGATCGAGCTTGCGGTGATGTCGTTTTGGTTGACGGCGTTACCGGTTCGGGAAAAACCGAGGTCTATCTGCAGGCCATCGAGTTCGTGCTTGCCCAGGGTCGCACGGCGTGCGTTTTGGTTCCCGAGATCTCGCTTACCCCGCAAACGGTTGCTCGCTTCCGCGGCCGTTTCGGTGACACGGTTGCCGTCATGCACTCGCGCATGAGCCAGGGCGAGCGTTACGACCAGTGGGATTTCATCAGGTCGGGCGCGGCACGCGTGGTGGTCGGTGCGCGAAGCGCCCTGTTCACGCCGCTTAGCAACTTGGGCCTCATCATTATCGACGAGGAACACGAGGGCTCGTACAAACAGGACAGCGCCCCGCGCTATCATGCGCGTGACGTCGCTGTTTGGATGGCGCGTCGTTCGAAGGCAACGGTTGTCTTGGGTTCGGCGACGCCTTCCATCGAGAGCCTGTACAACGCGGCGAAGGACCCGCAGTGGCATCAGGTCGAGCTTCCCGAGCGAGCCAACGGCAATCCCATGCCCCAGATCAAGGTCGTCGACATGGCTCGCGAGTTCGGGTCAGGGTCGCGCTCGATGTTCTCGCGTTCGCTCTCGAAGGCGCTCGAGGCCGAGCTTCGTGCAGGTCACAAAGCGGTTCTGCTGTTGAATCAGCGCGGCTTCGCGAAATTCCTGCTGTGCCGCGACTGCGGTTTCGTGCCCACCTGCCCGTCGTGCTCGACGTCGTTGACCTATCACGAGCGCGGCAACCAGCTGATTTGCCACCATTGCGGGTATCGCGTTCCCACGCCGCCCACGTGCCCCGAGTGCGGAAGCCCGTACCTGAAGAAGTTCGGCGCGGGCACCCAGCGCGTCGAGGCCGATCTTCGCGTGCTCATCGATAGCTTCGAGGGGCTTGGCGGGGAAGTGCCCATCATCCGCATGGATGCCGACACTACCAGTGCCAAGGGCGCCCACCAGCGCCTTCTTGAGGAATTCGGGCAGGCCCAGGCCGCCGTGCTTCTGGGCACGCAGATGATCGCGAAGGGCCTTGACTTCAAGGATGTCACCTTGGTCGGCGTCATCAACGCCGACACGCAGTTGCACTTGCCCGACTATCATGCAGCGGAGCGTACGTTCGATTTGATCGAGCAGGTGGCGGGCCGTGCGGGTCGCGCCGACTTGGAGGGCCGCGTCATGGTGCAAACCTACGAGGCCTCGTCGGCGCCCATCGTTGCGGCGGCGCGCTACGACCGCGCGATGTTCCTGCGCGATGAGCTGCCGAAGCGAAAAGCCCTTGGCTACCCGCCTTATGTTCGCATGGCGAACATCTTGGTGTGGGGTAAAAACGAGCAGGCGGTTTCGGCGTGCGCATCCGAGATCGAGGCGCAGGTCCGCGCCCACGTGCGCGATTTCGGCGGGGACGACTGGCGCGTGTACCCGGCGTCTGCCTGCGTGCTCGAGAAACTTCGCAATACGTATCGCTGGCATGTGCTGGTGAAGGCCCCGCGTGAGGCCGACATTTCGGAGGTTTTGCTGCCGCTGTTTCGTAAACGCAAACCAAACCCGCAGATCAGTGTTGCCGTCGACATCGATCCGGACGACTTGTTGTAGCGGCGTCGGGCGGGCTGCCTGCGTCCTGCCGCCTGCCGAGTCGCGCGGTGGAGCGCTCGTGTGCACGGTGGAGCGCTCGGGTGCACGGATTTTCCCGTTTTGCGCTGTTTTTCTCTAGGATCGATCGGGGTAAGGGCTTCTTTTTGGCAAGATTCCGGCTAAATGACCGTTTGTCGAGCAATACCGAAGCGAACCAATCGGCAACTCCTCGCAAAACAGGAAAATCTGTGCAAGCTCATAGGCTCGGCCCGCGCACCTGCCGGCCCGCGCCCGCCGCTTGGGTGCGGCTTCATTTCGCGGCCGCGGTGCCGTCGTGTGCGCTTTATGCCCGTTGAGCTGCAATATTGCCATTCCGTTTTTCAAGTGCTAAACTTAGTTTTTGCATTTTTATGCCCAAATTCAGGTTTGGCATAAATTCAAATGAAGGTTTTTCGAAAGGAAGTTCGCGTGGCTGAAGCCTCTGAGAAAAAGATCGAAGCCGGCGCCGACGAAAGCGCCAAGGCAGCTCAGAACACCAAAAAGACGAAAACCTCGAAACCTAAGAAGACCACTGCAAGTAAAGCCGCTCCGAAAACTGCCGCGAAGGATAAGGCCGAAGACGCCTCGACTGCGGAAAAACCCAAGGCGAAGCGCGCTGCTGGCACGAAGTCCGCTGGTTCGAAAACCACGAAGAAGAAAGCAACTGAAGAGCAGGAAGATCTGGCAGCGAATACCCCTTCCTCCGTCGACGACATCGATGACGTCGATGACGATTTCGAAGATGCCGAGCCTGCTCCCGACGTCGTTTCCTCCATCGATGATTCCATGGACGATCCCGACGACCTGAAGGAAGAGGGCGGCGACGAGTCCGACGAGGACCTGCTCGACGGCATCCCCGAATCCGAGCTCAAAGCCGTCAGCGACGTTCAGCTCCCGAAGGTTTCCAGTTCGCGTGCGAAGTCGCGTTCTTCGCGTCGCCGTTCCGCCGACTCGGGCGTCACCATGCTCACCGGCGATCCGGTTCGCATGTACTTGAAGGAAATCGGCAAGGTTCCGCTGCTTACCGCAGCCGAAGAGATCGACCTTGCAATGAAGATCGAGGCTGGCGTTGCCGCCACCGCCGAGCTTGAGAAGGCCGAGGAAGAAGGCATCGAGCTTCCTCGTCGCGACAAGCGTCGTCTTGGCCGCATCGAGCAGGTTGGCCTTGATGCCAAACAGCAGCTTATCGAGGCGAACCTGCGTCTGGTCGTCTCCATCGCCAAGCGCTACGTCGGCCGCGGCATGCTCTTCTTGGATCTTATCCAGGAAGGCAACCTTGGCTTGATCCGCGCCGTCGAGAAGTTCGACTACAAGAAGGGCTTCAAGTTCTCCACGTATGCCACGTGGTGGATCCGCCAGGCAATCACGCGCGCCATCGCCGACCAGGCCCGCACCATCCGCATCCCGGTTCACATGGTCGAGACCATCAATAAGCTGGTCCGCATCCAGCGTCAGCTCCTGCAGGAGCTCGGTCGCGAACCTACCCCCGAGGAAATCGGTGCCGAAATGGGTCTTTCCGCCGAGCGCGTCCGTGAGATCCAGAAGATCTCGCAGGAGCCCGTCTCGCTTGAAACGCCTATCGGCGAAGAGGAAGACTCCCAGCTGGGCGACTTCATCGAGGACAACGAGGCCGTTGTCCCGGTCGATGCTGCCAGCTTCAGCATGCTGCAAGAGCAGCTTTCCAAGGTGCTCGACGGTCTTGCCGAGCGCGAGCGCAAGGTCATCAGCTTGCGCTTCGGTCTTGAGGACGGTCACCCGCGCACCCTTGAAGAGGTCGGACGCGAGTTCGGCGTCACGCGCGAGCGTATCCGTCAGATCGAAAGCAAGACGCTTGCCAAGCTGCGCCATCCCAGCCGCAGCTCTAAATTGAAGGACTACCTGGAAGACTAGTGATGAACCAACTCGAGTTCTTCGCCAGTTGCGTCGCGGGGCTCGAACCGCTTCTTGCCGACGAGCTCCGCACGTTTGGCATCAAGCGTGTTCGCCCCCTTTCCGGCGGCGTATCTTTCTTCTGCGATGAGGTCCATGCGTACCGCGCGTGCTTGTGGTCGCGCCTGGCTTCTCGCATCGCATTGGTGCTCGCTCGCGTCAACGCGGGCGACGCCGATCTTCTTTATGCGGGCGTTTACGATATCAACTGGGAAAACACCGTCGATCCGTCCGCCAGCATGGCGGTTCGTGCTCACGGTACCAACTCCCAGCTGCGCAACACCCGTTTCACCATGCTTCGCGTTAAGGATGCCGTGGTCGATCGCCTTCGCGACAAAACCGGCACGCGTCCCAACATCGATTCCTCTACGCCCCAGGCTGTCATCGACGTGCGCGTTCACGACAGGCGCGCCACTATCTCGCTTGACTTCTCGGGCGAATCGCTCAGTCATCGCGGCTACTTGGTCGACTCCGATTCCGAAGACACGGCTCTGTCCACCACGCTTGCTGCCGGCATGCTGGCAGCTGCGGGGTGGGACGACCTTGCCAAGCAGGGCGCGGCGTTCATCGACCCGGTATGCGGCGAGGGCGTGCTGCTTACCGAAGCTGCCTCCATTGCGTGCGACATGGCACCTGGCCTTTTGCGCGAACGTTGGGGTTTCTTCGGCTCGGCTTCGTTCGATTCCGATGCGTGGTCCGACCTGGTCGCCGAGGCTGACGATCGTTTCGAGGCCGGCGTCGCACGCGTTTTGAGCGTCGATCCGTCAACGCTTGCGGCTAATGCCCGTCCCGATTTCTCGCGCGTGCGTTTCGTGGGCGCTTCGGCTTCGTCGCCCATGATCACCCGTGCCCGCAACCATATCCGCAACTCCGGTTTGCGCCAGGTTGCCAGCGTCGAACTGGGCGATGCCGAATCGGCTGCCGAGCTTGCCTCGCGTGCGCTTTCTGCGGCGGCAAAAACGCTTTCTTACGCGCATGTCGCCAACAAGGCCGTCGCGCAGAACAGCGAAGGCGAAGGCGAAGCCATTACCAGTGAAGACACCGCCAACAATGTCGTCAACAAGAACGGTAAGAAGGCCGCCAAGTCCGCTGCACCTGTTGCCGTGTGCTTGGTTGCCAGCAACCTCGATGCACGCGCAGGCCGCGCAGCCGACGAACGCGCTGCCGAGGCCACCTTCATGGCCGCTGCGGCTCAGGCCCCTAAAGGCTCGCGTTTCGTCGTAGCGGGCGGAACCGACGTCGTGGCGCGTTTCGGCGTCGAGCCGGCATTTGCGCACACGTTCGGAAACGAGCGCATCGAGATGCAGGTCACGGTTTTCGACAAGCAGCCCAAGCCGCCTCTGACCATCGAAGTTCCCGACTTGCACGGCGGGGCGCCGCATCGCGTCGAGGTGCTTGACGGCAACTCCGAGCAGTTCGCTTCGCGTTTGCGCAAGGTGTTGAAGGAGCGTCGCAAGTGGGCGTCGCGCGAGGGCATCACCTGCTATCGCGTGTACGATGCCGACCTGCCCGATTACGCCGTCGCTATCGACTTGTATCAGGGCGAACGCGATGCGTGGGGCAATACATACCTGCACATCGCCGAGTACGCGCCCCCCAGCTCCATCGACGAGGCCAAGGCGCGTAGGCGCTTCAACGACATCTTGAGCATCGCGCCGGTGGTTTGCGACGTCCGTCCCGACCATGTGTTCTCGAAGACGCGTCGTCGTGACGTGGGTGGCAGCCAGTACCGAAATGCGGGCAACCGTTCGTATGTCACGCAAATCGAAGAGAGCGGCTTCCTGTTCGAGGTCGATCTTGCCGGCAAGCTTGACACGGGCATCTTCCTGGATAACCGCACGGTTCGCCAAATGGTGGGTCAAACGGTGCGCCAGCACGTTTTCAACACGGGCGACGCGCGTTTCCTGAACTTGTTTGCCTACACGGGAACGGCCAGTGTTTACGCTGCCGCTGCCGGGGCCAGCGAAACCACGACGGTCGATCTGTCGCAGGTTTATCTGGATTGGGCGGCGCGCAATATGGCCAACAACGGCTTCGAGGGTGCACGCCATTCGTTCGAGCGCGGCGATGTCATGAGGTGGATCACCGAGGCGCGTCGTTCGGGCCGCAGGTTCGACGTGGTGTACGTCGATCCGCCCACGTTCTCTAACTCCAAGTCAATGGGCAAGCGAACATGGGACGTTCAGCGCGATCATGTCGAGCTGCTGGTAGGCGTCACGCGTCTTCTTGCAGAAGGAGGCGAGGCCATTTTTTGCTGCAACCTGCGTTCGTTCAAGCCGAATATGGCCGATCTTGAAAAGTACGGCGTTGCAATCGAGGATATCTCGGCGAAGACCATTCCCGCCGACTTCGCTCGCACTCCCAAGATCCATAAGTGCTATCGCGTTTGGCGCGCATAGCTCCGCGGGTAAATCGTCCATCGCGAGCTACCAAGGGCTGCGCGTTTGGTGCGCGTATTGTGCGGTTTCGCAAACTCTTACGCACGCGGCGCTCGCAGATGGGTTTTGAACGAGGATTCGTGTCCTGCTAGGCGAAAGCCTCGTTGGTATGTGGTAGCATCTTCCAGCACCCCTTTGGGGTTTTGGGCCTGTAGCTCAATGGTGGAGCAGGGGACTCATAATCCTTTGGTTCTCGGTTCGAGTCCGGGCGGGCCCACCAAAACAAAACCGAAGCCGGTGCGCTTGTCGCATCGGCTTTGCTGTTTTCAGGGGATGGAAAACGAACGGACCGCGTAGCGCCGTGCATTTCGCCGCGTTACCGCAGCCGCTCTTGAAACGCAAGCTAGGCTACGGAAGGAGCCGCCATGATCGACGAGAATTGCGTTTTCTGCAAGATCGCCACCCACGAGATCCCGACCAACAAGGTGTACGAAGACGAGCATGTCATCGCCTTCGACGACATGGAGCCTTTGATGCCCGTGCATACGCTCATCATCCCGAAGCAGCATTACAAAAACGTCGGCGACGACGTCCCTGTTGACGTGCTTGGCCACACCATGGCGGCAGTGAAGAAGGTTGCCGAGATCAAGGGTCTGACCGATCGTGGTTATCGCTGCCTTATCAACACCGGCGACGACGCCAGCCAAAGCGTCAAGCACTTCCATGTGCATGTCCTGGGCGGCGGCCACATGCCGCGTCCGAATGATCAGGACTGGGGCGAGGCGGCAACCAACGCCGACAAGATCAACGCCGAAAAGAAGTTGCGCACGGCCGCCATCGACTACGCAAAAGCAATCGCTGCGGAAAAGGCGGAAAAGTAAGAAGGGCACCCGTTCAGCCTGTTGAAACAGCCGTTTGCGGTGACGATTTTCGGGATTCGGCCATTGTTAACCTTCCCGTTACTTTAGCCGATTGGAGTATTTAGTAGAATAAAGTCATTCCACTATCGTGGGACATTAGCGAACAAACCCTACACGCTGGCCACCATGCTGATTCGATGCGCCTTTCGGCCCACCGATTCGTAGGGAAGGAAGGAGATCATCATGAACAAGGAAGTAACCAGGCGCGGCTTTGTCGGTCTTGCTGCTGCTACCGGCGCCGCTGTTGTCCTTACCGGTTGCTCGGCCGGCGGTTCCGCAAGCTCGGGCTCGGCATCTGCAGCCGCTTCGGGCTCTGCTGCGGCATCCAAGGGCGGTAACACCCTGCGCTTCGTGACCGGCGGTGAAAGCGGCACCTACTACGCTTTCGGTTCCGTCATCGCTCAGCATGCAACCAACAACGCCGGCATCAAGGTAACCGCTCTTGCCGGCAACGGCTCTCAGTCAAACGTCACCGAGCTCGAGGATGGCAACGCCGACCTTGTCTTCTGCCAGTCCGACGTCATGGCCTACGCCTACAACGGCACCAACCTGTTCGACGGCATGTCTGTCACCTGCTTCTCCACCGTTGCCTCCCTTTACCAGGAACAGGTCCAGATCGTCACCTGCAACCCCGACATCAAGACCGTTGCTGACCTCAAAGGCAAGAAGGTCTCCGTCGGCGCTGCCGGTTCGGGCGTGTACTTCAACGCTCTTGACGTCCTGAAGGCTTACGGCCTCACCGAGGCCGACATCAAGGCAACCTACCAGTCCTTCGGCGACTCCGCCGACGCTCTGAAGAACGAGCAGATTGACGCTGCGTTCCTCGTCGCCGGCGCTCCCACCACCGCCATCACCGACCTGTCCACCTCTAAGCAGGCTTACCTGGTTTCCATGGACGCCGAGCATGTGAAGAAGCTCATGGACGATGTTGACTACTACGGTTCCGCCACCATCAAGGCCGGCACCTACGGCGGCATCGATACCGACACCACCACCGTTGCCGTCAAGGCCGTCGTTCTTGCCAACGACACCGTCGCCGAGGACGACATCTACGCCCTTACCGCCGACATCTTCGACAACGCGGCCGATTTGGTTGAGAGCCATGCCAAGTACGCCGAGATCAACGTCGAGGAAGGCGCTTCCATCACTTCCGTTCCGTATCATCCGGGCGCCGCGAAGTACTTCAAGGAGAAGGGCTTCGACGTCGCAACCAAGTAGCACGTCGTTTGGTCGCAACGGGCGCTTTGCGTTACAATTGATGTTTCAAACGAATTTGGAAACCGCAGTGGAAATGCCCGCTGCGGTTTCCGTGGCAAATGCCAGGAGGTTAGACATTGCCGTTTTTTAAGAAAATGTCGGCAGCCGAAGAAGCGGCTGCAAGAAAAGCAGAGCAGCAAATCGAAGCGGAAGCTGACGCAGGTCTTGCACGCGAGGCCTCGGGTCAGGCCACCATCTCGGCGCATGTTGCGGAACAACCTGATTCCGACGTTAACGTAGACGAGGTCATGCGTAAGTACGACATCGAGTCGAACACGCGCATCTGGGAAGGCCGTCCCAAGACCATCATCTCCATTCTTCTGGCAGCCTTCTCGGTCTACTGCATCGGAATGACGTTGTTCTCCACGTTCCTGCCCGAAACCAAGCTGGCTATGTTCGTGGGCTTCGTCGTTATCATCGGCTTCATCTTGTACCCCGCAAGCAAGAAACATGTGCGCGTCAACCACATGCCGTGGTACGACATCGTGCTTATGGTTGTGGGTGCAGGCTGCTTCTTCTATTTCGCCATCAACGCCGTTGACATCGTTCGTTTGGCTACGCGCATTCAGCCCATTCACGTGGTGCTAGGCGTTGTCGGCATCCTGGTGCTTATGGAACTCTGCCGTCGTTGCGTCGGCATTCCAATCCTGGTGGTTGTCGGATGCCTCATCATCTACACGTTCTACAACCAGTTCTCGTTCGGCGCCGACTTCTATAAGGCGCTCCGCAACGTCGTCTACAAGTTGTTCTACACCACGTCGGGTGTCATAGGCACGCCGGTGAACGTCTGTTATACGTACATCGTGTTGTTCATCATTTTCGGTGCGTTCTTGGAGCGCACGGGCATTGCGGCCTTCTTCATCTCGCTGGCTAACCGCATTGCCGGTTGGTCGTCGGGCGGTGCCGCAAAGGTGTCCGTCATCGCCTCTGCATTGTGTGGCATGGTTTCCGGCTCGTCGGTCGGCAATACCGTTACCACTGGTTCGGTCACCATCCCCATGATGAAGAAGACGGGCTACAAGCCCGAGTTCGCGGGTGCTGTCGAAGCGGCCTCGTCAACGGGCGGCCAGATCATGCCTCCTATCATGGGTGCTGCGGCGTTCCTTATGGCCGAGTACATGGGCATCCCGTACATCGAGGTTGCCGCAATGGCCATCATCCCCGCGCTTCTGTATTTCACGGGCATCTTCATCACGGTTCACCTCGAGGCTAAGAAGCTTGACCTGAAGGGTATCCCGCGCGATCAGCTTCCTCGCATTTCCTACCTCATCAAGAACAGCTACCTTATCCTGCCGCTGGTTCTGTTGGTCTGGCTGGTTTCCACGGGTGCTCGCACCATGGCTTATTCGGCCGCCATCTCCATCTTGGGCGCGTTCATCGTTGGCGTCATCAACTTCTTCATCACCGAGGTCCGCTCGCGTGAAGAGGGCGAAACCGTCGCTCAAGTTGCGAAGAAGGTTCTGTTCGTTGCCCTTACCATGGCGTTCGAGTCCTTCCAGGCCGGTGCTCGCAGCTGCGTTTCCGTTGCTGTTGCTTGCGCTATGGCCGGCATGATCGCTGGCTGCATCACCGTCACCGGTCTTGCTTCCACGCTCATCAACTTCATCGTCAACTTCGCCGGTGACGCCACCATGCTTGGCCTGGTTCTTACCATGCTCACCTGCATCGTCCTGGGCATGGGCGTCCCCACCACCGCCAACTACTGCATCATGGCCGCAACCACGGCGCCCATCCTTATCCAGCTGGGCATCCCGGTTGTCGCCGCTCACTTCTTCGTGTTCTACTTCGGTATCGTGGCCGACATCACGCCGCCGGTTGCATTGGCCGCGTACGCAGGCTCGGCAATCGCCCATTCCGACCCCATGAAGACGGGCCTGAATGCTGCCAAGCTGGCAATCGCCGCGTTTATCGTCCCGTACATCCTGGCCTTCAACCCGGTTATGGTGCTGCAGGGTTCGTTCACGGCAATCGATCTGGGTGTAGTCATCATCACCTCCATCGTGGGCCTGTACGGTATTGCGGTTGCCTTGAATGGCACGGTGTTCACCAAGGTCAACCCGCTGTTCCGCATCGCTTTTGCTGCCGGCGGTTTGTGCATGATGATCCCTGAGCCTGTTTCCGACATCGTGGGCGTTGGTTTGGTTATTGGCCTTTCCGTTGTTCAGTACCTTCTTGCTAAGAAGAGGAAGGCGGCTGCCGCGGCATAGTCTTGCGCAGGTTTTGCGAAGGCTTCGGATCATTAGCTTGCCAACATAGGCATGGGCAAGTAGAATACACAGAGTTATTTGGTCGCTTGGCTCAGCGGGAGAGCATCGCCTTCACACGGCGGGGGTCACAGGTTCAAATCCTGTAGCGACCACCATGAACTTACAGGCCAGGGGCTTTTGCCTCTGGCCTTTTTGGTTGTCAAAGCGAAACAGCCAGATGAATTCAGGGGAAGTGGCTGAAGAACCGTTATACTTGAACGGTTGCACCAGTTACACCTAGAACGAGAGATGGTTATGGCTGAATTTTCCGATACCTTCCTTGCAAGCAAGAACCGCTCCGACGAGGTCCGCGCCGATCTTGCCGTTCATCCCGAGAAGTACACCATGCTCACTGGAGACCGCCCCACGGGCCGTCTCCATCTGGGCCATTATTTCGGCAGCATCCTTCATCGCGTTGAGTACCAGAATATGGGCATCAACTGCTATGTTTTGATTGCCGACTATCAGGTCATCACCGACCGCGACACCACCGAGCACATCCAGGACAACGTCTACAACATGGTGCTCGACTATATGGCGGCCGGCATCGACCCCGAGAAAACCCCGATCTTCACGCACTCTGCCGTTCCGGCACTCAACCAGCTCATGCTTCCGTTCCTTTCGCTGGTTTCCGAATCCGAGCTTCAGCGCAACCCCACCGTTAAGGCCGAGCAGCAGGCTTCTGGTCATGCGCTTACCGGCCTTCTGCTGACGTATCCTGTGCATCAGGCTTGCGACATCCTGTTCTGCAAGGGCAACATCGTGCCCGTAGGTAAGGACCAGCTGCCGCATATCGAGCTCACGCGTCAGATCGCTCGCCGCTTCAACGAGCGCTACGGTCAGGTGTTCCCCGAGCCCGACGGAATCCTTTCCGACGCCATCGAGATCCCCGGTCTTGACGGTCGCAAGATGTCCAAGAGCTACGGCAACTCCATCATGCTTTCGGCAACTGCCGAAGAGACGGCCAAGCTTATCAAGAAGTCCAAGACCGACTCCGATCGCTTCATCACCTTCGATAAGGAAAACCGTCCTGGCGTTTCTGCCCTGCTTACCACTGCGGCGCTCTGCACCGGCAGGACCGAGGTCGAAATCGCCGAGGAAATCGGCAACGATGGTTCCGGCGCTTTGAAGAAGTATGTCACCGAGGCGGTGAATGAGTTCATGGCTCCGCATCGCGCTCGCCGTGAGGAGCTTGCTCAGGATATGGACCACGTTAAGGAAGTCCTGCACGAGGGCAACAAGCGCATGAACGAGATCGCTAACGAGACGCTCGGTGAGGTTTGCGAGGCAATGGGGATGGTTTACTAGCCGTTTTTGCCAGGGTAGGGCGCTCGGGGTGCTGAAATGAATGCGTTTGCATCGACTGGCGTGCGCTGCTTGCGCCCCTGCGGTTTTGTTTTCGCGAAGTTGACGGTACTCGCGTGCGATACCAATTGTGAATTTCACGTGAGCGAAAATTACCCCTTGCGTTATTCGGGCGAATCAGTATAATAACTACTTGCGCATTTGAAAAGCGCAATGACATTCCTCGGTAGCTCAACGGCAGAGCATCCGGCTGTTAACCGGAGGGTTGTAGGTTCGAATCCTACCCGGGGAGCCATGAAACAACAGGCCATCGACATCAGTCGATGGCCTTTTTGCTGCGTTGGGCGTTATAAGTTAATCTTGAAGGTAATTCAACATTCGCCGTGCGGTCGCTTTACTAACTTTTGTGTCGTCGCCTGCAAGGTAGGCGTAGACGTTGCCGAGATTCAACCCAAGATCTTTACAAAGTCTGTAACGCGTCACGTTTTTGCTCTTAAGGGCATCTGTGATTTTAGGACGCATCAAGCTATTTATGCGTCGATCGGCTGCCAAGGTGTCTCCCTGTGCATGAAAAGCCTCAAGAACCGAAGAATAGCGTGCAGGCGCTTCTTCGGAGGAAAGGAATGATTCTATCGAATCGAATTTGCTGAGTTTGTCGGCAAGGATTTGATAGTCGTCGTGGAACCAGTATCCAATGCTCAAGCTGATAAGGTAATCAGTTTTCCTTTGCACGGCCGCCAACGTAAAGAGGGGCTCGACGAGGCGTGTATTCTGATTTGTAGCCGCAATTAGCTTTCTCAGGTTTGCCGTTCGAAGCCCTGAGAGTTCATTGCAAAATTCCTGCAAAAACCCCTTAAACGATCTATGCATGTCTGTGTTTCCCGCCCAATAGAAGAGTCGCTTCTTCATCGATCGTCAGTAATAGCTCAAGCAGCTTATCCCTGCCATATTGCATATCGCCTTCTTTCAACATTATTATTATTTGATCTGAATAATAATAAGAAATTGATAGTTGCTCAAGATTCGCGCTGCTTGATATTCGCTCGTCCATTAAGAAATTAGACAGATGTAACGTGCCTGTCGCTTATCTGTTGATAAGAAGATTACAGTAGGAAGTGTGATTCGCCGCTATACTCGAAAGGTATCGCGAATGGTGCGATGGATGACATTTTTCAATCGACGGGTTTTCATGAATAGAAACAACCTTCGTTTTCTTCTTGTCTCGGTAATGGCAATTGCGCTGGCTGCGCTTATCGTCGTCAGGTTCGATGACGTTTGCAGCGTGGCGGGCAGCGTGTGGCAGGCTATTGAGCCGCTTGCGGTTGGCGCCGTGATCGCGTACCTGCTTAACTTCATTGCGGTGCGCATCGAGGGAATTTGGTTTCCCAATAGCGACAACAAGTTCGTTAATGTTTCGCGTAGGCCCATTTGCGTCATCTTGGCCATCGCAATCGCAACTCTTGCCGTGGTTGCGTTGGGAATGTTCGTGGCGAATGAGTTCAAGTCGGTTGGCTCGGCAATTGCCAGCGGCTTGTTGAACGCCGCCGTTGCAACATCGCAGGCGATTTCGACCCTGCCCGGTGCCGAAGAATTCCCCGTTGTCGACGCCAATGCGTGGGATTCCGCTGCGCAGAAGGCCGTAGAGGCTTTGGGCGGCGGCACGGCTACGCTCAGCTTGCTTGCCCGTACGGGCGGTGAGGTGGCCCATACGGTGCTCTCTATCTTCTTGGGAATGGTTTTCGCGCTGTATTTGCTTCTTGACAAGGATCGCGTTCATGCGGGCGCCCTGCGTGCTTTGACGATCATCCCCGGCAGCCACAGGCGCGACACCGTCATGCATTTTTGCACCGTTGCCAACGACTGCTTCTCGCGCTTCATCATGGGCCAGTGCATCGAGGCTTGTATTCTGGGCGTGCTGTGCGGCATCGGCAGCGCCATCCTGCATTTTCCGTGTGCTGCGTCCATCGGCCTGATCGTTGGTGTCACCTCAGTCATTCCGTTTGCCGGTGCATGGATCGGCGGCATTGTGGGCGCCGCGATGATCCTCTCGCAAGATCCATTGCAGGCTGTGCAGTTCGTTATCTTCTTGGTTATCCTGCAGCAGATCGAGGGCCATCTTATTTATCCGAATGTCGTAGGCCAGTCGGTCGGCCTGCCCAGCATTTGGGTGTTCGTGGCTGTTGTTGTGGGCGCAATGTTATTCGGCCTGCCTGGCGTGCTTCTGGGCGTGCCGGTTATCTCGACTGTGCGCACGCTGGTGATGGAGAAATTCGCGAAGGAAGAAGCCCGGGGCGAAGCCGAGGCCCTAACTAAGTACACAGGGTAGGGCAAGCAGAGTTTTGGGTAACGAAGGTTGCTGAATAGCGTTTGAGAAATGATGGACTTGCGGCAACGAACTGCCTCGCATTTCTCGATGTCCAAAAAAATGATGGATCCACGGCAGATAGCCGGTGGATCCATCATTGGTTCTGAGCGAAGTTTTGATGAATGGCCCGCAAGGCACAAGGCTTAGCCTGGTTGGATTCAAGCGAGTTCGTTGGCTTCAAGCGGTTGGTTTAGGAACCACGAGTACAACTCGCGCTCGGCGGGGGTGTCCAGGCTGGTTTCCAGCTTGACGATGCCTGCGGAACCATCGGATGCGGGCTTGTTCAGCTGATCGTGCTCTTCAAGCGTGTGTGCCAGGTGTCGAGCGGTGCCGAAGGCGCCATCGAATAGGGTGACGTCGCCCAAAACCCCGCGAATCTGCTTAGCGATGTAGGGATAGTGCGTGCAGCCAAGAACGACGCTGTCGGCTTTCCCGCGATATTCTCCAATCAGGCTTTCAAGCAGCTCGTGCATGTCGGGTGCGTCTAGGTTGCCCTTCTCGATGCGACCGGCAAGGCCTCCGCAAACCACCGAGCTTGCGTCGACGCGCTTGCCCCATTTGTCATACAAATCTTGGTACTTTTGCAAATGGATGGTAACGGGAGTGGCCATTACCAGCACGTGGCGTGCTTCGGGGAATTGAGCCGCCTGCTTCAGTGCTGGTTCCAGTCCGATGATGGGAATCTCGGGATGTTCGGCGCGCACGTAGTCGGCAGCGGCGCTGGTAGCTGTGTTGCAGGCGATGACGACGGCTTTAACGCCCTCGTTGATAAGGTTCGAGACGATCTCGGATGTGCGTTGGCAAATCCATTCCGGGTCTTTGTCTCCATAGGGGGCATTCGCTGAATCGCCGTAGTAGATGAAATTCTCGTTTGGCAGCAGATCGATGGCGCGACGCAGGACGCTGATGCCTCCTACGCCGGAATCCATCATTCCGATCCAGTTTTCGTAACGCCGTTCAGTCACTTTTTGCCTCACGTCTTGATGATATCTGTCGGGGCCTTAACGGAGATTGGCCTGCTTAGCCACAGCTGTTAGGCAGCTTTGTGGCTGCCTGGCGGTGTTGCGGCTTTCCAACGGAACCATGGTCGTCGGCCATCATCGCCCCAACTCGGCTCCAATGGAACCGTCATTAGCATCACTCTAGTTTAAAACAGATTGCTTGCAAGTGCCTGCTTTCCAACAAACGCGTTACGCGCATGTTTTAAACTGATGCGATGTAAAACCTAATGCGACTTAAACAATCATTGAAATGAAGCGAGAACGAGTGAGCGTCGAGGAAAAATACCCCCTGTCCGAACATGAGGAAAACCTGCTGGTGAACGAGCTCCTGGGTTCAGGGGCGATGTTCATCATCCTTGGCATTGTCTTTTCGATTGTGTTTACCGGCTTACGCACAGGTGATTGGTTCTGGTCCGTTTTTCAATTTGGTTGGGCATACGAATTCGGACAGGCAATGACGCTTGGCCGTATGCCCGTTGTCGCTGCCGCCGCAGCAGTCGGTTTGCCGGCTTTCTTCATCTTGGTGAATGAGATCATCGCCGACAAGATTTTGTGGAAGCGCTCGCAGAAGTATCGCGACGATGTAAGAGAGATGCGTTCGGGTATCAACGGCGAGCTCCCGCGCATGAGCTTGGCTTCGCGTGCCGTTACCGCTTCGGTTGCGGGTTTTGCGGAGGAGTTCTCGTTCCGTTACGCCTTGATCAGCTTTCTTGCCTTGACTCTTGGGTGGGTGACCGAGCCGACGTTCGGAATGGTTGCTTCCGTTCTTATCACCTCGTTCGCGTTCACGTCTGCTCATGGCCAGTATGGGCGTTCGTGGGAGCGCATTGTGGTGTTCAGCTACGCATTCGCTTTCGGTGCAGTGTTCCTTGTCACGGGAAGCCTGCTGTCGGTTGTCATCGCCCATGCTCTTTACGATTTCTGCGTTGAAGCGCTTGAACGTCGCAGGATGCTTCGCGATCCCGAGTACTTCGGCGAGGCGGGTGCGCCCGATCATGTGGTTGAAGAGCAGCTCAAAGAGCTGCGCGATTACTTCGACAAGTTCATGAACCGCCGCGACTAACTTATCATTCTGTCGTCAAAACCTTTCGCTAATCAAACATGGACCCAACGCATACCAAGCGTGAATCCAACAAGATCGAGGTGCGGGTTCGCTGCGGCCCATCGCCGCTCCAGCAAATTCAAACGCACATCTGTCGCCGTCGAAACACGGGCCCAACACTGTTGTGTTGGAGTATCATTGACGAAATGAAGTGAATCCAACAACAGGAAGGGACTGCGGTGGAAGACTACAAGCAAGAGTTCATCGAGTTCATGGTCGAAAGTGATGTTTTGAAGTTCGGCGAGTTCACGCTGAAGAGCGGTCGTCAGTCGCCCTTCTTCATGAATGCCGGCGCATACGTTACCGGCGAGCAGCTTCATCGTTTGGGCCTTTACTATGCCCGTGCGATCCATGACAATTTCGGCTTGGACTTCGATGTTGTGTTCGGTCCGGCTTACAAGGGCATTCCGCTGGCTGTCATCACCTGCATGGCTTTGAACGAGCTTTATGGCAAAGAGGCGCGTTATTGCTCCAACCGCAAAGAAGTAAAGGACCACGGCGCCGACAAGGGCAACCTGCTTGGCAGCGAGCTTCATGATGGCGACAAGGTTGTCATGGTTGAGGATGTCACCACGTCGGGCAAGTCCATCGACGAAACGTATCCTATTCTGAAGGGCGCCGCCGACGTCGATGTCAAGGGCCTCATCGTCAGCTTGAACCGCATGGAGGTTGGCAAGGGCGGCGTCGTCACCGCTCAGCAGGAAGTTCAGGAGAAGTACGGTTTCCCCGTTGCCTCTATCGTCAGCATGGCCGAGGTCACTGAGCATCTGTACAACCACGAGGTTGGCGGGCGTGTCGTCATCGACGATGAAATCAAGGCTGCTTTGGACAAGTACTACGAGCAGTACGGTGTGAAATAGCGTTCAAACCGTGATGTTCGCGGTCATTTGGTTCGACAGGGCAGGGTTCTTATCGTAAAATGACCGAACGCAATGCCAGTGTGGCTCAATGGTAGAGCAACTGATTTGTAATCAGTGGGTTGCGGGTTCGATTCCTGTCACTGGCTCCACAAAACATCGGGTCGGAGGGTTGTTCGTCAGCCATCCGACCTTTCTTTTTGTCGTAAGGCACAGCAAGGCGCCTTACGAGTTGGACTCCATCGAACTCGCCTCCCCTCTCTTTCAGCGTGCACAAATCTTCCCGTTTTGTACGATCGGTCTTGGCGAACAGAACGCGATATCACTCTGAACTGGGGTTTTGTTGTGATGGGCAGGACTGGAGGCGAAAAACTGTGCGATTTGCTGCTTGGAAGCGCGCAAAACGGGAAAATTTGCGCAACGAAGGACGGCCGTCGCGCAAGCCTCCCGGGAGCCGCAACGAAGGACAGCCGTCGCGCAAGCCTCCCGGGGTCGCGCAACTCAGGAACGTCGGTGCGCAAGCCAGCCTGGAAGCCGCGCGGGCTTTCTATCGTTGACCGTCGGCGGGCAAGGACGCCCCGAACCCCATCGCGTCCTGCCGCGCTTTGGCCTCGCTGTTAGAATCCCCCTCAGAGCGACAAGCTAAAAAGTCGGCAATCGCGTGCTGCGTTTCGCACCCGTTATGTCACCCGGCAGCGCGGTTCACGCGCAAGCCTGCGAACGGCCGACACGAATTGTGCACGTCAGTCAAACCAAGCGAAGCGGGGGATGTCATGGATTTGAACGCCATGTACCTAGGAATAGACATCGGAGGCACCTCGACAAAAGTGGGTGTCGTCGACGCATCGGGCGACCTTATTGGCAAAACGCGTTTCTCGTTGCCCGAGCTGCAAACCGAGGCTCAGTGCCGTCAGTACATCGCGCAAATCATCGACTTCGTCCACGGCACGGGCGTGTATGCCTCCGAGCTTGCCGGTGTGGGCTTGGCTGCCCCCGGCATCGTTGTGAACGGCATCCCGCAGCTTACCCCTAACGTCAAGGCCGATTGGCCTACGCTTCTGAACGTCATTCGCAGCGAGTTCGAGGGTACCCCGTTCGAGTGCATCAACGACGCTAACGCCGCAGCTCTTGGAGAAATGTGGCGCGGTGCGGCATCGGGCGCCCAAAGCGCGATGCTCGTCACCATCGGTGCGGGAATCGGCGCCGGCATCGTCGCCGACGGCCGCGTTGTTCAGGGCCACGGCGGCGCAGGCGAGATCGGTCACATGACCATCGTTCCCGAAGGCCGCCAGTGCCAGTGCGGTCGCCGCGGTTGCGTCGAGCAGTACGCATCGTCGCGCGGCATCGTCGCCAATTTCCGCGAGGCTGAGGCAAACGGCATTGCAGGAACCAGCAAGCAGGTACCGCAAAACGACACTGACGCGCTGTCGGTGTTCGAGGCGTATCGCGAAGGCGACCCTCGCGCCACCTATGCCGTTGACATCTTCACCGACAAGCTTGGCTACGCGCTTGCGCAGGCCACCTGCGTGGTTGATGCCGACGTTATCCTGCTGGGCGGCGGCGTTGCGGGCGCAGCCGATTTGTTCCTTCCCGCGCTTCAGGGAACCTATCGCAAGAATTGCCTCTCCACCTGTGCCGACACGCAGATTCGCGTGGCGACGCTTGGCAATATCGCCGGCATGGTCGGCGTGGTCCGTTACGTCCAAATGATGAGCGAATCGCTTGATCCGTTCGACAACCTGTTCGGGATGGGCTTGTAATGGCAGCGCAGACCGGCAATGCCGGTGCAACCCCTGTTGTTGATTGCCGCTCGGGTGCGGCGCTTGAGGCGCAGGCCGAGTCGGTGGCCATCGCCAAAACGAAGCAGACCAACGCGCGGTGCTTCATCTTGTCCGTCATCGCGGGCATGGAAATCGCCCTGGGCGCTACGCTCATGCTGTTCGTGAAGTCCGACGCAACGCTTGGCTTCGCGCCGTCCCAGCTTCTTGGCGGCATCTCGTTCTCGCTCGGTTTGCTGTGCGTTATCGTGGCGGGCGCCGAGTTGTTCACTGGAAACTCCCTGATGGTGTGCGCGGCATGCTCGCGCAAGATCTCGTGGGGTGCGCTGGCGAAGAACTGGGTCATCGTCTATTTCGGCAACATGGCGGGGTCGCTTTTGATGGTTGCGCTGATGACCGGCGCGAACATCGCCGCAATGAACTCGGGTGCGGTGGGGCAGACCATCGTTAGCGTTGCGGCGGCGAAGATCGGCCTTGATTGGGGCGTTATCTTCTTTCGCGGCATTCTGTGCAACGTGCTGGTGTGCCTGGCGGTGTGGATGGGTTTCGCCGGCCGCACCGTCATCGACAAGTTGTTCACTACCATGATTCCGGTTATGGCGTTCGTGGCCTGCGGTTTCGAGCACTGTATCGCGAACATGTATTTCTTGCCTCTGGGCATTGTCACGCTGGCGACGGGCGGCGCCGAAGCGGGTGCTGCGGCTGCGACGGTCAACCTTGCGGGCGCGCTGTTCAACATCAGTGCGGCCACCTTGGGAAACATGGTGGGCGGTGCCGTGTTCGTGGGCTTGCTGTACTGGCTGTCGTATGCGAAACGCTCTTAGCGGCTGGTTGGCAGCTCTTAGCGGCCGCTAGCGCCACTGCGCGCTGTCGAGCTTGGGTTCGAACCTGCTGGCTAATCAACCTTCGTTTCACCGGCAAGAACGCGTTTGTAGTCAGCGTAGTTGTCGCGCAGCAAACGTGGGGTGTCCAGCTCGTAAGGACACTTCGCCGAGCATTGCCCGCAGTTCAGGCAATCGTCGATCTTCGCCATCTCGGCTTGCCACTCGTCGGTTAGCCAGCTTGCCGAGGGCGCACGGCGCAGCATCAGCGAGATGCGCGCGCATTGGTTGATCTTGATGCCAACGGGGCAGGGCATGCAGTAACCGCACGCGCGGCAGAAGTCGCCCTGCAGTTCGGCGCGTTCGCGCTGGATGAATTCCTCGATCTCGGGCGTCATTTCGGGCGTGTCGTGCATGTACGAAAGCCACTCGTCAAGCTCGCTTTGGCGCTGGACTCCCCAAATGGGAACGTAGTTGTCCAGGTTGGCCACGTACGCCATCATGGCGCGCGAGTTCGAGATCAAGCCGCCCGACATGCCCTTCATGCCAAGGAAGCCCATGTCAGCGTCGATGCACTTTTGCAGCAGGTCAAGCTCGCGCTGCGTGGACAGGTAGTTCAGCGGGTACTGCATGGTGTCGTACAAGCCCGAGGCAACCTCTTCCTCGGCCACGCCAATGCGGTGCGCGGTAACCGAGATGAAGCGGATCTTCCCCTGTACCTTTGCCTCTAGCATGGCTTCGTACATGCCGGTGCCGTCGCCGGGACGATAGCACTGCGCGGGGTTGTGAAACTGGTAGATGTCGACGTAGTCGGTTTTCAGCTCGGCCAGCGAGGTTTCAAGGTCGTCCCAGAACTTGTCGGGCGTCTTTGCCATGGTCTTGGTGGCAATGAAAATTTCCTCGCGCTTCGGGCCGCGCCAACCGTTGGGGTCGGCCGGGTCGGGTTCGCCCCAGTTGCCGAAGGCCAGGCCAAGTTTATGCTCGCTGTCGCTGTACGCGCGAGCGGTGTCGAAGAACGTCATGCCGCCTTCCCAGGCGTTGCGCAAGATGGAAACGGCGGTTTCATCGTCGACGCGTTGAATGGGGAGGGCTCCGAATCCGTTGGCGGGCGTAACGATGCCGGTTTTGCCAAGGGTAGCGATTTTCATGGTTTCCTCCCTAATCCTGCGCTGGGCCGCAGTCCGTTGCGCGGAAACCGCGACCCGTTGCACAGGGTCCCTCACTCTCTCCCTAAGGTATAAGGATAAACCCGATCAGGGCGAAAATGATCGCAAAAATGAAAGCGCCTGCGATATCGCGGGGGAAGTGGACGCCGCCGACAATGCGGCAAAAGCCGACGACTACGCAGGCAATTAGGACGATGAGGCCGAAAACGGGGTTCACCCACCACAGTGCGAAGGCGATGATTGCGGCGCTGAACAGGTGTCGGCTGGGGAATGACTTGCCGTGCGTGTCCTTTTTGATAAGGGGGTCGATGTCGAAAACATCGTAGGGGCGCGGCGCGTTGACGGCTTTGCGGAAGAGGCTGACCAAAACGAACGAGATGGCGGGTACCAGGAGCGCTTTCCAGATGCGCGTGTCGCCGGCGGTTACGGCAAGGAATGCTAGCCAGACAAGCGTGCCGATGTAGGCAAGGGCGATGATGCCGACAAGCCCCTTGTCCAGCGCGTTTAGGATGCGCGGCGCGTCTGGGTTGCCGCGAAACGGCGCGGATACGCGCGCGTACCAGGCTGGGTATGTGGGCTTGGGGCTGAAGTTCGTCATGCTTGCCTTCGTTTGTTGGGCGCGCGGGTGCGCTTCCGTGTACTGCCGTCTTCCGCGTGGCCGCAGCACCCGTTTCGCGTGTTGCTTCCAGACATTTTGATAAAAGTATAGCCTAGGCATATAAAATAGGATCTCGAACAACAAGTGCCGCTTCGCGCCCACACGCCATAAGCGGCGCGGTTTCGCATAAGCGCCAGAGAGGTTGGTTCCATGCACGTGAATTCCGTTGAAGAAATGCCCGCGCCGAAGGTGACGGTGCTGGTTCCCACGTACAACACCGAGAAATACCTGGCGCAGAACTTGGATGCGCTTGTGGGGCAAACCCTGCGCGACATCGAGATCATCGCTATCAACGACGGTTCTACCGACGGCTCGCTGGGCATCATGCGCCAGTACGCTGCCCGTGATGCGCGCATCCGCATCATCGACAAGCCCAACAGCGGCTACGGCGCCTCTCTGAATTTGGGCATCGACGAAGCTCGTGGCGAGTACATTGCCATCTCCGAGCCCGACGACTACATCGAGCGCACCATGCTTGCCAAAATGTACAAGGCGGGTAAGAAGCGCGAGGCCGATCTGGTTAAATGCAACTATTTCGAGCATTTCGACACTCACGAGAACAGGCATAAGAATCTTGCCGGCTATCCGTACGGCAGGGTGTTCGATGCGGCTGACCAGCCGCAGATTATCCGAACCGTCCCCAGCATTTGGACGGGTCTGTATCGCCGCGACTGGCTTAACGCCGAAGGCATCCGTTTCCGCGAAACGCCGGGTGCATCCTTCCAGGACACCGCGTTCGTCATGAAATCGTGGTTCGCGGCGCGTCGCGTGGTCTTGCTGCGCAGGTGCCTAGTCCATTACCGCATGGACAATCCCAATTCGTCGGTGAAAACCAGCAACAAGGTGTTCGAGGTATGCGACGAGCTTGCCGAAAGCCAGCAGTTCTTACGTCAGCGCCCCGCACGCTACAAGGCATTCATCCCGTGGTTCCATGTGGACAAGTGGGGCAAGTACCAGTGGAATTACGAACGTATCTCGCCCGAGCTTCATGCAAGCTTCGCCCAGCGCGCCAAGGACGAATATGCCGAAGCGCAGGCAGCGGGCGAGCTTGATATGTCGCTGTTCGCGCCCGAAGCCGCCGCACTGGTTGCCGATCTTCTGGCGCTTGACCCCGCGCAGTTCGCGCAAAAGTACTCGACGCTGCTTTAACGCGCCTGTCTGGCGCCAGCTATCACCGCGCCGATTAACACGCTTGCTTAACGCTTGCACGCTTTGTGGCTTGGTGCCTCAAGTACCCGAAGGAGCTTTGCATGAATGCCCAGTCCGCACCTGCGGCGGAATCCCCACAGATCACCGTTATCGTTCCGCTGTACAACTGCGAGAAGTACGTGGCCGAATGCCTGCAATCGCTGCAGAAGCAGACGTTTGCGAACTTCGAGGTTATCTGCGTGAACGACTGTTCGCCCGATAACAGCTATGCGGTTGCGCAGCAGGCGGTGGCGGGAGACGACCGCTTCTCGTTCTTTTCGCTTGATGAGAATCGCGGTCCGGGTGGCGCGCGCAATTTCGCACTGGATCGCGCCCGCGGCAAGTACATCGTCTTCTTGGACAGCGACGATTTCTTCGTGCCCGAGGCTTTGCAGAAGATCTTCGACCGCGCGGAAACTCAGCAGCTTGACGATATGTACTTCAATGCGAAGTCGTTCTACGAATCGGCTGCCGTGCATAAGCGCGTGAAGGAAGATTTCAGCCACAGGCCGTCGTTCGATGGGGTGGCCACGGGCCGCGAGCTGTTCACGTTCTTCCAACAGCGCGGCGAATTCTGGCCGCAAGGCGCCATGCGCATGGTGCGCCGCGGGCTGCTTGAAGATAACGGCATCCGCTTCAAAGAGGGGATCATCCATGAGGACGCCCTGTTCACGTTTCAGACGCTGGTGGTTTCGCAGCGCAGCACGTTTCTGAACGAACCCATTTACATGCGCCGCGTGCGTGAGGGTTCCATCATGGGCCAGCGCTCGCGCTCGATCCGCAATGTTCAGGGGCATTATGTGTGCCTTACCGAAATGAAACGCTGGATGCTGCAGCATGCGTCCGAGCTTGACCAGGAGTTCGTTGCCGCGATGACGCGTCAGATGTACGACTGGCGTATGGTTGCGGGCCGTGACTGGATCGACTCGGTTTCGCCGGAAGAGCGCGAGAGATGGCTGTCGTCGCTTACGCCGGAAGAGCAGCTCGAGTTCTATTTGGATATTATCCAGCCTTCCCTGGGCTTGGACGAGTATCTGAATTCGAAAACGTACAAGCTGGGCGACGCCATCTTGTCGGTGCCGCGTGCAGTGCGCGACAAGCTGCACGAGGGTCGTTAAAGCTTTTTTTGGCGTGTAGGAAATCTCAATGGAAGCGAGGATGGCGGTGCAAAGTTTCAAGGCAACCGCGCCCATCAAGGTGTCGGTGATCATCCCGGTTTACAACTCGCAGAAATTCATCGGTAGTTGCTTGCAGCAGGTGCTTGCTCAGTCGCTGCAAGAAATCGAGATCGTGTGCGTGGACGATGGATCGATCGACGGCTCGGCCGACATCATTGCCCAGACGGCGCAACGCGACTCGCGCGTGAAGCTGATTCGGCAGGAAAACGCAGGTCCGGGGCCTGCGCGAAATGCTGGCATTGCTGCGGCAACGGGCGAGTTCGTGACGTTTTTGGATGCTGACGATCGCTATTCGTCGGACGATTATCTGCGTGTGCTGTACGAAGGCGCGGTTGATAACGGCGTCGACGTTTCGGGAGCGTGCTTCTACAACGACCATGCGGGGCGTCTTGAGACCGACTTCTCGAACGACCCCGATTTAGCGGGGTACACCTTCACGGAATCCGGCGTGAAAAGCTACCGCGACTATCAATTTGATTACGGCTTTCATCGCTTCATGTTCAAGCGCTCGCTGTTCGAATCTGTGAGCGACAGCGCGGCCGGCGTCGCCGATGTAGCGGCTGACGCCAACGCGGTCAACACTGCCGCGAGCGGACCCTTCCCAGCGCTGACGTTCTTTGAAGACCCGGTCTTCCTGGCGCAAACGCTTTATCGTGCAGGGCGTTTTTTCGCCACTAACAAGGTGGGTTATTGCTATCGCTGCGATTACAAGGTTCCGCACTGGACAACTAAAAAAACCGCCGATCTGCTAGAAGGCGTGCGTCGCAATCTGGAGTTCTCGAAAGATCAGGGCCTTCCGCTTTTGCATTGGTATACAGCCCGTCATTACCAGCTGGAATCGGCTGGCGTCGGTTTGGGTGTGAACCCTGAAGTGTCGGTGCAGCAGTTGGCAGATGCCATTGTGGCGGCTGAGCAGCAAATCGATCGAGGCATGCTTGCGCAGGTGAGCCTTGCATATGCCGAATTCGAGTCGCCGCTTAAGATGCAGTTGCGGGATTTGGCGCAGGCTCCGTCATGGAAAACGCGTTTGGGTGCGGTGGGCTACTCCATCAAGCATAACGAGAACGTGTTTGCCGTGAAGGGCAAACTGCGCGACGCCGTGTTGCGCGCGAAGGGCTGTTATTAAGGTTCTGAACTGCGGTTGTGTTGTGGACGGTAAGCAGTGCGATGCCTTAGATGTTTCTGAAGCTTGTGAAGCGCCCAAGTCCAACACGTGGAAATACAGTGCCTTCTGCGGAAACCTTGCATTCGTTGAGTAAAATTCTCAGTTGGGTTTTTGTCCTTTCTAGGACAGTGCGCCCATTTTATTTTAAGAAAACGCCGTTTATTAGCGGCACTTATGAAATGCGGAGGTGCATATGACCGATTACGAGCGGGGAAAACATGCCAAGCATGCGCGTCCCAGCCAAGCTTCGCAATCGCAGCAGCCAAGGCAACAGCAACAGTCCGGTAACGTTGCGCAGTCCCAGGGTCAGCAGCGATACCAGTACAAGGGCTATTCCGATCAACAGGCAAGGCAGCAGGCCGGTCCTCAACCGGTGCAGCCCGGTCATGCTGCCCGTCAGCACTCGCAGCAGGGGAATCAGCAGGTGCCGCCTATGCAGCAGCCCAATCGCACGCAGGCCATGCCGCAGCAGGGTGCATATCGTCCTTCGCAACCTTACGGCCAGCAGGTAAATGGCCGTGCGCAGGGTGGTCGTCGTGCGAACCCGTCCCAGCAGGCGCAGTTCGGTCAGTATTCGCGCAACACGCAGGCCAACCGCAACGGCTATTCCGCTCAGGGCCATAACGCGTATCCCGGTCAGGGCGGCCCTAATCAAACGGGCGTTATCAGCATGCCTCAGAAAAAGCGCAAGGGTAAGAAAATCGTCATTGGCGTGCTTATTGCCGTTCTGGTGCTTATCGGTGCGGGCGTTGCCGCTGGTGCGGTGTATCTGAATAGCATTGCGGGGAACATGGCCCTTAGTGGCGACGTCAAGAAAGACCTCGAGAACGTTCTCAGCACGTCCGAGAACCCGTATGAAAAACCCTTCTATGTGTTGTTGATGGGCTCCGACAACTGGGAGTCGTACGGCGAGCGCTCGGATGCAATTGTCCTTTTGCGTGTGGATAAGAGCAACCATCAGATCACGATGGTGTCGGTGCCGCGTGACACCCCGTACATGCTTAATGGCAACAAGGTTAAACTCAACCAAGCCTTTGCCGAAGATGGCGCTGTTGGTGCCGTTAAGGCGGTGGAGGAGCTTACCGGCGTTGATATCTCGTATTACGCCGAGATCGAATTCGCCGGCTTGAAAAACTACGTCGACTCGATTGGCGGCATTGAGGTTAATGTGCCGTACACCATCGATTACCAGGTGTACACGATGGATCAGGATGTTATTCATATCGAGGCGGGCGACCAAATGCTGAATGGCGAAGAGGCTATCGCTTTGGCTCGTATGCGTACGGCATATAAAGATACCGATAGTCAGGACGCGGTTCGCCAGTCGAACGTTCGCGCATTGGCCATCGCTATGATGAACTCAATCATCCAGGCGCCGGTCACCGAAATTCCCGGTTTGGTGCAGAACCTTTCGTCTTGCATTAAAACCAGCATGGACATGAACACTATGGTCAGTCTTGCAACCGATTTCGCTCAGGCCAAGAACGACGTGAAGCTGTACACGTGCACTGGCCCCTACAAGGGCGATATCGACAAGGAGACAGGCCTTTGGCTTTGCTACGAGGACAAAGCTGGTTGGAAAGATCTGATGTCGATTGTTGATAGTGGCGGTAATCCTAAGGAATCGGACGCTGCCACGCAGGTTGAGGGTAAATGATTCTTTCTGTGATATATTTACTTCATAAAATGCATTGCGCAAGCTTGGTTATCGACCTTGTGCTTTTCGGATAGGTTGTCGCGAGCGGGGGTCTTGTTGAGCGATGTGGTTTCAGGTGAAGCGGTAATACCGGAAGGTACTTTGTCGGATGTGGACGCATTGTCGTCCGCATCCGATATTTGTGTCGTCGAACCTTCGAATGGGAGCCCCGATGCAGAGGTTGCTGCCGCTGCGGAGCGTCTGAATTATCGTTGGGGGGGGTATCGTTTTGTAAAGCGCCTGTTCGATATCGTATTCAGTTTGCTGCTTCTTGTTCTGTTCAGCTGGTTGTTCGTCATTGTGGCTATTGCTATTAAAATCGACGACCCTAAGGGCCCTATTATTTTCAAGCAGCGCCGCGTTACCAAAAACGGTCGCGAATTCAAGATGTACAAGTTCCGAAGCATGTGTGTCGATGCCGAGGCTAGGTTAGAGGAGCTGCGCAAGTCCAACGAGAAAACTGGCCCCGTGTTCAAGATGAAGGACGACCCTCGTATCACGCGCGTGGGCAAGGTCATTCGAAAGATGAGCATTGACGAGTTTCCGCAGTTCCTAAATGTGTTGAAGGGCGACCTTTCAATTGTGGGTCCTCGCCCTGCGCTCCCAAAAGAGGTGGCAGCGTACACGCCGTACCAGCGTCAGCGTTTGCTGGTTAAGGCTGGTATTACGTGTTATTGGCAAACGCGTAATAACCGCGATGCCATCACCTTCGACGAATGGGTCGATCTTGACCTGCTGTACATTAAACAGTGCAGTGTCTGGTCCGACTTCAAATTGATTATTCAGACGGTTGGTGTGGTTCTGACCGCGCAGGGAAATTAACTATGATCATTACGCGCACTCCTTTTCGTATGTCCTTTTTCGGCGGCGGAACCGATTTGCCCCACTTCTTTAACGAGCATGGTGGATCAGTCATTTCTACAACATTCGACAAATACTGCTATGTCACAGTGAGACACCTCCCTCGCTTTTTTGAGTATTCGACCGAGTTGGTTTATTCAAAAATAGAACGTGTGCGGGCGACATCTGACATCGAGCACCCTGCTGTTCGAAATGCGATGCAGATGCTTGATATGAGAGAGCTCAGAATTTCTTACGAGGCTGATTTGCCTGCTCGTTCGGGGTTGGGGACATCCTCTTCTTTCGCGGTTGGCATGCTCAATGCCTTTCATTGCATGAAGGGAACCTATGCATCTAAAGAGCGTCTTGCCAAAGAAGCAATTACGCTTGAACGAGAGCTTTGTGGTGAAGCGGGAGGATGGCAGGATCAGATTGCGGCTGCGTTTGGTGGGCTCAATCGTATCGATTTCGGCGGTGATGGCTTTTCTGTACGTCCTATAGTTATTTCGCCCGAACGAAAGCGTGAGCTTAACGGTAACCTGATGATGTTCTTCACGGGCTTTACCCGTTTTTCTTCAGAATTGCAGAAAGCTAACAATGTTGCTGATAAAACGGCGCAGCTTCGAGAAATGCTCGCCCTTGTCGACGCTGCCGAGGAATTGTTGACCGAAAAAAGCAAATCGCTTTCGCAGTTCGGTAAGTTGCTTGATGCGACATGGCGTCTTAAGCGCGGTACAGGATCCAGTGTTTCGACCGACACGATTGATGATCTTTACGCTCGCGGGATCAACGCCGGCGCTCTTGGCGGGAAGCTTCTCGGTGCTGGCGGCGGTGGCTTCCTTGTCTTTTACGTTGAGCCTGATGCTCGTGAATCAGTTAGGGAAGCCATGGAAGACCTTCTTTATATTCCTTTTGAATTTGAAGACAGCGGCGCATCTGTTGTGTATTTCGATCCCGAGGATTACGACTTGGAGGCTGCTCGCTAATGGAGTCGAAGTGTCTGCAAACGGGCGACCAGTGCTTAGAATCGTTTTTCGCCAATTATCCTGAGATGCTGATTTGCGAGTCTGAAGTGATGGTTGCGCGTGAGGTTTTAACGGCAGTTTTTTCCTCGGGCGGAAAACTGCTTGTATGCGGTAACGGCGGGAGCGCCGCAGATTCAGAGCATATAGTGGGTGAGCTGGTGAAGAGTTTCCGCTTCAAGCGTTCGGTTGATCCGTCTTTCGCCAAGGCTTATTTGGAGGCTAATGGTGAAGAACACCCTGACTGGCTCGAGGGGTCCCTACCTGCTGTGTCATTGGTTTCACAATCTGCGCTTGCTACTGCTTTCAGTAACGATGAAAGCGCAGTGGGCCTTTTTGCCCAACAAGTTTACAGTTACGGTCGAAATGGGGATGCATTGCTTGCTATTTCCACTTCGGGTAATTCCGAGAACGTTGTGGAAGCTGCCAAAGTGGCTCGCGCGAAGGGGATGAAGGTGATCTCTCTTACGGGTTCTAAGGAATCTAGGCTGTCGGCGCTCGCGGATGTCTGCGTTCGCGTACCGCGCGAGGAGGTATTTAGAGTTCAGGAATTGCACCTGCCCACTTATCATGCGCTTTGTGCCGCAATAGAGGCGGATTGTTTTGGGGGCGAAAGCCGTTGAACTCGTATCGTGAAGCAATTGTCCTTGCGGGTGGATTCGGTACTCGACTCGCTCATGTAGTGCCCGATGTTTGTAAACCGATGGCTCCTGTTGCGGGGAGGCCGTTCCTTCGCTTCATCATGGACAATCTTGCGAAGGCTCATTTTGATCATGTCGTTATTGCCGACGGCTATCGACGAGAGCAAATAGAAGATTACTTCGGCGGAGCATATCGAGGTCTCGGCATCGAATATAGTTCCGAAACGGAACCTTTGCTTACTGGGGGTGCAACCAAAAAAGCACTCGCCGGTTGTTCATCCGATTGGGTGTTCGTGTTGAACGGTGACACTTGGCTCGATCTTGATTTTGTCAAGATGGCAGCAGTCGCGAATTCCTTGCCCGATTCAGCGCAGGCGGTAATTGCGGTGAAGCGCATGGCTGATTTTGACCGGTATGGTACCGTCGACGTTGCGAGTGACGGGACTCTCGCTGCTTTTCGCGAGAAGACTTATTGTGCAGATGGACTTATTAACGCCGGGGTCTATCTTGTTAGGCGAGGATCTCTGGATCGTATGCCAGATATGTTTTCGCTGGAGGCGGATTGGTTTGAGAAAATCGTTTCCGAGGGTGTTTTGTATGCCGTTGAGTGTGCGGGTGACTTTATCGACATCGGCGTTCCTGGCGATTACGCATTGGCTCAAGATATGTTTAAGCCGATGGCCAAAGAGTGGAAACTCGCGCTGTTCGACCGTGATGGTACGATAAACGTCGATATAGGTCACCTTTATGAGCCCGATAAGCTCGAACTAATACCATCAACCGTGGAAGTTATGCGTGGCTACTCGGAAGATTCCGATTACAGAATCGTTGTTGTGACCAATCAGGCTGGCATTGCTAAAGGCCTATACACCGAAGCTGATATGCGTAAGCTTCACCATTGTATTGATAGCGAGTTGAATGAGCTGGGCGTTCGTGTGGACGCATGGTATTTTTGCCCCCACCATCCTGACTATACTGGGGTTTGCAAATGCAGGAAGCCCGAGCCGGGGATGCTGCTTGCTGCTATGCGTGATTTCGATGCGTCACCAGACGACTGCGTGATGTATGGAGACAAGGCGACCGATGAGGCCGCTGCTAAGGCCGCTGGGGTTAGTTTCAGATGGGTAGGAAAAGAGGTTGCGTGTGACTGATCCGATTAACGCCAGGCGATATGATTTCCTGGGTTTGCCTGTGGACGCATTAACGCAGGCTGAGGCCTTAAATCGGGTCTTGGGTCTTACGCGCAATTCGGAGCCAAGTCACGTTTTGTTTTTGAACGTAGATGTTATGGTGAAGGCTGATAGGAACCCTGATCTTCAAAGGGCGATTAAGAATAGCGATCTATCGCTTATGGATGGCAAGCCTCCTTTGAAAGTGGCTCAGAGGTGCGGAATCCCTCTTCCGGAAAAGATCTCTGGTTCTGATTTCGTTCCTGCGGTGTGTGAGATGGCAGCACGAGAGGGCCTCTCCATTTTTATTCTCGGCGGCAAAGAAGGGGTGTCTGAGGCGGCGCGCGATAACCTTCTGTTGCGATATCCGCATCTGGATATCACAGGAGTGTATTCACCTAAGTTTGGATTCGAAAGCGATCAAGTGGAGCTTGCGAAGATCAACGATATGCTGATTAAAGCGAAACCGAACATTCTCTTGGCTTGCCTTTCTTGCCCCAAACAGGAGATTTTTGTCGAGAATAACAAGGATGTGTATAGGGTTCCCGTTTCGATATCTTGTGGGGCGACGGTTGACTTTCTGGCGGGAAATGTTCAGCGTGCTCCCGAATGGGTGAGCCGCGCTGGTATTGAATGGCTGTATCGTTTTGCAAAAGAACCAAAGCGTCTCTTCAGACGTTATTTCGTTGATAGCTGGCATTTTTTGTCGATGGTGAAAAGGGAGGGTTGATTATGGGGCTGAGAACTTATGCGCTTAAAGCGCTGAACGGCTACTACTGGTGGCTTGATAAATTGAATAAGCAGGCTTTTATCCGTAAGTATCCTAAGTATTTGAGAAAACTGGGCGTTGACATTAGCGAAAATCCGGGCGACTGCTGGATAAGTCCAACCATATTTCTTGATTCTGCGGGTTACGACATGATTAGCATCGGCGATGATTGCACTATTTCGTTTGATGTCGCCATTTTGGTGCACGATTACAGCATTAATACTGCCTTCAGGGCTGTAGGCGAGCCGGATGGCGATAAGCATCGATTGATAATACGCCCCGTTCATATCGGCAATAATTGCTTCATTGGCGCAAGGGTTACGATTCTTCCAGGTGCGTCGATCGGCGATAATTGTATCGTTGGATCTGGCTCTGTTGTCCGCGGAAAAATACCTTCTGGCTCGATAGTAAGCGGCAATCCCGCAACGGTTATATCTGATGTTGAGGGCTTCGCAAAGAAACATCTCGAACGTGGCGATTACGAGTGGGACGTGAGATAAGCCATGAAGGTTTTGGAGCTGGTGCTCAAATGGGGTAGCGGCGGCGTTGAGCGCTATATCGAGGATTTGGTTTCGGCGTCGTCTTCGATCGAGGGCGTAATGTGTTCGGTGGTGTCAGTTACCACTGAGGTTTCAAGTAGGGTGGTAGAAGGTCAAGGCCCTCTAGTCGTTGGGGGATTGAAGGGTGTCCTGACCAAAGGGCACGTCATTAGATCGTTTATTGCGGAAGGTGCTTTTGACGTTGTTCATATCCACGGCAATAACGGCCTTGCGTTTTTTTTCGCCCATCAGGCCGCGAGAGCTGGTGCTAAGGCTATCGTTCATTCCCACAACAGCTCATTTGGCCCAGGCTCTGTTGCGGCAAAAAAAGTGCTTTCTGGCGCGATGCGCTTTCTTTACATGAAGGACTGCTCTGCTCTTTTGGCGTGCTCTCGGGCGGCAGGCGTTTTTTTGTTTGATGGAACGCCCTACAAGATCGCGAAAAACGGCATCGATGTTGCTCGTTTTGGGTTTAATCCCGAAATTAGGAAGAACAAGCGCACGGAGCTTGGAATACCGGACCGCTCTTTAGTATGCGGTTTTGCTGCGAGTCTTATCGATGCAAAGAATCCGATGTTTGCATTGGATGTCTTTAGGGCTATTAAAGCTCATCGCGCAGATGCCGTTTTTTTGGTTTGCGGAGATGGATGCCTTCTTGAACCCTTGAAGGAGGTCGCAAGCGACTTGACAGGCTCCTGTATCTTTAAGGGAAGGGTCTCAAATATTGAAGACTACTATTCGGTCATGGATGTGCTCATTGCGCCATCAAGATATGAGGGGTTGCCGATTAATTTAATTGAAGCTCAGGCTTCGGGGCTTCCTGTAATTATGAGCGATTCGATTACGGACGAGGTTGTCATCGTACCTGGTAATTGTAGAAGGTGCGGTCTTTCTTCTTCAGTTGACGCTTGGGCATCTAATGCGATCGGTTTAGAGCTGACGTCGGATTGCAGGGCTTTTGAGAGTGCACATTGGGCCGAATCAATCCGTTCTGCGGGTTTTTCGCAGCCTGATTGTTTCGATGTGGTGTTTGCTGAGTATAAAGCCTTGCGTTGAAGAAACGACTTTGTCGATTTTCTCGTGCGGGCGTTGCTTTAGCTCTCGTGCCGATAATCTGTCTATAGGCACATGAAGAGCGATTGTCGCCGTTGAATTTCTCCGTTGGCGTTCCCGTTGTTTTCTGAGAGGTAGTAATGAGGTTTTCGATAGTCGTTCCTGTTTTCAATGTTGAAGAATACTTGCCGCGATGTCTCGAATCGATCGATTTGCAGACATTTGACGATTTTGAAGTGGTTCTGGTGAATGATGGATCGACTGACGGTTGCCCCAAACAGTGTGAGTTGTTCAAGGCTTCTTCAGAGCGTCGCGTTGTTGTCATCCATCAGGACAACAAGGGACTTTTAGCTGCTCGCAGTGCTGGCTGCGCTGCGTCGTCGGGCGATTACGTTGTTTCTTTAGACGGCGACGACGCTCTTAGATTTGATGCGTTGCAGGTTATTGATGAAGCGATTTCGCTCACAGGTGCTGATATCGTTTTTTATGGCTACTCAAGACAACCCGATTTCAATGAGCCGGTTTACCCACCTCTTAAGGTAAATCGGTACTACGAACCAGGCGAATTGCGCGAGGTTTTTTGTTCAACGAATCGCCTTAATCCGATGTGCTTCAAGGCGATATCTAGATCCTGTATTGGGTCGGCTGGGTCGTTTAAGCAGTTTGGCCGTTTAAACATGGGGGAGGATGCCATTCAGTCGGCGTTTGCTTTCGATAAAGCCAAGGGCGCCGTTCTTGTTAATGAAGCCCTGTACTATTATCGTCCGAATGGCGACAGTATTAGCGAACGGATTGGCCGCTCTTATCTTGTCGATATGGAACGTGTTCACGACTGTTTGCTGGCATATGCCGTAAAATGGGATGAGGGGCGGATAGAGCCGGTTTGCGTTGAGTCTCTGACCCCCAAGTGCGTAGAGGAAGTATGTCACTTTACGCTCCATTATTGCAAAGGACTTAGCTACGATCGCTCTAAAGAGGCATTGATCGCGGCATCGTCGTCGGCATTTGTTCATAAAGCCATGGAAGAGCCTTCCGGGTTTGATGGCTGTGCGATGCATACTCGTTTGATTGCTTGGCTTCTGGCTTCGGGGCACTTGCGATTTGTTTGGCTCTTGGTCCAAATCGCTTCACGGTTTCTGCGCTAGAGAGGGCGATGGTAGTTAATGGCTCCTTATTTAATAGCATTTGCGTTTTCTGCCTGTTTCTTCGAGCTTGGGAAAAATATCGAGACGTCCCGCTATGGGAAATACTGGGCTGCTATTTTTTACTCGCTTGGCGTGTTGACGCTCTGTGTAGTGGCTGGTGCTCGTGATCTCAATGTGGGAACCGATACGGCTGGGTATGGTATTTTTCTTTTTAACCAAGGTGTCGATTCGGTTTCGTTTCAGGATTTCACTGCTGCGATTGACGACAGCCCTTGGGATGTGGCGCCCTTGTTTGCGCTATATGTGTTTGCCGTAATTAAGCTGTTCGGGAGCCAGTTTGTTTATTTTTTTGCGATCGAGCTCGCAATAGTTGTCCCTATTGTTCTTGTGGCACGACGTGGCTGTAATCGTTATATGGGAATCGTCATGCTGCTCTATATGCTAACCAGTTTTATTCCTAGCTTAAACATGATGCGTCAATCCGTCGCAATTGGTCTTGTGTTGCTTTCTACTATTGAATTCATGGATGGACGCTTTGTCCTTGCGGCTGTTTGCGAGCTTGCGGCAACTCAGGTCCACACTTCTGCGCTCATGGGCCTTTCTTTCTGGATTTTGATTTTGTTTTTTTTCAAGCGAGGCGGGCAATCGGGTGTTTGGTTGCGTCGTAATTTATTTATCCAGAGGATCGGCCTCTTGACTCTCTTTACGATTCTTTCATTGATTTTTTTCGAGGAGATCTCGGCTTTCTTTTCCGGTAACGACAGCGTTGGGAGGCTGTTTTTATACGGAACCCATTCTCGAAACGGTTACGGCATGTCGGAGCTAGCGTACCTCACTGCTTTGATGGTCGGCTCGATTCTTCTATTTGTGCAAGCGCGCAAAGGTAACGACTTTTATCCGTTCTGCTATATGGTCATGTTGAGCGTTAGCCTGCCTTTTTATGTGCTTAGCGGAATTGATACCACTATAGGTAGAATGATGGAGTACTGCGTAATATTTGTTATTCCCTTTGTCTGCTACTTCTTGTCAAACCAGAATCGTCCTTTTTTCCAACCTGGAATTTGGTGCATTGTCGGAGCTTGTGCGTTTCGGTTCTTTTTTTGCTTCGTTTATAAAGGATTCAACGAAGCTATACCATACGTATCGACCATCCTCGGCATTTCATAGAGATCGGGTGGCTAATGATTCCTAAGATTATTCATTATTGTTGGTTTGGTGGAAGCGCGCTCGGCGAGGAAGAGTCTCGTTGCATCGCATCTTGGAAAAAGTATCTTCCGGATTACGAGATTAAGCTTTGGAACGAGTCTAATTGGGACGTTCACTGCTGTGATTACGTTTCGGAGGCTTATGAAGCCGAAAAGTGGGCGTTTGTAAGCGACTATGCGCGTTTCGATATCCTTTACAAGTATGGTGGGGTTTACTTTGACACCGATGTCGAGCTGGTTGGTTCTATTGACGACATCCTTTCGAGGGGGTCATTCATGGGGTGCGAGAAAGACTTCGACCCCCTTAACGAGGTTGGGCCTCTTGTTGCCCCTGGTCTCGGCATGGCTGCCATCCCTGGACTTGACTTGTATGCCGAGATCCTCGCCTCTTATAATCGTTCTCACTTTTTGATGGACGATGGGATTTTCGATCAAAGTACTGTCGTTGAGCGTGTGACAGGGATTATGCGTGACCACGGTCTGCAGAGCGCCCCGGGAATTCAGAGTGTAAGTGATATTGTCGTGTATCCGTCCGAGTATTTCAGTCCGCAGGACTTCGTTACTGGCGTCATTAATATTACTGACAATACCAGGTCGATTCATCATTTCAAGGGTTCGTGGCTGTCGGAATCTGAGCAGTGGATCATAGGCTTTAAATACAAATTAATCAGACTGCTTCCCTGGATGAATGCGAGCGTTGCAAACTTCCTATCCAAGGTTAGCTGTGCCATCGTCCGGGGTGACGGAGGACCTTTGAAAGAGGCGGTTCGGTTGAAGTTGAAGCATTAACGGCAATTTCGTTTCGCTTGCGTTCAAGCGCCATTATGAGCGGTGACCAGGAAGAGGTGGGGGTCAGTTGTCCAAGACGGAATACGTGGGTACTTACATTATCATCTGCGATGTGGCGGGATATATATCTGGCGCCCCGATCTACTACCGGAACAAAGCCATCTATCTTAAAGAGCAAGGATGGCGGGTTGTTATATTGGCCAGCAACGGCGGCGAGGTGTACGTTGATGGTTTGGAACAGTTCGTGGTTGGGTTTTTCCCATTTCTGTGGGAAGATCCGGCTAGTTTGCCGAAAAGCATCCTTGAGCGAAGGGTCGAAGGGCTTTCGCGATCATTTTGCGGCTGCGATGGGGTACCTGTCATCGTCGAAACGGGGACAGATTGGACGGCGTATTGGGGGGAGCTTCTCGCTCAGCGCCTCGGTGCTCGACATATGGTTTTTTTCCTAGATGAGGATAATCAAAAAGCAAAGAGCCGAATTGATTTTTTTGATTTCAAGAGGCGTCGGGGCGAGATGGCGTGCATTACAAAACAGACCATGGTCAATTTGTTCTCCGATCTTACAGGTTTTAGATCTTCGGATGCGGTTGCCTTCCAGGCTTGTTGTTCCAATTCCGTTCAAGATATAGAGAACGACTTTTCGAGGAGCATTGTTCGATCCGAGTTCAACATCGGCAGCGTTGGGCGTTTGGAAAAGCTTTTCGTTCCTGATCTCATTAGAGGAATAAGCGACTTTTCCCGTCGTTTTGGTGACACGCGAATCCAGGTTGTCTTTTTTGGCGGCGCTGATAAAGCTACCGAGGAGAAGGTGCGACATTCGTTTGACAATTACCCGAATGTTAGCGTTGTTGTCAGTGGCTTTATGTGGCCTTTCCCGAAGGGTGCTTTAGAGAAGATGGACGTATTTGCTTCAGCATCTGGTAGTTGTAACTTGTCTGCAGGTTTGGGGATTCCAACTGTTGTGATGGATGTAACTGGTAAAGGCGCAATTGGCTTTAGTGGTGATAAAGGGATTTCGGGAGACTTGCTGTACAGGACCGTATCAAACGAGGACCCTTCGAACGTTGATTATTATTTTGATAAGGTAATGAACGGGGAAGTACGCAGAACTCCGGCAACGCTGAACACGGCTGAGCAGTGGAGGCGTTTTTGCAATGAATACCAAAATCAATTGGATATGACTTTGGGGTGCACGAGTGTCGCGTCTTATTACGATGTTTCAAATTTCGGGATTTCTGCGAAGAAACGGGTTAAGAGGACTGTGTACCGAATCTTAGGTGAGAAGGCTACGTTAGCGCTATTGAAATTCTCTCTTTCTAGAAAGAGAGAATAGCATGTCCCTAGGAAGAAGGGAAACCGTCACCTCGGTCTTTTGGAAATTTTTCGAAAAATGCGGTAGTCAGGCCGTTAGTCTTGTTGTGCAGATAGTGTTGGCAAGATTGCTGAATCCGTCGGATTATGGCGCCCTTGCGGTCATGGTTGTGTTCGTTAACGTTGCTAATGTGTTTGTTCAGTCAGGCTTTGCGACGTCTCTCGTTCAGGCTCCAAAAATTGACGAGGAGCATATCTCGTCGGCGTTTTGGCTGTCTTTCTGCATTTCGCTCGTTCTATGTATCTTGATTTGGTTGATATCGCCGTTTGTTGCCGGTTTTTATGGGCTTCCGGCAATTGCTAATGCTTTGAGGGGCCTTTCGTTGGTGATCCCTATTGGCTCTCTTATTTCTATCTACAGCGCACTTATTTCGCGTCGAATGCAATTCAAAAAGTTTTTTCTTGCAACCATCCTTTCAGTTGTAGCATCCGGTGCAGCTGGGATTGGGGCGGCTCTGTTTGGTCTCGGTCTTTGGGCCCTGGTTCTCCAGCAGCTTGTATTTGCCGTGGTGAACTGCGTGGTTCTTGGTTTGCAAGTCGATTGGCATCCACGTTTCGTGTTCAGTTCGAGGAAAGCATCAGAGTTGTTTTCTTTTGGATGGAAATTGCTCGTATCGGGCTTGATCGAAACGGGTTATCAAAGCCTATCCGATCTATTGATTGGCAAGCAGTTTAATGCTTCGAATTTGGGTATGGTGTCGCAGGGCAAGAAGATTCCGATGACGCTGGGGAATGCTCTGGACGGGTCGATCCAGCCAGTGATGCTATCTGCGGTTGCGAGAGTTCAGGATGATGTTAGTTATGTTAAACGGCTGGTTCGTCGTGCTTTAAAAACGTCAACATTCGTGATTCTTCCGGCGATGGTGATGTTCGGGGTTGCTGCAGAGCCGATCGTTCGTTTGCTGTTTGGTGAGAAATGGCTCCCGTGCGTTCCTTTTTTTCAGATGTATTGCTTCATTTACGCTCTTTTGCCGATCCATACAACTAACCTTCAGGCTCTGAACGGAATGGGTCGCAGCGATTTGTTTTTGAAGCTAGAGGTGATCAAGAAGAGCTACGGAGTCGTGCTTCTCTGTATAGCCGTGTTTGTGTTTCGGGATGTTTACGCAACCGTAGGAACATACATAATTACAGGGATCATATCGACCTTCGTAAACGCTTGGCCAAATAGACGTTTAATTGGTTATTCATATTACGAGCAAGTGAAGGATATTTGCCCCTCCTTTGTCCTTGCTGCTGTTGCAGGAGCTGCTGCCTTTCCGATCGTTTCTTTTGGCTTTTCGGATCTTGCGACTATCTTTCTTCAATTTGCTGTATTTGCTATTTCGTATGTCTCGCTGGCGAAGCTATTTAAAGTTGAGGCCTTTGCGTATCTGACGGATGTAATAAAGCAGTTGCTACACAAGTGAGGGGATTAGACAATTTGCTCTTCGTTCTATTCCTAAGCCGTGCCTCATTGATTGAGGGTTGGATGGGGCGGTGAGGTTGAGGGGTTGGTTAGTAGGCGATTCTAGTTCGATGACCTAGGCTGATGGTCGTTTACCGGGTTTAGGTATGAGTGGATTGTTTATACTGATTTGCATTACTTAGGTTCTAATGGCTGTGGCTTAGCGGTGTCGGTTCGCTCGCCTTGATTGCATTATTTTGCTCGTCTGTTGGTATGCCTAGCGGTACCGTCAATAGTTTTGCGCACTTTTAGTCAGCCGTCAGCATGACTGCTCCTTGAGAAGCGACGCGTCCAGGTAGCGGCATGGCCTTCCCATTCGCTGTCGACGACGCGCTTCAGGTGGACGGCCATCAGCATGAGCGCGGACTTATCGTCGGGAAAGGCGCCGACCACGCTGGTACGGTGACGCATCTTCCCTGTTGAGGCGCTCGATCGCATTGTTCGTGCGGATGTACCGCCGATGCTCGCGCAGCATATCGCAGTGCGCCAGCGTCTCGGACGCACACGATCGTCTCGCGGTATCAATCCTCGTTCACGCTGATTGCCACCATGGCGGCATCGTTCTCGTAGGAGCTGCCCCAGTTTTTTCTTTCGGTAGATGCCCTCGGGGTATTCGCAGGCCAGGGTCCTGCACCTCCATTCCTCGACTACTTTGAAGACTTTGTCGTGGAGGTTGGGGACCGTGCCGGCGGAGACGCCAGCGCCTCAAGGGATCTTGCTGACGTCCTCGATGCGGCGCGTTGACACCCCGACTAGGTGCATCTCGGTGATGACTTCCTTCCACGCTGGTCTCGCGCCTCTTGTAACGTTCGACAGCCGCGGTGGCGAAGCGCATGCTTTTCAGCTTGATCATTATGAGTGTGACCTAGCCTGAAACCGTTGCGAACCCACGCTCGCAGCGCCCGGCGCGGTACGCCGCTCTCTCGTCGGTGCGCTCGTGGGGCGCAGTGCCCACCAACTGATCGGCTTCCTCGAAGGTTTTCCCGACTAGCGCGCCCAATCGTCTTACGCGGCTTGTTCGTTGAACGATACGATTGGGCTGTTATGGCTTGCTTTCTAGTATGATCGAATTCGACACTCAAATCGTACTGACGGCACGCACCATGTCCCTTCTTTCTGGACGTGCTCGGCTTTCAAAGTGCGTAAAAAATATACGCCACCGACGCTTTTGATTGAAAAAATTGTGCTGTTTGGTTTTGCTTGCTGTTTGGCGTGTTTTCGCGTCGTAGCGCGTGTTTTGCTAAGGTCCTAGCGTGGTAATTGGGTTACTCTGGGTAACTGGTCGACAATCGTCGCATTGCGCGGCGATTTATAATCGTGAAAGGGGCGTAAAGATGCCTGACGAAGGAAGCCGTATTCTGGTTACCAGATCGTCCATGCCTTCTTTGCAAGAATACGTTGATGAGATTGCTCCGCTATGGGAGAGCCACTGGCTTACCAATATGGGGGTAGAGCATAAAAAATTAGAGAAGGTTCTCAAGGACAAGTTAGGTGTGGATAACCTAGCTCTTTTCACCAACGGCCACAATGCACTCGAGTGCATTCTTGAGGCTTTGGATTTGCGTGGTGAGGTGATCACGACGCCCTTCACCTTTGCCTCCACCACCCATGCTATCGTGCGCAAAGGGTTGACGCCCGTGTTTGCTGATGTCGATCCCCGTAATTTGACGCTCGATCCTAAATCCATCGAGAAGATGATCACTCCGCGCACCTGCGCCATCGTGCCTGTACACGTCTACGGCAACCTATGCGACGTGGATGCCATCCAGGAGATAGCCGACAGGCACGGTCTGAAGGTGATCTACGACGCTGCGCACGCGTTCGGCGTGGAGCGACGCTGTACCGACGGCCAGTGGCGCTCCGCCGCGGCCTTTGGTGACGCGGCTATGTTCAGCTTTCACGCCACCAAGGTGTTCAACACTATAGAAGGTGGGGCTGTGTGCTTCAGGGACGAGGCTCTCTACCCGCTGCTCAACCAGTGGAAGAACTTCGGCATCACGGGACCGGAGGATGTGGAGTATGTGGGTGGCAACGCAAAGATGAACGAATTCTGCGCCGCGATGGGCGTATGCAACCTGCGCCATCTAGACAGTGAGATTAGCAAGCGCAAAATGGTTGCTGAGCGCTATTGGGAGCGTCTGGAAGGTGTGTCGGGTGTGACAGTATTTACGCCTAGGGAGGGAGTAAGGCATAATTATGCCTATCTGCCGGTGATCTTCGATCCCGAGACCTTCGGCGCTAGCCGTGATGACGTATTCGATGCGCTTGATGCTGCGAATGTCGGTGCGCGCAAGTACTTTTACCCATTGGTTAGCGATTTTGCGTGCTATCGAAGTGTGTATTCGAGTGATCGCACGCCTATAGCTAAGAGGACGGCTTCGCAGGTCCTTACTCTTCCTATGTACGCCGATTTGAAGCTGGAGGATGTTGACCGTATCTGCGACTCGGTGCTGACCGTAGGGAAAAGAGATTAGGAGATAACCATGAGCAACGTGTTGCTGACATCCATCGGCTCCGTGGCAGCCGACATAACCATCAAGTCCCTCAAACGTTTGGGCCACAGGGTGGTGGGTACCGATATCTACCCGCGCGAGTGGGTGGTCGACGCCTACAACGTGGATGCTTTCTACCGCGTTCCGCTGGTGAGCGAAGCCGAAGCCTACGTTTCAGCCATCCATGACATCTGCGAGAGCGAGCATATCGACTACCTCATCCCGCTTATCGACCCCGAGGTTGATTTGTTCAACGTGAACAGAGGGTGGTTCGAGGAGCACGGGGTCATCCTATGTATCTCGACGAAGCGCTCGTTAGACATCATCCGCAATAAGAAAAGTTTGCAGGATTTTATCGAGGCCGAGGTGCCCGATATAAATGGTATCCCGACGCTGATGGTGAGCGAGACCGACGAGCTGCCCTGGAGCTTCCCCGTGGTTGTGAAGCCTTACGACGGCCGCTCGAGCCAGGGCAGGGAATACATCAATTCCGATGAGGAGTGGGCGACTTATAAAGAGAAGCGCGCCGACTCAAGGAGCATAGTGGAGCCCTTCGTGAGCGGGCCGCTGGTGATGGTGGAGGTCGTGCGCCAGGAGTCCACCGGAAAGTGCGTGTGCATCACTCGGCGAGAACTTTTGAGCACGCCACATGGCTGCGCGACTACCGTGCGCGTGTATTCGGATCCCGAACTAGAGGCCGCCAGTCGTGCTCTGGCCGAGCACCTGGGGATAAACGGCTGCGTGAACTTCGAGTTCATAAGACACGAGGACGGCAGGCACTTCCTGGTTGAGTGTAACCCTCGCTACTCGGCGGGTCTGGAGTTCTCGTACCTGGCCGGCTATGACTGCGTCGCCAACCATTTAGACTGCTTCGGTGGCCGTGTGATCGACGGCTTCGAGATGGGTGCACCGATCACCGTGGCCCGCAAGTACGAGGAGTATGTGACCTCGGTGGAGAGGGGAGCCTAGTGGAGCTGCACGCGGTGAATCTGCTCTACGACTTTGCCACCGCGGCGATGCTGCTGTTCGCTGCCAAGGTGCTGCGCTGCAAGCTGCGCTTTATCCAGCGTGCTTACATCCCTGCGGCGTTGATAGCGGGCTTTCTCGGCCTGTTCCTAGGGCCGCAGTTCCTAAACGTCTTGCCCTTCAGCGGGGAGATAGGCAACTACCCCTCGATACTCATTGCCGTGCTGTTCGGCTCGATGTTTGTGGGCACCAGGGGTAAGGTCTCCGTTAAGTCGGTGCTGAAGGGCGCGGGCGACACTATGCTTGTCAATGGCGCGTCGGAGATGATGCAGTTTGCCGTGTTCATTCTGATAGGTGTGACGGTACTGCCCATGGCTTTTTCTGGCATAAACGACGCATTCGGCCTGATGCTTCCCTCTGGTTTCGTGGGCGGGCATGGAACCGCGGCGGCCATCGGCGGCGTGCTTGCCGACGCGGGTTGGCCAGACGCTTCGACCATAGGTCAGACCTTCGCAACCGTGGGACTTCTTGGCGGCATTCTTTTTGGCGTGGTTCTCATCAACGTTGGAGCGCGCAGGGGCTGGACCAGCGTCATTAAGGGCGTTGGCTATTTACCCGAAGAGATGTTGACGGGGCTGGTGCCCGAGGGGAAGGCCGCGCCCCTGGGTAAGAGCACCACTAACGGCGTGAGCATTGACTCGCTGACGTGGCACGTCTGCCTGGTGCTAGTGTCGGTGGGCATGGCCTACCTAGTCAACGAGGGGCTGAAGGTGGCGCTTCCTGGCGTGTCGTTCCCGACCTATGGACTGGCTCTTCTATGCGGATCGTGGTTCAGTTCCTCCTCAAGATTGTGAAGCTTGACTCCAACGTGGACAAGGATGTGATCACTCACATTGGCAGCTCCGCTACCGACTTTTTAGTGGTGTTCGGTATCGCGTCGATCAAGGTGAGCGTCGTGGTGCAGTACTGGGTGCCAATCATTGCCCTCTCTGTGTTTGGTTTCCTGTTCGTGACGGTCTGGTTGTTGCTCATCTCCCGCAGGTTCTTCCGTAACTATTGGTTTGAGCACGGCATCTACATCTTCGGAATGTCCACAGGCGTGCTGGCCACTGGTGTTATCCTGCTGCGTATCACCGACCCTGAGTTTCGCACAGGTGTGCTGGAGGATTTCGGGCTTGCGTGGATCGTGCTGTCGGTGATGGACGCGTTGCTGGTGGCGTTCGCTCCAGTGTTTGTGGTAGCGGGGCGGGGCGTAGGATTTTCACTGGCGCTCATCGCAGTGTCGGTGGCGGCGCTGGTGGCGTGCAAGCTCATGTTTGGTCGGAAGGTACATGTTGAGAAAGGCTCAAACGCATGAAGGGCGTAATTCTCGCGGGAGGATCTGGAACCCGCTTGCATCCTATAACCAAGGCGGTAAGTAAGCAGCTGTTGCCGATTTACGACAAACCGCTAGTCTACTACCCGCTGAGCGTGCTGATGCTTGCGGGTATACGCGAGGTGCTCGTTATCTCGACGCCCCGCGATCTGCCTGCTTTTAGGGAGCTTTTGGGTGATGGGGCGGAACTGGGCATGCGCTTGGAGTATGCCGAGCAGGCTGAGCCGCGTGGGCTGGCCGAGGCGTTTACTATTGGGCGCGATTTTTTGGCGGGTGAACCGTGCGCCCTCGTGCTTGGTGACAACATGTTCCATGGTCAGGATTTAACGCGTGTGCTGAATCGCGCCAAATCCAAAGTTGAGGCTGAGGGCGGCGCAGTCGTCTTCGGTTATCCGGTGCAAGATCCGCGTGCTTTTGGTGTGGTGGAGTTTGACGAGAATCGCCGCGTCGTCGGCATTGAAGAGAAGCCCTCGCATCCTAAGAGTAACTATGCCGTGCCTGGTCTGTATTTCTATGACGGTCAAGTGAGCGATATTGCCGCTGGCGTAAAGCCGAGTGCGCGTGGTGAGCTGGAGATCACGAGTGTGAACAACGCATATCTGGAACGCGGTCAGCTTTCTGTGGAGCTTATGGGCCGCGGTATGGCATGGCTTGATACCGGTACACCGGAGGGGCTCCTCAAGGCTGCTGAGTATGTGGAGGCCGTACAAAGCCGTCAGGGGTACTACATTGCTTGCCTGGAAGAAATCGCCTATCGTCGCGGTTTCATCAACTCTGCCGAACTGCGCAAACTGGGCGATGCCTTGAAGAAGACGGCGTATGGCAAGTACTTACTGAATGTTGCCGATGAGCCAAAGAGGGAGTAAGGATGACTGATTTTTTCGAGCCTAAGAACATCATCGTCACGGGCGGCTGTGGCTTCATTGGCAGCAACTTCGTGCATTATGTCGTCAAAAACCACCCCGATGTTCATGTGACGGTGCTAGATAAGCTCACTTATGCGGGTAACCCCCACAATATCGCAGGCCTTCCTTCCGATCGCGTCGATCTCGTTGTCGGAGATATTTGCGATTCCGATTTGCTAGAGCGAATCGTCCCGGGCTGCGACGCGATAGTGCACTACGCCGCTGAGTCCCATAATGACAACTCCATTGCTGACCCCGAGCCGTTTCTGAAGACCAACGTCGAAGGAACGTTTCGACTGCTTGAGGCTGCACGCAAGTACGACGTTCGTTATCATCATGTGTCGACCGACGAGGTGTACGGCGACTTAGCCCTTGACGACCCGTCGAGGTTTACCGAGGAAACGCCTTATGCCCCTTCGAGCCCTTATAGTTCGTCGAAGGCGGCTTCCGACATGCTTGTTCGCGCATGGACTCGCACTTATGGGCTTCGCACGACGATTAGCAACTGCTCGAACAACTATGGCCCGTATCAGCATATTGAGAAGTTCATCCCTAGGCAGATCACTAACATCATCGACGGCGTCCGACCTAAGCTTTACGGCGATGGCCTCAACGTGCGCGACTGGATCCACACGGAGGATCACTCCTCGGCTGTGTGGATCATCCTCACGAAGGGCCGCATGGGTGAGACCTACCTCATCGGCGCCGACGGCGAGAAGAACAACATCACGGTCCTGCGCATGATCCTGGAGATGATGGGCAAGGACCCCGACGGGTTCGACTGGGTGCGCGACCGCCCCGGCCACGACCGCCGCTACGCCATCGATTCCACCAAGCTGCAGACCGAGCTTGGCTGGGCGCCGAAGCATACGGATTTCGCCGGCGGGCTTCGGGCGACCATCGATTGGTATATCCAGAACGAGGCCTGGTGGCGCCCTGTAAAGGCCGCTACCGAGGCTAAGTATGCAGCTCAGGGGCAATGACGACTTGATTACATTTGCCTGTGCGACTCCTTCTGCTCGCCGCTAAAATGTTGTTATCAGTTGGGTATCAAGTAAGATGCTGTATCGACGCCGCTCGCCTTTTGTCGTGCGGCGTTTATGCGTCTTTGGTTAAGAAAGAAAGGTGCTAGATGAAAAAGACCATGAAGCTGATTGCCGCTGTGGCGGCATGCATGCTGTTCGTTTTTGCCGCGGTAGGATGTTCTTCCTCGTCCTCGGGATCTTCGAGCGCGTCGTCCTCTTCGTTCAGCAGCGTTTCCGAGCCGGCTCAGGCTGCTGTTGACGCGAACCCTCATTACGTTTTGGTCATTGGTGACGACACGTGGGAAGACAACAAACCGGGTCGCGCTGATCTTATGATGCTGATGCGCCTCGATTTCGACAAACATCAGGTTACTCTTGTCTCGGTTCCGCGTGACACCAAGTACGTTGACGCTGACGGCAACATCATGAAGCTGAACTTCGTGTATCGCGACCACGGTGCCGAGGCCCAGTGCAAGGCGGTGTCTGAGCTTGCGGGCGTTGACGTTTCCGATTACGTGGTTGTCGGGTTCGACGGCTTCCAGAAGATCGTCGAGAACTTCGGCGGCATCGACGTTGACTTGCCGTATGCGCTTTCCTATAACTTCTATACCAAAGATTTCCCGGATGAAGAATACGACGCTGGCCAACAGACGCTTACTCCGTGGCGCGCAATGGCCCTTTCCCGTGCCCGTACCGGCTATGCCAAGTACGACCTCGACCAAGACTCTATGCGCCAGGTGGTCAACCGTCGCATGATGGTAAGCCTGATGCAGGCTGCCTACGCCGACCCCTCTAAGGTCGGCGACGTTCTTTCGGCGCTTCAGGGCTCCATCACCACCAACATCCCTGTGGACACCCAGGTTGCGTGGGCCCAGGCTCTTGCCAAGGACGCTAGCGAGATCACGGTGTACGGCACCAGCGGCCCCTTTGACGGCGACATCGACGAAGAGTCGCAGCTGTTCTTGGTTACCCTTGATCCCCAGAATTGGAAGAACCTGATGGCCGCTGTTGATGCCGGTCAAGACCCGACCGCTGCAACCGAGGTATATGCTGCTGGGCTTGAGTCTCCCAAGGCTCCGATTGCTCAGACGTTCAAGATCGTTTTGTAGCGAACACGGCGATTCGTTTAGACGATACGTCATATCCTCATCTGAGCTAAGGCGCACAAGAAGCCCCTGTTCTTGGATATCCAAGAACAGGGGCTTCGTCGTATCTAGGGCCTTACCGCTATTCCATATTTTAGTGTACTTTGCATCTATTTTTTTTGCTGGCCTGGGGATTGGCCTCAGTGACTTCTACGCCAAGGCTTGTCTTGTAGCCGATGAAGTCTGGTTTGTCTTTAACAATCAAGCCGCCATACATGACGGGGCCGATGTGCCCCAGTATCAGTTTTGCGTAAACTTCAGGGTAGCGAAGAGCCCGGGCGTTTGTGGAAGAGGCTCTGCTTGATTTTCTGCTCATGGGATCTTCGTATTGTTTGAAGTGCTGGCTTTCGGACAGTCGGCTTAAGTGGGAGAGCGTCTTTCCGTTCTTTCATCTTGACGTCATTGTCTCATTTTGATTTGAGGGTCCGCATTACGTTGCTGTGGTTTGCTGTCGGGTAAAAGAGATCTATTCACTTCGAATTCGACCCCGCTTCTGTCTTATGTTGAAGTGTTGGGCTGAATACGTTCGAAAAGTGGTGCTATTTGTACACAATGAAAAAAAGTTCGCTGTTTTGTATGGGAGGGTCTCTGCAAAGGGAGACTCCCTATTTTTTTGGAAGTCGGGTGTGCGGATCTTGGACTTCATCATGGCTTATTAGGCCTTGTTGTACGCCATGTGCAAATGCGAAGAGCAATAGGAGGGTATGAAAGATAGCGCCAAACGTTTTGAATGGGCTTTGGAGGAAGCTGTCAAGCACTCAAACGAGGAAGAACGCAGGCGGCTTTTGCTTGAAGCGGAAGATGAGCTTAATCGGCCCCCGTCCTGAAAGGCCGGCGTTTTGCCAAGAATTCGAGAAGAGGATTCACGGTTGGGATTACAGAACGCTTGTGCGGCCGGGTCTTTCAGGCCCGGCGCAGGTGATGGGCGGGTATGACCTGCTTCCCAAGGAGAAAGTGGTGCTTGACCTGTGGAAGTAGGAAAGGGCAATAAGGAATTCTTTGTCGTTTGACTGTTTTCGTGCATCTTCCTTCTTCGCCTTATTAGCGCGTGTTTTGCTCGACGTACAAGTTAGCATTTGTATCCTTTTACCGACTAGCCCGGTACGGGGGTACCGTTAATGGTTTTGCGCAAATTCAGCCAGCCGTCAGCACGATTGCTCCTTGAGAAGCGACACGTCAAGGTAGCGGCGCGATCCCCATTCGCTGTCGGCGACGTACTTCAGGCGGGCGGTCACCAGCATGAGCGCGGACTTGCCGGCGGGAAAGGTGCCGACCACGCGGGTCCTGCGCCTTATCTCCCTGTTGAGCCGCTCGATCGCGTTGTTCGTGCGGATGCGCCGCCAATGCTCGCGCGGCATCGCGCAGTACGCGAGGGTCTCGGCGTACCCGCCGCGCACCACCTTGGCGGCCCCCTTCAGACTCATCGACTCGAGCTCGTCGGCGACAGTGATGGTGCGTTAAGAGCGATATATAATTAAATTAAAAGCTGGCAAGGAGGTTTTGCGTGGAGCAAAAGAGTGAACGCTGTTTGAGGGAAATAGTCGTTTCCCTTGACGATAACGACAACTCGTGCATCGAAGAAGAAAACGCGAAGTTCTTGCGCAAGGTCTTTGCTAGTGCGCATATCAATGTCTTGCTGGGCTCTGGCTTCTCTGGCAGTGTGGTTCCCGTCCTACAAGGACGGGAATCTTGGTTTCAGACGGTCGACGAACACATACGCGATTGTCCGGGAAACGAGAGGGAAATGTGGCTCTCGGCACGGGCGCTCTTGCGGGTGGAGTATTTCAAATCCATCATGCATCCCCTTTGCGAGGCGGACGCCACTGAGCTGCAGAAAGCGTTAGTCGCCTCGGCGTGCAGGCTTATCGAGAATCGAGGGACGACAACCCTCCCAAAACGCGTGAACTTCTTCACAACGAACTATGACCCGTTGATAAGCTTTCACTTGAAAGCCTCGGCGTTCCTTTCAACGACGGTTTTGTCGGGCGAGGAAAGCCGCGGTTCGACCCCTCCGCATTTAGCCGGCTTATGTGTGAGCAATCGCTTTTCATGGAGTACACCTCGCAGGTGACGACCGCAAATGTGCTGAAGGCGCACGGGTCGTTGACGTGGCGACGGGTAGGCGGTTTTGCCGCAAAGAGATTGCGTACTCAAGCGTCGAGAGTACCTTGGACGATTGCATCGAGGGTCATGAAAGCGTTCTTGGCCTCCCCGCTATTTCCGAGCTGGCCACTCTGGTGGAGAAGCCATGTGATGCTGCGCCCTTTGAATCGTTTATGAAACTTGTCGACGATCTCTCTTCCGATGAGATCGCCTTGCTCCTGTCGTTTGCGACGAGCTACGATTCGACTCTTTGCATCGTGAACCCTGCCAAGCGGAAGTTTGAGGAGACCGTTCTTGAGCAAAGCTATTATGACCTGCTGCGCATCTACGCCAACGAGCTTGACCGTAACAACTCACTTCTCCTGGTGTTCGGATTCTCGTTCGCGGACGAGCATATCCTTGAGCTCACGAAGAGGGCCATTCGTTCGAACCCGAAACTCATAGTGCTGATTTCATGCCATACCAGAGGCAATGCTGCCTGGTATCGTTCCCTGTTCCCCAATGCTGACAATGTCTATCTTCTTGTTCCCAAGGAAGACAAGGAGATAGGATTGGGTGAGCTCACCGAGGTGCTGAGATGCGTGGCGAGGTGAGCGGCGACCTCCTCCTGATCGGGGAGGTGACCGAAGTTCGCGGCACCAAGGTCAAGGTGAGGGTGTACAGCCAGGCGAACGAGGCGAGCGTCTTCTACCACGGCGAGCTCGTGCGCGGCGTCTCCGTTGGCGGATACCTGCGTCTGCCTTGCGGCTACGACGATGTGATCGGGGTTGTCGAAGGCGACTACCAGCAGGAGAGCAGGGCTGTCGCTTCGAAAGGGGCCGATGTGCGCGAGGCGCCAGGCTCGTATCTCGAGCGCTATGTGGACGTTTCGGTGTTCGGCAGCTTCTCCTCTGGGAGGTTTAACCGCGGCATTGAGATACTGCCCTTGGCGCGTTCGAAGGCGTATCTTCTCTCGCCTGAACAGCTCGCGGCCGTGAGCTCGCCCGTCGAAGCCACCGGCGCGGGCTTCAGGGTAGGGGAGCTGGCCGGGCATGATGGGGTCGACGTGAGGCTGCCGTTCAACGCGCTGTTCGCGAGCCACATTGGAATCTTTGGGAACACCGGCTCGGGCAAGTCGAACACGCTATGTCGACTTTTCACCGACTGTCTCGGGCAGCGTGCCGGATGCGGGAACAGTAAGTTCGTTTTCATCGACTTTAACGGTGAGTACACTGCAAAGACCGTATTGTGTCATGACAAGGTAGTCTACGTGCCAAGCACTAGAACAGGAGCCGGCGGCAAAATCCCCGTTCCACTCGACTTCTTCTTTGATGTGGACATGTGGACAATGTTAGCCAAGGCGACCGAGAAGACTCAACGGCCGTTTTTGAAAAGGTGCATTCGCAAAGCCGGGGCGATTTTGGAAATGAGTGACCCCGCTGCCTATCTGCGCGGCATGGTCAGAAAGCTTCTGGAAGGCTATTGCGGCTGCGGCTCCGCTTTCGATGAGCAGCGCGAGGACTTGACAAGGCTCTTTTCGCTTGTCCCCGGCGTAGATGCAAGCAGCCTGGAGAGGGCGCTTGACTCTGTTGAGGTTTTTCAGAAGTATAACAACGCGCTCCACAAACGCGATAGTAGGGAGCTACTTTACTCGACCGCCGATGTGCCTGAAGTTTTCTCCGATCTACACTATGAGAGCATGGATTACTCATCGTTGGCTTCTGACAGGCCCATTTTGCTGGAATTCATCGCGCGATATCGGTTTATTGAGGCAGTTCGCTCTCATACGATTACTCGTGAGCATATTGCGCCCTTGATACAGCGTTACTCGGCAGAGCTGGGGGAGGCTTCAAAGCTCTACGAACCTTGCGCCAGCGGTTTCAAATCCGATGTCTCCGTCATCTCGCTGCTCAATGTTAACCTTGAGCAGAAGAAGGTTGTTCCGCTCGTTGTGGCGAAGACGCTCTATCAGTTCCAGAAGGGGCGCGGGCAAAACGAGCGTGGAAGCAGCACTCATCTGGTGGTCGACGAAGCACACAACATCTTGTCGTACTCGTCGCAGCGCGAGAGCGAGAACTGGCGCGACTATCGGCTTGAAACGTTCGAGGAAATTGTCAAGGAGGGGCGCAAGTTTGGCATGTACCTCACCGTGTGCAGTCAACGGCCGGCTGACATATCGCCTACGATTCTCTCGCAGATGCACAACTACTTCATCCATAGACTCGTGAACGACGAGGACCTGAGGGCGATTGGCAAAGCTGTTTCGTTCATCGACGGCGCGAATGCGAGCATGATTCCCGTGCTTCCGCAGGGGTGCTGCATAGTGAGCGGCACGGCGACAACGTACCCGGTGCGCGTGCAGGTTGACCCCCTTGAGCTTGAGAAGCAGCCCATGAGCTCCGACAGGGACCTTGCGAAGGCTTGGGGCGTTGAATGAGCGAAGGGGCTGAGGTGAATGACGATGGTTTCGCCGAGGCGATTGCCAGGTTGGTGGATAGGCACCCTGCGCTCTACTATCGGGTAGAGCTGGAGGATTCTCATATCCCGTTCCATGTCGTGGAGAGGGATTTCTTCGGCGATACGTTCCTGGAAGTTTTCCGGCAATACAACAATGCGCTCTTCGATTCCGTCAGGCTGATGATTCGCTACGAGAAGTCGTTGAAGGCATGGAGGGAGATTGTCGCGGGGGTCGACGATAAGGTTCTGAGGGACACGTTGGTCATGGATTACGTCCATCCAGTGTTCATGGTAGCGTGCGATCTGCCCAACGTGTTCAAAGACCAGCTTGTCCGTGGGTGCGTCAAACTCGCAACGGTCGCGAAGGGCGATTACTCGTATCTTCGCAACGGACGCCCCAGATGGTTTGATGTTATGAAAGATGCGTGCGCCGATACTTCTCTCGGTGCGCAGTTGTGCGATATCGTTGCCGGAGATTTGTTCGAATGTGCTGATGCGGCGCATTTCCGGGAGCTGCACGGCTCTGGTATGCATGACTTGTTGCAGAGCCTGGTAAGCGGGCTTGAGCAAACAGTTTCGGCGGCCAATTGCATCACTATGCAGACCTATATTAAACCCTTCGACTTTGGCAAGGAACTTGAGGCTCTGGACAGGCAGAGGCGCAGAATCCAGAAAGCGTACCTGTTGTTCGGGGATTACGGCGACGCCCTGCATGAGGGACGGTCTGGTAATTAGAGCGGCGGATTGCTGCGGGAGGTTGGAATGGATAACGTTGGGTCGGGGGAGCTGGAATCATAGTGAGCGTCAAAGATAGCGCGTCTTGAATCTGCCCCAGATCCGTTAACAAGTCGATTCTCCGTGTCCGTTATATTGTCCCAGTCCAGCTTGCGATAAGCGCGGTAGCGCGATTGGGCATGAAGACAAGTTATTTGTCTAGGGGAACCTGGAATTCTGGATATGTATGGTCATGATTGAGCGTGGATAGTCAGAGCATGGGCCTTGACGGGGCGTAAGTTTGCGGATAGTATCATGATAGTGATTAGGGTCCAGAAACTTTCGATGCCTGGAACCGGAGGGGAGCCTGCGGGTTCCCCTTTTTTACTTTTCGGGAAGAGCGAAGATGCCCAAAGAATTCCTAACCTATCAGCAGCAGATGGAGAAGCTCAGAAGCTCCGGCCTCACAATCGAAGACGAGGAGGCTTGCTGCAGGGTCCTTGCGGACATCGGTTATTTTCCGGTCGTGAACGGCTATCAGTCGTTTTTCCGCGACCCGAGCACCCGGGTATACCGAGAAGGCGCCACTTTTGGGGATATCCTGGCGCTTTACGAGTTCGACGTCGCGCTCAGGGAGATAATGCTCGATGCGCTGCTCAAGGTCGAGGTGAAGATCAGGTCGGCTCTGGCTTACGAGTTCTGCGCTGCATATGGCGAGTCCCAGAGCATGTACCTAGACGTCTGCTGCTACGCGGCATCGAAGGGCGCGAAGCGCGTTCTCCCGAAGCTGCTAAACATGCTTGACTATATCGCCAACAAGGATACCAGTCACGAATACCTCGCCCATTACCGCAGGGCATACAAGAACGTGCCGCTCTGGGTCGCGGTGAACGCCATGACCTTCGGGCAGATCTCGAAAATGCTCACGGCCCTCAGAGACAACGAGAAGGCGAGGATCGCCAAGAGGTTCGAGGTCGGAAGCCCGAAGGAGCTCTCGTCGTTTATCCGCGTGCTCGCCCTCTACAGGAACGTCTGCGCGCATGGCGAGCGCCTCTTCTCCCACAGGTGCCACGTCGAGATCCCCGATACGGCCTTGCACGCCAAGCTCGGTATCGAGAAGATCGGACCGAATTACGCTTGCGGCAAGGTGGATGTCTTCTCGGCAGTGATCGCCCTTCGATACCTTCTGCGCGACGACGAGTTCAAGGCATTCAAGACGAAGCTCGTCAAGTGCGTTAACAGTTATCTGTCATCGGACGAGAGCATCGGCGAGGAGCGTCTCCTTGAAGCCATGGGCTTCCCGGTCGAATGGAAGAAGATAACCAGGTATAAAATGTGAGCTCGATTTGCTTAGAACGGGTCGCTGGCTTCGGCAGATTATTGGCGACGGAGTCGAACGTCAAGCCCTTGGTGCGGACGCGTTGTGGTTTTCGGGGGGCTATGCTGGATACGAGGCCGGGGCTCGCCTGGCTCGGGCGCATACTTAAGAGGAATCAGCGGATCCTTCTTGGCCACGGGCATTGCTAGTGCTGCGATAATGACGGACTCTCTCGTTAAAGGGATTGATTCAGCGGCTGGGGCGCCTTGGTTCCCGGGGCTACTCATCCAGAAGCTGCATATTCCCAGCAGGACCTCGACCAAGATTCCATGCGCCAGGTGGTCAACCGCCGCATGATGGTAAGCCTGATGCAGGCTGCCTACGCCGACCCCGCTAAGGTTGGCGACGTTCTTTCGGCGCTTCAGGGCTCCATTACCACCAACATTCCCGTGGACGCTCAGGTTGCGTGGGCCCAGGCTCTTGTCAAGGACGCTAGCGAGATCACGGTGTACGGAACCAGCGGTCCCTTCGACGGCGACATCGACGGAGAGTCGCAGCTGTTCCTGGTTACCCTTGATCCCCAGAATTGGAAGAACCTGATGGCTGCTGTTGATGCTGGCCAGGATCCGACCGCAGCTACCGAGGTATATGCTGCCGGGCTTGAGTCTCCCAAGGCTCCGATTGCTCAGACGTTCAAGATCGCTTTGTAGCGAACACGGCGATTCGCCCGGGCGATACGTCATATCCTCATTTGAGCTAAGGCGCATAAGAAGGCCCTGTTCTTGGATGTCCAAGAACAGGGCCTTCGTCGTATCTAGGGTCTTTCGTTTGGGGCGTTACTTCAGGTACTTGCCGACCATGTTTTTGCCGAAATCGCTCAGGCGGTAATAGAACGTCAGGTTCCCATCGTCGCTTACGGTGCAGTCGGTTTCCTCTAAGATCCCGTTTTCCTTTGCCGTTGCCAGCGTCTCCTCAACGTCGTGAAGGGACAGAAGCTTGTAGTTCGAGTAGGCGGGCTCCAGTGCGGCAACCACATCATGGGCGCAGGCCGCAACCCCGTTTTCGAAATGCTTGATGATCGCGTAGTGAAGCGGCAAGAGCTCGCTACTCATTGACGGCCTCCTTCTTCTTGAATGCGTCCAAAGGGTTGATGGCAATGCAGAAGATGCCCAGCACCATGATGACGGCGCCGATCCACTGCTCAATCGAAAGCGGCGGGTAGTTCGCGGACATCCCGCCCACGTTCAGTACGCCCATGAGGATCCAAATGAAGAACGGCCCCCAGAACGCGTACATGCCGTTGCATGCCATGCCCAGCGCGGCTCCGCACATGGAGTTGCCCTTGTACCAGAACGAGAACGCCGGCATTGCGAAGAAGCCCGAAACCGCGAACAGCAAAATGGCTGGGTCGGTCATCGCGGCCGAAAGGATGGAGGGCAGCGCGCCGAACCCGTCGCCAACGATCGCCAATACGGGGAAGGCGATTGCGAATTCCAACACGCCGGCCGTGATCTGCCTGATCCCAATGCCAATGCGGTAGTCGATAAGGATAGTGCCGAAGCCGGCCACGCAGCCCTCGAAGCCCCATCCGAAAGCGGCAAGGAACGCGAACAGGCAGCCGAACAGCGCCTCGGGGCCCATGTTCGCGAAGCTGGTTCCGCCGATGACCCCAGCGGCTACAAGGCAAATCAGCACGCCGAGCACCTTGTGAGCCTCGAGCCTCTGCTTGAACAGGATGCGGCCAAGCACGGTGCCGATTGCGCAGTTAAGCGCGGCAATGGGCACGATCACGCCGGGGTTTCCGGCGGCGGTGGCGGAGTTAAGCGCCACTACGTAAGCGATGGTGGCGAAGGGGCCGCCAATGGCAGCGCACAGCATCATCACGCGGCCGGGTTTCGTCTTGACGGTTTTCCAAAGGTCGCCAAGCTGCCCGTTCTTCGCGCATGCGACCAGCGACCACAAACCGCTGAACAGGTCGTTCAGGCTAGCGGCAAGCGCGGCAAGGGCGAACGTGACGGTGAATGCACTTAGAGGGGCGCCGCCCCACGGCTTGGATGCGAACCACGCGCCCCATACGCCCTGGGTTTCCGCCAGCGTGAGGAATGCCGTGTACAGGCCGTAGCAAATGCCGGAAGCCACGGCGAATGTGATGCCTTTCTTCATGAACCTTCGGTGGTGCTGGGCTTTCAGCTTGGCTATATCTTGTTGCATGATGTTCCTTCGTTTCGGGGTATGCCGCTTAGTCTTCTCAGGCTTCGCCGTACAAGGCCAGTGTTTTCTTCAGGTAGGTCTTGGCGTATCGGTAGTAGGTGTAGGCCCATTCGCCAACGTCCCCGCCTTCGATTTCTTTCAGCATGGACCATGCATACCAGCACCATCCGGCCATGCCCACGTGCCCCAGGTTGTGGCGCCATTCCTCTTCGGTGGGGGTGCGGCCGAAGTAGAAGGTAAGGCCTTGGAGCATTTCCTCCTCGCTCAGTTGCTCGCATACGCTGAAGGTTCCGAAGTCGTTGGCGTAGTCGCTCATGCCGGCGTATTCCCAGTCGATAAGGTTGATGTCGCCCTGTTGGTCAATCAGGAAATTCAGGCCGAAGAGGTCGTTGTGACATAGGACGGGTTGCCCGCCGTCTGCTGCAAGCAGGTCATTCAGCTTGGATGCTTGGGCCTTCATGGTGCTCCAGTCGCTTGCGCAAATGGGCTCTCGTTCAAGGATCTTCTTTTCGAATAAAGCCGCTTGTTCGTAAAAGCTGAAGGAGCGGTCCACCGTTGCGCCGCACTCATGGAGCTTCCTGGCCATTTCCATTGCGGTTTTCAGCTGCGCCTTGTCGTGGCCATCCAGGTTCTTGCAGTTCGTGACGAACTTGGAGATCTTCCAACCGCGGCTGGAGTCCTCGAAGACGAACGTGTGGTCAAGCTCGAGTTCTGCGGCGGTCTCTAACGCGGTCTTTTCCGCTTGGCGGTTGACAAGCAGTTCGGTGCCCACGCCAGGGTGGCGGTAAACCCACTCGCCGTCGTTGGTAGCGAAGTGACAGCTTAGGTTGGTAAGTCCCTGCTTCAGCGGGTAAATGTCGCGCACTTCGGATTTTTTGCAACCCAGCACCGACGCGATGTTGTCGAAGATCTCGCTGTCCAGGTTTTCAAGGAACAAGGGGTCGAAATCGCGCAGCTCGTCAAGCGAGTCGAACTCGTGAATGATGGGCGGGTCGTAACGGCGGATGGCCATATCCAGCTCTTTGACATGCTCTGCGAACAGGTCTTCCCAAAGCTTGCTGCGGGTTTCCGGCAGATCGTACTCCGCTTCAAGGATTTCGCGGAAACGCTTGGAGAAGGCGCGGTCGAAGAACGCATGGCCGATCATGTACCAGGCATCGCGACCGCCCTTGGTAACTTTGGTGATGCGATCGTGGGATTTGGTTTGCATGCACCATTCATCGGTGTGGCCCTTGGAATACTCCGCGGAGTAGTATGCCTTCCACACGTGGCGCTCGAACGGGTTTTCCTCGAAATAGTTGTCCGACGAGCAAATGTAGGTGTTCCCAAGAATCTCGCGCACCAACATGAGCGAGCTATTGTTGTTGCGCTCGGCATAAGCACGATTGACCACGATTCTGACGTCGAATTCGTCTTCCAGGTAAAAGAACGATTCCTGCTTGTAGCCAACCACTATCACGATGTCGTTGATGCCTGCGGCTTTGAGCTGCTTGATCTGACGCTCGATAAGCACCTCGCCGCGAACTTTAAGGAGCCCCTTCGGGCGCTCGTAGGAAATGGGGGCGAAGCGGCTGGAAAGTCCGGCGGCCATGATGACTGCGTTGTCGACTTCGTAAGGCTTGAGCTCTGCCATACCTTTTGCGGTTAGGCGTTTGTTGTCTATGAACCCGGCGGCAACGCACTCTTTGAGCGTTGCGTTAACGGTTGCAAGCCCAAGTTGGGTAGTTTCGGACAGCTCCCTTTGCGTGGCGCCGGGTGCTTCCGAAAGCGCGCACATGGTCATGAACTGGTTGTAGCTAAGTGACATTGCTGGTGGAATCCTTTGTTTGATTTTTACCAATCTATCACAGAACTCGAACATGGATGGTGTTGTGTTCGAAATTTAGCGACAATGATCAAAATTCGAACAAAAGGGAAAAAGGCAAATGAGTCGCTGTTCGTGATTGATTGCTCCTTGGCCCTGAATGATTGGTTTTCGTAGTAAAGTAATCATCATTTGTCATGATGCATTTGCGGCTATAATCAGTGCTATGTCTGAATCGATCTCACATAATAGGAAACCGTGGCTGACGCCAAAGGAGCAGGTAGAACACCTTGAGTCAAAAGGTGTTCGCTTTGTCTATATGTCAAAAGAAGACGCTGTTGATTACTTGGCTGAGAAGAATAACTATTTTCGTTTGCGTTCGTACCGAACGTGCTTTCCTAAGGTTGAAGATGGGGCGCGTAGGGGCCAATATGCAAATCTCGATTTCAAGATGTTGGTCGATCTTTCGATAATCGATATGCTGCTGCGAAATGAAATGCTTCCGATGACTTTAGATATTGAGCATTTCGCAAAAGTGCGCCTGCTTGGAGAGATCGAGAAGGAAGGTGAAGACGGGTATAGAATCGTTTTCGATTTTCTTGCTTCATACGATCAAGAACGCGCAAATGGTCAGGTTGTTAATTCGGCCAAAGAGGAGATCGAGAGGGGTGAATCGAGCCCGTATGTTGCCGGCATCTTGGCTAAGTATCCCGCGTTTGATTTTCCCGTTTGGGCGTTCTTGGAGTTGGTGCCATTCGGCACTTTTATTTACTTCTACAAGTTTTGTGGCAACCGCTTTAAGAAAAGACCGATGGTCGACATGTTCTATTTGCTTCAAAGCGTTAAGTCCTTGCGGAATGCGTGTGCCCATAATAATTGCATTTTGAACGACATGAACAGCGGAAAGCCGATGTATGAGGTGCGTCATGGTCTGCGAGACGAGATTGCTCAAATCGACTCGATTGGCAAGGGTCAACGAAAATCGAAGTTAAGTAATGATCGCTTCCAGCAAATCGCAACAACGTTATATATGCATAAGGTTCTTGCTTCCGCGGGGGTTCACGACAATAGAGCGAAAAGCTTGCAGGAATTTAAGTTACGAATGTTTAAGCACGCTGATTACTACGAAGGAAATTTCCAAGTTATATCTGGGTTTGAATTCCTGCAGAAGTTGATCGATGCTTGGTTTTGTGTCGAAAATAATACGCTTTTAAGCTGCATTTAGAATACGACCAAAAAGTGGTACTATCTGTTCACAACGAAAAACGGTTTACCGTTTTGTATGGGAGGGTCTCTGCAAAGGGAAACTCCCTATTTTTTTGTTTAAGCATCCTCAAGCTCTGGTTAGGGTTATAGGCAAAAAAGTGTGTCTCGGGCTATTCACTGGCATGGGACCACGGATCGCTCGAGTGAAAC
>ERZ1034768.15-NODE-15-length-89824-cov-62.403603_pt1 | contig 89824 bp, 133 predicted proteins | sample MGYA00520691_ERZ1034768 | MGnify/ENA primary metagenome ERZ1034768 (study PRJEB33766, sample SAMN09781704) | gut metagenome | biome: gut microbiome | host: Homo sapiens | place: Madagascar | study: EMG produced TPA metagenomics assembly of the PRJNA485056 data set...
TGTATATACATATCTATATATGCACGAGTTGGAAAATGAAAATTGATTTTCCTATATGTAAATACAACCAAAAAATGAAATTCTAAAATCGAAATTGATATTTACAATCCCAAAATGAAAATTGAAATTTATACTTGACAAATAGAATCAAATGTGATATACATATATACGAGCCAAATGAAGAATGAATATTGAGGAGGTAAATTAAAATGAAACGCACAACTAGATATGCCATTGCAGGAATTGGGCTTGCATTATTTGGATTGGCTGGTTGTATGGGAATTATCCTGAGTCCATTTGAATCGAGCCATAATGTGCAATCTGTACAATATACAATTAAGACTGAGCCGATTGAGGAATCAGAATTTGAATCTGTTGAGCCGCAATATATATATGTCGAGCCGCAGATTGTAGAACAGGAATCTGAAATTGAACGCTATAAATCGCCTATCAATCTAACAGAAGATGATCGTTGGTTTATTGAATCTGTAGCAGCTGGTGAGTGTGCTTATGAGCCGTATGAAGGAAAGCTGGCTGTTGTTCAGTGCTATTTTGATGCAATGATAAAGAGCGGCTTGACGGCTCGTGAAGTTAAAGAGGTCTACCAGTACGATGGTTGGAATCCAGATTTAGACAAGCAGAATAGAAAAATGTATATTGAAGTCATGGACGCTGTGCATGATATTTTTGATATGGGGCAATTCGTGACCGAAAAGCCGATTCTGTTTTTCTATGCGCCATCTTTGTGCGATAGCCCATGGCATGAATCTCAGAATTATGCGATGACGATTGGTGGTCATAAATTTTTCTATGCTGACGAAGATGAAAATGCAGAATGGGCAAATATCCTCTTGACAAAAGTAAATGAATATGGTATAATCGAACCGTAGGTGATAATTATGTATGTACTTTATAATCAAAAATATTATCTCATGCACAATGCTATAGGGCAATGGATTCCAACATCTGAATTATTTGAATCATTTCAATTCAACGATAAAACAAAAGCCGATAATGCGCTTGCTAATCTGCCAAAGCAAATGCGCAATCTGGGCTATTTTGTGCAACAGATTGATGCACCATCTAAATCCGTCGATTTCGACCAGTTTAACAATTCAAATTTGGTGAATTATGATTCAGCATTGGCGCAAATCGGCTCATTCTGCGACTTGCACGACCAGCTTGTAGCAAGAGCGACATGGGTTGAATATAAGCTGCAAGAGGTAGAGAATAAGATTCAAGACGTGCTTCATGCTATTGAGTTCAATTCATATAATGCAAGAGATGGATATAAAATATATAAGCTGCTACATGATTTACGGCTCGAACGGCGCAAATATAAAGACGAGCAGATTATAGCTGATCTGATGAAAAGCGGATTTGCTAATTCAAATTGGGAATTGGTTAGAAGTAGAGTGGATGATCTGAAAGATAGACAATATCATGTTAGAGAAATGGAGGAGCTGTTTAAATGATTGATGTGTTGTGGAATAGTGTTAATTGTATTGGACTTGTTGCACTTGTATTGGTAATTGTTGGCGCTTGTATTCTTATGGTGTGTGGTGTAATTACTGTTGTTAAATCGATAAAGGAGTAATTGAAGAAATGATTGAAACAACAATTTACAAATGTGAATATTGCGGCGCAGAATTTGATGATGAGTATGAAGCGCATTGCCACGAATGGGTATGCAGATATAATGATACTAGAAAGCAAGATGGTAGTGCTCTAAGATTTTATAAGTATGATGGTACAGAAATCAAGTTTGACGATGCCGCATTCGTATGGGCTGATTTTGACGATGTTGACGCATTCACAGTTGGCAATAATGTTGATGTAAAATTCATCGTTAATTTCTTTGGATGGCATGACTATGAGAATCCATTCCGCGCCATTGAAGATGAGGTGAATCCAAACTACTATGGACTGTGGTGGTTTGATCCAGATCTACGTTGGGGTGAATGGGTGCGTGTAGATGACCAGATTAAAAGATGGACAGACATTAAAAATAAATTCGAAAATAATGCTTGACAAATTCAATTCTATATGGTATAATCTAATTATCAAATGAATGGAGATGATAAGATATGGGATTAGATATTAGAATTAGCCGCGTCAAGCCAATTTGTTGTCCACATTGCGGCGAACTGGTTACATATCGAGCCGTTGATACAGTCGATGGTGGTGGCTCAAGTTGGTATGAATTTCTTGAATCCATTGGGTACTATAAACCATATGTAAAAGGACAACCATATTCGCAGCCTATGTATGGTAAGGATTTAGCGTTGAACGATGGGCAGGTCTGTGAGTTGTTCAAATTTGTAAATCATCCTGATTTTGAGGGTATATGGCAAATGGATAGCGTATCGCGTTTGATAGAATCGGCTCGTATCGATGGCGATAAAATTGTAATCAATGCAGATTTGTGATGAAATTCCATTTCTCAATGGCTGGGCTTGTGAAAAATTTATTGAAATAAATAAAATTTGTTCTTGACAAATGACTAATTGTGTGATATAATATAATTACAAAATAAAAGGATGGTATATATTATGGACAAGAAATTGGTCAAGTTTCTTGAAGAAGCGTATCAAATGGCAACCATGTGTAATGACTATTTTGATGTCAAATTTTATACCACTCAAGCCTCTGGAGCTTGTTGCTACGAATATGAGCGATCTGGGGATATGGGTGCAATCAATATCTGGCGTAATGAATGGCGAGAAAAATTTGAAAAAATTAGCTTGACAAAATGACTAAATTATGATATAATTTGAGGTGCAATATGAGCTTGGTATATAATGGGTATTGCGATTGTGCGTTATGTGATAAGCCGATTAAAATGAAAAGAAAAATTGTTGAGCGGCATCATGGGTATATGGAAGTATATGACGAAATTGAATGGGAACCAGATGAACCGGCTGGACTTGTTTATGATTGGGTTTGCGCCGAATGTTATAGCCATCTAGATAGATCTGTACTAAGCTATCTTAAAGCAAGCTTCAAAAAGAAAATTGATAACTCAAATGAAGCAAAAGAGAGATATTATCAAGAATATTTGAAAAAATGTAAAGAAGTAGATGATAAAAAACAGAAAGATGATGAAATTTTGTCATACTTAATGAGTGTAAATTCTATTACTAAAATTAAACCAGAGATGGTTGGTTATGGATATGAAAATGCCGTGCTTGATGAGGCATTAAAAAAGTTGAAAAATAATTCTTGACAAATATCAAATCATATGGTATAATACAGATGTGGTTGAGAGGTTGGGCAATCTCAATTACAGTTCTTCATTGCGAACCTCCTAGAATATAGTCCTGAGCATGACGATAAAAGGCTCAATAAAAATGGCGGTGTCGGTTAATGGTAAGCCAGCTGGCCTATACCCAGTTTAGCCCTAGATTGGGGCAAAATCAGAGTTCGACCCTCTGCGCCGCTACCATGAATTAAATTTTGAAAAGGAGATATAAATTATGTTTACCATGAACGTCTATAACAATCAGGGTGATTGCGTCACCATTCGCGAATGGGCTGAGGACAGATATGAGCTTGATGCACCGGGTTGTCCTGAGATCATGGGCTTCTCTGGCGATTGGGATGCTGTCATGCATGAAACTGGTAGATATGGATATATCTTTTCGTGAGGTGATAATATGGAAAAATCTCCGCTAAAAGCCATCCGCCAGCATTGCTTGGAATGTTGCTGTGGCTCAACTTATGAAGTAAAGAATTGCACCATCCATGGTTGCAATCTATATCCATTTCGCCTAGGCAGTAACCCATTTCGTACCCGCTCAATGACCGACGAACAGAAGCAAGCAGCGGCAGAACGGCTCAAATCAGCTCGTCTTGCAAAGAAATCATTGACTAATAATGAAGAAAATTCAGATTAGTTGATTAAGTAGGGTAAGTTGTAGGGTTAGATGTTTAGGAAAATTTATTGATTATTAGTGTATGAATTTGAATGATTGGGTTTGTTTGCTTGCTGGTGCAGCCGTCTTAATATTTGCATTTGTATGCGGCGCAGCTTGGGCAATCAACTTATTGAAAAAACAATTAAAATAATCCTTGACAAATAAAATCAAGTATGGTATAATTGAGAATGTAAAGATGATGGTGCTACGAAGTGATCTTAGATGAGAATCTTTTGAATGACTATACCACTAGCTGTAGTTAAATGGAGTGAGATGAACAGCCATCATCATGTAGGGAACGTGCGTGAGACAAATGAGATAAGCATAAATGGCGTAATTGCCTAATGCCAAGTAGGGCGCACCAGTCAATCTGTTCGGCATAATGAAAGGGATTGGGATTGGAGCTAGTGTATAGAGCCAGCTAGGGTAAATAAACGGCTCGAACCCGGCGATACAGCGGCGGGAGTGTCTGAAGTACAAAGGCAAATACTGTATCAATATAATATCCGACCGGATTTGAAGATAACCGTCAAATCTATATCACGCCTGTGAAGCGGGTCTGCGCAGAGTTTGAGAAGCGGCAGATAGCTTATAGAGAATTGGGGTCGCTCCTGAGCGTGTTCCGTTAGCATGAGGACAAAAACATAACGGCGAAGGTGATATAAGGATATTACATACATATGAAATGTTGGCTTAGAGGCAGCCATCATCTAAGGAGTAAATCGTGGCAATGGTGACAGTTAAATCAGAGGAAGCCTGATCGCGAGTCACTAACAGTGAATGAATATAGTGCTTTGCACAAGAATAAATCGGTCGCACCGTCCAGAAATGGTAGTTCGGTATTCACTTGTTCCCAAGAGTAGTTAGCGACTACTGGCATACAAATTTGTCTTGCTAAGCATTATGTTGTGTGTTGGGATATGCCTTAGCAACATGGATTTTTTTGGCGTGATAGCACATCATATGTAAACATCATTCACGAGCCGATGCTAGAAATAGCTATGAGGTAGGAAGTCGGCTTGAGATAAATATCTGCGTGTGATGAAATTGCTAAACATACCGCACTCAAAATGCGGCGGCGTAAGCCTTGTCGGTTGGAGTCCGATCACGCAGACCAAAGTCCACTGGTTGTTGGATACATACGACTTGCTAAACTGAATAGGAATCCAATGCTTCTAATGGGTTGACGCTTAAAGCCCATTACCAGCAGTTACGGTTTGTTGACCATTGTTTGAATCTCTGCCACCTGATAGCATGCGTCAGAAAAACAAATCAATGGGGGTTCTGGTAGGTTGAGCCTAAAGCCTACTACCATACGGAAGCGTAAGTTAATTGGTAAACTCACAGCGTTAATTCGTCTGAATGCAAGTTCGATTCTTGCCGCTTCCATTATTTTAACGTCTATCATGCCTCTACTAGCATTGTAAGCACACTTGATAGACGTTTGGAGGAAAAGCTGAAAATCCTAGCTTTGTAAGACCGTCCTCAAGATTTGGTCACTGCGGATAGTCTAGTTTATAGGTTGTAATGCTAGTTGCCGAATAGTTGATGATTGACCACCTGAGGCTATGAGGCAACGTCTTAAATCCTCATTGAGTGCGCATTATATGGGGTGTTTGTCGGCTAACAAAAAAACCGGACAAAGAGCGATATTCGGCACAGGCTCATAGCGTGGTGATAGCCTATTCCGCGCGATACATCAAAAATCGTCATTAAGTCCGAGGATAAATGACGTGTCGAGCTGGTAGACGAGTGCCAGACAAAGAGAGAGTAAAATGGTTAAAGTCTCATAGCGCCGTGACGAAACCAATTCGGCGCAATTCTATATATCGGGTGTAGCTCAGTCGGCAGAGCTTTACAGCGTGAAGGGATATTGCTGTTGAATGCCCTTGGTCGTTGGTTCGAGTCCAACCACCCGGTTTATCAAGTCAATATGCGCATGAACATTGCGACTTGTTTTAATAAAATTTTATTAGAAATTGAAAGGAAATTAAAAGGAATTTATGACCAAGAAAGAAATTGTCAAGTTTGTGGCAGATAGCACAGAGAATACGATCAAGGACACAACTGAGATTGTAGATACGTTCATTGATTATATTAGACATAGCCTAGTCCAGCATGAAGATGTTGTAATTCATGGCTTTGGCAAGTTTACAACTAAGCTGCGTGACGCTCGTACTGCTCGTAATCCACAGACCGGTGAAACCATTGAAGTTCCTACCAAGTATGCTCTGTCGTTTAAGCCGACAAGCACACTAAAGGCAGAAATCAATGAGTAAATAATCCTCCTGTTAAAATCCCTATGGTCGAAAGATTATAGGGATTTTTCCAAAAGAAAGAGGTATAATGAATGAAAAATCTGTATTGGAAACGCATTTACATGAAAATGAATGATGGTCAAGAGTCTATTCTGAATTGGGACCCGCAACTTGTCTATCGCCCTGAACCGCCTGAGAATGAAACACTGACAATTAAAAACACAACAGACCTTGCAGTAGCTATTTGCAGTAACTATGTTAATGGCTTTATCAAGCGTGGAACTTTTGACAGGAGAATTAAAAAATTCCATATTGAGGATATGAGATACTGGAAAGGCGAAGATTACAAGCCCGAAAAAATCAGTTTTCCTGTTTCACGTGAAACAATTTATAAGCCAGTTGATTATGACATGAGTTTCAAGAAGTTGTCGGGAGAATTGTCCGCAGAAGATTTTATCCGCTGGATGAAAGACAATGGAATGAACACTTGCCCGATTATGAAATAAATAAAAATAACTCTTGACAAATCGCCGCTATGGTGCTATACTTAAATCATCAAATGAGACAGGGAGCTGAACATTATGAATGAACTGTTTATTATGAGTCTCAAAGCAAAGCACCGTAGCGAAGGTACTATCAGAGAATACACCAAGGCGATTGAGAATTGCATGACGTATGTAAACAAGCCAGAAGCCGAAGTCAAGCCGATTGACCTTGAGCTGTGGCAGTCCAGCATGAGTAATCTCAGCTCTGCATCTGTTGCTCAGAGAACATCAGCGGTCAGAGAATACTTCAAGTTCCTTTATCGCAACGAGTTCATTAGTCGCAATCCTGCTGAGATGCTTGAAGCGCCGCAGATTAAGAATCGTGAGCAGTCAGCTCTTAATGGTGAACAGGTCAGAGCAATGGTCAATGCGGCTACCAATGAGCGCAATAAGGCGATTATCATGATGCTTGCTCAGACTGGCTTGCGCATCCATGAGCTTGCCAATATCACGCTTGAGCAGTATGAATCCCGTAGCAATAATGTACTGGTCATCCGTGGTAAGGGCGACAAGGACAGACTTGTTGGTCTAGCTGATGAAACAATCAAATTGATTGATAGCTATATTGCCAATGAGCGCAAGGATGGTTGTGAATATCTATTCGTAGGCAATCGTGGTAATAAAATGGATGGCAAAAATACCAGTGCTATGCTCAAGGTATGTGCTAGAAAAGCCGGTATTGAGAATTGGGCTGAATTGCATATTAGTAATCATACGATGCGCCGCACATTTGCTACTATAATGTCTGAAGCTGATGTGCCGATTGAGGTCATTAGCAAAGCAATGGGACATAGCTCCGTGGCTATTACAGCAAATAGATATATCAAGCGTACTGAACAGAGAGCTGTAAATGCAATGAGCTTTGTTAATTTTTAATTGAGGAGGAATTGATATGGCGCAGTATAAATATGAAGTTCGTGGCTATTACTTTGAAAAAGAAAGCGGAACAGATATGAAAGTGGATTTCGTGTGTTTTACGCCACCATGTCCTAATTCTTATACAGCTAAGTTGTACGTCACGGGTAAGTTAAAAGAGTATCAAATTTTTGTTTGGAGTGCAACAAGAGTGATTGAGTAAAGAGGAGGATATAAATAATGATGTGGGACGATGTATTTAATAGTCTCTGGGATGAAATTATGAAAGAAAGGATGAATAAAGACATGAAACTAGAATACAAATTCTATGAAAAGAATCTAGCACCTAAGTGGCTAGAGGGCGATTATGACCTGCACATTGAGGGCAATCGCATGACAATGACGAGTAATGACGGTAAGAAGGTCGAGGCTCGTTGTCATCCAGACGACGATTGGCGGCTACAGGTTGGCATTGATGAACTGAAGGAAAGAATGGCTGAAGCAAAGAAGCCAAGAGAAATTAAGGTTGGGGATATTGTTAAGGTAAAGACGAGCCAGCAATGCAACACTATGGATGCAACGAGCTTTTTTAAAGAAAACAATATCCCCGTAGAGCATATTGTTTGTGCTGTTCAGGCTAGTTCTGGCATGGGGTGCCCGTCTATCTATAATAAATATCAAGTTTTGTATGTTGGGAATTTATCCGCTAAGAGTGACAAGAAGTGCGCTCTGATTAAAAGTAATATCACAGCATATGAGTATGTTGTTGACTACGATAATCTGGAGCTAGTAGAATGACCGATATGCACGATGAAGTTGTAGAGGCGGTTCTAGGTTACTATGATAGTAATCAAGACATTACAGTAGATTGCCTATTATATCTAGCATCACTCAAGGATGTACGCCTAGCATTTGCGGCAACTAGAGAATTAGAGGCGATAGAGAGATGTCCTGAATGTGGCTCTAAGCTAGAATCATACACTCATCTGATTTATCATCCAGAGGTAGATGAGCCACCATATTACGAGCCAGTGACAGAAATATATTGTCCAAGGTGCGACATTAGAGTAGGAGGGAATTATGTCTGACGATAAGCTGAAAGAAATTATCGCTGAGAGCATTGAAGGAAAGCTGAAGGAGCATTTTAATCGCGGACTAATGACAGGATGGGATGCTTGTATTTATGAAATTAGCAAGCAGATTGCCCCGCTAACATCAGCTAAGGCGATTAAAGACCTAATCAAAGCCAAGGTTGGTGAGGCTGATGGCAGGATGAAGAAAATAAGAGAAATGTCTACACCAGTAGACAATGAGGATGAGGCCAATAATGGATGATGGTCTGATTCTGTTTATCTTTCTCATTCTATGGATTCTTGTATTATTTTATGAAGTAAAGGATAATCGTCTATGAATAAAGACCACCTAATGCCACTATGGATTGCAGGAGGTGCAGTCCTGTTTGTAAGCTCACTGTTGCCTCTGTGCGGCTCGATTGTGGATTTGGTACAGTCAGTAATCAACGTCAAGATTAACCGCATGTCAATGGAGCTAGAGCTTGATAAGGCAGAGCATGAAGCTGCCGCTGAAAAGATTCAACCTAGCCCTGCTATCACTCAAGCTATTGGGTTTAGCGTACAAGAGCCTGAATATGAGGAGGAATATGAATGAGCATGAGGCCGACTCACACGTACCAAATTCCCTGTATGCGCTGTGACTACCAATCAGATTGTGATAAATATGTAAAAATCGATCCACGCATGACATCACAGAGAGATAAAATGTGGAACGATGCTGATTTGAATTGCATGGATTGTGTGCTGAGAAATGTGCTAAAGATGAGGAAGGATGGTGCTAATGCCAGCTAAATCATCTGAAAATAATGCTTGACATTTAGTTGATTCTGTGGTATAATATAATAGAGGTGAGAAGTAGGTGCGCACCTACGATCTTTAAGGGAAGGTTGCTTGTCTCAATCTTCCCTACTCTAATAAATTAATTTCTGAGACAAGGAGAATATTAAATATGAAGAAATTTGGTAAGGAGCATCCTAACTTTAAGGGAAATAAGTGGCGCATCGACGATGATGTTGCAATCGGTACAGACGCTAAAGGAAATGAATTTTTGGTCGATATTGCAGACATGGATGCTGTAAGTAAGTATAGATGGAGCGGACAAGACAAATTATCAAGACGTGCTTTAGGCGGTATTTATTTTGCTGCTAGAATGTCGCGCACTGCTCCAACCGGCAATAAGATGAAGATGTTGCAGAATTTTATATGGGAACTGCATAATGGTGAAATTCCGTATGGATATAGAGTTGATCATATAAATACAAAGCCGTTTGATAATCGCTATTCTAATCTGAGGTTAGCCAATAAGAGTGTTAATGCTTTTAACGCTGAAAGAGTGAATAAAGTAAGTAATTGTGGTGTTGTCGGTGTCATGAAAATAAAAGATGGTGCCAAGCACAATGCTGGACAATACCGTGCATACATTTCATATGGTGGCAAACGTCATGAGTTAGGATATTATAAGAACATAGATGACGCAATTATCAAACGGCTCAGAGCAGAACTTGAGCATTTTGGAGAAATTTGTCCAAATAACAGAGAATTATATAAAGAATATGAGGATAGAGTAAATGGTTAATAAGGGGATAGTTAAGCCATATCTCAAGTGTATTGGTGCATCTGCTGTTGGAGTAACACAATCGTGCTATCTCGTTCGTTTTCAAAAATATTGCATTATGCTAGATTGTGGAATTTATCAAGAAAGCGATATTCTTACCAACTATAGACAGAATCAAGCGTTGCTAAAAAAAATTAAACCAAAGGAGGTAGACTGGCTCATTCTGCATGAGAGTCACGCTGATCACACCTGTCTTGTTCCTGCATTATATGCTAAAGGATGCCAAGCCCACATTATATGCCCAAAAGGAACTACGCCTTATCTCAAAGTGCTTTGGGAAGATTCTTGTAAGATTATGACACAGGATTGTCAAAAGATTACAAATAAGCATGGCATTAAAGCGGCTCCGTTATATACTCCCGATGATATTGCGACAGCTCTGAGCAGGTGTATCGAAGTTGACCCACTAACTCAATATAATCTAACGCCAAATATAACTTTGACATATTATCCAGCTAATCATATTATCAATTCATGCCAATTATCACTTGTTATGACACAAGGTTATCAGCGTAAAGTGTTGAATTTCACTGGGGATATTGGCGGTAAAACGCCGCAATTCTATCTTGAACCAAGGATTAATTTGCCATTTTGCGATATATTGCTTGGAGAAAATACATATAACGCTATTGGGCGAAATAATAAACCTTATGATAGACAGAAAGATTTAGAGAAAATTGTAGTTGTGTTAAATCAATCCAAGAGAACATTATTTCCTGTATTTGCATTGGGCAGATGCCAAAGTATTCTAACTGTACTATATAAACTATGGAAAGATAGTAAAATACCGCATGATATTCAAATATATGTAGATTCACCTATGGCACAAAAAATATGCGCATTATATCCAGATGATGATGAATTATGGGATGAGGTGTATCATTGGGAGAGGTTACAATTTGTGCCTGACCATGCAGCTACATTGACGTTACAAAATACAAAACCAACCAATCCTATGGTAATACTTAGTTCAGCAGGAATGCTATCCGGAGGCAAGAGCGTGTCATGGGCAAAAGCCTTATTGCCAGATCGTAACGCTCATATCATGTTTTGTGGTTATAGCTCTGAAAACACACTTGCTTCTAAGATTAGATTTGGAGAGAACAAGATCAACATTGTGGGAGATGTGGTAGAGAACAATGCTAATATCACAGAGCTTGTATCGTTCTCATCTCATGCTTCTCGTGATGAGTTAATTGATTATTATGCAAATACGTTGCGTTTCAATAAACTATGTTTAGTACATGGCGACTATGAAAACAAAGTAGAATTTGCCAATACACTACAAGATGAGCTAATAAAACAAGGTAAATCAAGTAGGGTAGTAGCAACTCAGCAAGATCAGAAAGTATGGTTATGATGGATGTGCAGATGAGAAAATGCGGAGAAGGTTGGACTTATTGTGATGGCGATTGCTATCATTGTTATTCTATAAGAGGAACAACAACTACAGAACCGATATTAAATCAAGGATATTGGATTATCAATAAAACAGAACCAGAAAAAGAAAAAAACTAAATAAACCCTCTTGACAACCGCTCCAATCTATGATATAATCCAAGTATCAAATGAAAGGGGCGGTTGTTGTTATGACCAATGAAAAACTGTATGACATTATCAAGGCATGGCGTAATTCTTGTGATACTGCCGGGTTGTATCTAGTTGCCAAAGATATGGACACCACACTGAAGCAACTTGAAGCCGATATGCTCATTGAGCAATCTAAGAAATCTGGTACTAAGTCGATTGTGACTGCGGCTAATAGGATTATCAAGAACGCTGAATCAACCGGTAAAGATATGTTGATGGGTATGTTTACCAATCAGACAAGAGATGGCTCAACGCTGTATTGTGTATATGATAGTTATGTAGCTATTAGATTCAATGAAAAGCCATTCCTGCCTGAGATTGATGAGAAATATCATGGACAGGAAATGCAGCTTGAACAGATTGTTAGACCAATATACGACTCTGAAGAAATTGCCCTGCCTGATATTAGTAAACTCAAGGTGTATATCAAGACACATAAAATTAAGGAAAAGAATAATCCTAAGAAAGTAGCTGATTATCTGCTTGATGAGGAATTGAATCTTTGGGTCAATCCACAGTATCTACTTAATGCTATGGAATGTCTGCCTGATTGTAAGGCGTATGCAGCAAATAGAATCAGTCCCATTTATTTGAAGGCTGAAAATGGTGATGGGTGTGTATGTCCGGTGTATCATAAATAAGGAGAAAATAAAATATGTCTTGGAAATATCGACCTCATAGGGGCTCACTTAAAGAATCAATGAAAGAATGTCGTGAATTTGATTCATTAGCAGACGTGTTTGAATATGTCGCAAGAGACTGGAGCATTCGGAAGTTCGATCTAAGCATCAAATATGTATGCGACGATAATCGTATTGGATGGTGTCCGACGTATTATATTTGTACTGATACATTTGATAGCAAAACATATAATGAAACACCACAATGTATTGGGATGTGTACGGAAGTAGAATAAGGAGGAATAAAAAGATGGAATACAAAATTGGAGACATCATCAATCTGAGAAATGATGCTGGAGTATTTAGGGTTAAACTAAAGCGGAAGATGGAAACGATTGATGTTATTCGTGGGACAAATGATAAAGACCTGTTTTTTGAGGGTTTCATGCGACTTGAGGTTCATCAAAAAGATTGCTATCATTATGTAATCACAATGACAAGCCGTGAAGCGTCCGATGAAGATGGCACAATTATTGTTTGTTTACTTAGCACCATTGATGAAACAGTTGAATATTATCTTGGGCAGATTGTTCAATATGAAGAAAAAGAAGATGTATTTGAGTTGATGAAGTGATGAATGAAAATTATACAATCCTTCACCTTCATTCCATGCTATCCAATGGCGTAACCAATATAGATTCTGTAACGCGCTACGACCAATATATAGACCGCGCCGCAGAGTTAGGGATGAAGGCAATAGCGTTTAGTGAACATGGGTCAATTTTTCAATGGGTAAAGAAAAAATTGCATACTGAAGAAATGGGTATGAAATATATTCATGCTCAAGAATTTTATCTAACTCAGACCCTATCAGAAAAAATCCGTGACAATTACCACTGTCTGCTAATTGCTAAAAATTATGATGGTGTATTAGAGCTAAACAAGTTATCAAGTAAGGCATTCAATCGTGACGATAATTCATTCTATTATGTGCCGCGAATCACGATTGAGGACGTAAAGAATACCAGTGATAATATCATTGTGTCTACGGCTTGTCTTGGCGGCGTATTGAACAAAGCGCCAGATGATGTTCGATGGGATTTTTACCATTGGCTATGTGAGCATAAAGACAGATGTTTTCTTGAGATTCAGCCTCATCTTGACCCCGCTCAAAAAAGCTATAACAATACACTGTGGGCGTTATCTAAGCAAGATGGCTTGCGGCTATTGATGTGTACTGATACTCATGCGCTCAATGCTACTCATGTAGACGGGCGACACATCTTGCAAAAAGCCAAGAACATTCATTTTGATGGTGAAGATAAATTTCACCTTGAAATGATGAGCTATGATGAGCTGGTGCAACTATGCCGTATGCAGGACGCGCTGCCTATGGATGTGTACTTGGATGCTATTGAGATGACGAATGCTGTAGCTGATATGATTGAGCCGTTCGAGCTTGATTATAGCTATAAATATCCTCATCTATGGGGCGATGATAGCGAGTCTGTGCTTAGAGCTAAGATTGCAGACGGTATTGTGTGGCGCGGTGTTGATAAGCTGCCCAATTATCAAGAATACTTAGATCGTATTGAGTATGAGATGAAAGCATATGTCCATAATGGCGCGATTGACTTTATGTTGCTCATGGAGGACATCATAGCATGGTGCAAAACGCAGGACATCCTTGTAGGATATGGGCGTGGCTCATGTAATGGCTCTGTAATTGCTTATTTACTTGGTATTACTGAGATGGATAGCATCAAGCACGGGCTTAATTTTGAGCGATTTATGAATACAGAGCGCGTGTCGTTATCTGATATTGACACGGATTTTCCTCCTAGTAGAATCAATGAGGTCAAGCAATATATATTTAACAAACACGGATTGTATTGTTCTGATATTGTCACATTTAATACGATTGCTATAAAAGGCGCTATTCGTGATGTTGGCAGAGCATTGGAAATGCCACTTGATGAAGTCGGGCAAATTTGTAATACGGTAGAACAAAATGAGGACAAATGCCGTGCTAAATATCCAGAGTTATTCAAATATGTCGATATTGTAAATGGTTGCGTTGTATCAGTTGGCAACCATCCTTGCGGCTTAGTTGTATCGCCTCATTCTATTGATGACCGTATGGGGCTATTTACTACATCAACTGATGATGTACCAATCAGCCAAATCAATATGAAAGAGGTCGATTTACAGAATTATGTCAAGCTAGATTTGCTCAAGCTAGATACCATTGAACTAATCAATGAGACGTGTAAATTAGCTGGCATTGAGCGCCTAACGCCTGACAACGTTGATATAAATGACAAAGCCGTATGGGATAGTATCAGAGATGATACTACGGCTATCTTCCAGTGGGAAGGCACGACTGGGGATAGATATATCAAGCAACTCTTGTCTGAGTCTAATATCCAGAAATTTAAGGCGTTGAATCCTAACATCGACTATATGACATTGCTATCAATCGGCAATGGCGCAATTCGTCCTGCCGGTGCGTCATATCGCGATGACCTTGCCAATGGCGTTATCCGCAAATCTGGAAATGCGGCGATTGATGAATTTATGAAGCCGACATTCGGCTACCTTGTATTCCAGTGTCAAATCATCCAATTCTTACATGAATATTGTGGCTATACTATGGGTGAAGCCGATGTTGTGCGCCGCCATTTTGCTAAAAAGACTGGCACAGACAAGGATATACCACAAATCAAGGCTGGATTTTCTAAGACAATGGCAGAGCGATACAATATGAACCAAGACGAATCAGATAAGGTCATAGCTGATTTCATCCAAGTTATTATTGATGCTAGTAATTATCTATTCTCTCTGAATCATAGCCAGCCATATAGCTATGAGGGATATGTTTCAGGCTGGCTTAGATACCACTATCCACTTCAATTCCTTACAGTGGCTATGAATATCAATCAAGGCAAAGAAGAAAAGACAGCGGCATTAACGGCATATTCTCATAAGGTCGGCATTAAAATAAAATCTCCTAAATTCCGTCATTCTCGCTCAGATTATTTCTGTGATATAGATGAAAATACAATCTATAAGGGGCTTGGCTCAATTAAGTATATGAGCGCTGATGTAGCCGAGGCATTATATAGTATGCGCGATATGCAGTTCAAGAATTTCATTGATGTGCTATTCGCTATTCAGCAGCTTGAAGCAAAGCCAGATGCGCGGCAGCTTGATATTCTAGTCAAGATTGGCTACTTTGCAGAATTTGGCCCAGCTAAGTCGCTATTGTTAGGTGTTGAGATTTTTAATAAATTTTCAAAATGCAAGACAATTAAGCTTGACAAATGGCGCGAAATGGGTTATAATGTAGATATGCTTGAGCCATATGCTGGTAAGCTAACAGAGAAAACAGCTGGTCAGCTTAATAATCGCGGCATCATATTATCAATCCTACGCTCAATGAAAATGCCTAAGACCACTATTATTGATAAGCTGAAATGGCAGATCGAGCTATTGGGATATGTGGATGGTAGTGACCCCAATTCAGACCCTAATGATTGGCTAGTGCTAGATGTCAAGACAACAGGATATGGTACGGTTTATTGTACACTATATAACTTATGCTATGGTGCAGAACGCACATATAGAGCTAATAAGAAATTTTGGACAAATCATCAACTATTAAAGGGTGATGCAGCAAGAGTGGTGTTGCAAGAGAAGAATAAAATGAAAAAGGATGAAAATGGTGAATGGGTGACGCTGAACGAAAAAATTGTGGAGATGAAATGCTGGAAGAAATTGGAGGTGTAAATAATGGATGCTGTTGAATTTTTGAATGAAGGTACTAGGATGTGCAATAGTTATGAAGCATGTGTTGGTTGTCCTATGGAGCAAACGGATGATTGCTGTATGGTTAAGATGAATCTCAAGCACATGATAAGTATTGTAGAGCAATGGGCAAAAGAACATCCTGTCAAAACAAGACAAAGTGAGTTTTTGAAGATGTTTCCAAATGCATCTGTTGGGTATAATGATACTCTTGTTATCTGCCCATCTCAAGCAGACACAAAAGCTGTCGCAGAATGTGTCAGAAGCGAAAGAAATTGTGATAAATGCAAGCGTGATTTTTGGCTAAAAGAAATTGAATGAGTATGAGGAGGATCAAGTAAGTAAATGGGCGTAGCAGTTCTTATTTTAGGCGAAAGTGGCTCTGGTAAATCAGCGTCACTTAGAAATTTCAAGCAAGAGGATATTGGTATCCTAAATGTAGCATCTAAACCGCTACCGTTCAGAAATGTAAACAAGTTACAGAGTATGAATAAGGCAACATATGCTAGCATCAAAGGCGCGGTATGTAGTGGCAAGAAGCTAAGTTGGGTCGTAGATGATGCTCAGTATCTTATGGCTTTTGAGAGCTTTGATAAAGTAAATGAAGTTGGGTATACCAAGTTTACTACGATGGCTAAGAACTATGAGGATATGTTGCGCGTTGTTCAGGAAGATACTAGTCCTGACACGATTGTATATATCATGCAGCATATTGATACAGATGAAAATGGTAAGGTGAAGGCTAAGACGCTTGGCAAGATGCTAGATCAGCAGCTTACAGTAGAAGGACTATTTAGCATTGTCCTGCTATGTAAAGCAGATGAGCGCAAGCACTATTTTATCACACAGTCTGATGGTTCGAATCCATGCAAATCGCCAATGGGTATGTTTGATTCTCTTGAGATTGATAATGACCTAAAGATGGTTGATGATACAATCAGAGAATATTATGGACTAAAGAAGGCAAGTGCGCCCAAGGCTAAATCTACTACTAAGGAGAATAAGTGATGGATAAGATTTATTTTTTAACAGATACACTCAGTATGATGTCGAGCGATGATTATAAAGAACGGTTTCTTGCTGAATATATTCAAGTAAGCATCCGACTCAATAAGTTAGTGACTATGTTAGACCAGTTTGAGGCTGGGACGCTTCCATTCAAACCAACTTGTCCTATCGAACTTCTGAAGAAGCAGATGGTAACAATGTTCTCTTATAAGAATCTTTTAGTTCAAAGAGCATCATGTGAAAATATTGAGTTGCCAAGTGAAAAGCAACTCAAAATGTAAGTCTACTACAGCTAAAAAAGCTGAGTAAAATATAAACAATCTATTTATTAAAATCAAATTAAAGCGAGGTTAAATTTATTATGAAAAGAATTGAAAATTGGGACTCTATCGTTGAAAGCACATCTTTTAAGCGTCTAACGCCAAATGGTTATATTGTTAAGATTCTTAACGTAGAAGATCATCCCGACAAGGAATATCTCAAGATTTATTTTGATATTGTAAAGGGCGATGATAAGGGTTATTTTAAGAAGCAGTACGATGGTGATACACGCAAGGAACGCAAGTGGCCTAATGCCGGTACATTCATTCGGTCTTATAAGGATTCTGCGGCATCTATGTTCAAGGGCTTTACAAACGCAGTTGAGAAGTCCAATAAGGGATATAAGTGGGATTTTGACGAAAAGACGCTTGTTAATAAGGTTGTTGGTCTAATCATTGCAGATGAGCAGTATCAGAACCAGAAGGGGCAGGTTCGTGTTCGTAACTATGTTGCGGCTGTTCGCTCTGTTGAAACTATTGAAAAGGGCGAATATGAAATTCCTGCTCTCAAGGAGCTAACCACCACCAAGACCACAACTGCTCCTGCCAATGACCCAATCCCTGATTTTGGCGATGTGTTCAACACGACAACTACTGATACGCCTACTCCTGCCGAATCAGAAAATCCTTGGGATGATTCTGATGAAAATAATCCATTCATGTAAAAAAAATAACACTTGACAAAAAGTTAATGTTGTGATATAATTAAATAGAGGTTGATAAGGAGTTGCAAATTCTTATCATTTGAAGGAAGGTTGCTTGTCTCAGCCTTCCTTACTCTGCTAAATAAATCTAAGACAAGGAGATTTTATATGAAAGAAATTTGGAAGCCAGTTAAAGTTAGAGGAGAAGATTTCACAGGGTATTATGAAGTTAGCAATTTAGGAAGAATTAAAAAATTATCAACATGGAGTTGTGACGATAAAAGATTTCTAAAAGAGCGGATTATGAAACAAACGCTTGATAAGAAGGGTTATTTGACTGTAAATTTACAAAAAGGAAATCATCGTTTTACTCGCATATTTGTGCATAGAATAGTAGCAGAGGCATTTATTCCCAATCCAAATAATTTGCCACAAGTTGGACATAAAGATGATGCTGTATTAAAGACCAATAATTGTGTTGAGAATCTTTATTGGACAACTAACAAAGAAAATGCAAATACAGAAGGAAGAAAACAAAGATTGTCCATATCTCATATGGGAGCAAAAAATCATAGCTCTAGAGCTGTCATATGTGATAACATTATATTTCCAACAATGTCTGATTGTGCCAAGCATTATAATACATTTGTTCAAAATATATGCGCATGGTTAAATGGGAGAGAGAAAATGCCAGAGATATGGGTTCAAAGAGGATTAAAGAGAGTTGATTAACGATAAGAATCTATAAAAATATTAAAGGCGGGGCTTGACAATCCCGCCTTTTTATTATATAATAGCTGTGAGGTGATGATGCTTGAATAGATTTCTATGTGTGGCTCAGCTACAAGAGTTGCGAATCGACCTATATCAGACCCATATGAAAGCCAAATTCAGCGTCATCACTAATAATCAATGCCTGACCATGAGCCAAACATTAAGCCGCAAATGGAACGAGGCGCGAATCAAATCATGGCTCAATATGGCGCAATATATCCATCCACGAATAGACAGCTATATATATATCAAAAATAAACATTATTATACAATGAAAAAATCTGATATGCCTACTAGGCTATTGGTATCAGGCAATATCAATGAATGGAAAAAATCATTGTATTATAATGTACAATATTGCCGCATAGTGGAAGATAATGCGACTGATAACATGAACATAGAAATGGATGGGCAATGGCTGGATTCGAGCCGATTCTTGAATATATGCGGCGATTCGCCTAGGGTATTCAATATCAAGCGCCCTGACGGCTGTGAAGGCTGTATATGCCGATTGCGGCTTGAATATGATGCAGGATATAGCATAGAGCAAAATCGGGTTATAACGCATCCTAGCGGTTTTAACGTGGTTGATTGCAAGAGAACAGATGCGATTATGAGCCAAGAAGAAATTGATAAGTGGATGTTAGAATATGAGATAATTTCCTCTTGACAAACCAATCAAGATATGCTATACTTGGATTATCAAAAAGAGATGGAGGTAATGATGATGAATAACAATGAAACATGGGTAGGCAAGTATGTAAAATTTATTGACGATGTATCGCATAAAGCGTTACCAGACTATTGCCCCGTTGCTGACACGTTTGGCGTTGTATTTGAAGTCGAAGGTAACGAAATCTGTGTACAGTGGCCGCACGGTACAACGTCCGGCGATGATATGTGGTGGTGCTTTAAGACAGATGTGGAAATTATGCCTGAAGCAAATTCTGAAAATGTGCTGAGATATGGTTTGGTAATTACAGACGACGCTTTTGGCAAGACTATTACTGAATTTGGTCAGCGCAACGCAATCCGTATTCGGCTCATCTCTTATTGCGACAAGTTATACTATCACAAGATGATTGATGGTGAAGTCGTTGATTTTAAGGTTGTAGGTAAAGCTAATGCCTAAGCCACCTACAATTAAATGCCGCCAATGCGGTAAATCAGCGCCAAAACAAGATGCAATCGAATATAAGCCTAAATTCTATTTATGCTGTGAGCAATGTAAACAGGATTATATCAATGCTCATACCACCAAGCCAAAGCAAGAATCAAAAGATGATAGGCGAAAATTGCTGGATTATATACACCAAATCGCCCCTGATGCTAATATGCGGCTTGTAGGCATCCAGCTTGCTCAGTTGATGAAAGATAATCCTGATATGACATATGGCGGCATTGCTTATACTATCAGATATATCTATAAGGAACTTGGTAAGGATATATCCAAATCACCACTTGGCTTAGTCAAGTATAAATATGACGAATGTAAAAAATATTATACTTGGTTAAATCAAGTAAGACGGAATATTCAGCAATGGCAAGCTGAGGATGGGGTTGAGACGATTGTGAAAAAGAATGATGAGGAGGATGTGTTTGGGTAATGCTCTATGACCAAAATTCTGTTAGGTTGCTATTAGGTTGTCTGCTAATCAAACCCTCTCTTGCTATTTCTGATAAGTATCAACTGTCTAAAGCAGACCTAGAGCCAGTGCCATTTCATCTTCGTCTCTGGCAAGGCTGTGTTGCTTTAGCTAAACGTGGAGCTGAATCCATATCGGCACTAGACCTTTATATGTTATGTAAGAACAATAAGCAAGTCGATGATTTGTTCAAAGAAAATGACTTATCTGGGTTTATTGACACAATCAAGCAATTATCTAATATTGATAATTATTCTATGTATTATGATGCTGTTCGTAAGATGTCATTGCTCAGAGCTTATCAATCGTCTGGTTTCAACGTAGATAAATTTGAAAAAGAACCAGAAAAATATACAATCAAAGAAATTATTGATTATTATGATGGTCTGTTTATCCATGTAAAAAAAGAATTTTATAAAGATGAGTCAACTATCGAAGTCAAAGCTGGCGATGGCTTGATAGATATCAAAGAGCAGTATAAGTCTGAACCCGCATATGGTGCTAGTACATTCAGCTTGGCACTCAATACTGCTGTTCGTGGATGGCAAAAAGGCCAGCTTATTCTACATGGCGCTGTATCAGGCTCAGGTAAGACGGCACTTGGCCTATATAATCTAGCGCTTATTGGTTGCCCTGAACTATGGGATGATAAGGATAGTTGCTTCAAGCCAAACCCATGCTATCAACGTGAGGCTTGTTTATATATTCAATATGAGCTAGACCTAAAGAAAGAGTTAAGCCCTAAACTGGTTGGCTCAGTTAGCGGAGTCGGCACATATCATTTTCTTGACGGTAAATATGAGGATGGAGAAGAAGAACGGGTAGATAGAGCCATTGACATTATCAACCAGTCTAATATCTATCTTGTTTCTATGCCGTCATTTACTACCGAAAAGCTAAAGTCGTTGATTAAGGACTATGTACTTAACAAACAAGTAAAATACGTTATTTTTGACTATGTGAGTAAGCAAGCATCTGTATCTAGCGAAGTGGCGCGACGCAACAATACGGCTACTAGAGGTGATGAAGTGCTTGCTGAGATTGTCAGTACGCTTAAGGATATAGCTGTAGAAAATAATATAGCAATCTTGACATTTAGCCAGACAAATGCTAATATAAATGTACAAGAGGTGCTAGATGCTGGATGCCTAGCTGGTAGCCGCGCTATGCAGGATAAGCTAGATGCTGGTTCGATTATCAATAAGCTGAGAAAGAGTGAGCAAGACGTATGCGATATGATGATGGAGGCTCATTATCAGGGTAGTCCAATCAAGCCAAATAGAATCTTACATCTTTTCAAGGCTCGATTTGGTAGCACAGAGCAGAACATTAAGATATGGGGTTATCTCGATTTGAACACTGGTCGATTTACCGATATGTGGTGTACTGATGTTTATAATAAACCTATCAATGTAACTAAGACAAGGTTGGTGTATGCTAAATGAGTGATATTTGGAAGGTAGAAATCAATGCTGATTATTATCCAGTTCAAATGTGGGATGGTAGTCTAACTATTGACATGACAGCAGACTACATAAATAACGAATTGTGGGAATCGCTAACTGGTCAAAGCCGATATAGAGTACATAAGCTATCGGTTGGTGAGACAGTGTATATTGCTTATACCAATACTGCATATAAATTAGGCGATAGATATGGTGATTCTCCGCTTGTATGTAATGAGATTTTTTATAAACCACGCAAATGGTGGCAGAAGTTAATGTTTTGGAAGAAGAAAGAGATTCAAGGATATTTGTTTAAGAGGGTTGAATAAATGAGAGATAGAGCAAAAAAGCTACAGCTATGTGCTCAAGATATTGCCGCAAATGCAAATAAGCTATTAGCTGATGTACCATATTATCAAGACTGCGACATTGTGATTGGGTTACATAATGATGAAGCACCGTTTGTCAAGATAGTGGATAGATATGTGCCAGAGGAAATCGTGCTGTGGTATAAGGAGAATAACTGATGTTATGGTTTTTAGTTGTTAAATGCTTGATTGGCGCGATTTTAGGTATTGTTGTTGGTGGTAGTTACTATAAGGAAGATCAGCAGTTCAGCTCACTGATGTTGTGTTGTCTAGGTTGTGGTCTACTTGCATTCACTTGTATGGTTGCAACCATGGCAGTATTTTTAACGTAATAAATGGAGAATAAATAAATGAACGATAAGCAAATTAAAGCGTTAAATATGGTTATCGAATCCGCCATTCAACACGGAGGTGATTATGGCGGTGCGTATCATTGTTATCCAGACGAATTAGCTGAAGCAATGGATGCTTTGGTTGTATCGCTTGGCGATGATTATTATTGGAAGTGGGACAATTCAAAATATAAGGATGTTCCATTAGTTTATAGAAAATGATTGACATTGCATCTCTCAAATCTCAGCTAACCGATGACCATATCATAGAGCTAATGGATACTATGGGTGCGCCGCTGATGAAGGCTGATAGCAATTATCTCGTCTTTCCATCTGTATGTCACCAGAGCGACCCATTAGCCCACTCTGCTAAATTATGGCTATACCTCGACTCTATGCAATTCCATTGTTGGAGTTGCGGTTTTTCAGGCGATGCTATATCTCTAGTTCAACACGTCAAGCATCTTGACTTCAATCAAGCCGTATCATACATCTGCTCCATCCTGCATCTTCAAGTAGGGCAAATAGAGCAGAATGAGCAACTTGATAATTGGGCTGAATTGCGCCGATTTTTGCCTAATGCCGAGCCAGAGCCAGATAATCTCTTGACATATGACAAGTCCATATTATCTCTATTTGACCATTTATATCCGCAAGAATGGCTGGATTATGGCATTTCAGCGGATATACTTGATAAATTTGGCATAGGCTGGTATGCGCGTCAGGCGTGTATTTCCATACCTGTTGTGTTTAATGGTCAACTAGTAGGCGTAAGAGGGCGATATACAAGAGAGCAGGATGTAGCTAAAGGCAAATATAGACCAATATGTACACTAGATGGTATAGTTCTCAAATTCCCCTCATCTGCTTGTCTATATGGCTATGACCAAAATAAATCCGCTATTGAAAAGTCGCGCCAAGTAGTGCTATTTGAGAGTGAAAAGTCAGTGCTAAAAGCACCCCAATATGGCATACATAACACTCTAGCTGTCTTTGGCTCTAATATAAGCAAACAGCATATTCAACTATTGCTAGAGCTGGGCGTGAATGATGTGGTGCTTGCGTTTGATAGCGACTATAAGCAAGTAGGTGATGATGAATTTAAGTTCTTTGTTATTAAGATAAAGAAGCTGGCGGCTAAGTTAAAGCCATATTTTTCAGTCAGCATAGTATATAATAATCAAGGCTATGATATGTATAAATGCAATATGATGGATATACCATATGAGCAAGCAATGAAATTATGGGAAAGTAGGGTAAAAATATGAGTAAGCCAATTATGGAAAAGTTTCTAAATGGAGAAAAGCTAACAGAAGAAGATCGCTATAATTTAGTATGGGGTTCTCTTGATGATGAAGGATATGAATATGTAGATCAGATTGATGGTTCTGCTGGTAGATGGATGCGAAAGATGCAAACTGTATTCAAATATAATGGTGAATATTGGGCTATTGACTGGCGTTCTGGTTTAACTGAATTGCAAGAAAATGAATATCCATCAAATCCATATCGTGTTGAGCGTAAAGAACGTGTTGTTACTGTTGTGGATTGGGTTAGAGTATGAGAGGCGAATGTAAGTATGCACATGAATGCCGATATCAACGATATGTGAACGGCAAAGAGCGCACTGTGGTTAGAACAGAGTGCTGGGCTACTAAAGAGCCGTTTGAATGTACTGAGCAATGCAGAGAAAAATGTGATAAATATAAGCCAGCCAATGAAGAAAATAAGCTAAAGTGGTCATATAAATATGCCATAGACGGAATACCATATAAAGTATGCTCTAAGTGTGGATGGAAAAATGAATTAGTTGGGTCTAATTATTGTTCCTACTGCGGCTATGAATATAATCCTTGGGATGGCACAATATTCAAATAAATTTAATACTTGACAATCAACCTCCTTTATGATATAATCACTATATCAACAATAAGGAGGTTGATTTTATTTATTACGTTGGTAAATTTCATTTATACGATGTAGTGAGACTTATTGGTGAGACACACCCTTGCAGGTCTCACGCTATTTGCACAGGCGACGCGGCACAAATCATGGCCATTCAATTTGATGACATGAACGGACATTGGGCGTATTCTTTAAGACGTGCAGGTACTATATGGAGTCCGTTAGATAGTTATGATTTATATTATGACGACGAATTAGAATTAGTTGAAAGAGAGGTTGAATCTTTTTATGAGTAAATTCAAAGTAGGAGATAAGGTAGCGCTTGCTAGGATTCCTCGTGATTACCTTGGTTGTATTAAGCAAATTTATGGTGAAAGAGCTGTAATTAAATCAAAATACATCGATGAATTTCATATTGATTTAGACTGTCTTGTACTATATGATGAAACAGATATGAATATTGACGACATTTATGATATGTTAAAATCAAAGATGAACAATATCCTACATTGGAGCAATATTGAATCCATTAAAAATGACCCTTTCCCACCTCAGATTTTTGAATGGATTGGTCATAATAGTAATGTTCGTTATCAACAGTATTGTAATGAGTGTGACATTAAACAGGCTATTGCTCTAGCATATCGATCTGGTTATCTTAGAGCTAAGAAAGGCAGGCCATTTAAAATTGGAGGAGAGAAAGAATGATTGAATGGCATAAAGTAACAGATGAATTGCCGCCTTATGATACACCAGTCCTTGTAGCTGGTTCAGAAACAGACGGCACATATCCTGAAGAATATGTACATTTGATGAAGCTATTCTGTAAGCATTGGCCAGACGGAGATGAAAATATGTGGCAATGTGTATATGATTTTGAGATAGAATGGGTCAATGATGATGACCAATGGGCATATATAAATCTACCAGAAAAGGATGGTGAATAAATATGATTGAATGGTACAAGGCAAAAGACAAGTTGCCACTATATGATATGCCTGTTTTGGTTGCTAGTAAATGTGGTGAAGAATACCCAGAAGCCATCATGTTCGTCATGGAGATGATTGCGTGGAAAGATAATTGTAATATGTGGAAGAGCGAATATGACGGTACGGTATCCCCAATCTATGATGACGATCAGTGGGCGATTATCAATCAACCAAAGATTGAAAAGGATGGTGATTCAGATTAAGATTCATCCACTACTTGATTCCCTTAATGAAGCTACATTTTTGAGGGAATATTTATCCGCTTGTGGTATAGCCGATGTTGACGCATATCTAAATCCAGATAGCATTGAATATCAATCGTCTGATATGTATAAGAATATAGATGTGGCTGTAAATCTATTCAATCACGCTAAAGGCTCTGTTGGCATTGTGATAGACTCTGATCTTGATGGGGCTTGTTCTGCGGCTATTGCTTATATGCTATGTATTGAGAACGGACTAGAGGACATTCGTATCTATAGTCACGCTGGTAAAGAGCATGGGCTATCAGACCTAGCAAGCAAAATCGCCATTGATGAATTAGATTTGCTAATTGTACCAGATGCCGGGTCAAACGATATATATCAATGCGAAGAACTGATATGTATGGGCATTGATATTATCATCTTAGACCATCATATCATTGAGAAGTCAAATAGGTATGCTACTGTAGTCAATCCATATCGAGCCGATAATGCGCCGAATATCAATACCGACATCAGCGGCACAGGTGTTGTAGAAAAATTTGCTTGTGCGCTTGGTTCAACCCAATCTTTCAAAGACCTAGTAGCTGTTAGCCTAATTTCTGATATTTGCAGCTTGCGCTCACCTGAGAATCGAAAATATGTATATGAGGGCTTGACTAATCCAACCAATCCATTTATCAAATACTGCCTAGAGCATTGTTGTAATCGCGGCGTTAATCCAGAGGGTATTGCATTTGGTATTGCGCCTCTTGCCAATGCACTGGCTCGTAGTGATGACCAGTCTACTAAACGGCTATTTTTTGATGCGCTGATTGGCAAGATTGAGCCAGAAGCCGCTGTGAAGGCTATGAAAGCCGTAAAGTCCAAGCAGGATTATCAGGTTAAGAAAGTAGTAGATAAGCTATCAGATGGGCTTGATACATCTCATAAGGTTATTATAGGCCTTGGTGAACCTGAGAATAAATCCTATTTAGGGCTTGTAGCCAATAAATTCTGTGGCAAATATAATAAGCCCACGTTCTTACTAAGAGAGCTAAATAGCACAACATGGTCTGGCTCGATGCGTAGCCCTATTGATTTGCTTGAAATTATCAACGAATCAGGATTAGCTAAATGTCAAGGGCATGATGCGGCAGCTGGTATCACAGTAAAGAAGTCCAATCTCAAGCGATTTGCGCGATTCTTAGATGGGCTTGATTTGGACGTAGAGCCGGATATTGAAGTAGCGGCTCAAATCGAGCCTAATAATATCACACGCAATCTTGCAAATGTGTGTGTAGAAAATAATATCCTATGGGGTAAGGATGTAAACAAGCCGTTATTCCATTGCACTTTAACAACTCCGCAGATTTATGTATATCGTAATCGTTCAATTACTGTCAAGCTAGTTCAGGATGGCATTGAGTTTATTAAATTATTTGTTAGTAATGAAGAAGTAAGTCAATTTGAATCAGCTCAAGGCAAATCTATAGAGGTAGTAGTATCGCTTGGATTGAATGAATATAATGGGCAGATTAAGCCACAAGCTATTATTGAGCGATATGAGATTATTGATAAACCAAAAGAAAATGAAATTGATTGGGAGGCGATTTTTAATTGATAGATAAAGCGCTGTATTACAAGGTAATGCGGCATGATAAAATCTATTCGTTGCTGTATTCGCCTATTCGTATCAAAGAGGAATCGTTAGAAGTGCAAATCATTGAGATTCCATTAGCAGAGCTAGAATGGGCAAAAGACTATAAAAGTTTTGTTTATGTATGGGGTTGGCCCGGCCCAGATTATAATAAATACGATGCTTCAACATATGGTAAAGGATGGGGCTTTACTAAGCAGAAAATTATTGATAGTTGGAAAGAGGTTGAAACATGAGCAGAGCAGAAAGAAATCGTCGCAAACGGACTGAAAGACCCCTAAAATATGCGCCTATCAAATGCCCAAATTGCGGCTTAATGGTAGATGAAAAATATGTAATTGACATAGATTCTACTTGTCCTATTTGTGGCAATGAGCTATTTGCAGAATTAAAGAAAATGGTGGTGCAACAATAATGAAAAGATTTTTACTGCATGTGCTTCAAGTTGTTTTTACATTTGTAGCGTTTGTATCTCCGGTAATTCTTGCTGTGTTAACAATAATTTGTTTTGTTGCGCATAAAATTATATTGGGCGTTGTGTTTAGCGTTGCATCTATTTTGTGTCTTAGCATTGTAACTTATGATTGGTGAAAAATAATTAAAATAGGGTATTGACAACCTCCTGATTCTATGGTATACTTGATTTATCAAAGAACAGGAGGTTGTTTTAATTATGAAAATCTGGATTCATCAAACTGAGCAGTATCCTACGCTTAATGATCTTAGAAAGAATTATCCTGTACTCAATGAATATGAATTGGATGAAAAGCAGGATAAGTGCAGAAATATCAGACCGTATATTCGTATCAATTCTTTGAAGCAACTTGTTAATTTGAGTCTTGACCTTCATCAGTCGCTTATCGTCGACACTGAAGGCTATGAACCGGCCATTGAAATCTATGACGCTTGGAGGGAATCATAAATGCAAGACGTATTAACCTATGAAGCATGGCTTGGTGCTGTATGCCATATTTGTAATAGCTTGTTGAAAGCAAATGTAAGCATAACAGGTAATAACGAATTTAAGGTGACAGCTACAAAATATCGTTGGGTTACATTTGTTGATTGCACCGGAGTTGAAGCAATGTACAATGAGGGCTGGGAGCCAGCATTTGGAGCAACTAAGTTGATAGAGATTATCATTGATAGATGGGAACAATTGCTGGTTGAGGAACGGGATTGATGCAAACAGTAAAATTAACTCCAATGCGCATGATATTCAACAATCCTGAATCCAATTTCTCAATTATATCATGCCGCACTAAAGATGAAACAATAGAAACCAACCCTAAATATGGCACAATCAGCCTAAAAGGAATGGGCATAGCAGACCTAAAGATGGGGCAATCTATTGATTGTATCATAGAGCCATGTGTGGATGATAAATACAAATACAGCTATAAATTCATTGGCTTTGCTGGATTTGTAGCTAAAGACGGCAAATTCAACTTGACTGAAAAAGCCGAGTTGCAGACGCTACGCAGCTTAATGACCAATGGGCAAGCTGAATCATGTCATGCCACATATCCTCATTTTGTCAGTATGGTGCTGAATGGTGAAGCCGACAAGTTGGACTATAAAAAAATTCGTGGCGTAGGCAAGGTGTTATTGCCCAGATATATTGACAAAATAAAGACAATCAATAAGCGTGTTGAATTTATGGGCGAGACATATGCTTGGGGCATTGAACATGATGAGGATATCAACAAAATCGCCGCGACATATAAAAATGTATATGGATTCAGTAAGGATATAAATACCAATCCATATGCTGTTATGATTAACTTGCTTGAATGGTCGTTTGATAGGGCTGATAGAGCAATAACTAAGAAAACAACAAAATGGCTAGATAGCTATGAAAGATGTGAGGCGGCTACTATATATGCTCTAAAGCATAATGAGCTGGATGGCAACACAAGGATGCAAGCTAAGGCATTATTTGATATTGTCAAGCGCAAAGCCCCTCAATGCGTTCGTCACCTCCTAGATGTTGTGACGAAATCGGCGCAAGTACACTATGATGCGCCTAGCCAAAACGCGGCTCTACAAGCCACATATAGCGCCGAACAGCACATTGCTGATGTTATCAAGAAAAAAATAGCCAATCCACATTATTATCCTATGGATTGGCAGAAGTTTACAAGTGTAGACGGCTTAGGGCTGACTGATGAACAGGCGCGGATTCTTGAAATGGCTTGTAAGCAGGATGTGATGATGTTGACTGGCTCGGCTGGCACTGGTAAATCAGCTACAACCAAGGCAATCATTGAGATGCTAGAAGCCAATAATTATACTTATACCCTATTATCCCCAACCGGAATAGCCGCCAAGAGGCTAAGAGAAGCAACAGGTCGTGAAGCAAGCACAATTCATATGTTCTTGACTTGTGGCGATAATCTGGGTGATTATGTGCTAATTGATGAAATGGGCATGGTTAGCGTCCATTTGCTATCAATGCTATTTGACAAAGTAACAGATAGTACTAAAATCATCTTCATAGCAGACCCATCTCAGCTTGCATCTATTGCTTGCGGCAACATTGTTGAAGATATGCTCGATAGTGATATAGTGCCTGTATGCAACTTGACTAAGGTATTCAGATATAATACATCTGGCATTATTACCATAGCTACTGATGTACGAAATGGAGTAAATGACCATCTGACAGATACTTTCACAGATTATAAGTTCATTGAAACTGATACATTAGTAATCAAGCAAATTGAACAAGAGTATGCACGACTCTTAGCAGATGGATATAGTAAGGACGATGTGTTGATTCTATCCCCATTCAATAAAGGCGAGGTTGGTTCATTGGCTATCAATGCGGCGATTCAAGCCAAATTCAATCCAAATGAACTAAGCAAGGTTGGGCATACTGTTAATGATACGCCTATCTATTTCAAGGTGGGCGATAAGGTCATCAATAAAAAGAATGAATATGTTATGCCGCTTGTTGATGATGATACGGCTTTTGTAGCTAATGGCGATATTGGTACAGTAATGGAAATTGTGCCGAACGAGAAAGAGCCATATATGATTGTGCGATATGATTGCGGCGATTGTATAGTAGATAAGGCGCATATCAAGAATACGTTGTTAGCGTATGCAATTTCTATTCATAGCTGCCAAGGTAGCCAAGCAAAGGCTGTGATTGTGGTAATTGATAGAAGCCACAGCAATCTCTTGTCACGCAACTTACTATACACCTCAGTATCACGAGCGCAAGAGAAATTAGTGCTGATTGGAGATGAGACGGCTATTCAAGAGGGATTAAAGGTTCAAGAGGAAAAGGAAAGGGATACTGAATTAAAGGAGATGTTGATTAAATGAACCCATTTACTGATTCTGCTGACAAAATTAACAAGATGATTGACGATAATGGCTACAAACCTGCTACTATGACAGGTGTGCGAGATAATCTACTTGACCTAAAGCCAATCATCGAAAAGCTCTATGATGACAAGATTTTCTATCTTGACTACTGGCAGAGTGAATGTGCATGGCATGGTTGGGACTGGTCAAAGGACGATGGAACAATGGCTAATATGGCTAAGATTACCACTGGTATTACCAATAAATTCTTAGAAATTTATGCTATGATTCTAGGTGGCCTTGGCGAAAGATGCGAAGAGGAGGAACCTACCTGTTTCAGGCTTGGTGAGGTGAGAGAAGAGGACGATGATTAGATGAACTACGAATTTCATGTAGGAGATTATGTAAAGACAAGAGCTGGAGATATTGGATATATTGAGAGTACTCATGATTTTTTGAATGGGGTTACTGGTTTTTATGTACGATTCGTAGATAATAATTGTCATTGTTTTATAGTATCAGATAAAACTATCTCAAGCAATTTTGCTCGTATTGGCGCATATGATTTCACCAAGAAAGAAAAGAAGAAGATTGATATGATTGATGGGGTTGACATTGCCGACCCAGAGGACAGAGGTTTTATTATTGATAAAATAAATGAACTTGTTGATGCTGTGAATGAGTTGATAGATAAGGAGAACAACGAATGAACCACCATGAACTAGATGAATGTACTTTCAAATTGTCTGTTCCAGTAGGTAAGATTCACGGTGCACCAACTAGAGTATGCTCAGTATGCGGTGCATATGAGTTTAACTCTGCAATCGCGTATGATAGTAAAGCTAAATTTTGGCTTTGTCCAGAATGTCTAAAGAGATTAAAGAAATTGCTTGACAAATCAACCGAATCGTGATAATATATATGACAAGGAGGTAATATAATATGCTGACAGTGAATGTCATAGATACAATGATGGAGTTGATGCTTATGGGTCATCATGATATTGACAGCCGTGTTCGCGTCCACATTGGAAACCAGCTATATGATATTGACCACATTGACACAGTAATTGATATGGATACCAATAAGCCAAATCTTGTTATTCATGTTAAGGAGAAATAAAAGGAGGATGATTTATTGTTTGTAAATGAAGTATATGAGTCTATTTGGAAAGACCGCTACCAAAAGAATGGTGAGTCATATGATGACCAGCTATGGCGTGTAGCTGAATTTATTGCTACGGCTGAAGAAACAAAAGCTTATAAGTGGGCAGACCAATTCTATGGTATCATGAAGGCTGGTTATTTCTTCCCTGCTGGTCGAACAATGAGCAATGCCGGTATTGGCGAAAAGCTAACTCTCAATAACTGTTTCGTCGCACCTATTATTGGTAATAGCATGGAGCAGATTTTTGATGCGGTTAAGCTAGGTGCTATGACACATAAGGCTGGTGGTGGCATTGGTTATGCTTTTAGCAATCTAGCTCCTAATGGCTATAAAACCCGCAATGATGCTATTGCATCTGGCCCAGTTAGCTTCATGGATGTATTTAATGCTCAGACGGCTACTGTACAGCAAGGCTCAAGACGCGGTGCAAATATGGGTATGCTCAGTGTATATCATCCTGATATTCTTGAATTTATCCATGCCAAGTCAGCAACAGAAGGACGGCTTAATCATTTCAACCTATCTGTTGTTGTAGACGATGCTTTTATGAATCTTGTCATTAGTAATGGTCAAGTACAACTACACTGGCCTATCTATGATGAAAGAGGCAATAAGCTACCACCTGATAAGTGGGATAAGCAATTTACTAAGTCAGTGCCAGCTCGTGATATTTGGAATGAAATCATGCAGATGGCATATGATAATGGTGAACCGGGTGTATTCTATGAGGATAATGCCAATAATAGAAATCCTGCATGGTATGTAGAAAGAATCGTTTGTAGCAATCCATGTGCTGAATATCTAGCAGGAACAATCAATGCAACAGACCCGTCACAATATGGCGGCGCTTGCAATCTAGGCTCATTATTCCTACACAATTTTGTAAAGAATCCATTTACCAAGCAAGCCCATCTTGATACTGAGGCTCTAAGAGATACAATCTCTGTTGCCGTCCGTATGCTTGATGATATTATTGATGTCAATAAATTCCCTGATAAGATTTATGAAAATTATCAGAAGGGTATGCGCACCATTGGCATTGGTATTACTGGTCTAGCAGATATGCTTGCTATGCTTGGTATGAAGTATGATAGTCAGGAAGCAAGAGATTATGTTGAATCTCTAATGCAAATGATTACCAATGCTGAATATTATGCGTCTGTTCAGCTTGCTAAAGAAAAGGGCTGTTTCCCCCTATGTGAACCAGACAATCATATGCGCGGCAATTATGTAATGGATACACTAGAATCTACATTAGCTAAAGATATTGCCAAATATGGTATTCGCAATGCCAAGATTCAGGCAGTTGCACCATGCGGCACGATCTCTATGGTATTTGGTAACAACTGCTCTAGCGGTATCGAGCCAATCTTTTCATTGAGCTATGACCGCAAGGTAAAAATTGGTGGTCAGGATGATAAGGATGTAAAAATCGTCAAGATGATGGACTACGCTTATTATCTTTATCATAAGCTAAAGGATGAAGGTAAACAGCTTGATTTTGACGAGTATGATATTTTCCCAACTGCACTTAATATGTCTGTCGATGACCATATAGCTATGCTTGCTATTATTAGCAAATATACCGATATGAGCGTAAGCAAGACAATCAATGTGCCTACTGAAGCATCATTTGATGAAGTCAAGGATATTTATATTCAGTGTTGGAAGAAAGGTATTAAGGGTTGTACAATCTTTAGACCTAATGCAATCCGTCAGGGTATTTTGCTTACTGAGAATAAAACCGCTGAATCTAAGCCTGAATCCACATCTCTTACTCTGCCTCGTGGCTCGATCATCGAACCAAGCAACGATCTAATTGGCAAAAAGCGCAAAATTCAGACAGGATGTGGCTCACTTCATGTTTTAGCATTCTTTGACCCTATTGACGGTAATCTACAAGAGGTATATTTCAATAAAGGCTCGACTGGTGGATGCGCTAATTTCATGACAGGTCTAAGCCGCATGGTAAGCCTACTATGCCGTGCTGGTGTAGATATTATGACCATCAAAGACCAGCTAGATTCAACTGGTGTATGCCCGTCCTATGCTACTAGAAAGGCAACTCATCACGATACCAGTAAGGGGTCTTGTTGCCCTATGGCTATTGGTAATGCTCTAGTAGAAATGTATAATGAGATGCAGAGTGAGCTAGATGATAAAGAAGATGATACTATTAGTAGCTTTAAGGGCTTATCCAATGCGTTTAAGAAAGCTACTACAAGCGTTGAGAAGCTAAGCGAAGCATTATCTGCAATTCCAACAGAGGTATGTCCTGAATGTGGTGAGCCCGTTATGTTTGAGGGCGGTTGCAAAATTTGTAAGTCATGTGGTTGGACAAAATGTGAATAAAGGAGTAAATTAAAATGACAGAAAATCGTATCAATTTTTATCTTGGTAGACTAGGTAATGAGGACTGGATTTGCTCATGTGACGAACTAGACCTGATGGGCAAACCGAATAAGGGTGATTTGGTCTATTTGCCTATTGACGGCAATGATGATGAGCAGGAAATGTATGTAGTGCTACAGAAATATGTTGCGCCAAATGAGATTAACTATTTCTGCAAGCCATATAATTGGGAGGATTAAATAAATGGAATTTCTACTAAGATATTTTATTGATGGCAATGAGAGTTGTGAAGGTCGTGTATGGACATATACCCATGCCGCGCGCATGATTATTCCCCGTATTGGTGAGCGCGTATGGGTCGATGATGACACCTGTGTAGAGGTTGATATGGTGACATATTCTCCTGATTACTATGATGGTGACAAGCTGTATATGGTAGACATTGACTGCCATGATATTACAGAGGATGTTCTGGCTGAATATGATATTGAGGAGGAGGACTACTAATTGCCTAATGTATCTAATGTTCGCGTATATGGACTAGATGAGGCAATTAGAGCAGCTAAGTATCCAAAGGCGGTTAAGCTTGACGGCTTGACCGCCGAGCTTACTAAGGGTATTTTGGCTTGCTTGAATTGCCCAACAGGTGAGGGGCATGATAATGCTCTAAATGGTATCATTGTCCAATTTGATTTAACGTTCAGCCAGAAGGCATGGGTGGAATTGCAAAGATACCACTTCTTTGATTTCGTATCTTCTTGCTCTACAATGCACAAGCTACAAAATATGAACCCAAGACAGCAATGTAATCGCTATGTTGACCCCAGAGCTATTGATGTGCTGAATGAGAAGATTGATGAATATAACCGTCTACTCAAAGTACGCAAAGAAGGAATTGCTGTATCAGACGATACACTAAAAGAAGCGCGACTTGAGATGCTATATAACATCCCTAGCGGTTTTGAGCTTACAGCTGCAATGACCACTAATTATCGCCAGCTCAAAACAGTATATCAGCAGAGACGGCATCATGCTCTACCAGACTGGCAAATGTTCTGTGATTGGATTGAAACCCTACCACGCTTCCTAGAACTAACACAGAGAGGATATGAACCAAATGAAGATTAAAGCAAAGCGACTATCAGATACCGCTAAGCTACCTACTTATGGTAGTGAAAAAGCGGCTTGCTGTGACTTATATGCAGACCTAAGTGACCATTGCATCGCGCTTAATCCAGATGTAGAAGTACGCAATATCAGTGGTAATGAAAACGGGCCGATTCAGCGCGTAGGCATTGCACCTCATAGCACCATCAAGATTCCTACAGGATGGGCATTTCAGCCACCTGAAGGATATGCAGGGTTTATCTATGCACGGTCCGGGCTTGCTACTAATAGCGGCTTGCGTCCTAGTAACTGCGTCGGTGTATGCGACGAGGACTATTTGGGTGAATATATCGTAGCTATTCATAACGATACAGACGAATATCAATTCATCCATGCAGGTGATCGTATTGCTCAGCTTGAATTTAGACCATATGAACAAGCTGAATTTGAGCTAGTTGATGAACTAGATAAGACAGAGCGCGGGGATGGTGGATTTGGCTCTACTGGCGTATGATTATCCCTACTCTGCACATTGACGGAGATGAATCCTGTATCCACCTAGTCGACCCGCTATATCCACATGAGCCATATTGCCGCTTTCAGATGACAACGGATGATGATACCACCAAGCTATTTTTCGACTTGCTGACTATGGCATTTGAGAACCACGATGATGGATATGAGGCGGGATATAATGACGCGATTCAAGACATGGAGGAAGGAGGAGGACTAGAAGTGGAAATTTAGGCGCATTGGGGATTATTATGAACTACTAGATGGCGCAGAAACGCTATATTTATGTAAACGGCTAGATTCTATCATGGTCGCCACATTAGAGGATTTATGCGCTAGACATAATGCTGAAATTTCTAAATATGATGAACTAGATGTTAATATTGTAAGTTGCGATGAAGCATATTTGAATGGTCTTGAAGATGGTAAGGAAGAAGCCGCTCAAGAACGATATGACATAGGTTATGATGACGGTTATCAATCAGGAAAATCAGATGGATATAGCCTAGGTTATATACAAGCACTACATGATGTTATGGGCCATTATGTAGTGGAGTAAAAAATAGGGTAGTATAGAAATCAATCTATACTACCCTATAATTATATATTAGTCACCACTAGCAACTAGTGTCACAGTAATAGTCTGGTCTTTATCGTTTGTAATCGTCTTAGTTTGAGCGGTATAACCCGTCTTGCTAACAGTAACAGTATAGCTATCACCTAGGCCACTAAGCAAGAACTGATTAGTTGTACCAGTAATAGGCGTAACAGCCGCGCTATCTGCATCCTTAACAGCGATAGTAGCATCAGCAGGGGTCGCATTAACAGTCAGCACAAAGCCGTCCTGTAGTGTAACTGCCCCCTTTACAATCTTGAAAAAACGTCCATCAAGACCAACGCCGCAATTACCCCTACCAGCAACAGGCGTGCCCACTTCTTCGCCTTCCGAATTATGTAGAGTGATATAGCCAGCGCCACCAACTTTAGCCACGGTAAATAATGCTCCATCCCAGAGCTGACCACAAGTAGATACTGCTTTACTTCTGTCAACGCTTGTTGCCCCAACATCACAAATCACCCCGTTAATAATCTTGAGTGTATTTTTATCTAATTTAATGCCACCACAAAAATTAGCCATATATAATCATTCCTTTCACCTATATGTCCCCTCTCCAATAGAGGTAATATATACTGTCATGTCGGATGTGGCGCTATTTGTCAACGTTACGCCACTTCCACTACTAATTCTTTCACATTTCCAATTGTTCAAATTAACTAGACCATTTATTGTTTCGCCTGAAGGATAAACAGATACGAATACTAGACCGCCGTGCATATCATCTGATACAGTAAGTAAATATACACCGTTTGATAGCGGCACATTTACATTAGAATTTGCGCCAACTGTAACGCTTGATTTTCTGATAACGTCGATTATAGAAGAATCCAAATAGCCCTTATTCACAAGGTCAACATTTTGCGTTGGCGTACCCATCATTGAGCCAATTCCATTGATTGTTAATGAACCGCCAACCATCAAGTCGCCAGATATGTTGCCACCTGTCTGAGCTACTTTTGTGTCTACATATTGCTTATTAGCCAAGTGATTATTCTCTGTGGGCGCATTCTGGTCGATAAGATGTCCCTTAGCAGTATATCTAGCTAAGCATAGGGCCATACCGCCATCTGATACTAAGCACACATCAGGTTTAGAACCATTTTGCACATACGCCTTGATTTGCCCTTGATTGGCTGCTACAAGCGGTACTCTTGTTGCTACTTGGTCATCTACATATTTCTTATTGCTGATACATTCATCTGAAGCTGGTGCATCTGATAGAATAGGCTCAGTTAAATGTCTAAGATTGACTGCATGAAACGGCGCAGTAGGATTTCCAACCAATACAGGAACATATTCATTTTGGCTAGTTGGCTTAACAAATGCCGCTTCATTAGATGTAGTACCAGTTAACCTGACACCATTTGTTCCAGACTTTTCAACAACTGAGCCAAGATATAGATTTGCCTGACCATCTACATAAATTTTTTGAACATGAGTAATGGCGTTACTACCCATATTGATATTACCAGCCATTGTGCCGCCCTTTAGCTCTAATAATGTTGTTTGCTCTTTTGCCCAAGCACCGCCATCATATCTAAGTACAGTTACAACATTACCCTCTACACGAGCAAATGAGGCATCAGCCGCAGATGCAGCTATGAGCATATATGTATCACCATCAAGAGTGGCAGTTACGGTACGATTTGCAATGACAGCTTGTGTAATTTCACGAATTTCAGTAGGTGTAGTAATTCCAGCTGTAGTATCTTGCCTAAATTTAACCTCAAGATTTCTTGTATCTACGTATTTCTTGTTAGCAGCATGATTTTCACTAGTTGGCTCACCAGCTAAGGTTAATTCGCCCTCCATATGCCCACCAGACAATAATAAATATAGTGACATATCTGTTTCTTTGTCTGAATCAGTCCAAGTATCACTATTTACGTCATGGCTATATTGAATTCCTCTGCTAACAATGCGCTGACCGCCAGTTTGTACCTCAACATGACCAAATAAAAACACCGCATTGCCGTTATCGGCAAATTGTACATTCATTAGAGGCATTTCTGCACTATCATACCGAACTACAATATTTTGGAATTCATCATAACCCGTTTTGATTTCAACCCATGTCTTGTCCGCTATATATGCACCATCGTTGTTTTGAGACGTTAAATTTATTACAAAATTCTTAGATGCTATTGATTGCCATTTTGTTGCTGAGCCGTCATTACTAAGAAAATGCCCTACTGTCTCACTTGTCATAGGCGGCAAGCCAGTATCAATAGGTGCAGCATCACTTGGTTGCTCTATCCATTCATTGCTTGTTTCATTATATCTGAAAAATTTAGCTGTATCTATTTCATAATATTCGTCGCCATTATTTGCTGATATTGTCGACTTGTCATCTTTCTCTAATCCACAATATTGTGCATATCTATGCTTGTCGTAATAAGCTGGTCTAGTTAGTGTAATCATTGGCGCTGTTCCTTTCCTTCAATCCACCTATTGTTTTCCTCGTCATAACGATACACACGTCCAGTATCTAACTCGATGTAGCTTGCGCCGTTTTCTACATTGGTTGGTTTGGTATCTATTGAGCGCCCTGTAAATTCTGGTGCTCTTGGATTATCATATCCTGCTGGGCGATATAGGGTTATCATATTACATCCTTTCTATTCTACATCTTCATTCTTCTTAGCAAAGACGCGCTTAAATGCCAGTAAGAGCAATTCGCCACCAAATGCCGCTCCTGCAAAGACAAGCACATCACTGAGGTCGGCCCCCATTGTCTCGCCATAACGGATGACGGCATATGTCTTGAGCACAACTGCCCATACCGCAATTAGGGTAATGGCTCGTACACAGTAGAGCACTAATGTACGAGCCATCTCAGATTTACGCCATCTTCGCTTGTAACTAAGCCGCATCATGGCTTGGTCGCTAATTTTTCCATTAGCGCCTTATTCCATTTGTAGCCATCTAAGAACTCGATTGTCTTATCATCAAATCCAAAGCGGCTCTTTACCTTTGCTTTGTTCGCTTCATGCTTTTCATCAATCTGTTCGGCTTTAGACCCATCGTTAAGAACCATTACAGTATGTCTAGATTCATTAACTAGGACATCGCCGCGCTTGAGATAATCACTAGATGTTAGATATTTCTTATCTGTAATCATTTCAAATTTACCTGTCTTAGCCCATTGCTGTTTCATCTGGAATGTAGCAGGAGCATTACCTTGTGTATATGCCACATCCATATTGACATCGGCCGCTTCGGCGCATACTGCCATGAATGCACTACAATCTGTTTCAGATGGGGTCTTGATTGCAGCTAGATTCCAAGCTACTTTCTTTGCTTCGGCTCTAAGCGTATTTCTTTGCCATTGGTCATAGCCAATAAAAATATTAGCTATACCAGCTTCACATGCTTTAGCCATCTTTTCAGCTGTCTTTTGGTCTTTGGCTCGAATCAGCAATGTCCAGCCGCCATTATACCAACCTGATTTATTTAGCTCACGACCTGATTGATTGCCAGCTTGACCGCCATGAATACCGCCATGTTCATCAATGCTAGCTTGACCGATATAAACAGCCATATTACTTAGTCTCCTTCTTTACGTTGACATTCTTAGTTAGATTGGTCAGTTGATCAATCATTTCGCTAAGAGCCTGAACGTCCATTGGGTACTGTACATATTCTGCGCTTGTCTGAACCATAGCCATAACCCATTCTTTACGGGTCGCTCCATCAGCAAATTTCTTTTCAGCCTGTTCCATTAGCTGCATAACTAGGTCAAGCAATCCGCCCCAATTCTTTTCTTGGGTCGCCTTCTTTACATACTGCACTAGTTTTAGCACTAGTGGGATACAAGTTGCTAGTCCTGCCAATACTGCTACGATGACATTGATAATCTGTTCTGCGCTCATTTATTTTTCCTCCAATCCTTATTCTGTTCCTGTTAGTGTATTTACAAGCAGATTAAGGTCTGCTACCTGTGACTTTAATTCAGTCACTGCCTGATAATTATATGGGTCATACTCGTCGCCAATTTTTGCACCAGTGTAGCTAGATACTGCTCCTAGCTGTTTAGCGACATCATCATTTTCACATACAATCATATTAGAAATGATATTTTTCTCATTTACAATACAATAATTCATGATTTTACCTCATAATTATAATTATTTATTAGAAGTGAAAGCGGATTGCTACGAGACCTGATCCACCAGAGGATGGATTGGCGCTACCACTTGCACTAGCCAATTCAATACGAGTACCGCCACCTCCGCCACCGCCGATTCCAGCTGATCCAGCATTTACTTTTGCAGTAATTTCTTGATTCCGTACATCATAGTCGACATATGAGCCACTAGCTCCGTATGGTAAACCTCCGGGTATTTGTCTATACGAGTTCCCTTGTGCGCCACCTCCTGAGTAAAATGTAGAGCCGTCATTAAATTCTGATAAAGTAGTATTTGATGTTGGGCCATCATCAGCACCGCCAAACCCACTTCCAGCAGAGCCTTCAGAGCCTTTTAGTATTTCAACATAGTACGTGCTACCAGGTTTATACACACGAGTTATGCCACCACCTCCACCATTTGCAGATACACTTAAAAATGATGATATACCACCGGCTGCACCACTACCAGATGTATTATATGGTAATGGTGTCCCAGAACTCCCACCAGAACCAATAATTAAATTTAATGCGACATTTTTTTGTGGCGTAATTCCTAAAGAATTGACAATTCCACCACCACCACCACCCGGCCCATAGCTAACTATCGACCGTCCAGAACTAGATTGATAACTTGGATTTCCACTACCACCACCACCTCCACCAACACAACAAACATCGACCGTTTTTATTACATTAGAGAATTTTATAGATTGTGATGATGTAAATCTTTTAATTGCATTTTCTCCAATAATAGGCAACGTGACTTCAACCGCAGAAAAAGACCCTGAGATTGTAATCTCTTTGGATTGTAAGTCAACATACGGCGAGCTAACAGAAATTGTAGCTGACTGCAATACACCAGACGCTTTGCCATTAGCGTCTGTTGTAGGAGAGCCTTGAATGCCAGTTATTATAGCCCCTTGTATAGGATTCCCGCTTGGGTCTTTTACAATGACTGTAGCAAATCCTAAGTCTTTAATTGTATTTGCCACAATCCGCATCGCCGCATCTGCATCTGTAACTCCATCGCCATACAGTGCAGCAGTTTCAGCACTTAGCTTAGATTGTGTTGCTGTTGTTTTTGGATATAATTTATCATACGACCCAGCAGTATTTTTTTGCTGCATCGTAATATTTTTATTTGCCATTATTATCCCCCTTTCAATTTCCTGATAATGCGTCTAATATTGTTTTAACGTTATATAGCGCCGTATCCAAAGAATAATTCATACCCGCCATGCCAAATTCTTTAGCTGTATCATAGGTTAGGTATATTTTATTTGCTTGTACCTCAACATCCAACACGTCATATCCAGCACTCGTCTTTTGATTTGGCTCGATATAATAAGCATTTTGCTCATTATAGTCGCCAACCGGCCCTATCAACCTAAAATATACTTTATCAACTGCTAGGTCGCTAGGAGGCTCAGACGCAACTACAATCTGACCAGTTTTAAATGATGGGTCACTCTGTGCTTGCAATCTAAGCAGTTCTGTAGTCAACGCATTGATAGCCGCCGCATTTAGTTGCTTATCACTCAGGCTTGCATTCTTCAGCACATTCAGCGCCGCAGTATAATCGCCCTGTTCCCATGCCGTCTGTAACTGATTCCATAGTGCTTTATCTTCAAGATGAATATCTTGATAATTCATGCCGTCACCCCTGTTACCTCAAACCAAAAATCGGTCGGTTGCTGATTTGTGGGCTGTGTCTCAGATACAATATAAGCTGGGCTATATCGTACATTATAATAATCCTGAATTGCCACACATGTATCAAGGATAGAGTTGATTAGGTCGGCTGTGATTATCTTAGAATCGTGATTAGCAATGTTGGCTAATACAGACTGTGCCGCATTGATATTACCAGCTTGCATATAATCTTGATATTGCTTAATTAGTGCCGCATCTGCCGCAGTGATATCCTGCATAGTAGGGAATGTCTGATTAGGAAAATTTGTAGCCAACTTAAACCACCTCGCTTTCTTCATAATATGGATACCAAGTAATAGCGTTAATCGTCATAGTGGCGCCTGTTGCATAATCTACACTAAACGATTTAACAATATATTTACTTGGCTCTTGTTTTTGACCGAATCTGTGTGATACAACAATATTTGCGTCCATCCATGGGATTGGTATTGTCTCCATTGATATGCTATCATTAAGCCGTGACCGCTGGTATATCTCAAAATCTGCTCGTTGCTGTGCTAGATCGTCTGAATAGATATTGTCGTATTCGCCGCCATATAATACAATACGAATGCGGCCTACTGAGCTAGAGCCAATCGGGTCGCCTACATAGAATGGGCTGGACGGGTTGTTATCATAAGATATTGCTTGAGCTTGTTGATGCCCCATAAATCGCCAAAATGGGCCGCCTTTATCCTCTGTAGATGGAATCTCTGGGCCAGCTATAAACGTGCCTGTGCCAGCGTTAGAATAAAATTGGGAATTTACAGTGTCATATAGTCCAATTGCTCCGGACGAATTTTTGCAAGGTATAAAATCTCTAATTAAAACATCGTCTTGATAAATTTTTGAATTATATAATTTTTGAGCAAATGTACGTTGAGCTGTATATGCAAATCCACAAAGATAAAGATTTGCTGTCTCCGTAATGGCTTCTATCGTAGCGTTAATTTCAAGAATGTCCGATACCGAAAATTTTTTATTTTTTGTATCAAGTGTAAATATATTTCTCCCACTTACAACAGAAGTATTCGTATTGTGATCTGTCGTTCCACAACCATAATAATATTTATTCTGATATTGTCCAACATAAAAATAAGCATTGTTGATATTAGAACCATTGATAAGCCAATCAGATGCTCCGCTACCTTTTCCAATGATGTCACAATCAACAATAAATTTTATTTTATTATAATTACTTGAAGATACTGTAAACTGAGTATCTATATATTGTGTACCACTACTTTGTATATACTCTAACTCCGTATATCCACTTGGTAATTTTGGACCCGGCACAAATTGAAATATCCATTCAGTGTCTTTAGATAGCTCTTGAAGTTGTACATCGTCAATATCTACCACTTTATTACTCCCTAGATAATTTATACTTACCCCAGTAGATTTTGGGACATCTGGGCCAGCTGTAAATACTCCTCCTGTGCCAACATTAGTGTAGAATTGTGAATTTACAATATCATACAACCCAATCGTTCCAGATGAATTTTTACAAGGAATAAAATTTCGGATAAGCGTACCGTTGTCATATATCTCGCACGAATACAATTTCATTTTTGCGGTATATCGTACTGTACCACCTGTATTTCTACCAAATATTGTGAGATTTGAGTTGCTTTGAAATGTTTGAGCGTCAAATGTATAAGATTCATCGTTAAACTTTACAACATTTTTGTTAAAATTCAAATTTATTAAAGATTGTGCAGATGTTGTCCCAGTAAATCTTTTTGTTCCATAATCTGCAGTCCATTTTGAACTTGCGTCTATAAATACACCAAACGCAGCAACATTCATAGCTGTTCTTGCATAAATTGGGGTCTGATTAGCAGTTGACGATAACAGTTGGAATTCGGCAATAATACCAGTATTTTGATTTGGCTTAAATCCTGTATCTATCAAATGTGCCCCACCGTCAGATTGAACATACTCAATCTGTGTGTATCCATCTGGCAAAACCTGAACACTTGTAGCGTCTTGAGGCAATGTAATCCCAACCGCCGTCCCGTCCTCTAGTGTTTTCAAATCAGCAAATGTTGGAGTAATCGTACCACCGCTCACAGTCGTGTTTTCAGAATGGCTATAATAATCCACATCCCATGTGTGCCCTAGCACCTCTACATAGTTCTTAACGCTCTCAAAGTCTGTGTTGATGTTTTCTGAGATTAACACATTGTTGAACAAATCATCGTCAATCAACACTGGGTCATCATATGCAAGAGGAATCGGCTCATAATGGAACACACCATTTATATCAAAATAGATTTGGTAATTAGGCATGATGTCGCGCAATCCAGTTAAAATATCATATATCGTACCGCCAACATCGATTTCAATATCATATGGTACAGGCACAATCGTGCCATCATTGGTCTTGCACTCTTCGCAGATATATTTGGTAAAGCCACCAAGCTCAATCGTCTTGATAATCGCCTCACGCACATTCTCATCTTTGGCTATCACTGTAGGGATACCCTCAAGATTACCATTGCGCAGACCCGTTAGCTTGCTCATTAGATCAAGAGCTTGCATAGATATTTCATTGGTTGACGCATTATATGACCATTGAGGGTTATTGACTAGATAGATTCCTTGGTTATACCATTGAATCTCGCCTGTGCGCATATTCTCATAACCAACATATGGACGGCAAAATTTATCTAGCCATAATTTTGAACCGGCTTTGATATCGAACGTGCTAGTAGTAACCACAAAACCCAAATCGCATGAACGCCGCAAGTCGCTATTAGAGTCCACATTGATTGAACACTTGGTCATGTTGCCACTCAACTCGTCAACGATGTTATATTGAAAATCAAGCAATTCGAGCCGTATATATTTTTTGATATATTGCTGTTTGAGGACATTATAATCCTCAGCGCCAATGTTAATCATGTGTTAATCCTCCCGTGGGATTAGCCCATTTGCATACAAGTCGGCCTTTTCTTTGGGGTCGCCTGTTTGCGTCCATTCTGCCGTCATACGCTGAATGCCCATACCATAGTTAGATTCATAGTCGGTCTGAGGGTTACCTGTGATGATACAGAGCCAGCCGTTGTTATTCCAGTCCTTGAGCATTTTGGGCTTTTTGTTTGTCAACCACTTGAATAGTGTGTTACGTTCTGCTGTGATGGCAGCTCTATCAAATTCATGCGTCTCAGGGAAATTCTTAGGCACAATCAAAGCACTGACCGTACCTGTATCATAACCAAGTAAGCCATTACTCACCATAACAGGATATTTTCTGCCAAACGGCTCATATGTGCCGATTTTCTGTACGCTGTCTGTTGAGCCATATTCAATATCAGCATAGAATTTATATATCGTATTCACATCACAAATAAATACGCCCTTGAATTTAGAATAAACCTCAGATACTGTATAGCTGCCCTCAGTTTGGCCCGTAATTGGCACATAGGCATATTCGTATTGGGTGTAATTAGAGGCTAGATTATCCGTAAAGATAAATGACAAGTCGTCAATACTAGTGACGGAAATCTCCTTGATTGTTGTCCAGTCAAATGTGCCCTTCTCACGCCGCTTAATTTTAATGCCAGATATATCACTCGACAAATCGTCAATATTACCAGCCGAGATATTATTCTCAAAGTTGCAATCCATGATGGTATTGAAATCCCATGCAGTAGGCAGGGCATGACTATAATCGCTCGTCACGTTATATCCCGCATAGAAATGGTCGTATATACCATTCTGAATCTTGGTCGTTGTAATTTTATTTACGCTTGTTGGCATAGGGTCAATCGCATTGCCATCTGAACAAAAATTATAGCCTAGTAAACCAATCATACCGTCACCTCCCCGCTATTCCAATCTGCTCCTAAATTCTCAATCTTCAGGTCATATAAGCCGCTTACACATCTAATCCACAAGAATAGATAATCTGTGTTGGCTGGCTTTGTTATTGCGTCTGATTTTATAACATAAGCATACAATTCGTTTGCATCTTGTACGCGCATCTGATACCATGCTTTGGTAGTATCTTCCCAATATGAGATGGATACTATGTCTCCGCTTGAGTTTGCTAGAGATACGATATTGGCTGGCTTCTTGGTCGTATCAGTATTGGCTTTAAATGACTTGCCCCATATTTTCATAGTATAGTCATTTGGTAACTGATACCCTTCTGCCCACTTGACATAGGAGCCGTTTTCAGTCAAATCGACTGTATTACCCACATATGTGGGTGGATCTGGATAAGACGTGCCGTTGATACCAACAACATTGGACTCAATCGTGATATTACCATCTTCGCAGTTGTTTGTTAGATACAAGTATGAATAGCCGCGAGCTGTCTCATATTGTACAGAGATTGTCACAAGCCCGGTATCAACCAACGTGCCATTTACCGTTGTGCCAGTACATTGAATGCTATATACCGTCTTATCTTCAAAGCCGCTAAATGTATATGATACAGTCAGCGGTAAGCCGCCGCTCGATACGTATTTGCTGCCAGATGTAGACAGGAGAATGCCCGTATTGTCGTATAGGTCGAATCTATACGCATTCAGCGTCTCACCTTCGGTCTGGTTGTACGTCACATCAAATACATATGAGGCGTTGTTGATAATATGAGTAGAGGGTAGATTGCTGAATGTGAAAGTTGGTGTTGAATAGCAGTAAAATTGAATCGTGTTAGATGGTTGCGATGATTCACCCGCCGCATTATGCGTCACAATGCTAGCCTGATAGTAGTGCCCATTCACCAATGAACCAGCTGGTACAGTAATGCTATATGCAAAGCTGGTGCTTGTACCAGTATAAGCCGTAACCAACGAGGCATTATCCTTAATCGTGATAGTTGTGCCTGTTACTTGGTCGCCACCAATTACATTGAATTTAAACGCTTGGTCTTTAGAGGCATCAAATGCCACTTGAGTATATAAAATAGGAGTTGTTAGTGCCATTATATCACCTCTTATTTATTAAATTTTATTCTGTTATTTCCTTCCAACCAGCAGGATAAGCAGATGGGCTATATGCATTAGCGTCAATTAGGCTCTCATAAATCTTGCCTTCAAACTTGACTTTATCGCCCTTCTTATATGCATCATGTGCGCCAGTTGGTTGAACAAAATCTGGGATTGTTTCAGTTGGAGGCGTTTCTGGTTCTGTTGTGCCACCTCCACCTGTTTCGCCTGAATCGCCACCACTTGTTGATTCAGTATATTCTTCCCAACCGGCAGGATATACATCTGGTGCCCATACATTAGCATTGATAATGGATTTATATAACTTGCCATTGTAGCTTACAATATCACCAATGTTGTAAGCGTCAACTGCGCCTAGAGGTTGCGTCCAAATAGGATAGCCGCTTTCACTAATGCCCATCTTTTTATATAGGCTTGCAGTTGCATCAGGTAGCCAGTCAGATTGCGATTTGTGCGCCTGTAGTACTAGATATAGCTGTGGGTCGCCTACGCTATTTTTGCCATATGAGATAACGTCATTTGCTTTATATTGCTTATCTGCCGCCCATACGGGATATAGGCTAGCAATTTGCATGGCTGTTTCTTCATTATCATGTAAGGTTGCTGCAAATATCTGTAGTGCTCTACGAAGTTCGGCCATTGCTTGAATTTGTTTTGTATCAATCATATTGATTCACCTCTTATTATGAATGAATAATAAATGCGTTGGACATATTACCACTTGGAACAAACACTCGTGTAATTGCACCAAGCAATGCGGATGGGGAAATGACGGCAACTGTCTGATCTTGGCCGTTAATCGTCACAACCGCCTTTTTGCCATTGATTGATTTTAGCACCCCAGTGTACATAGTAGTTGATTGCCCCATAGCTTTTTCAATCATCAAGCTAATTGATTCAATCAGCTCCTGTTCTGGGGATTTTTCCTTATTATCCAATCTATATTTCCTCCATATAAATATATAAGGAGGGTAGTTGCCCACCCTCCTTTATCTGTTAAAATTTATCGCTTATAGCTATACTGTAGTGCATAATTCTTGAGGCCATGAACAAACGATTTAGCATCTGTCACATTAGGTAACTCAATGCGCGATACGTCAAAAGCATAGCTTGTATTACCACCACCGCTTCTTGCTGATAGAGTTGTTAACATCTGCTGTGGCGTTGTATTGCTCCATTTCCAAAGATTGGCCGTCTGATTAGCTGGGATGATATTATCACCTTGACCAAGGATGCGCATCTCAGGGCCACGCTCACCAACTAGGGATAGCCCACCTCTGAAATTGCGCGTACCTGTGGCATTCTTTGACCATTTGCCGGTTTCACCTGAATAAGATAGGTTAGTACCGGTTTCTTTAGTCAGCCGTTCAGCCAACTCTTCATTAGCTCTGTGCAACTCATCTTTGGTCTTCTCATCGGCATCAAACCAACGCTGAGCATTTAACTCCATTTGCCGCCTGATGACCTCAGCCGTATCATCTAAATCTTCTGCCTCGCGCACCCAGTCGTCATATTTCTTTCTATCTTTCCAGTCTTCATCTTCAAAGTCGGCTTTCTCATTAGGTAATAAGCCCTCACCATGTACAAGCAGATTGTTGATTTCAGCCAGATCGTTAGCCTTCTGCAATTTTTCTTGCAATGCTCTCAATTCCTCTGTTTGCTGATGCAACTTATCTTTCTCAGTCTGGTCATATAAAGTGAACCATTTTTCTGAGTTCTCCTCTATCATCTTAGAAATATAATCACTTGCTTTAGTAATATAACCTTGGCTGATGGCTTGACCATTCTCGATCTTCTCTAGAGTCTTATTGATATCATCGACATTGTTAGCCAACTTTTTATCGCGACGTGCCTCATCTAGTGTTTTACCGCTTGGTTGACGATTAGCCGCACGTTCAGCCTCAGATTGAGCCGTGGTATCCATGCCAAGTTGAGCATAACCAAGGTCGCGGAATTTGCGGCGAGATTCGGCCTCGGCTGCAATTACCTGTCTGTCAAGGTCAGTTGCGGCTTCAAACCATTTCTCACTGAGCAGTTTAAGTGCTTCTTCGTTTTCATCCAGCGCTTTCTTTAATGCCTCAGTATCAAATGTAGCATATTCATATCTATCTGACTCATCTTCACGGTTAATGTGATAATCGCGCTTTGCTGTATCAAAAAATTCGCCAAGCGCCGTATCAGTAAATTGGTTTTTCCACTTATCTGCATCAGTTTTATTTAATCCCATAAAATCATATAGCAAATCCATGGCCACTCGATACAGTTCGGCTGAATCCTCTATGCGCGTTCCTCGCCATGCCGGGATATTCTTACGCTCACCACTAGGGTCTGTTGGATTTGCGGCAACCATCATCTTACGAGCCATAGTCCAATATTCGCCGGTGTCTACATTTTTATACTGTTCGGCCATCTTAGCATACTCGTCGTAGCCAAGGCTCTTAAAGATATCCTCATAATAATTAAAGACTTTCTTGGCCGCATCAAAACGGTCGACCATATCTTGAAGGGCATATATATCTGCGTCGGGTTGTTTAGCCCAATATTCAAATACTTCTTTCCAGTTATCAAATACGGACGTGCCGGGCATATTACCTAACCAAGCATCGGTCTTAGTATAATCACCAAGTTGCCCCTTCTTAATCTGTGCATCAAATACATCAATCCAGAACGCCTTGGTAAAGCCAACAAAATTGCCGTCTTTGTCCCAATATAGAGGGTTATCGCTGTTTCTATCCGCAAGATACCTAGCACCGTTAGTATCAGTTGCTACCATACCTTGTGCATTACTGCCATACGTTCCGCTACTCATCAAGCTACTTGTCGAAACATAGCCATTGACCGCATCAACCACGCCTTGACCATATGTCTGTAGCGCATTTTTAGCCCAATCCAGCCATTCATTCAATAACTTCTTATTACTGTCATAATAATCAGCCCCGGATGCGGCCATATTTTTGAGCCAGTTGTTAATCATCTCTTGTGTGACATTTCCGCCATTCTGAACGATATCCTTCATTTCGTTGAATATTTCAGTGGCGTTGTCTTTCATTTCTTCAAGCTGTTCTAGCTCACGTTCACGCTGAATCTTATCGCGGGTTTCCTCATAATCGGCTTGAGCTTTGGCAATCGTGCCATAATCCTTGTCATATTGGAATTGACCGTTCTTATAGAGTAGGATTTTCTTTTGCTTGGCTTCTTCTAGAGCTTTGAGCTTTTCTTCGAGTTGCTTTTGGCGGTCAAGTTCTTTATTGGTTTCTTCAATAGCGTCGGTTTTGCTATCCCAGAATTTATCAGATGCATCTTTCAGCTCTTGGATAGAATCAAGGATTTTCTGCTTAGCTTCTTCGGCGGCTTGCTCTGCTGCTTGTGCGGCTTGTCGTGCCGCTTGCTCTGCTGAGGATGCTGCTGATTCATATGCTTGCTGAGATTCCTTAGCCGCATTTTCTTGGGCTTTTTGGGCTTTCTTGGCTTGCTTTTCGGCTTCTTCTGCGGCTTTTTCTTCAGCTGATTTTTTAGAGGAGCCGCCACCACCACCGCCGCCTGATGGGAAATTCTTCTCTAACTCATCAAGCCTCTTCTGAGTCTCCTCCATGATTTTATCATAGGTAGTTTGTCCAGCGGAAGAAATACGAGATGACACCCATTTATTAAAATCTGCAACATTAGCATCTGCGCTCTTACCAAACGAACGGAAGAATGCAGATTTTAAGCCTTCTATATCCGTACTTGCACCAGATGCTAAACCTCCGACAAGTCCTTGCGCGGAACCAACACCCGCCAAAGCCATCATTTGAGATAGTTGCCCCGCGGTAATCATTGCGGCAGAGCCAACTTTTTGAATCTCTAAGATTAGCTTAGAATAGCTGGCTTGCGCTGCTTCCTGTTGTGCTTGTAGTTCTGCTTGCGCCATAGAACGCATTGAACTATCAACACTTAATGCTTGCAACCCAGCTTCAGTGAGTTGCCCATTTTGGTCAAATAGGGATGCTGTTAATTGAGCTGCGGCAGTTGATGTGTCGTAGGTGGCAACAGATATGTTGCTCATTGCCTCTCCAACACCATCACTTGCAGTCTTTACAGCATTTAACCCATCTGCGACTGCCCATGTGCCATTCTCTAATTGAACAAGTGCGCCAGCCGCAGGACGAGTGTTGGCATCAATAAGCCCCATAGAAATGGCTAGGTCACGAGCATAAGCAGGAGTTACGCCTAGGATATTAGCAAGGTTAGCAATCGTCTGATAAGCATTGTCGCCACTAGACTCAAACGAGAGCATAGTAACAACAAGTTGTTCAAATGCACCCTTTAACTCACGTTCACTATCGGTCAACTCTCTTGCTCCGGGAATCGCGTTCTTTTGAGCATTTTCAAGATTAACCAACTTTTCATAAGTTGGAGCTAATTCCTCGTATAGTCCTTGATAACTATCTTTGAGATACGTGTTAAGCTCGCCATTGTCCTTGATAGACCCAGATAATTCCTGTAATGCCTGAGTATCAAGTGCATTCATTTCATCTGCAGTTAGCTTGGTATTCTCAGTAGTTGTAACAAAGGCATAACCAAGGTCGAGCAATTTTTGCTTTAGCTCATCTGTAGATTCACCCGTAATACCCTCTGTTTCAGCAAGAGACTTAACAGCTTCATCCATAGATGCAAATGTCTGATTATCTGTATCATTAGGGCTAATTGCTGTATATCTAGTAGCTTTCCCATATCCGGTTCGTTCAGATAACTCTTCACCAGCCGCCATTGCTTGCCGCATTTGAGCCACTTGAAGCTCGCGCTCTTGTTGCGCAATTAAGTCTTTAAGCTCTTGTTCTTCATCATTGATGGCTCTAGTCCGGTCTTTCCAACCAAGTTTATTAATTTCGTCAAGCCTGTCTTGAGCGGTCTTTAGAGAATCAGATAGAGTAGATACGCTCTGCGCAGCTGTATCAAAATCTGGGTGGGATGCTTTATATGCTTTAACAGCCTCTACAATTCCGACAATAGCCGCACTTACTGCTAGGAATATTGGTAATGCTACTGCCCCAGCTCCACCAGCTGCCGACAATGCTGCACCAAATGTGCCAGAACCCTCCGCTACGAGGGATAGTACAGCGCCAAAATTCTGGAACTGACCAACAATAGTTGGGATAATTTTCGACACTTGAACAAGGCTACTAAGTCCCCATCCAGCGCCAGTCAATAGACCAATTTTTGTAACAAGCACGCCAATATCTGTATTGGCTAATTTTAAGAAAGCATCGCCAAGTTTAAGAACTGACGAAATCAACTCTTTATCAATAACATTATTTGCTAAATCTTGGAATGTTGCTTTAAGATTATTTGTTTGATATTCGAGTGATTCTTGGAATGCCTCATTCTCGCGCATTGCTGACCCAGCTGAATTAAGCGCAGTTGCCGTTGCTTTTGTTGCTGTATCAAAATTTGAAAGAATAGCTGCTAAATTCTGTGATTGGTTTGCGCCTGCTTGCTGATTTAAATAATACGCTTGTTCATTCTTAGTCAGTGTTGGCCAAATTTCTGCAACGTCTGTAAGTACGTCATATAAACTACGAAGTTGACCCTGTTGGTCAAGAATAGCAATATTATGTTTTTTGTACCAATCAGTTAGTGCTTGACCAGTGGACGATGATTCATCGATAACTTGATTTAATCGTGATTGAACGGAAACAAGCGCGCGAGATACTTTACTTGCATTTCGCGTCACCTCAGTACCCGCAGTTAGCAAACCAAGGCTTTCTTCAAATGAGTTATTGCCAACCGACAATGCGGCAGACATATTGCCTAAGTTTTTAGCTAATTGTCCAGATGAAACAGCATAGTTATTTGACACAGCATTAACCGCATCAATGATATGCTCGGCATTACCTGCTTCAATGCCAAATGCCTTCATCTGCGCAATAATAAACGAGGCAGAATCGCTAGCAGACATTGCTTCATCCGACACGTTTTGGAACATCAATTATGTTCAATAGAGAGTGCTAATCTCTATCTGTTATGAATTTATTAAATAATATTTTCTTATACTGTTCTTCATCCTTAAAGTCTAAATAACTCAATCTTAGTAATTCGATACCATTATTTTCGCAATAGTTAGACTTTATTTTGTCTCTTCTCCGAATTTCTTCAACTTCTTTTTCGTTAAACAAATGTCCATGCAACTTTATACCAGAATAGAAATGTTGCGCACCATCCACTTCAATACAATAATTATATTTTGGTAGATAGAAATCAAAAGGTAGTTTTCTTTTATCTCTACAATCTTCAAACCTCTTTTGCTCAATGTAGCCAATGTTATAATAGTCAAGCCACTTTCTTACTTTAATCTCAAGATTTGATTCAAGACGAACACAAGCGTTACACCTATTTTTCTTGCCACTTTTCCATTCTGTTAATGGGATCGTAAATATTTCTCCACATTCATTACATTTGCAATATAATAATACGTGCAATCTTCTTTGTGTACCAACACTAATATATTCCCATTTTATAACCTCTGCTAGTTCTTGGTGTTTGCTTCGATATAATTTAAGATTATACATAAATCCTTCACTATTACTAGTTGGAGAAAACCGTGCATATTCTTTTGTATTAAATCTTAAAGAATCTAGTGAAACTTTTACTTTATACCCATCTTTATCATAGCATAGCATTCTTGTTCTATTTGTTTTATATGTATAATCTATAATTTCGTAACCCGCATCATTAAACCGCTTTCTTACAACGTTTTCTGATAATGGGTTATTATTCATCTTTTCTTGTGGAATATGCCAAGCTATATTATCTCATCTCCTAAGATACAAATAAATTCACAACATCTTATAGTTTCCTATAAGTTCAGACTATATTATCACCTCATGACTTATGAGGGTAGGGCGCTTCCACAGTTAGCACTACTGTGTACTCTACTAGCTTCGGTTGGTATATCCCCAACCTTATATAAATGCGTTCGATAGTCGTTGAGCCTTACCAAGTATTTCATCTTGGTCTTGGTTGCTGATTGCCATGCTATATTTCTATAGTTTAGGTTCCCAGCAGTTCACCCTATTCTTTATATATGTCACCATATACTCGACCTAGTTCATTAAGTCGCCGTTTTTGCTAATGTAGCCGAATCGGAATCGTTAAAACTGTTCTTTCTAAATTCCGTTGCAGCTTCAACCATCTCTGACGGTTATAAATTATCTAATATATCCCCAATCATTATCATATTTATCTTGGGCTTTTACTTGTGCTATTCTATACTCTTTCTGTTTTTGCTCTATTTGCTGTTCATGCAGATTTACATCATAGCTACCATCGCTTACCCATTTTCTCATAATAGAATTAAGTAAGACAAGTGAAGGAAACGCAAAAATAGAAAAAATGAGGATGATAACAAGCGGCATACCCGTTTCGCATATGAACCATATAATCAATGGAATCAGTATGAGCATCACTATGACCCACATTATAAGACACCCCACTCATTGTCATATTCATCCTGCGCTTTAATCTTCGCTATATCCTTATCTCGTTTCTTTCTGTTAATTTCCATACAATCATCTGGATTTTTGCGCTTTGTTGTGTAGCCACTCATAGAACAAAGATAAATAAGGACTGCAAATACAAGTACAGTCACAATAATTGCCACCATATACACATTCTCCATTACAATTTCCCCCAACGCCAATCATCATCCAATCCCCATTCATTGATTCGCCGCTCCTCCTCTTTGGCACGGCTATCAATATGACATGATTGATTTTTCTTATCTTTGGGCTTTTTAAACAAACTGACGATTGTTCCAATCCAAATGTAGAACATAACTGGTAGTAACACAAGTAGCAAAAATACAGAAGTCATAATAGATACCTCCTTTAAGTATCTATACAATAGCACATATTAGATAATTTGTCAAGGGGTTTTCAAGCCCTTCCCGAATAATTCTTAGCCCAATGGATATGGAGGGCCAGCCCTGTATATTCTGTTGACACACCGCTCATCACGGCTTCGCGCCCAATCTGCCCTTTTGTCTCAAATATTATACATTATTTGTGACAGATTCTTTAGGTTTTTCAACCATATAATCATCCTTATCGTCTTTCTGCTTTCGCACTAATTCATTGTTAATAATGAATGGTTTTCACACTCAGGCATATCTCATCCTCATGCTGTAGTGATAAGGCTCTTGAGGCTTTCAAGGGTTTAGGGGCTGTTCTCTATGCACATTTACCATTTGTACATACCGGCTCAGACCGATTTGGTTTACCGGTGCGGCCAACTGTTTGACCGATTTTAGATAGTTTATCTGTGTATTCATCTAGCGCCTGCCCGTTTAAGTCAGATACCTTCTTAAATTCGGTTAATGCTGAATCAAGCTCATATACCTGACCGGCCATATCCTTGATAACAGAAGTAAATTTGTTAAATACTTCATTTGCTACATTAAATGTAAGCTCAAGGTCTTGTCCCGCATCATTTAAATTTTTGGTGGATTGGACGGCATCATCAATGTCTTTTTTACCAGATTTTATACTAGATGTATCAAGAGGAATTTCATATTTTTTAGATTTTAATTGACTCTCAATGTCTTTAAGATTAAGATCAACATCAACACTGATAGAGTAGTTAGAACTTTTAGCCATTCATCACACTCCCTTTTTTCTTAATTTGTGAGTAGGCTATGAGGATTCCTTCTGCGCAATCATCCTCATTCTTTTTGCTACTTGGGGCAACCCATGCCAATTCGAGGCCAAATTCTTCATTCGCCATCTCTATGGCTTTTTTCTTCAGAACATCTCTTTGCAAACCGGCTCTTGTACCGTCAAAGAGATTAAGGTCGCCACGCCATTTACTTGGCATCAAGAAGCATGGCTTTATCTTGAAGCCAGCACATAATGCTAATATCACGCCTTGCACTGCGCCCAATTTCTCTATAGTGGATGCACCTTTCTTTAGTGGCACTTCCTCTGCATAGATAATGGTGGGTTGATACTGTCTAAATATTTTTGATAATTCCATAGTAAGCCCCATTACCCTATCATGCCAATCATCGCCTTTGGGCTTGATTGCGCCATATGCAATGAGTTCGCCATTATCAAATATAGACCATCCAGTGCAAGAGGTGCTTGCATCAAGTCCACATATAACCATATTAACTTTCCTCGACATGAAGCGGCGTATTGTGCATTTGTACAGTAAGCCCAGCCGCCTCCATGCCTTCTTTCATCCATTGTTTCATCTTACGTCTACCTATGCGCTTATTTAGTTCAGTCCATGCATCACGCTTTCTTTGCCAATCTCCAATGCCAAAGCCAGAACCCCACTTTATATTACCATAAATAATATCAGCTAGATACTCACGAGCATCTGCGCCTCTATAACTTCCAGCAATACCAATATGTTGCGCATAATTTTCTGAATTTGGGTCTGTACTACCAAGTGGCATTTCACTTGGCTTGAAGTAAAATTCGCCATGCGCTACAGAATTCATGCTTGGTGGATTGTAATACTCGCCTGTAAAGTCCCACGCATTAAGAAAACCCTTGGTTCTATCATATTCTGTTGGCTGATAAACCTCGTAGACAACGAGTCGCACTACTTCGCGATTTTCATTCCATATCTTTTGAACAACATATTGTACAGCTTTTTGCAAGGGGTCTTTCAGCATTCGACGCAATTCAACTTCACTTTTTGCCGTTGGCATTCTTTGCCACCTCTAGGTATTCATTGAGCTTCTTGCTAAATTCGGGCATTTCATTAGCTAGCTTCATGAGTGTGCGCATCGGACTTTCCTCATACTTGATAGCCTTATCGATATCATAGAAATTTAGCACATTCGCCTTAACACAGTCAATCAGGCCGGACTTGAGCCAATGGTCATGATTGTAGTTATTGACTTCCTCAGCCGTTAGATTGGTCGCATAGATAAGCAGTAGCATATCAATATTCTGTTCACGCTCTGCCCAGCTCTTTAGAGTATAGACACTATTAGCAATTGCCTGAACTTGTGCATATGTTAGATACGGGTTGACACGAACGCCAAAATCCTTAAGTTCAATACTTTCCATTTCCTTAAAGTCCTTCATTATTCCTTATTCTCCTTTTCTTTAACTACCTTATAAGTTCCTTTATATTTCCTTAGATGTATATTATCTGGGATATAATCATATGGGTTTTCTACCTTAATAAGTTGGTCGCCAACTTGTACATATAAATAACCATGCCGCGCCATCTTAACATTGCCTTGATTTTGCCGCATTGGGCAATTCAACATGCCATCTAATTGTTTCCAGATTTGGAGCTTGGTGCATCTATATACATGAGGGCAGATTGGCTCACCCTCTTGCTTTGTGCATTTGCAAAAATCCATATATGCGCCTACTTTACAATAGGGGCAATCCATGATTTATTACCTCCTCATATTGAGTTGTAATAAAATGGGGTAGCCGAAACTACCCCATTATTATTGTTTATTGAATTGTGATTAGGCTGCTGGTGTAACGTTAGCATAGCCAACCTTATCGGTTGCTTTGCCAGATGCGTCCTTCAGAGTTGCAGAAATGACGGTTGTGCCAGTACCAGTCGACTTAGTGACAACGCCTGTAGTCGCATCAACAGTCGCAGACGTACCGGACTCAACTGCAAATGTAAAGTTGCTATTGTCCATTAGACGAGAAGCAACACCCCCACCAAAGACAGCATAAACCTGAAGAGCCTCAGGAGTAGCGCCAATCTCAAGGTCAGCATTGCCAATGGCAACAGCCTTAACATCATCCTGCCACTTTGCACCAAAGATTTCCTGAGTCATAGTACCATAGATGGGGTCTTCCTCACAAGAAGCGCCATCATCAACTGCTAGAGCAGAGCCGTTTAGAGAAACAGTTGCAGTAGAGGTTGCAGACCAAGATAGATTCTGGCTACCGTCGAGCTGATAAGAGGGAATATCGGTAATGAGACGGCCATACTTGGAAGCAGAGCCGACATTAGCGACATCACCAGAATACAGGTCGTTAATTAGAACAAGGTGCAGAGTCTTAGGTACATACTGAGCCTTGATAGTGATGGACTTGGCATTCATATTCTGGTAGAAATACTTGACGCAATAATGGTCGCCAGTAGTTGCACTAGGGATAGTGATTGCGTTTTCAGAAACAGTAGCAACAGTCCAGTCATCGTCTGCTGGCTTCTTATACCATGCAAGAATTACGCCGTCAAATGCAACAGCGGTATTGGTTAGAGTAATCTTGCCACCAGCCGCAACAGTCTCGCCAGCCTTTGCAGACTCGTATAGAGTAACGCCGCCTTGCTCAACATCGACACCTAGAGAAGCGGCGACATACTGTAGGTTGAATAGTGCGTCAGTAATCTGAATGTTTAGGTTTGAATCATGGAAGTATTTGCCATATAGTAGGTTACCGGGGCCACCACGGACTTCCTCGCCAGTGATGGAGGCATCGAAGGTAGTGTCCGAAAGTGTTTTGCCAACACCAATTAGTTGCTGACCATAGAAGAATAGCGCTCTTGCAGGGCCAGCCGTAAAAATATTAGCCATATATTTTCATTTCCTCCTCAGTTATTTTGAGTTAGTATTCATATTATACATAGCATCTAAAGCCGCCCCATCAGTAGGCATATTCTTTGATGCTCTTATTTTACCATCAGCAACTTTACCATCACCACCCATGGATTTATTATAATCCTCAAGCGTCATGATATAGTCGCTATATTTATCTTTCTTTTTCTTGTAAATCCAATGCTCCATGTCCTTGGCTTTACCAGCATATAGTGCAATTGGCCGAGTTGTCATAAAATCGACTTCCTCACATACCTCATTAAACAGAATGTTAAAACTACGGTATGTCATAGTGTGAAGCTTTTCTTTATCGTAGCCGGTATGAGCCGCGACAATGGCAATTTTGCGCTCAGTCGAAATCGGCGCACATCTTGCGGCTCTCATTGCTTTAGTTTCTTCAATCGCCTTTTTTAAGTCCGGGTCAATATATTCGTCATCATAGTCAAGTACATTTTGGTACATAACAATGCGGCGAATATCTTCAAAATCTTTCTCATATATCTTAACCTCACTGTTGCCAACGTCACCAATAAACGGCTTCCCGCTATCGTCATTCAGAATAAATGGCAGTTGCATATGGAAACAAAGGATGCAAATATTTGTCAACTTTTGTCGCTCATATTTAGCCGCATCTTCATCCTCTTGACTTAGCTTATATTGCATGATATACTTGAGATAAGACATCTGAATAATCTCGACAGAGCCAAGACTATTCTTATCTATGGTCAACAAGTCACAACTTGTTAAAAAGATTAAAGAATCCTGTAATTTTACAGGGTATATCTGAAGCTCATGACCGTTCCTTAATTTATATGGTACAGGCTTATCATAAGCGAAATAAAGCTCATTGTAGACATAATAGTCCGACTTCGGATTAAACACGGCAACCATCCTCTGTGCCAACATCGCCAACATCGACAGCCATGTATAGTTGCACACCCGTGAAAGTCTTATTATTGCCAATTGTTGACCGTGCCGCGCTGTATCGACTCATATCATCCAAGAATGTCAGCTTGCCTACACCGCCGACTTCTACTCCATTCAGTAGAGTAAGGATGCAATGGATAAACAAATCACCGCGATTGACAGGAACGCCATTATATTCAACTAGGCTCATTTGACCGCCATATAAACAATCAAACGCATAGACTACTGTACTAGTATATAGCTCAGACGCATGGATATAATATTGGTATATCTTAACAATTTGCTTAGATTCAGCCATAGCATCCTCAATTAGATTGGTTAAAAATACGCTATATGTATCTTGCTTGTTTTGCGCCCATACCAGTTTCATCTTCTGTTGAAACGTAAGCGGTTCATGGCTCAACGCCTTATAATCCTTATATGCCAGCATCTTCCAAAAGACATCAGCAATAGGGTCGGTCGATTTTGCTAGATACACCATAATATTATATGGTATTGTCGGTAAACGACTTAATGAATTATACATAATCTAACCACCCTCCTTTAGCCCATTGGAAATGGCGTGTTTTCATCCATTGGATAATCAATAGAACTATTATCCGCAAGCTGATTCGCAATATCATCACCAGCATGAGCCTCATCAAGATATAGCTCAAGAGTCAGCAATGTTGGCTTGCTAATGCCATAAGCGTTAATTGCGTTTTGATATGATAACAACTTAAATGGTCTGCCACCTAGAATATATCTAGTATTCAGCTTGAATAGTCTATATACATCCTCATTGCCTTGAACCATAACAACAGCATGGTTATTCGGCGTGATAATAGGCGTACTTACTTGTACTGATGGTGATTGCATATCATAGTCAACAACACATGGAGCGCTAAAGACTACGTCATTGACCTCATCTTTAATCCGCATGACATTGTTACAACGGCGCACCCCAACACCATGGGACAAGCCATCAAATTTACCAGAGTCATGGACAATCCATATGTTGCTATCAAACTTATAGTAAAGTCCGCGCACAACAAAATGGTCAATATTCTTAAATATTAGCTGTAAAAAATCTATCGTATCCTTTTGTCCGGTCGATGTAGTTGCCACTGTTGGTGCAACCCATGCCTCTACAACATTATATTCATTAGACCCTATTCCATTTTGTTCTAGCAATGCACCGCCATTCTCAGGCGTTTTAGCAGACGTGTTGTACCACTGCGAATCTATGAAAGATTGCGTCAAATCACGGTAATAATCATTAGGCATGGGTTGATATTGAAACATCTCATATGCCATATCAATCACCCATCCTTTCGATCCTGTTCGTCATACGCAATACACATGAACGAATAATAGGATGGGTAAGCTCAAGCCCCATTTTGCTTAATCCTGCTAATGTATCAGCGATTTCACCATCAACCGCCCTAAATCGCACGGATAGCCGCTCACAATATGCTGTATAGTCGGCTTCTTCGATTGTTGGCTCAAGACTAGTTAAATCTTCAAACAGTAACAGGACTTTATATAAAGCATGAATTTTATCTTGCTTGTCTGTTCTACTCATATATCCACCCCTCTTTAATAATTATAGGAGGATAGATATAAGAGCTGGTATTTGTCGTGAATGAGCCTGTCTACATCTTCTTCTAGCTTATCAATGACGTTCTGTTTTTCCTTAAAATTCTGGGCGGACACGCCATCCATCTGGAAAGATGATGGAACTTTAAGTTTTTGCGCAATCTGTGTTGCTACGTCCGTCTCGCCGCGCCACCAGTAAATTACCCAATATTCGGCAAGAATCTGAATCTCTAAATCTGTTAAATCTGCGTCAAATTGTCTAAGCTCTGAATCGTATGTTAGCGGTTGCTCACATTCTATAAACTTTGCAGCTGAACTAATGACCCAACCATCAATCTTGTCATGAAACAGCTCAATATTTGCGTCATATAGCTTGCGCAGTTTATAGTCATCAATTACACTTAATGCTCTTTGTCCAATAACATCAAATGATGTTGCCATAATTTATCACTCCTTGTCATCAAGGGGTTCAATATTTAAGAAATCTACTCCTGTTAGCTTACCAAGACGAACTAGGATGTTAGCGTCAACTGGCTTGCCGTTAAGCTGTCTATCAGACACCATATCAATAATGATGCGCTTTTGAGAATCGGTCGCATTTTCAAATACATCACAGACATAATTCGCGTCCTGATTAAGAAGCGTTTTCATCTGCTCATCATTGAGCATACCATCATAGACGCCACCCATATTACAAGATTCTAGGAACTCATTATCTGGAATATATACATATCCATTAGCAATAGTGTTAGGCATATTTGCCACAATGACACGAGCCTCAGATTCCTGTACACTCTTAGTACCAAACTGATTGTCGATGTGATACATACGAGTTCCCTTGAGGTTCAAGCCACCAGCGGTCATGTTGATAAATACAATCTGCTTGTTAGGATTGGCGGAATTAACAGGTACTACAAAATTGCTCTGTGCTTGCATAAGAACCTGCATCTGCGCCATCATTTCTTCCATGCGCTTCTGCTGTTCAGCAAGTTGCACCTTGAGCTGTTCTTTCTCTGTATCAACAACGGGTGTGGTTGATGCGGCTTCTTTCTTAGTAGTTGTCTTTGATGTAGTCGTAGTAGATTTATTAGTAGTGTTTGCCATTCCTTTTATTTTCCTTTCTTATTTCCGTTATAAATAGAGAGGGGCTATTTCTAACCCCTCTCAAAATATAAATTACTCAGTAATGTCGTAGTAGCCAATGAATGCGCCACCAGAGAACTGGAAGTCATATGCCTTGCGAAGAGTGCCATTAGAGGTAAGGTCAGCATTGTCATAGAACTGATTGCCATTGGTCATAGCTGTAACGACAGCACCTTCGATAACCTTGTTGACAGCGGGGCTGACAACATAAAGAGCAGTATCGGATAGAGCCATGCCGAAATCAGCAGTACCAGTAGGAGCCTGAGGTAGCTCATAAACATCAAAGCCATAGAAATTCTTGACGAAAGAAACAACGCCTTCCTTGCCGTCAATGTTCACACGATAGCCCATAGCGCTATCAGGTAGAACATTCATAAGAGCAGCAGCAGTACCAAGAATGATAGGCTTTGCCATGCCGTTATAAGCCTGAACACGCTGTGCAAGCTGAACTAGCTTCTTAGCATCAAATGCGCCGGACTCCTTAAACTGAGAAGGCTGAGACGTACCAGCTAGACCAGCATTGAGCGCCTTGTTGATTTCGTTGTTCATGCCAATTTCGGCAGAAATAACAACACGGTGCATAGCTTCAGCAATATCGTCCTTGCGAGCATAGACACGAGCCATATCGACATACTCAGTGATGATATGCTCAACTGGGCTTAGAACGAGGTCGCCACGGAACTTTCTCTGACGATGAGTCACGCGCTCACCCTTTGCACCAAGACTATTAGTGAATAGAGTCTTAGCAGGAACTTCAACATGGATAGCGTCAGCGTAACCAGTTAGACGCATATTTACGAATGGAGCAAATGCGGCCTGAACATATGCAGGAAGAATAAGGTTGATCATTGCGTTCTCAACTGCAAGCTCTGCCCAACGAACAACGGGGTTAGCAAACCATGCGTCACGATTAGCATCAGTTAGAGGGCAGTTAGACATCTTTTCAATTTCTGCAAAGTAAGCATGATATACTTTCTCAGACTTCTCAGAAAGAGCAACATTAGTATCATATGCACCTAACTTTTCGTTCCACTGAGTAGCAGCCTTATGATTATGATAATCTTCGTATGCAGTATAGAAATCAGCATTGCCCTTGGCAAAGGTGATTAGTTCATTAGAAATCATAGTATTATCTCCTTTATATATTATTCAATATCGCAAGATTAAATCTTCATTAGAATCCAAGTCTTGACGATTTCAGAACCAACATCCATGTTATGAGTGGTAAGAACCTTGAATGCAGCACCGGTAGCAGCTGCCTGACCAGTTAGTTTACCAGTAGTATCAACCTTAGCATAAGCAGAATCAGCGGGATCAGCAGTAAAACCATCAACAGTAATCTCAATAGAGTCGCCCTTAACTAGACGCTTGACAGAGATGGGTTTGCCAGCCTTATTGGTGAAATAGCGAGGGTCAGCATAAATCTGGGACTCAAGGCTATAACCAACTTCAGGGGTAATAGCAATAAACTCACCGTCGCCACCAGCGGTAACAGCAAACTCAAAGCCGCCATCATTAGTCTTGAGCTTCATATCACCAAGAGTAAGAATAGTGCCGTTATCAATATCAGCAGTAGCGATACCGCAGAAATTGTAAGCATCAACGTTCATATATGCACAGTGCATACCGTTCACAATAGTATGTGCCATAGTTATATAATCTCCTTTATAATAAATTAAATTCTATCCCAAACAGAGTTGGATTTCTTGTTGTTGTCGATAGGAGCCGCAAAGCGGAACAACCCATCATTATTTTTCTTTACATTCTTCTTCACAGCAGAGAAAGATACAGCCTTAACCTTATTTGTCCAACCATCAATTTCAGACATCTTGCAAGCCATGCCTTCATCGCGCATTTCCTTATACTGCTCATCAGACATATATTCCTTGCATTCAGCCATAATAGATTCAACGGTTGCGGCTTTGCGCTGTTCTTCAACCTCTGCCTTAAACTTACGCAGTTCTTCTAGTTCTGCGTCCTTCTCCATGATGATATTATCGCGGGATTCAATGTCCTTTTCGAGTTCAGCCATCTTTGCCTTCATTTCGTCTGCGGACATTTCTTCCTCATGCTCATCATCGTCGTCATCATCGTCGCAATCAGCTAGACGATATTCAGCAACATTCTCAGGTTCAGCAAATTTCTTGATATTATCAGTCTCAGTAAATTCCTGCTTGACCTCAACAACCTCATCTGCAAGAGTAAGACCGTCCTCAGTCAGACTAAAATCGAGCCGATATAGCTTCTTGGTATCATCAATAAGGATAGCAAATTTCTTATTGTCCTCCTCATAAATACCATGAATACCATATTCCCAATTACGAGCTTCACGCATAGCGGTATATAGTCTACCCCACATATCGCCAATATCAACCGCGCTAAATTCAATTTCAGCCATTTTCTTGTCCTCCTTTCTTTCAGAATCGTCATCAAGGTCTAACTTTTTATAGATAGCCTTAATTTTATTTACAACCTCGGTCTCATCATTCTGCTTTGCGTATGCTAATGCAGATGATAGAGCTTTAGTTGAATAACGCCATTCACCGTCATATAGTCCCATGACGGGGTAACCTAGCTTGGTCACCTCTCTATCTTCCCAACCTTCCTCAAGTCTGAGGCACACCTTGGGTGCTAGAGTCTTATAATTTTTCTCTTTGACTAAATTTTTCTTTGCTTCATCACCATCCCATTCACCTGTATATACAGCATCCTTAGATGTATTGATAGGGTGGTTTACATATTTTTCAGCCATTGATTGTTTACGCTCCTCAACAAAATTCTTGAGTTGTGATAAAGAGTCAGACTGTTTCTCGAAGAACTTATCTGCATCCTCCTCTGAAAATCTAACAAACTCTATATCAGATTCAGGACAACTCGGTTTTATACTTTTACCCAAAACTGTTACGCCCATAATGTTAAAACGTTGAACAATATTATCATCTTCACCATCTGTAAAAATTTTCATTTCTACAGAAACGGCGCGATTCTTGTCTTGCTCAAACGCCTTACAAAAGTCTTTGGCGTAAATTTTAGAGATAACAGTATCTACATATGCCCTAAGATACCCATCGTCATCATAGACAAATTCAACACTTTGACTTCTTGGGATTCTACCAACTATGTGCTCGTTCTTGGTATGAGTAGTAGGTTCCCCCATAAACATATCTGCAACAACCCATTTGTTCAAAGCAGATGACGCAGATTCGCGTAAGACATCTTCATCAATGATTAAATTATGTGCGTTCGGTTTAGTTGATAAAAAGCCCATTTTGGCTATAGCAAATTCATCATCAGAATAGCTATCAAAGTCAATTTTTTGGACATCATCAACAGCTAATGATACAATTTTTTCCAATCATCTTCCTCCTTTCTTCAAGGATATAACGAGACATTCATCCCGTCTACGGTGGCCCAAAGAGCACTATGCCCAAGCCGCCAATTTATGGTTAATTGACATCTTGTGAATCAACACCAGCATAGTCAACAGACCACGTTTTCATTTCTTCAATAAGCCCCTTAGTATAATGATTCTTTTGTAGCTTATTGACATAAATATCCTCAATCTGTAACATGTGCATCTTTTCATAATATGGCAATGTCTTATTGTCCATATATCTATAGAACATATTTTTAATTTCACCACGACACGCCTCAGTTGTATATGCTACAGTTGCATCTAGCTTACTCTCAATTCTCTTGAGCGTTGCTTTAAGGGTATTTTGCTTTACTTTATCATCTTGTTCGCTCTGATATTTTTTTAGAGCATTCGCAATATATAGTTTAATAGGTTTGCAACACAAGGTAATAACCGCTGCTAAAGAAAGGATTGCTCCTAAAATTGCGGCAATATTCTTGATTGTTTCCAATCATAGCTCCTCCTTTCTAGCGTATTATCCTTCTATTCCATTCTTATTTAACCATTTTAGCAGTTTTGCATTTCGCTTATAATAATGCGCGTCGTCATCTAGGTATTTAGCTGAAAAACCAGCCTTATCAAGTTCCCATGCTAAAGCGCTATCTGCAATAAAATAATCTTCTGGATTTCTTGGTATTCCAAGGATAATCATTGATAATCCTCCAACCCAACAATACCCCAACTGTCAATATGGCGGTCATATTCGTCATATTCTGTTGACATTTGTTTTGCTTTATCATCCAATAGAATAATCTGCGCTACAACTTTATTCATATCCTGCATAAGCTCTTGTAGCATGGCATTTGCGTTAAAATCTTTTTCTTCCTTGGCAATATAATACGTTTGCTTAATAACTTGATATAAGTCAAGCGTTTCTCTAAGCATAGTATCCATCATTTGCTCAAGATTATCATATGTGCGCTTATCGCCGCGCGTCTCAGGATAATATGTAGTAATATTCCACTGATGCTTAAAGTCACTTACAGTATCAGCCATAAGCGGCCAGAGGTGCGCTAATTTATGATGGATAATATTTGCGGCATTTGGCATAGCAAATTTTACTTCCATCCACGACACGCAACGGTCGAATGTGCGGTTTAACTGGAAATACTGCCCAACTAGAATATCTAGGGCTTCACTTGTTCTTTCTGATAACATCATAATATCATTCCTCTAATGTTTCTCGGCTTGCTTCGCCTGATTCGGTCAAATCTCTAGCGTTCTTGCGTTCGCGCCCGCCCTCATTATCTTTGTAAGACGATGTATTGGCGTTAAGCATCATAGTCGAATACTTATCAATCCAGCCAGTATATTTACTCTCAGCAAGCATCCTATCAAATGTAACAGGGTTCATACCAACAGCACTAGCCCACGCAGACGAATTGAGTACAAGCCCCTTATCAGCCATCTTCATCATCTTATCAAATCTGGCATCTCGCTCAAATTGATAGTTAGAGCCAACGAACTCAAACTTAAACTTATATTTGCTCGTCATTTGATTTACATAGAAATCAAGGAAATTATTGAACTGAGCATACATTGGCTTCATAGTCTGATAGACCTCGTTAAGCGCCGCCTCTAATTCAGCATTACTCATCTTATCAGATGAATAGATAACACGACTAATACCAGTACCAATACCAGCAGTTGTGGTTAGTTCATTTGTATAGCTATTTGGGTTCTTATCCTCAAATTGGAAATATTTAATATTCTCAAGTGGTAGAGCTGCTAGTTTAGCAGCATTCTTTAGACCATTAGCCGCCTTTTGCATAAATGCTCCAAGCGTTTTCGGGTCAATAGCAAATTGATTTGCCTTCGTGCCTGACTTGGCTGAATCAAATAGTCTAATTTCACCAGCTAGAATACCAGCCGCAGAGATAAGATCTTTGTTATACTGTAATTCACCAACCTCATCACTGCGTAGAACATTAGCTACATATGGTGCTAAGAATGGATTATTAGCAAAGTTGTCTGTAGAAAATTTCCAAGCATAAGCACCATTGAGAGGTGATACATCTGCCCATAGAGCATAACTGCCAGTACGTTTATCGAGTGGCGCAGACGGCTTGTAATTTAACTCCGCATTTTCGATAGCATCAAGATACGTCTTTTTAAGACTTGGGTCAAACCCCTCAATATCTACGCCCGGTTGCATAAAATACAGTACATTAAAAGACCAGAGTAACCCTTTTTCAAAGTACCCTGTAAGCATACAATAATCTTGCGGCATGATTTGTAATGCATATTTCATCTTACCACGATTGCCGCTCTTAGTCTTTCTGAACCAAGTAAAATATGAGTCGCGCTTTAAGACGTTTAGCAAAACATTATAAAATTCTTTCTTATAGTCAAAGTTAGTTAAGAAATTATCTACTGTTTGCCGGTCTTTCTTGTATTCCTCTGATTCATAGTCGCCCTTTGTATATGCGTTTTTACACGTTATCTGAAGGTCGAAAGATAGCGCATTTGCATAAGAATATAGAGTGCGCTTGAAAATCATATCAAACGCTGATGCAAATTCTACAAAACCCTGTAAATCAGCGCCGCTATTCTTGTAATCATTGAGCGCCTTTTTTACCGCTTCTGCATTGGGCAAGCGCGGATTATTGTTTAGATTGGTCAATAGCTGATTACTCAGAAATGGGGAGTAGAAATTATCAACAGCCATCAAGCCAGCACTAAAATCAATAATATCCTGAAGGTCATTTTTAGACAATTTTACATCTTCATTATTTTTTGGCATCTTCAACCTCCTTTCTTTGTTTTATATTTATATATTAGAGCAGTTAGATTATGGACTTCATTAACGCATGCCAAAATTCATTGAGCTACTTGTCCTCCCTATCCGCTCGTTTTATATTTTTGAGTGTTTTTATTTTCAGCTTTTTATTAAGCCTAAGTTGGAACTTGGATACCACACAACCCTAATAGTACCTCCACGGCAACACACCAACATGGCCGCCGCTTCATAGGCAAATACTAATATACTAATTGAATCGACTCAATATCAAACTCATCTTCTTGCAACTGTTGCTGCCACGCGTTCTCAATTAAATCAATAATATAGTTTCCATACATGATGGTTACAATTCTATCCTTTGTTCCTGTGCGCGGTTCTTCTAGCTTGATTTTATCCTGCTTAATAACCGTCTTTAGATTAACTGCCTCTATGACCATCATATCCGTTTGACCATATGGCTCAAGCTGATTAGCTAATTCTTCAGCAGTATATTTATAATATTCGCCGCTATCTGTTAGCTCATTCTGATAATCCTGCATAGAAATAAGGAATTTCATATTATTGGTTTCAAGTTGTTTTCTCAATGAAAGCCAGCCTTGGCTATTTATTTCGGGAGTGGCTATAACTGGAATCAAACACGGTACAGCATTCTTGTCAACAACACGACTATGATAATCAGCCAACTTTGCATCAGACACGACATGATATTTTTCAGCAGGACTCAAACCGCAACCATTCCATCTTGCACCAAGGTTAGGCATCGACAACGGTTCGGTTAAGTGGTTATATATAACCTCGCCACCACTTCTTCCGTCAAATGCGGCATAGTCTGCATCATACACCCATTTAAGGTATCTAAATCTATCAGATGCGCCGATTGTATCAGATGCGTCATGCCCCTCTATATAATCAACATGACGTTCAAATCTATTCTTTTTGCTATTCCAATGCGCCGACATTAACGTTATAATGGTATTATCGTTTTTTGTGCAACCAGTGGTGTTCGCGAAAGCAATATCCATGACTACTAAGCGTATCTCATCCTCTTTCTTTTCTGGGAAATCGGGTTGTTCACCAGCAAAGAATTGTAATGCAGTAGGTGGACGGAAACAATGCTCAATAATTTGATTCTCCTTGAACGACTTTAGATTAAAGAAGGCGTCATCGCCCTCTGAAATCATTTCATTCAAATCTTCCATTCTAAAGTCCATTTCGCCGCCAGCCTTACCATTCCAATAATCAGCCCACGTCTTAAAGCCATTATCAATAGCCATAAATATGTCACCGGCAAAAATATTACATCTTACTTTAGTATCAGTAAATATTCTAGTGAATGTCTTTTTGAATAAAAGCCAAAACCACTCAAACTTATATCTAGCAGATGTGATATAAATATGTTGGCATTCCTCTTTCCAACGAGGATTATTACCATATACAGGATTACTAAGATATTTGGCTTGTCTTGGATGCGCCATCTTCTCAAAGACGGAATCAACCATGCCTTTTTTGAGCAAACGGGCTTCTTCGTATGTAAGAATTGTTGCTTTCGGGCCACGAGAACTATCTTGACATGGTAGCACACGCAAAGTCGAGCCGTTAAGTTTGTTCTCTATTCTATAACCATCTTCAGGTTTAGTAATAACCAAATATTCATGTTCATACATATATAAGAGATATGGTGATAATTTTTTAATCAACTCGTCTCTTATTTTATCTTCAACCATCTTGTTTGCCTGCGCGACAGTTGACGATGTAATAATAGCCTCTGTGTAAGGGTAAAGATTCATCTTTACGATATTGCCTAAACCAACAATAAAGGTCTTCTAAAAATGTTATCGATAGGCTTTTTATCCTATCTTCTTACAGACTAATGGCACTCCGTAAGTACAGCATATATTTTCATCCAAACTGTATAGAGGATGTTCGACACTCTTGGCAGGATTATATTCTGTTATAACAGTTTCACCCACTATGCGTTACGGTACTATATTGTATTACCAAATATAGTTACCTCGGTATTACTCTAAAGCCATAAGAGCCTCCACCGATTTTGCCGAATTTCAGAATAAACTATCTATACTTCGTTTATTCCAAGCAATATATAGTATCAAATTTTTCTAATTTTCTATCTAAGTATATATTTGCTCCTTTATAAAGATAATTATATATCTTATGACAGGTATAAACATTTCCCCATTGAACACTATAAACAATATTTCCATTGTTATTAGAATTTTCTATCAACTCCGGTTTGTGTGCTCCACATTCCTTTTATCAAATTTGATACAATAATTACTTAAACCTCTACTGCATATTGCAAAAAATACATCTGACACACCCATCAGATATATCATTATCATCTGAAATGCGCGTAACTTGATACCAAGAATTAAATCAACATATATATGCCAATTTCGGCGTAACTAGAATAAAGTCAGCCACTCTATAGCATTTTCCTCTTTCTGCGCATCTTTCATTGCATTTTCTTTTGCTTTTGCCGTAATTAGGTGGTTTCCAAGGAACTTGCGTCTCAAGCCCCCCATCTGACTTTTCATTCTATATCACCACCCATCATCTCTTTTGGTCTGAAGGTAAATCTGGATATTCTCGGCTTGAAGAAGTCAAATTCTTACAACATCTCAAAATATCCTTCCATGTCGGCTCAAACCCACTAAAATCCTTATATTTATTCAAATCTTCACATTCACATGGTTTAGTATTCTCAATATTCCAAGCCATGCGCTCAATGAATTTTTCAGTATCACTCTGCTTATTTTCCTTAAATTGGTCTAGTTTTAGCACCTTCATCAATTTAAGAATTTCATCACCAGCGTCTTTATCTGTAGGGTCTTTGAATTTGCGTAGATTTGCTTGGCACAGATTTCTATATGTCATCTCTTTAGCTGTGTCAATATCAAGGATTTCTTCTGTATATCTATCAAATATGTCGTCGAGCCATTGATATTCCCATTCTTTATAATCAGCGCCCCACTGACGATTCCACCTTGCTTTAAGCGCCACCTCATCAGTTTCGCCCTTAGCTACATCGCCCAAATCCTTGAAATTAGACAACTCCATATCACTATCCCACACGCCTGTTAATTTATCAGGTGATGTTGATAAGTATGTATGATACAACATAAATAGACTAGGCTTTTTGCCCTTAGCCGCTTTTTCTAGTGTATCAAGACAAGCAGTATATTCAGCGCGTCTCATAGGAATACCAGTCTGCATACAAGTTGACCATAATGCCGCGCCTTGGTCTTTAGTAGATTCAAGAGCTTGCTTATATAGCTCAGTCACACATGATTTGCATGGCTTAATATATTCGCCCGTTTTGATTGGGCTTTTATAGAATTGGCTATCTTGCTTTTCTTTGCCGCAATATGGGCAAAACATATTCTCATTCCTTTCCGTTCCGTTTATTTTCCTATAAATATGACAAAGCAGCCAAGATTTCTCTCAGCTGCTTCGTATTTGTCAAGGTTCAATATTCAGTTAAACAACAGTTCCCATTGAGTTGGGCTTATTGTAGATATGAGCCGATTGGCTCTGACCACCATCCTTTCTTTAATTATGCTTCGGATAAACCAGTGGATAATTCAAGAGAATAGTGACCTCCTTTCGGATATTCATAGCCGCCAATGAGTAGTAGCGACAGGCAGTTTTAGTATGTACCTAGATACAAATATTTCATTAACGCCCGGTTTATTTACCAAGGCTCCATCCGGCATCGAGCCCCACTCACTGTCATGTTTTATGGTTCGTCATCGGCTCCTATGATACCTGTTGTCCCATCTTTACCTCATAGTCGGTCAGCACTTTCTTGTTGCCTTGCGGTGTGCTGAAAACCCAATGTAAACGTTCACATATTGCCGAAAGACAACCCAGTTCTATGCTTCATACGCTCGTATAACACACCTGTTGCTATACGCCTATCGTCAAGGATAGGATTTTGCAAGAGCCGCTATTAACGACTCCAGGAACTCCTTGTACGCATGGTACATGAGATATATTCAACTCTGCTAGATGGGTCCATCGCCCCGCAAGCATGATTAACACAGCCATAGCTATCACCTAGTAGAGAATGAATCAATTTAAGTTGGTAGCGCCATTTGCAACTGACGCTACCGATAAAATAAATTCTGTCATATGACAGCGAAAAGCGTTCAGGCTTTTCCTCTAGTATATTATAGATAAAATGTTTTACGCCACTCTGCACCATCTTCCGAATATGTAGTAAACATGCAAGATGGTCTTGATGCCTTACGAATAGACTTGGCAAATCCATCAACACCACATACAGAGCCAACGCGCCAACATAGTTTATCACCTAACTCAGTAATACCAGCGTTCTTCATTTCTTGCCTGTGTAGATGTCCAACGTAGCATTCGTCAATGTCAATATTATATAAATTTTCAAAATATCGCATTGTCTCAGCTACATCACCGCCATCTCCATGATGAAGCATGATTGCATTGTTTTTAATATACTTAATGGCGCAATCAGTATAATCATCAACGGTAATACTATCTACTGACTTTAGCCGTTCTTGTAGATACCATACAATAATTTTACCTAGATTTTCTTCCTCAAACTGTGGCTTAGATGTCAATGGGCGGCACACATCATGATTGCCACCAACCATCACCACATTAACAGGAATTTCAAGCCGGTCATGTAACTCAACAAACCAATCAGCTAGATATTCAGACAACTTGATAACCGTATCAATTACCGGCTCTCTCAGCTTAGTCAAGCTAGATGTGCGAAGAATATTCTCTACGCAATCACCAAGCACGGCAACCGTAATGTCGTCTAGCCAGATGCAGTTATCATCATTGCACATCTTATTGAGCAACCCATCAAGCCGCGCCCTCATAATGTCAAAATCGTACTTATTTACAATTTCATTATATGCGCCCTTAATTTCATAGGTAGAGCCAGCATGAAGGTCAGAAATACAAAGAAGTCCACTTACATTCATTTGTGGAAGCTTATTAAAATCTCGAACAGTAAACGGCTCAAGTCTCTTAATTGACTCAGCAATCTTTTCTTGAATCAAGTCTGCCCTTGCGTCAAGCCTCTGATTCTGAACATACTGAATATTCTCGCTCTGTAATTTCTTGCGTTCTTTCTCTAGCTCAATCTTAGCTTCTCTAAGTTGCGATAGAATCTCAGCATCTTTTTCATCTGGCTCACAATCATCTGTGCCATTTAGCATATTGCGAACAAATACTGCACAACGCCGTAAATATTCCTCGCTCCAAACACCCCTATAATCTTCACCAAGGCAACGAGCTGTCCATTCTTGCAAATCAATTAGCTTGCTATCTAGCAGCTCAGTCGCTTGTCGTATCTTCTGTAGATTCATTCAATTTCTGTTCCTTTTCCTTCTTTTTCCGTTCATAATCTTCTTTTTTCTTATTTATGACATTGATAAAATCATCATAGCTCTGTTGCTTTGCTTGCTCAATGCGCTCATCTTGCATCTGCTTTAATGTTCGTTTTGCTGTTCGTTCAATTTCAGCTTGAGTTATCAGCTTAAGATCATTTGGCGTCAACTTGCGCTCACGGACACGCCTACGATATTTCTTTGTAACACCACGCCCGTTTACATTATTAAGAAAATCCTCATTGTACTTGTATAATATCTTAAACCAAGCTGGGTTAATTTGCTCAACAAGTTCACCCTGCTCATTCTTAGCCATTACTCTACGCTCAGGCAATTCTTCCAGTGTAAATGTGCCTACGCTTGGCATTTGGCACTTACCATCAAAATGAAGAACATGAATAATGGTATCAACAAATCCCATCCAATATTTCTTGGCTGTCTGGGGCGATACATTGAGCAATCCGCCAGCATACTCATAGAACTCCTGATTTCGCTTATTATGTTCAGCCATCTTCTTCTTCCTTCATAAACTTGGGATTATCAGGATAATTTTCTAATACCCAAGCATCCCATTCTTCTTTAGTTGGGCCTTTGCCATATAATGTACCAGCTTTTACATAACTAGCCATATGCTTCTCAGCCTTAAACTCTAGCCGATAATATCCCATTCTGTCAGGGTAGTACATACGCCGCTTTTGAAAACCATTCCAATATTCTCCAGCTGGCTTAGGCGGATGATCACGAAATGTAATAACGCCAATATCTGGCAAAGAATATTCCACGCCATGCTGTAGTGTCTCGCGGATAATATCATGATAATTTCTTAATACTAACTCAATAATTTTAGAATCAACGCCTGTGCGCCGTCGCAACTCTTTACTCATATCGGCTTTACCAAGCCGAGGATATTTATTTTTATGCAATTACATCGTTCCTTTCCCTATTAGTCTACCACAATATATTGTGGTAAGTTCATTTTATCCATATATTTCCTATTGTTTTAACATGTCCCCCGTGCGGACAGGTGGGGCTTCGCGCGATTCAGTACGCCGCTGATTATCTGCTCTTTTGTAGCATTCCTCTGAGCAATAATGCTGACATACATCACGCGGCTTGAACCGTTTGCCACAAATGGGACATATTGGATTAAGTTGCGCCGTATTGATTCTCAAATTATCCACAATCGTCCAACCAAAACAAGCCCACAGCATTTTCTTATTGCTTGATTTTTTGACCGTATATAGATAAGCCACCAAGCTATTAACCACAACATCTAGTGGCTCATTACTGTATTCCACTATATCTTGTGCTATGCGGCGATATTTATATAAATCGTCCTCATTGATATGCGGGTCATCCCCATAATCAAATCGGCGCTGATTCCACATCCACCAATTATATCGCTCAATAATTGGGGAATTTTCCCTAGTAGTATAGTCAACTGATTTATTTATCAGCATTGTCCAGTCGAATTTCCCAATCTTGTTATTATATCGGATTCGGGAAGTAGGAATTTTAGCTGATATACGATTCATAGTGGAATTGTTTGACGGTTCTACTTGGGTATCGGGGTCTTTATCTTTTGCATATTGAAAGAAATTTGGAACACGGGCTTTTGTATATTGCTTAATTGTACTATTGATTTGTTTAGGTCGTTCTGGTAGCCATTGCGTCTTAGCGCAATCAATCACGGCATTGTTCTCGAAACAAAGCCATTTTACTACATCTAGTTCTTCTTGTGTAATTTCACCACTATTCCATATTTTTGTAATATTATTACTGACAGGCCCAATATTTCCCTTAGTATAAGCATTGACCATTCCATTATACATACTGTCTGGATTTAATAAACCACCCTTGGCTTTTTTGAGGTCATATGCTAAAGGAACTATATCTTGCATATTGCGTTTGGCAACCGTAGACAAAGTACGGTCTTTGACTACAAGCGCCTTATCTCCGTCGCACATAGGAGTTACTGACTATATCATAGCCATGCGGTTTCCCGTTTAGGCTCGGTGCGCTTCGGAGATGGGAATTTCACCCATCTCCTACTCTACTCGGTTATTCTAAATCAACCTATACGGTCAATTTATATCCTTTCGATAGTCGATAGAGGTTTTGAATAAATGAATTATTTTATTTGGCTAAGATGCCAACCTTGATATCCTTGCCCACGCTTTAACTTGCTAATTACATTTTCTTTATTGCAAGTTGATTTTACAGCTCCATAATCAATAAGAAAATCAACCGCATCACGTTGGCAATCAAATTCCAAACAATATTCTACTTCATCGTTATACAATCTACATTTCATAGAACGTCCGTTTTGCCCTCTTGGACGAGACTGCTTTTCCTTGGCAAATTCAGGTTCAGCGATATAACGTTTATGCAACGTATCGTTTCCATAGTTTGGATTCTCCTCACCAAACCGTCCTTTATACTTACCAGCGTTATGCGAATAAGCAATATTATCTTTATGGCTTAACCACTCAAGATTCCACCAAGCAGGATTGGCACGGTTAAAATCTTTATGATTTACTTCTGCACCTTCAAACCATCCATCAACAAATTCTCGTGCAACTAATACATGAACATGAAGTGAACGAAATGTCTTAGTGCCATCTAGCTTTAAACCACAAGCTGATACAACGGCATATCCATCACTATTATATCGCCACTCTCTATGTACCCACTCAAATTTGCCATTTTGGGTATAACAATCACCATTCTCATTTACTCTATATGCACAATGGCAATAAATTCCTTCTTTATACATCTTTTCACCTCCTTATAGCTTAATAATTCATTCATTCTATTTCCTACGGGGTTGCACTCACTTTCCCCGTTGCCATTTCTGACATGGCGCATTTACGCCTTCACACCGTTTTATATCCCTATGTTTCCATAGAGTTCGACTGCGACTAATTAATCGAACATTAAGTATCTGCTGATCAAATCATGACAGCTAGTATATATACACTTAGTCCCACCAAACCAATAGTCAAGCTCTAAGCTGCGCCGATTTGTCCTGATTGCCCATTCCCGATATAGATGCGGCGAACGCAGACAAGCCAATGTTTCTTCATCTCGATATTGATTTGTATATACATCCTCATCTGCAAGCAATCCTTGTGGGTTTTGTTCACCCAAGAACAGCCATTCACAGAACGCATATAGGTCAGGTGCTAAGAATAGATATTTTCCATTTACTCTAAGCCGCCCACCCTTAGCTTGCTTAACTAAACTCTTTTTAGTCTGCTTCAGAATTTCTCGATTATATGAATCCTTGAACAATTCAGGATATATCAACAACGCCTCTTGCATAGCTGATTTATAACGGTTGTTCTCTGTTGCACCAAGTAACCGCATAGTAACTTGATAATCTTTACCAACATCATCAATCTCTTGCGCCGTCTTAGAGATAATTCGGTCAATCTCATTATCAGTCATATCACTCAATGTCTGAAGCATCTGATAATTGATGCGGCTCTTTGAAATATATGGTTCTTCTATGTTGCAATAGCAAGCATTACATCCAAAATTTTTGAATCGCGCCTTATAGCAGTCCCACGAATCATAAAATTTCCATAGCTTGAATTGGCTCTTTGTGAATATATAGCGTATATCTTCTCCTATGATTTTATGCTCATTGCCATAAATATCTGTTACAGTTGCTTCCCCGCCACATTTCTCTTTGATAAACTTATCAAATGGAAATGTAACAAGCAATCCCTTTACCCATGGCATACGCACCATTCGTGTTGTTTCATCAAGCATAATACCACATCCGTCCATATGGGGGATGACCGTCTCTGTCATTTCGCGACGAATCTCATATGACACACCATCTATATGATCAACCAATCCCGGAACAGCCGTTTCCCAATCATCGACAATAATAGACTTGTCAATATCGAAATCCTGCCAAACATCTGTAGCAGAGTTCATAAGCGCCAAATATGCAAGGAATTTGTTCTGATTCATTCCTCCCCGCTCATTGATTTCATCTATGGTTAAGCCACACATCAATTTTTGCTCAATGCGCTTAAACGACGATTCTTTAATAGCTACCGCTTTTTTTTGCCTTATCTGTCCTGCTGATGCTGTCAAAAACACATATTTTTCACCCAGATACGTAAATCCATTTTTTACAAGATTCTTAAACACTTGAAAAAAGTAAACATCAATTACAAAAATCTCTGTTGTTAAAGTAAATGTTTGAATCCCTAATGATCTAGTTAAATCTGATTCAAACAAATTTACGACATTTTTATCTCTAACTAAAGATGGGTTTAATTCCCTAATTAAATCAGTGTCTCTCTTCGAATTTAATATCTCCGACAACCGTTCCTTGTTCTTTTTTAAGACGCGATTACAGGATTTTAATTTCCATGACACATCTTCCTTGTTATTTTTTTGTTTTTGTTTCAGTTTTGCCCTCAACGAATACAATCTAAGCAGCCTTAAATGCCAATATTTTTCTTCCTCGTCATAAAAGTAGCTTGTATCTACACCATAACAATAAATCTGTTTGTCAAGAGCCAATCAATCACCTTCTTCTATATAATACTTTAATCCCTTATTAACCCATACACTCGGCATTTTCACCTTACCATTTAACCACTGGGATACTGTGGAAGATTTTAGTTCATTCTTCTTACAAAAATCAGATAATGTATCATATATCAATTCTTCGCAAACAACTTTTTTAGCTTTAGGATTTTTTGAACCAGTAAATTTTTCGCGAAGAAATTCTTTTTGTTCATCTGAAAGGTGCTTTCCAAACATAGGATTATTCTCTCCAAAACGCCTCACTCCTGTCATTGGGTGCGTGTGCTCACTATGCCATTTCTTCCCCCATTCAGATATTTTTTTCTTTTCCTCTTCTGTATGTTTATGCCCAAACATGGGATTCTTTTCACCAGATAATTGTCCCTTATGCGCTTTAGACATCCTATCTTTGGTCTTTTTACTATGATGCTTCCCGAACATAGGATGATTCTCACCGGTGTTATTTTCAGATGACAATAAAGCACATCTTTTCCTAGCCTCTTCAAACTCTTCTGGCGATGGTTCTATCTTGACTGTTCTGAATTTCCATGTATTTGACACATGCTCCACCACGCAAATTGCAGTCCGTTATTGCTCGGGTTTTCTAATGCAAGTAACTTATGTGCAATGTAATGCTCTTTAGCATACAAATCAATCAAATTATTCTTATCATTTGTTCCACCAAGACACTTTGGTACAATATGATGTCGTTCCTTATATTCACCATCTGGAACGTCAAAACGCCCACGAGTATCTAATATGTTTTGAATAAACTCATTATAAGTCAGGCTCAAAAAATCACCTCTAATCCATTCTCTGAACTACCATATATCCAAAGCGCCCAATCGCGCTCAGTTGGCTCGTACTCATCATCCCATACTTCTGGTTCTGTATCTTCCGATACATACCAGTTATAGCTCATTTCGCTCCACAATTTCTTACCACCTCCTTAAGCTTAATGCCATTATATCATATATGTGATTATTTGTCAAGTATCTAATTATTTCTAATTATAAATTCTAAGAAAGAAAGTACCAAAGAAAGAAATAATGTATAAGTAAATACTAATGTATTTACTTATTTATTATATTATACCATATTTTCATCATCTTGTCAAGTAGTAAAATAAAAAATTTTTCTATTGACATTACATACTTTCTATGTTATAATATATAGTATATATACTTACAATTTAACTATTATCTACTCATATACATTCGTAGATAATAGTTAAATTGATGTGAAAAATCAATTTGTCAAAATTTTTGCTTGACAAGTGCAAATTGATATGATATAATCATAGCATGAGGTGAGATAAATGCCAAGAACAAAGAAAATTAACGCAGTAGTTCAATATGGCGATACTGGCTGGATTATCAATGATTGCAACAATGGGCAATTTGAGCTATATAATACCAGCACCAAGCAGATTTTAGCAAAGAGCAATAATCCGTTAGATTTTGATAAGCATATAGACAAAATTTTTGGCAAGGAGGCGGCTAGGTGTGTTCGAGATTTTCAAACTGAGCAAGAAGAAGAAAGAGCTTGAAGAGCAGATTACTCAACTTAAAGCAGACATTTTTAGTATGCAAACAGAGATTGATAACTATGACGAGCATCGGCAAATTGCAGCGCATCAATATGAAAACACCATGCGATCTGCAAAAGCGGCTCAATCCGTCCTTGATGCTCTTAATGGAAAAATCCATGTCATTGAAGAAATGCAGGATTATAATATCCCATATTATCAAGATTCGCTATATGAACTTGAGCATAAGCGCTATGAGCTACAAAGCAAAATCGAATCCGCTGTTAATACTGGATTGTATCGCATTGAGCAAGGATATACGCTCAATGATTCTGCTAGACGTGGTAAAGAAATGCAGGATGTGTATGGGCGCGGATTGTGCTATGCTATGTCAGGATATATTGACAGCAAAGAAAAATCTGTAACAACAGGTAATATTGCTAAAAGCAAAGAATTGATTAAGAATAAATTTAATTCTTATCAGTCTAAAGCAAATAAAGTTGGATTGGCGCTTAATGCTGAATATGTCAAAGCACGGCTTGATATACTCGATATTAACTTAGCTATCAAGGTCAAGCAGAAAGAAGAAAAGGCGCGAATCCGTGAAGAAAAGCACAGGTTGAGAGAACAAGAGCAGTTGCTTGTTGATATTGCTAAAGAACGCGCTAAGTTGTTGGAAGAAAAGAAAGCAATGAATATTGCGTTTGACAAGGCGCTAACAGATGATGAGCGTACTAGGATTAAATCTCAATTAGCTAATATTGATAAGCGGCTTGATTCTATTGCTTATCGTGAGGCGCATAGCAAGGCTGGTTGGCTATATGTCATTAGTTCACATAGTCTGCCCGGATTGGTGAAACTCGGTTGCACGAGAAGATTGAATCCTACATTGAGAGTGCGCGAACTCAGCTCAAGCAGCTTGCCAGAACCGTACCATGCTCATTGCTTTGTATTCAGTGATGATTGCTTTGAGTTAGAAAATAATATCCATAAATATTTCGACAAAGAGCGAGTCAATCCTGATAGAGAATTTTTTCGCATTGAGCCAAAAGAAGCTATTGATGTACTGCGTAACGAATTTCATGTAGATGTCCATTTTGTAAATGAAGATTGTGATGAAAATGAGGAGGATGAATAAATATGACAAGAGAAGAAAAAGCTGATGTACTTGAATACTATTGTGACCATTGCGGTGACACTTGTGATAAGTGTGAATTAAAAAATATGTACGATAAAGAAACAAATGAATTTACAGATGACTATACTTGTGCATTTGATGAAATGGATGATAAGATGCTTGATAAAATTTATAACTGGTATAAAGAACTAGACCCAGCAGCTTATGAAAATGCTGAAGCTGAATGTTGTGACAAAGAGCCTGATGACCTCAAATTGCATATTGAATCAAAGGTGGCGCGACATTATGCAATCTGTCAGAAGCTAAATGCTGTGTATAAAGCCAAGAATCATGATTATGGAGATTCTTTTGGCGATACATACAAAAAGCTTGGTATTATTAGTGCTGTGACCCGTCTTAGTGATAAGATGAATCGGCTTATGTCACTTGCTGTGTCGCATGATGCTCAAGTCAAAGATGAAAAAATTGAGGATACATTGCTTGATATGGCTAATTATGCTATTATGACGCTGATTGAATTGAGATATGAGGTGGATGAATGACGGCAGTATATGTAAATCTGGATGATATGCTTGAGCAGTTTGATAAGCGCGCTTCAAAGTTGGCTGGCGATAGATGTGTATCGGTTGAGTCTATGCGCGAATTTATCTGCAACAGACCAAGAGCAAATGTAAAAGAAATTGTATATGCTCATTGGATTGAAGATGATGATGGCGTATTTATTTGTAGCAACTGTGGCAACGCAGAGTCTAGTAATGGTCGCTATTGCTCATATTGTGGTGCTGAAATGAGCGAGGTGAAATAATGGCTGTTTATATCAAACTTGATGATGCGGTAGAGGCGTTTAAGAAAGCTGAAGAAGACGATAAAGCAGATTTTGTGAAATACAGTATTTTTGACGAGGATCTTGCTAATAGTTTATTTGCTACTCAAAGAGCTATTGAGATTATCTGCAAATGTCATAAATATTTGAGTAAAGATTATGAACCAGAGAACTAAGCGTGGCATTGAATCAGCTTGTAGAGCAAGCAAAGAATCTGAATTTCCTAGATACCACCTTGGCGCGGCTCTGTATTATAAGGGCATATTGCTTGCTACTGGATGCAATAGTACCAAAACAAGTCCATTGCAAAAGCGGCTTAATGCAGAGCGTGAATTTGACCCAAATCAGAGCGGTGTTGTAAATTCACTTCATGCTGAAATCAGGGCATTGAGCAAAGTAAAATATCTAGATATTGATTTTAGCAAATCGACGCTATATGTCTATCGTGAATATGCAAATGGCAATAAAGCAATGGCGCGGCCATGCCCTGCTTGTATGAAATATATAAAAGAATTAGGAATTAAGCATATTTGCTATAGTACGGCTGATGGAATTGCTGAAGAAAGGATTGATTAAATGAAATATATCAATCAAGATAGTATAGAAATCAAGCCAATCGAATGTGCCGGACATGACTATTATCAAATTGGCATTGATAAGTGGAATATCGTTGTTGGACTTGGTGGATTGGTTAAGATTGCTAATGAGGCAAATAGGATTATACAGGAATATGTGGATAGGTTTGATAAGGAGGATTGAATCATGGATGCTGTTGAGTTTCTTGTGAATAAAGCAAGATATTGTATTTTTAGTGGTTGTAATTGTGATAAGTGTCAAATTTTTAATGAATGTGCTTCTGATTTGGATTCATTGACAAAAAAGCAAGCACAGAGGATGGTTGATGTTGTTGAGCAATGGACAAAAGAACATCCAATCAAGACGCGCCAGAGCGAGTTTTTAAAGATTATCCCAAATGCAACAATGGATGGAGATGTGATTGGGCTATGCCCAATGGGACTCGAAGGAACGCTGTGTAAACCTAAAAATTGCGCTCAATGTCGCCGTGATTATTGGTTGCAAGAAGTTGAGTGATGATTTGGCATTATCCAACACTTAAAGATGATGGGTGGCATCCATCTAAAGATAAAGCTTGGCCTGTTAGTGGAGCATATCATATTTTACAAATGAAAGAAAATCCTAACAGATTGTGTGTATATAACGACAATGAATTTTATTGTCGCTTATTACAACAATCTGTTAGAATGTTGGGAAACAGAGAGTTGTATGGATTATATTCAATGGGAAGATGTAAAACGCTGGTGTGTATTTACAGACAGAGAAGGTAATTCAGTAAAAGATATGGAGGATTGATAAATGCGGCTGATTAATGCTGATGCTTATAAGGCGCTGCATTGTAAAGAATGTCCAAGCGATTGTGGCGTGTGTGGCTTTGTTTATGGAAAGGATGATATATGTGGGTTGATCGATCAAGCGCCGACTATTGATGCTGTGCCAGTTGTGAGATGTAAAAATTGTAAGTATTTTGGAACAAATGATGAAAACGTACCGTATTGTTCTAATAGATTTGGATTAGATGACCCTGAACCAAATGGATTTTGTAACTATGGGGTGTAGAAAAATGTGGATTAAATTCAAACATTGGCTGATTAGAAAATTGGGCGGTTATGTTGCGCCATGTATCAAATGTGATGAGTATAAACGAACACTCCTTCAAATTGATAGAAAAATTGTTGAGCTAAGTGGGCTTGTTGATATAAACGACCGAAATTGGGTTAATGAATTGACAAAAGAAGAACGCATTGAGCGTGGAAAAGATTATATTTTTAAGTCCATATGTGATTTTTTAAGCGATAGTAATAATATTAAATATGAACTTAAAAATGATGGGTTTTTGCGTGGAACACTGATGGTGGTAAAACAGCCGTAATAATATGATAAAATAGAAATCTGCCCCAATACCCTATACATATAGGGAATAAATTGGGGCAGATTTTTATTGTTTTTCACTAGCAACTAAATCCTTGAGCTTGTCGCTCTGCTTATTGTTCATATTGATGTCAACAAATTCGCGCCGCTGTTTACCTGTAATACAACTAAGTTGGCTGGTCTGAATAATCTTAGTACACGCCTCTTTATTGATTTTCTCAAAGCTGGGATAATGTTCATAGACATCTAATAACCGATTAGCTATCCATTCCTTTGTGGCTGGCTTAATGATATAGACCTCTTTGACTTTGACATATTCGCCACCAAATGCCTCTTGAGTTAATTGAGCAAGCCGCGCTTCAAACGCCTTATATTGCTCTGTGGACACATATGGCTTGTAGACTCTATTGTCTATAACTTTGCCCCAATTTGGAGGCATTATCTCATTGACGGCTTTAGAATAGATGGAAAGACATGTCTGATGATCTGGGCTATCTTCTGGCACATCATAGGTTTCGAGCCATGTTTCTTTCCCCTCTGGATTATACCGTTGCTTATAGAGCCGATAGCCTCTATTCAGGTCAATAACATAACGGTTCTTCATGGTTAGCAATTTGCGCCTAGTCCATTGAGCAAGGATATTATATACCACGCCATTAACTAAGCTCATATAGCCATAGTGTTCTGAATTTTCTACGGCTTGGCTATATGTATAGCTGAAATTATCATTGACCTCTTGGAACATTCTGAGCAGATTGCTGGTTGACGCATATATGGTGGCGCAATTTGTCTTTAGAAATATTTGATAAAGGGCGGCTTCAAATGCGGCTTGATATGAGTCTTTGTCTAGCTCATTGATAAGGGCATCTGCTTCAGGATAGACCTCTTGGACAATATAACGGGTTGGATGCCCTAAAGTATCTAGTTGACAATAATTCCGAACTTTATCCAGTTGAGAAATTTTAGTATTACCAGATTTAGTTGGGATATCTAATGCGCGGCATAATTCTGGATATTTCAATTCGCGCCCTTCTATTTTAATGAGTGCATCAATGAGCTTATTATCTTCGTTGGATGGTAGATATTTTGGTTTGCTTGTCATATTTTCTTCCTTTCTATTTTTTTGTACATTGATATAAAATTTTTGTACATTGCGTGACACTATAATAATACTAACGTATTATATTAGTATCACCGATTGTACAACTTTTTTATCATCATCTAATTATACCATATTCTAATCGTCTATTTGTTAACAAATTGTAAATTATGAATAATTAAAGTTTGATTTAATTAAATGATAATAATGCAGATATAATTAAAAATTTTGAGTGAATTTTTTAATTATGAGAATTGTGGAAATAAGATATGCTGCATGATTTGTAATAATGAAAGATGTGGTGTTACTTGTTGTTTGAATATTGTAACTGACAGAATGTATATAATTACAGGTTGTGTGATTTGTTAATAGATATGTGTCGTTACATGATATGTGAATTGTTGTGCTAAATGCCATTTTCTTCCATTTCTACTATTCCCATCCATAACCTACGCCCCCTTCTGGAAAATGCTACCAGTAACAAAAACGCCTGAAAATAACACTTTCCCGGCGTATCATATGAAAATGCGATATTTATCGCATAATCATGCGAGTAAATCTTATTCTACAATTGTAGAGTGAATTTTTTCTAACTGTATCAATCGAACTAATACAGTTAATACACGCGTACACGTTACACATTATGCGCTTTTTGGTAAACACTATTTACTTATTCCAGTAACCTATATTTACCTTATTTTCCATATCATTTCACATACTATCACAAATCCAATGATATTATTCTCAATATCCTAACACCTAATATGCTATATTAGATCAAATACTGTTACCACTATGCAATACATTATAACTATATTGTAACTATTTTATTCAGTACACTATATAGCTATATATACCGATATAATCTATCGATAAAAACATACAATAGTCAATATCGATATAATTATATCTATATAACTATTAAGACACTATACTAATAAGTAATGAATGAATAATTATGCAGTATATTCATATCATATCTATACAATTATTCATTGTATTCTAGTATATTCTAACTTTTTACTTGTATATCATAGTCATTTACCATTAAAACAATGAATATTGAAACTGTATAAAAAGCATATAACGGAATAAAATGTCCAGGCATATAAAAACACGTCTTGACCTAAAAACGGCGCTACGGGGCTTCTAGAGCCTCATAGGGGCATTATAGCTTTTTATCGTTGTCCAGCTATTATATACTATAATATATATAATATCCATTTCGTCAATTTGCATAAAATCAGCCGCGCTTTTTTGTGCAATATTTTTATAGTAGAACTATTGACTTTTCCGGCGTTCTGCGCTATCATATAACCATGCAAGGGAGGTGACAACATGAAAGCGATTCTGGAGCGCATAGAAAACGCGCTTGAAAGAATCGCGGAGCTGCTAGAAATTATATTTCAGCAGTGACGCGGGAAAGCCGCCGAAATAACCGGCCAACCGCTAAAATAAACAAAACAACGACTTGATTTTTGTTCAATATGACGATTGACAAAAAGCCTGGTCTATGATACCATAAAGACACGATAAAGAAAGGGGCAAACAAACATGAAAGTTACTTTTGTTAAGTATTACAAGCGGGTGTCTATTTGGCAGGAAATCGAACGTAACGAAGTTGAAATGTCTAGAAACGAGCTTAACGCGATAGTATCATTTTTTAAAATGAATTGGTTGCATCAGGGAAAATATGACCATATGGAAGCATACGGCAAACAGACTGCTTGTGACGAACGCGAAGAAATTATTGTATCGGAATAAATCCACTGAGGCATCGGGATAAAATTGACATATTTTAGGGAGGAACAAAAAAATGAAGTACAGAACCACTATTAAAACAATCCGCGAAAATGCTTGCAATCCCCGTAGCGTTGGCTATTGCGATCTTCAGTACCTGCTAACCAATCATGGCCCGAACGCTTACACTTGCGGCGTGTACGGCTGGAATTTTGATGTTTATAATCTTGACGGTATCACTATTTGCACCGGATACCGTGGTATGGTTGGCCCGTGTTGTGAAGGCATTGCAGAGTATGAGAAAAAAGCGGAAGCTATTTTTCATGATGAGAAGCTGACATACGACGAAGCAAAAAACGCCGTGGAAAATTTACTGCATGAGTTCTGCAAACTGAATGGCGGATTCTAAACATTTCCGCGCGGTTTTCTTGGCCGTTTTCCGTAAAAAAGCGGCGTTCCATAACATTTTTTAGGAAAAGGAGACTACATAAAATGAAGCAATATAAATATTTCCTTAAAGCATATGACGAGAACAAACAGTTGTTTTTCTTCCATCGCTCGAATTATGCATATAAACTTCTCGACCTAGCAGAAAAATCTAGCTATGATGATAGCGGAGCTATGTTTTCGCGTTGGTATTTTGGAAAAATAGAACATAATATCCCTTTGGACATTCTATATCGCATCTGTTGTGGTGAAAAGATTTGATGAAAAGGAGATTTTTTACAATGAAAAAGCGTTATATCTTTGCTATCCCGCACGAAAAGACAGGTTATATCGTGGATGCACGGAACCCGTACACGTGGGAAGAATGCGGCGCGGTTGTCTTGCCTATGAACGCAACCGAAAAAGACGTGATGCAAGCGCGTGAAAAAGCGGGCGTTCCGTTTGCGGCGTATTGCGTCGCGTGTGAAATGGCGGAGGCTTGAATCATGAAAAAACGCAAGCGCCGCTTGAATCTCGTTTATTGGGCTTTCCAGTTTTTAGGCGGTCTGGTGGCAATTTCCAGTTTTTTCTGGATTCCTGCAATTGTCTGTAAAATTTTAGGGGGTTAAAATTATGGAAAAGAAAAACGTCATTCCGCGCAAGTTTACATTTATGAATGTACAAGCTCTGGAAGATATTGGCATTAATATCAAAGCTGGCGATATTTTCCATATCTATCATAATGATTGCGGGTTGCTTGGGCTTAACATGTGGACGGGAAAATATGGGTATTTTCTTGTATCTGCCCTTCGCAATGGAAATCTTTTCAAAATTCGGAGAATTGAAAAAGAGGTGAATTGATGTGCATAGCGTAAGATATTATGATACTTTGCTAAAGCGCTTGGAGCGGAAAGCAGATACACTAAATTATGTAATAGACCACGATCCGGATTATTTGACGGCGTGCCGCTTATTGCCTTGCAGCGCCCATGCAAAAGCGTCAAAAGAGGTATTGCCGTTGCTATATGCAGTCGGTGAACGGATTGAGTCTGTAAGACGCTACAAAGCCCGTTGAGCGACGAACACGAAAAACATATAAACATAGCCCGACGCGCTGAAAAGTCCGTAATAGGGCGCTGAGCGGCTGAGAAATGGAAGTAGTAACATTATCATGATGAAAACTACACAAAAAGCAATCCGCGAAACGTGCGCAACGGATATCACAAACTATAGTTTCGATCAAGCTAATGGCTTGATGAATGCGCACACGCTGCGAACCGTTGCAATGTCCTATGGCGTATACGGCATGAATGGCGCACTGTTTGAGGATGAGAACGGAGAACTATATAAAATCACGGCGCGAAATAGTACCTTGTTTCAAATGTGCTAAAATCAAAATTACATTTATAAACCCGCTGGCGGTCTGCTGGCGGGCTTTTCTTTGCTTCCCTATGTTCCTATAGCTATGGCATAGTTTGCGCCGTATATGTCCATCAAGTCCGCCATAATGGCATTGTATAATATGCACAACTGGCACGCGCTTGCATTGTACAATATGAACAATTTCCAACTTTTCTGGCTATTTCCATTTTTTACAAATCCGGTTAAAGCGCTCTAATTTCCATATTTTGCCACCATGCTTTATCCAACTAAAGTAAAAAATCGATGGGTCGAGCGGGCATAAGCACGAGCGCACCTTACAATTTTTTACATTTTTCCCAGCAATATATAATACATATAATGGCTTGGTGCGAAAAAAATCGACCTGTATTTTTCTCATGTGCGCGTGTGCAGATTAGGTCAAACGAATTTTCCCCAGTAATATATGCCTACATACAATCGCGGCGGCATGACGAGATTCAGGACAGGATTGGCGGCTCTAATCGACCATGGGCATATCTTTCCTAGGCCGGATACAAACTTGGCTTAGATCGGCACAGGCGGCGCGATATGGCTATGGTGAAATCTGCGCTCACAACTTGCGCGCCTTATGTCATATAGGCAAATTGCAAATCGACAGCCGCACATTATTTTACGATGGAAAAATGTGTGAATGTATAAAAATCTCCTACATAAAAATGTGGTGTGTATGCGAATATTCATATGAAAAATGTGAAAATTATGATTAGTGCTACTTTGATGCTAATATAAATCGTGATATGTGTATGAAAGTAATATTTATATTTATAGACATAAAGCTGCGTACTGTCTATAAGTATATCTATCTACATCATGCGTATTGCTATCTGCATCATTTATGTGCATGATGATGTAGATGTATCTGCATATGAATATGTAAGTGTATGTGCAGATGGATATGTTAATATAATGGGCAACCGATATATGTATGTGTAAATGGATATGATAATGATTATTGTTATTGTATATGTGTATGTATATAC